>Ga0136601_1000057_pt1 | contig 53835 bp, 58 predicted proteins | sample AntRauMFilla2699_FD_181020 | JGI IMG/M metagenome (GOLD analysis project Ga0136601, IMG submission 181020) | Saline lake microbial communities from Rauer Islands, Antarctica - Metagenome Filla 2 #699 | ecosystem: Environmental > Aquatic > Non-marine Saline and Alkaline > Saline | place...
CGAGGTTGAGGAAGCGGACATGCTCGCCGTCGAAGTAGAGCTCGGCGTGGCCGACAGCACCGTTACGGTGTTTTTCTACCATAATTTCGGCAATGTTTGGTCGCTCAGCTTCTTGGTCGCGATTCATCTTGTCTTCACGGTGGATAAACATTACCACGTCGGCATCCTGTTCGATCGAACCTGAATCACGCAGGTCGGACAAACGCGGCTTCCCACCACGCTGCTCAACCGCACGGGATAGCTGAGACAGAGCAATGACCGGAATGTCGAGCTCTTTAGCGAGGATCTTGAGTGAACGTGAAATCTCGGTGATCTGTTGTACCATATTGTCGCTACCTTTGCTGAGGGTGGGGGACATCAGCTGTAAGTAGTCGACAATGAGCATATCGAGACCGTACTCATTTTTTAGACGTCTGGCCGCAGACTTCATTTTGACGATGTTCATATCGGCCTGGTCGATGATATGGATCGGCGCCTTGCTGAGCTTTTCCATGGCGGTTTGGAGGTCATTGTACTCTTGATCGTTACTCAGACGACCCGTACGCAATTTCCAACTATCAACTCCAGACTCGGCGGCGAGCATACGATCAACCAGCTGTTGGTCGCTCATCTCGAGCGAGAAGAATCCGACCGATGCACCGTGCTGTAGGGCAGCATTACGCGCTAGGTCGAGCGCAAAGGCAGTTTTACCCATCGCTGGTCTGGCAGCCAGGATGATCAGATCAGATTTTTGAAAGCCGGCTAAAACATTATCAAGCGAGTGAAAGCCAGAGGGAACACCGCGCTTGTCTTGTGGGTTTTCGGTGAGATGTTCAAACCGCTCCCACGCCTCGGTAAGGGCAGTTCCAATTGGTCGAAACTTCTGGGCTGAAGGTGATTGGGTGGCCATGAAGATCTTTTTCTCGGCTTGGTCCATTGCTTCATCAACTGAGTCGGGGTCACTGTAGCCAATCTCGGCGATGTCATCTGCTGCGTGGATGAGGCCGCGCAGTGAAGATTTTGCCTGTACCTGGTCAGCGTAGTACGCAGCGTTACCGGCGGCCGGGACGGTTTCGATTAGTTCGGTCAAATAGGTTGCGCCACCAACCCGCTCGAGCTGGCTCATTTCTTTGAGTTTAGTAGCGATCGAGACAATATCAATCGGGTCACCTTTAGAGAAGGTCTGCGAGATTGCACTAAAAATGGCCCGGTGTTTGTCAGCGTAGAAACTTTCTGGATAGACCAATACCGAGATGTCATGCATCACGTTTGGTTTGAGGATGATTGCACCAAGTAAGGCCTTTTCGGCATCTACGTTTTGAGGTGGAGTTCGCAGTGATTTACTGGTATGAGTCGCCATGTGACAGCTAGTTTAGCACGAAAACGACTTTGCGAGTCTTAGTATCTTATTGTGGAGAGTGGGGAAGGTGTGTATAGTGAGTTACACCTAAATAAGGACGGTATAAATGACCTTGTTACATATTGGCAAAGGAATCATCTTTGCAGCTGTCAGCTCCTTGATATGGTTGGTTGGAGCAATTGTCTCATCTCTGGTTTATAACCTTGTAACCGGTCAAGAATGGACTGATTTTGGAGCAACGATAGTGGGACTGCTCACACTTCTGTTTGTGTTGGCTGGACTAGGGGTACGGGAACTCATGCGTCAAAAGTAAAGTGTCAATCGACTATAATGTTCTAAAATTCATATAGCCGCGCAAGTTGCGCGGTTTTTTATAACTTAGTCACCTTTGGTCCATGCTCAGTGTCTTCGACGCTGTAGCCTTTTTTTGTGATCTGCTCACGTAGGACGTCGGCTTCGGGCCATTCGCGGCCGATACGAGCGACTTCTCGGGCGTCGATGAGTGCCATGATGTCGTCGGGCACATCGTCTTTGGCAACGACACCAAGTGAACGGGCTCCGTCGGCTCGGTTGTCTGAGAGACCAATATCCAGCACTTCGTCCATCGCCAGCAACGTGCCGGCCTTGGTAGTATCAGATAAGTTTTTATCTTTAACCATATCCCACATAATAGCGATAGCACCTGGAGTGTCGAGGTCATCGGCTAACCGTTGGTCAAATTTTTCAATGTACTCTATGTCGGGAGCAGATGGTTTTTGTTTATATTCCTCGAACATGTGTCGCTTGAGTCGGAATACGGCTTGTTTAGCTGCTTTGAGCGCCTCCCAAGAAAAGGTAATTTGTGAGCGGTAGTGAGCGGTTAATAGCCAGTAGCGATAGTCATCGCCACTGAATCCGTGATCGAGGATGTGTCGTAAGTTGAGGGCATTACCTTTTGATTTACTGATCTTGGCGCCATTGTCAATATTAACAAAGGCATTGTGCAGCCAGTACTTAACAAACGGCTTGCCGGTAGCAGCTTCACATTGTGCAATTTCCGCGTTGTGGTGGGTGTATTGCAGATCTTCGCCACCGGTGTGAATGTCGATTTGCTTTCCGAGCGTCGCCATTGCCATGGCTGAACATTCCATATGCCAACCAGGGAAACCGGTGCCCCAGCGACTCTGCCAGCCAAGCTCGCCCTTTTTCCAGACAGCGAAGTCAGCTGGGTGCTTTTTCTCAGAATTAACCTCTACCCGGGCGCCGGATTTGAGTTTGTCTAAATTGATGTTACCGAGGCGGCCGTAGGTAGGGAAGGTGGAAATATCAAAATAGACGCCGTCTGAAGTTTCATACGTGAAGCCTTTTTCCTCCAGGGTTTTGACGAGGCTGATTTGTTTTTTGACGTAATCACTGGCGCGGGCATAGGTCGTTGGAGGTAAGATTCGTAGCGCGTGTATATCGTCATAAAACGCATCGATGTACATATCAGATAATTTCCTCATAGATTTGAGGTTAATTTCCAACCCTTCACGTTTGAGACCTTTCATCATTTTGTCTTCACCAGCGTCACCATCGTCAGTTAGGTGACCAAAGTCAGTGAGGTTCATCGTGTGATTAACAATGTAGCCATTACGAATTAATACGCGCTTGAGGATGTCTGCGTTGAGAAATGCCCGGAGGTTACCAATATGTACATTGTCGTACACGGTTGGGCCACAAGAATACAGCTTTACGTCAGTAGCCTTGTACGGCTCGAAGTCTTCGAGCTTGCTTGACTCAGTATTGTAGAGTTGTATCGTGCGAGTAATGACCGGTGTACCGCTGCCAAATAGATTGCCTAACATTATTTGTAGTGTAGCAAATTTTTAGCGTCTGTGCGTTCAATCGATAATCGCATTTGCGGGAATTAGGTACTTAGTAGGTTTTGTGGTCATACATTGACGTACGGATACAGTAGAAATCATTTTATATATGCGTATAAGTAGTCTATGGACATATTGTTTGGCGCCGGCAGCAAGTCGTGCGATAATAGTCGCATATGCAAAGATACGTTGGATTTATGGTTGCGGTATTACTCGCGGCTGGTGCTTTTTTTTCAGGAGTACAATTTGGCCAAGGGTCGGCTGGACAGGGGCAATTAGCCTCGATTTTTAGTTTATTCGCGGCTGAACCTCAAGCGAGTGAGGAAACTAATCTGGATCAGTTCTGGGAGATCTGGGGTTTACTGGATGAAAAGTTCGCTGTTGGGACTAGTTCGCAACGCCTTACCGATGAGCAGAAGATTCAAGGCGCTATCGAAGGGCTGGTTGACTCATATGATGATCCTTATACCGTCTATTTACCACCGGCTGATACTGAAGCCTTCACAGACGATATTTCAGGTGAATTTAGTGGGGTAGGGATGGAAGTGGGCATTCGCGACAATCTGGTCACGATCATTGCGCCACTACCAGAAACTCCAGCTGCGCAGGCCGGCCTACTTGCCGGTGACGTTATCGTTCGAATCGATGATGTCTCAGCCGAAGGGATGCGAATCGATGAAGCTGTCAAATTGATCCGGGGAGAGCAAGGGTCAGTGGTAAATCTCACTATCTTTCGAGAAGGAGAACGGGAATTCCTCGAGATTCCAGTCACACGTGACACTATCTCGATCCCAACTGTTCGCACTGAACAGATCGATGAGGTATTTATAATTTCTCTGTATAGCTTTAATGCGATTGCAGAGCAAAAAGTGAAAGAAGCCTTGAATGAACTGGCTCAGTCAGATGCAACCAAACTAGTGATTGATGTCCGAGGTAATCCCGGCGGCTTCCTTGAAAGTGCGGTAGCGATCGGTAGTCTATTTGTCCCGAGCGGCAAGGTGATTGTCCAAGAATCATTTGTGGACGAGAGTAAGAACGATACCTTCCGCAGTCGGGGTCGCCAAGCAGGAGTCTTTACTCCAGAAAACCTGGTTGTGTTGGTTGATGGTGGTTCAGCCTCAGCCTCAGAGATTCTTGCCGGTGCCATCAAAGACCACGGAGTCGCAACCGTGATTGGTACGCAAACCTTCGGCAAAGGGTCAGTGCAAGAGTTGGTTGAACTTGCTGATGGATCGTCACTGAAAGTCACCATTGCTCGGTGGCTCACACCAAACGGCACTTCGATCTCTAACGGTGGTCTGACTCCTGATATTAGAATCAGTCGTACTCCAGCCGATCGTATCGCTGATGTCGATCCGCAAAAAGATGCGGCGGTGCGTCATCTGCAGGGAGAAGTAGTTGCAAGTGAGGAATTGGAGAATGACTTATTAGAAAAAGGTGAACTAGAGGATAATTTACTAGAAGACGCTTCTCCGGTAGCGCCTACTGGTGAATAAACGAGCAGTTTGCTATTATACGCACCATATATACAACGATAAGAATTGAATGTTATGAAAGTTATTCTCTTGCAGGATGTGGCCAAAATCGGTCGTCGAAATGAAGTAGTTGACGTGCCTAACGGATACGCGATGAATCAGCTTATTCCCAGCAAAAAAGCCGAACCAGCAACTCCGGCCAACATGAAGAAAATCAGTAAAGTGCACGCTGATATGGCTGCAAATGCTTCCAATATGGAGGCGGTGTTCACTGCAGCCAAAGAAGCGTTCGCAGCCGAGCCACTACACATTCCAGCCGAAATGAACGAAAAAGAACACTTGTTCCAAGCCATCAATGACGCCGATGTTGTGGCAGCAGCCAAAGCCAAAGGGATCGCTATAACACCAGAAATGATAGCGTTTCCAGAGGTGGTCAAAGCATCAGGTGAACATACCGTTACCCTGCAGCACGGTGGACACTCTGCCCAGTTTACAATTAACGTAGTCAACAAAGCCTAGTCGTATGGATTCACAAATGAAACAAGCGTTATTTTCTATCGTCGGATTGTTGGTGCTGTGTGCTGCTTTGGTGGCAGGGATTTCGTGGTGGCTTGGTGGAGATACAACTCCACCTGATGCAGTCGTTTCAGATACACAGAGTGAAGAGTTCGAAGTGGAAGCACCGCTTGTCCCAGAAGTATTAGAAGATTATGATGTAGATATTTCAAATCGTATGAACCCAGTAGCAGTACTAGAAACAAACAAAGGAGTAATAGAAATCGAGCTGTATGATGACGCAATGCCAATCACGGCTGGCAACTTTATGAAGCTGGTCAATGAAGGATTTTACGATGGGATTAAGTTCCATCGAGTTATGGAGGGCTTTATGGTCCAAGGTGGTGATCCGATCACAAAAACAGATGAAGTTGGTCGGTATGGAACCGGTGATCCAGGCTACGCAATCCCAGACGAGCATATTGCAGGCGATAAACTGACCAACGTCCGAGGAACTATTTCAATGGCTAACAGTGGGCCTGATAGTGGTGGTAGCCAATTCTTTATCAATCTAGTCGATAATACTAACCTGGACTTCGATAAACCACCACTGCAGTCAAAGCACCCAGTGTTTGGACAGGTAATAGCAGGGATGGATGTGGTTGACGAAATTGCCGCTACAGAAACTGGTCCAACCAATCTTCCGCTTGAAGATATCGTGATTGAAAAAGCGACTATACGTGAGTAGTACTATAGTTACGCACTGGTACAAATAGATGCAGATCATGTTATATACAAGTTAGTTTGATTAAAAAACGCGATCCCTAGGGATCGCGTTTTTTTTATAGGTATCAACTAAACTAGGCAGTTGCAGGGAGTACGTCCACTGCTTTCTTACGCACTTTTTGTCCAGTGAACGTAGTCTTCTGCTTGTTGCGGAATGACACAACACCCGCAGTTACTGCAAAGATAGTGTGGTCAGTAGAGACCTTCACTCCTTTACCTCCTTCGATTTTCGTACCTCGCTGTCGTACGATGATTTCACCAGCTTTGACTGCTTGGCCGTCTGCACGCTTCACTCCTAGATACTTAGGTTGTGAATCACGCAGGTTCTTGGTACTTCCTCCAGCTTTTTTCTTTGCCATAGTGTTATGTAATAATAGTCAATATAAATAGTTTGTCTAACGGGCAAGATTATACGGTATATGAAAGAAAAACTCAAGTCTTTAGCAGGTTCAGAGCGAGTATTTGTAGCAGTTTTGTTGTGTGTAATTGGGATTGTTTCTTTCGTTTTGGGGCGATATTCAGTCGTCGAGCCAGCATCAGTGCCACCATCAGTAGAAAATAGAGCCGGTGTAGTCTTTATAGACACACCAGATCCAGTAGTACAGCCAGATGCAACCAGGGTGGTTGCTTCAAAAAATGGCACTAAATACCACTTACTTACTTGCAGCGGTGCAAAAACTATCAATGAAGACAACAAGATCTATTTTGATTCCATAAACCAAGCAAAAGCCGCCGGATATGGCCCGGCGGCGAATTGTGGTGGTTTACAGTAACAAACCAGTGACTTAATAGTTTGTAACTTGTGTAATAGATCTAGCTCTTTTGATAGCTCTTAGACTGTACAGGGGGACTATTTTTATCGATGATTCTTATTATTGTATGAGCACCACGAGGTTTTTTGGTAGAACGCACAGCCTCTTGATCAGCGCAAATCTCTACCTGACGTCGCTGTCCGTTATAGAGAATAATCCGAAGGTAGCCTCTTCTTGCCAAGTCAGGTAGTAGTCTTATGGGTAGTGTTGTTTCTCTTAGTATCCACTCGTTAGTAGGGAATGCGCATCCCACTTCGACGACTTTTACGACAAAATCGAAGAGCTCTATTTCTCTCTCGTCAAGCTTTTTAATTGCGGGACCATCGTCGTGAGTTATTTGTGACATTCTCGACTCCATTTGCTTGTCTAAAAATGAAATTAGCAAAAAACCACATGTTTGTAAATGATATAATAAAACCTATGCTAATCCTCGACACAGAATGTTCAGGGCTGCGACCGGAGCGACACTCGATACTCTCTATCGGCGCGCTAGATTTTCGTAATCCAGATAACCGCTTTTATGGTGAATGTCGGGTGTGGGAAGGGGCACACATCATGGATGATGCCTTAGAAATAAATGGTTTTACTGAAGCTGAGGCGACGGATCCGGCCAAGCAGTCGGAAGCCGAGTTAGTAGCGGCTTTTTTAGAATGGTCGCAAGACCTACCCGAACGGACACTGACGGGACAGAATGTGTCGTATGATCGTACTATGTTAACCGCCGCCGCAGAGCGGGCACATCTCAATTGGAACCTAGCGTACCGCACGGTTGATGTACATACACTATGCTGGATGCATATGGTTAAAGCTAATGGGATACCACCAATTGATCTTGAGCACCGCCGCAGTGCACTGAATTCTCAAACTATCCTCAACTACTGCGGACTAGAAAAAGAGCCAGATCCCCATAATGCTCTAACTGGAGCTCTGTGGCACGCAGAGGTTACCTCACGCCTGCTCTATGACAAAAAACTTCTCCCCGAATTTGAGCAGTTTGAAATCCCTTGGTTGTAGGCTGATGGTAAAATGCTTGTATGATATTAGATAAAAAACGGCGAACGCCTAAAAAGGAGGGTAAGACATCTCGCAAAGATGCTGAAGCAAATAATTGCCGAATTGTCAGTGAATTACTAGATCCAGAAAGCACCAATGGTGATGCGGTGCAATCGTGGCGCGTGTTTCGGATCATGTCTGAATTCGTCCAAGGATTTGAGTTGTTGCGTTCGCACGGGCTAGCCGCGACGTTTTGGGGAAGTGCAAGAACCGACCCATCTGATAAATACTACAAAGCAGCTGAAGAACTAGCAGCTAAAATGGCCAAAAAAGGCTTTTCGATTATTTCTGGGGGAGGTCCAGGCATCATGGAGGCGTCTAACGTTGGGGCCTTTAAGGTTGGTGGTCGTTCGGTCGGGCTGAACATTCAATTGCCCTTCGAGCAAAAACTTAATCCGTATACAAACGAGTCGCTCAACTTTGACTTCTTTTTCTCACGAAAAGTGATGCTTACCTTTGCGTCTGAAGTATACGTGTATTTCCCGGGTGGATTTGGCACCCTCGACGAGTTGTTTGAGATTGTGACCTTGATTCAAACTAAAAAAATTGAACCAATCCCGGTGGTGTTATACGGAAAAGACTACTGGACACCACTGTTGGAATTCTTTAAAAACGATCTGCTGGAGAAACACGGCACCATTAGCCCTGAAGACTTAGATATATTCCATTTGGTAGATAGTGTCGATGAAGCAATGAAATACATCACCAAAGAAATAAAGAACATTAAAAACGTCCAACAAATTTAGATTATGTACTTTTCTTACTTTGATACCGAGTTCTCGAACGATCGAGTAATTCAAAAGCACGTAAAGAAGCTGAAGCCCTATCGAGCGCAGGTCAACAAGGTTGTACACGAGCACAATACCGCGCAACCTGAGTATTCGCTTATACACGCCGCCGATCCAGCAGTTCACGACAAGTTAGAGATTGTACAAAAGCAGTTTAAAGGCATTAAACATTTGATACTGATTGGGATTGGTGGATCAAATCTCGGTACTGAGGCAGTCCACCAACTATTAGGAGAGAAAAAGGTTAAACTACACAGTCTCGACACGATCGCTGCGTATCAAATTGAAGAATTGCTGAACGAGCTTAAACGAGTCAAAAAAGCTTCGCAAGTGGCAGTGTGTGTGATTAGTAAATCTGGCGGCACAGCCGAAACCATGATTAATGCTGGAGTGATGCTTGATGCGCTGGAGCAGCATTTTGGTAAAGTGATATATAAGCAAACCATATTCATCGGAGATCCTGGCACAGGGTTCATTAAATCAGCTAAGCGACTGGGTGCACAGGCAGTGACCATGCCACTAATTGTCGGCGGACGGTACTCGGTAGGTACGGCGGTTGGTTTGATTCCTCTTACTCTCCTTGGGCACAATATTGATTCATTTATTGCCGGTTTGTTGGAATCAAATAAAGAGGAATACGAATCGATTACTGCGGAAAATTCTGCTCGACTATTTGTGTATTTGACTAAAAAGTATACTCATTATAATTTTTTTGCTTTTGAGCCACGGGTGTATAAGTTGGGGGCATGGTATCGACAGCTGCAAGCTGAAAGTCTTGGTAAAAACCATGATAATAATGGTAAGAAAGTTAGTAAGGGATTTGTACCCACACTTACAACAGCAGTCGAGCTGCATTCAACCGGACAACTGCATATGAGCGGTTTGCTACCTACGTACACTGACTTCGTGACTTTTGATGATGATGTGTCCAATTATGATATACCAAAGAAGGGTCTCTCTAAACATTACGGAAAGTTCAACATGCAAGAAATTGCCACCGCAATTTACGGTGGAGTGATTGGTGCGTACCAAACCAAAAAGTTGCCTTATCGGGCAACTATTTTTACTGAAGACCTAGCTCATTCAGCCGGTTTATTTATGGGCATGCGTATGCGAGAGACTATGTATGTCGCAGAGTTACTTACTATTAATGCTTTTAACCAACCCAATGTGGAGTTATATAAAAATAAAACAAGAGAAATTTTAGGCTTGTAATTAGTGATACACTAGACATAATATGACATACGTAGTATTTGACATCGGCGGCACCAAAACAAGAATAGCAACCTCAACAGACTTAAAAAATTTCGTCGAGGTTAAGTCCTTTAAAACTCCACCAACCTTTAAAGCTGGCATGCAACTGTTTGTAGAAACTGTCGATGAACTCACTACTGACGTGACGGCTTTTGCTGGTGGGATTCGTGGTCGACTGATGGAGGATAAGTCTGGGATTGAAAATGACGGCACGTTAACCAAATGGGCGGGCGAATCAGTGGTGGGGTATTTACAAAAAAAATATGGCAAGGTTCCAGTTTTTCTTGAAAATGATGCTGCAATTGCTGGAGTAGGAGAGGCAGTCTTTGGTGCAGGTGCAGGTCTTGATATCGTTGCCTACTATACGGTGAGTACTGGCGTTGGGGGAGTGAAAATTGAGTGTGGTGAGATAGATCAGGCTGACATAGGTTTTGAACCGGGGCACCAAATTCTGGATATTGATCGAACAATCCTGGGTGACGAGATTACTCCAACCCTTGAAAATATGATTTCGGGTACAGCGGTCAAGCAGCGCTTTGGGGTAGAAGCTTACGAAATTCCGCAAACCGATGTTCTGTGGGATGACTTGGCAGGGTACTTGGGCTATGGGCTGCGTAACACTATGCTCTATTGGTCACCTGACGCAATTGTCCTTGGTGGTTCGATGATAATCGGTGACCCGGCTATCAAGATAGACGCTGTTCGCAAAGCGACCACACTCGCGCTTGATGAATTTGAACCAACTCCGTACATAGTCGAAGCTAAATTGGGTGATGAAGCCGGTCTGTGGGGCGGTCTTGCTTTGCTCGCACGTAGACTATAATATTGATATAGTGTAAAGAGTTACTCATTAAGCTACGTATCTATGGAAATTTTTATTGTTATAGCAGTTGTTATTGGAGGAATTTTACTCTCTTTCTTACGAGAGGTAAAACAGTACGAGCGAGGAGTGATTCTCACCATGGGGCAGTACACCGGGCTGCGAAACCCAGGTTGGAGTATTATTGTACCGATTTTTCAGTCCATGCAGAAGGTGGATTTGCGTGTCAAAGCAGTTGATGTTCCCGATCAAAAGGTGATTACTCGTGACAATGTATCGGCCAGTATTAATGCCGTTATTTATTACAAAGTATCTGATGCAGCACGAGCGGTGTTGGAGGTGGAGGATTTTAAATACGCGGTATCACAATTGGCGCAAACCACTATGCGAAACATTGTCGGTGGAGCGGAGCTTGATGAAGTATTGTCGCAACGAGAAGAGTTGTCCAATAAAATTCGGACTATAATTGATACCGAAACAGACAAGTGGGGTATAAAAGTAGATAATGTGGAGCTGAAAGACTTCTTCCTGCCTGACGATATGGAACGCACTATTGCGAAGCAGGCCGAAGCTGAGCGTGAACGTCGAGCGGTAATCATCAGTGCCGAAGGGGAAGTATTAGCCTCAGAAAACATCGCCAAAGCCGCAAAAACCCTCGCCGAGTCTCCAGGAGCCCTGCACCTGCGAACACTACAAACCCTTAATGACCTGTCGTCCGATCAGTCAAACACCGTTATCTTCGCCATGCCAATTGAAGTATTGCGAGCGGTAGAGGGGGTGAGCACCTTCATGAGTACAAAAAAAGAATAGGTGGTACAGTAGCCCAGATGTGACTTAATTTTACCAGAAGCGAAATGAGTCCTGTTGCCAATATAAAATCACTTATCTTAAATGATAAGTTGTTTTATAAAAGCTTCTGACATAGCTATTCTGGCACGGGCTGTGCGCACCGGGAGGGAATTTGAAAGTCTTGACATTTATACAATGCTGTGCTATACTCTTTTTAATCCGTAATCCATGATAGGATTGTCCGGTTGTCGAGGAAGGGGCGCTCAAACGAGACCTCCGACCCACGCTCAATTTGAGTTTCGACATTTATCTATAAGACCCTTGGCTTATTATATCCACAGTATTCCTAGCAATTCTTTCGGCCTCTACTGCATCGGTAGTAGAAGTACCGGAAAGTGCAATTGGACACATTGGACAAGCAGAAGTCATCGTAGCACCAAAGGAAATTACTACCGGACGAACAGAACAGTTGGTTCGTGAGTATTTCCAAGACATTCCAATTATGGCAGAAATCTCTCGTTGTGAGTCAACGTTTCGTCATAAAAATCAGGATGGATCAGTGTTACGTGGAGTTGTAGACAAACGTGATACCGGAGTGATGCAAATCAATACCTACTATCACCAGGATACAGCCGATCAACTCGGATTAAATCTCGAAGATTTCTATCACAATATGGCGTATGCTCGTAATCTATACGAGCGACAGGGAACACAACCCTGGAGCGCCAGCCGACCATGTTGGGGAAATTCCCAACTTGCGATGGCAAACTAAATCTAAAACAAACCCCGCTCGAAAGAGCGGGGTTTGTTTAATAGATGCAGTATTTAGTTACTTATCGGCCACCTTTACCGTAGGCAACTACATATAGCAAACCTCCAACGATAGCTAGATTCTTGAACAGGTTTGTATCATTTGGATCCATATGTGCAATCAGAGTTGTTCCAAGTGTAAACAAAATTAAAGCACTGGCAGCAACACCGACTCGGTAGCCAACCATCAACATACCTCCAGCAACTATCTTGAGAATAATAACTGGCCAAGCCATCAGGGCACCAAAGGGTACGCCAATGCTGATAAAGTACAGGCCAACATTCTCTGGGCCTTGCATGAATAGCATCCCTAATCCACCCCCAAAGAATAGTAGTCCCATCAAGATTCGACCAATAATAGTCCCGTATTTACGAACCAGTTCTCTGTGTTCTGTAGACATCATCATAAGAATTATGTTATTAATAATCTTTTATAATTATACCGTATGCTGCTATAATTTACTGTATATGAATTACTGGTTAATGAAGTCTGAACCGGAATGTTACTCGATTGACGACCTGAAGAAAGATGCAGTTGAACACTGGGATGGGACACGTAACTACCAAGTGCGCAATATGATGCGCGATGATATGGCAGTGGGGGACTTGGCTTTGTTTTATCACTCTAATGCCGGCAAAGAAACGGGCTGTGTTGGGATAATGAAAGTTCACAGCAAAGCCTATCCCGATCCTACGCAGTTTGATCCCAAGTCTGACCATCCTGATCCCAAGAGCGACCCCGATAACCCCCGCTGGCTCTGTGTGGATATGAAGTATGTCGAACATTTAGATCGACTAGTGTCTCTCCAAGAAATCAAGCTTGATCCTAAATTCGACAGTATGCCGCTGGTACAAAAAGGGAACCGATTGTCAGTGTTTCCAATCAAGAAAACACATTTTGATCGAGTGGTAAAGCTGGGTTCTACAACTGTCTAAAGTAATGGAATACAGCTACAATGCTTGACCCAACCTCTGAACATAAAAATAACTTATCATATATGATAAGTTATTTTGAACTCTTGTGCCCTGTGGCTACAGGTATCGAGCCACTATCATTGGTATACTGACGCTATGCAATCTACTGCTGAGGCACTACGTGACACCAAAGGACGTTACCAAAAGCGAGACACGGGCTTTATGCAGCTGTTTATTAGCAAACGATTAATTCACGGTGCTGCGGCCGCACTGGCAGGGATCTTTGTCCCGATCTTTTTATACGAAACTAGTGGTGAATCTTTTTTTGTTGTCGGTGGGTACTATGCTCTGCTGTCATTACTGTACGCAGTACTACTGGTGCCCAGCATGCAAATTACTAATCGATTGGGTTTTAGTAAGACGTTGGTGTTGTCGGGTCTTTGTAGTATTGCAACCTACATACTCCTATTTTTTCTGTCACCCCAAAACATACTGCTGTTGATGTGGCCTTTGGCGGCTACCATTGTGGCTTTTCGGCTATTTCACTGGGTGCCATTTCACACAGATTTTGCGCTGTTTACGACAGCTGGGAAGCGAGGTAAACAAGTGAGCCTCTCGTTTGCTGCTATTGCCTTTATGGGCGCAATCGGGCCCATTGCAGCAGGGTTTATTATTGCTAATGCTGGCTATACTGCGCTGTTTGGGACTATAATTGTGCTGCTAATTGCGGCAACAATTTCATACGCCTATGTACCAGAAACACCAACTCATTTTGATTGGTCGTGGAAAGAAACCTGGCGACAGTTTCGATCACAAAGAAGACGAGGCTTGATGGTAGGGGAGTTTGCAAACGGGGCAGAAACAATTGTAAATATTATTGTCTGGCCAATTTTCCTCTACACGATTCTTGATGGAGACATATTTAGTATTGGAGCAATTTCAACCATTATTGTTGGGGTAACGATTGTGTTGCAGTTACTGTTGGGTCGATATCTCGACGGGAAAGGTCATGATAAAACCAGGACGCTGAAGATTGGCAGTTTCCTCTACGCAGTGGGCTGGATCTTCAAAATTTTTGTCCTCTCGGCTGCGCAGGTGTTCTTTGTCGGTTTGTACCACAATATCGTCCGTATCTTCTCCCACACGCCATTTAGTGCCATTGTGTACGATATGTCAGCTGACCAGGGCAGTCTGGTAGATGAATATACAGTAATCCGTGAAATGGCGAATCACCTTGGGCGCGCTAGCGCGTTACTTGGGGTCGCAATACTAACGGTGTTTATCCCGATCGGCTGGACGTTTTTTATAGCGGTTGCGGCGTCTTTGGCACTTAACATGGTCTACACAGCTCAAAGAGAGTAGTCACATATGAAAATTGGCATTTTTGATTCTGGTCGCGGAGGATTGTTGGTAGCTAATGCGGTGCGAGAGTTATTACCTAATTATAACTATCTATATTACGGAGACACCGCTCACGTGCCGTATGGCGACCGACCGGAGTCAGAAATATATACCTTCACCAAGGCGGGAGTAGAGTACTTATTTGCCAACGGTTGTTTGATCGTTATTCTAGCCTGTAACACAGCTTCAGCTGAGACACTACGAAAGTTACAAGATGAATGGTTACCAGTGCACTATCCAGACCGGAAAATACTTGGAGTCATAGTTCCAACGATAGAGACTGTGCGCGAAGCTACCTGTACCCGGGTACTGTTGCTGGCAACCGCCCGTACTGTCAGCGCTGGTAAGTATCATCTTGAGTTAGGTAAGCAAAATATTCTTCATGCAAAAATTATAGCGCAAGCGGCTATAGAGTTGGTACCTTTGATAGAGGACGACAAGATCGGTGTGGCCACTAAAATAGCCAAACAGCACATTACTGAACACTTACAGCGTGGTGACGTGATTGATGGGGTGATTTTGGGTTGTACCCACTACAGTCTTTTGGTAGAGGGGTTACGTAAAACATTCCCGAGCATTAGATTTTTCTCACAAACTGAAATTATTCCTGAAAAACTACAAAGCTATCTAACTGCCCACACAGAATTGCAAACAAAGCTGGGCAGGGAAGGTACGTTTACAGCATACTTTACCGGGCAAGAGCCAAGACCATGGTCGGTGTAAATAACGTACGATGGCAAACCAGACTATGTATCATGTATGATACATAGTCTATCGGTTGGGCTAATAGTTTATTTTAACGGGTGGAATTTGGTATGGGTGTCCTCGGCATAGCGATCTGAAGCGTGGACGTATCTGGTGGTGGTTTCTAGTGATTCGTGACCAAGGAGTATTTGTAGAGCAGCCGGGTTAGCTCCTTGTTCAGCTAGATAGGTAGCAAACCCGTGACGAAGAGAGTGGGCGCTAGTAGGGACGTTGATGCCAAGTAATTCTCGATACTGCTTGATCTTCATCTGGAGATAGTTAGGGGAGATAAATTTGTTTTTGTTGGTCGCGTTTAATCCACGCTTGGCAATAAAAAGGTAGGGCTGCTCGTCTTCGCGGGTCGCTAGGTAATTATCAATATGTTTTTTTGCTCGGTCGGTAAGGTAGATAAATCGCTGCTTTTTACCCTTACCCTCAATAAAAACCTTGCCCGTAGCGTCTAGTTGAATTTTTTTAAGACTAATGAGTTCTGAAATACGCATCCCGCTGGCAAAGAGGGTTTCTAGCATAGCTCGATTGCGTAGGGCAATAGTCTTGTCCTGTTCATAGGTCATCGGTGCCTCGATCAGTTTGACGAGTTCTTCCATCTCGGCTACTTGTCCGTGTTTCTTACCCATTCGTAGAAGTTTGATTGATCCAGGGGCAATTGGACTGTTGTAGTCCATGTCTATAAGGAAGTTAAGGTAGCGGCGCAACGAGGTCAGGGTGCGATTGATGGATGCGCTACCTAGACGCTTTTGCGATGCGTGGCCACCGGCCGTTTTGCGGTCATTTGAGTTTAAATATGCTTTGAACTGCTCGATAGTTTTCTTGGTTACCTGAGGAAAGGGGAGTGAGGTTAATTCATGTTGCAAGAAAAAATCAAACGTTAGCAAATCACGCTCGTAGTTGTACAAAGTTTCTGGTGAATAGTTGTTTGCTTGGATGTGTAACAAAAAGTCATCAAGGTATGGAAGTGTAGGCGAGTGCTTTTTTTTGTTCATAAAATAAATTGGCTATGGATCGAGAGGGAGGATCGTGATGCCCTTTACTGAGGTGCCTATCTTGCCCTCCCTCGCTCCCTACAGTAACTGAGTATAATAACTCTAATGCTCAGTTATACTACTAAAATAACAATTAATGCTTATGTCTGCAAGGTATCCATCAAAGGGGCTGTGTATAAGCTTACATACCGTGCGGGTGCTGATCTGTGTACAGTTTAGTTTGCGAATGTCGTTTAATGAGCTCAGCTGGCCGTTCATGGATAGATTTTGTCTCGTTTATAAGCGACTCGAGGATCATCTTTTTATCTGAACCGACCACATAGCCGACCAACTCATCGGCCTTACTCTGTATATAGTTAGGTGTACATGAGGCTCTAGAATCGATTCTAAGGCCCTCTAGGTGTACTGGGACGATGTCATGGTCGGGTCGATTGTATATGTTAGTGAACTCATCTATAGGCAATGGAAAAATCCCAGCCGTGTGTCCATCCAAGCCGACTCCTAGTACCTGTATAATTTTTGGATTTTTCAGGTTTTCAGTTTCTGTTAAAAAAGTTTCTAAAATCCGACTAGTGAATTTTTCTAATTCTTCAGTTTCGGCTGGAACCGTCAAAATGAGATTTTTGGCGACGTATGAGTCTGGATACCTGGTAACTAATTGTAACGAATTGTTGATGGTCACATCCCTACTCCCCCGCTCGTCTCCTAACATAAATATTGTGCGACATTCATGTTTTGCCGAATCCATTACTTTTATGTGTGGGATTATGTCGAGCGCTGATCCACCAGCTAGTAAGCACACTACATCCCCATTGTGTTCAGCTATCACTTCGCTTATGTACGTACCTGCTTGCTTGGCAGCTTCATCAGAAGTGATGATTTCCATACTAGTCCTTTTTAATAGTTTTATGTCCTCCAAATTGATTTCGCATAGCAGAAATAAGTGTCCCAATACGTGACGGGTTTCCTCTGGTACTCTTTCGTTGTTCAAGGGCTGCACTTAAGACTGGTGTCTTAGATTGTTTAATGATGTATTCCATTTCCATCTCGGTTTCGCCTTTTGGTACCTCACCGGCAATCTGCTCGAGGTAGTCTTTGCTGGCATATGAATCTGCCAGCCATCCCATCAAGCTACTGCTGATAATGCTGCCGTTTTTATACGGTTTCAGTGCTGTCTCTACATCAATGCCAAGGTCGGCTTGTTCGCTTTCAATAAAGTTTACCCCTTCCGCTATCGCCCCCATCATGCCGTATTCAATGCCGTTGTGAGCCATTTTGACGAAGTGTCCGGCTCCAGATTTTCCTACATGTCCGTAACCATCGGTAATCGCAAGGGTATTAAAAATGTGTTCGATTTCACCCACTACGTCCTTGTCACCTCCAACCATAAGTGATGCTCCGTGCCTTGCACCATCGACTCCCCCAGAAGTTCCACAGTCTATGTAATGGACACCGTTTTCCTGTGCAGCTGCAGCTCGTTTGATTGTGTGTGCAAAAAAGCTGTTTCCGCCGTCAATAATAATGTCATTTTCACTGAGGTTGGCGTGTACATCTATGAGTACATCGTCAACGAATTGTGACGGTACCATCATCCAGACGACCTTACGCCCGTCCATGTGGTTGATAGCTGCGGCAATCGACTCATAAGTGCTAACACCAAAACTGGCTGCATTTGTGCGGGCTTCAGTTGAGACGTCAAATCCGTGTACGGCGTACCCTTTTTCAACCAGATGTTCGGTCATAGCTGCGCCCATTCGTCCGAGTCCAATAAAAATTAATTCTTTTTGCATAAATATTACGTATTAGGAATGATAGTGTGCTCTGGTCCTTCACTTCCCTTTGCGTAGGTATGCAATGGTAGTGTGTGCCATGACTCAAGGATGGGTGTAATAAAGTTCCAAGCCGCTAGGACTTCTTCAGTACTAGTAAAGAGCATTTGGTCCCCAGCAATCGCGTCATATAGTACTTTTTCATAGGAGTTATCGATCTCGTCGGTACCTTTATTGCATTCAAAAGCCAATTCTCGAGTTTCTAGCTGGAATCCAAGTCCTGGTGATTTGGCGTCAAGAACGATTGCGATGGTCTGTTCTGGAGAAATGGTAAGCGTTACTTCGTTACCAGTAGTGTGACATGATTTGGTTTCAAACATTCCGGTTGCTACGTCTTTAAACTTTATTTGTATTGCTACATACGCTTTATCCAACGCCTTACCAGCTTGTATATAAAATGGCACACCATCCCACTCTGGTAAGTCTACTTCAACTTTCAATTCAAAGTATGTTTCTGTCTCTGAATCATGGGGGATCGTATCGTCAGCTTTGTAGCCTTCGTACTGTGCCCGTGCAACAGAAGCTGCAAGTGCTGTCGTATCAATCGGTTTGAGAGCTGCGAGTGCTCGACAACGCTCATACCTGATTGCTTCGGTAGCAAATGCCTCTGGCTGTCGCATAGCCACAAGTGCTACAAGCTGCAATAGGTGATTTTGCCCTACATCACGTAGCGCCCCTAGTCCTTCATAAAACCCAGCTCGTTCTCCAACGTCGATGGTTTCGCTCATCTGGATATGGACAGATTCGATTGAGTCTTTGTTCCAAGCTGCTCGCAACAGTGTATTGGCAAACCGAAACGAAAGGATATTCTGCACCGCTTCTTTGGCTAAGTAATGATCAATCCGGAATATTTGGTCCTCTCGGTAGAGTTTAGAAAGTTGAGCGTCGAGCTTTTGTGCAGTTTCTAAATTGTGTCCAAATGGCTTCTCTACCAGGATGTGGGTCCAACTCCCCTCCCCTTCGGTAGCTGCGTTAGATTGTTTGAGATCTGTAAAAATCTGTTCGTAGTAGTTTGGTGGTACCGCCAGATAGAATAGTCTATTACTGCTCGTAGACATTTGGTTATCATAGGCTGCCAGTGAGTCATTGAGCTGGTCATAGGTATTAGCATCATCAAACGAGCCCGACACGTACGACACATGCTCACAAAAGGATGTAATCAATTCAGAGGGATGATTGTGCTCACCATCATGCTTAGAGATGGTTTCTTGTACAAAGGATTGGTATTCCTGGTCAGTTCGTTTTGATCGAGCTAAACCAACGATATGAAAATCAGTTGGTAGCATTTCGCGCACATAGAGGTCAAGCAGTGCTGGTAGTAGCTTACGTTGACTGAGGTCGCCTGTTCCGCCGAGAATAATAATTTGAGTTGGGTTCATATTTATATTACTAACTGGCTTGAATTTGGGCATGTTTTTCTTGTAGAGACTCTATATGTCTTAATATAATTGGGTTTGAAAATGGCCAGTCACGTCTATAGTATTCGTAAAATTCACTAAAGAGAGGAATTCCCTGCGATTCTTCATATACTAAGGCAAGTTCTAAGGCTTGATATTTATCTAACTCTTTAGCTAGTGTTGCGATGCTGTCTGACCCCGTTTCGTAGCGTACAAAGAGTTTTTCCACCGTCTCTTTATAACTTTTCCCATCTATTAGCTGCTGCAGGCCTATATACTCCCGCTTGGCTTTAAGTTTCTTTCGAATTTCATAGTCTTCCTTATCTTTGTTTGGAATAAATTCGTCGCCGGCAATTGCTTCAGCCCAGTCATGAACTTCCAAAATATGGGTTAAGTCGTTTAGTTCAGCTTGGTTGAGTTGAAGATCCTGAGCAAGATCATTTGCTAGCTGCAGCAAAGAAACAGTATGGTCGTAGACAGTTTCTGGATTTTCTACTCCACGTATAACCCAACCAGTGCGAGGAATTTTCATTAGCTTCGTATAGATATCGGCAGCTTCTGTTTCGTAGCGTAAATTGGTACCCATGATGAGAGTTTTGTTAATTAGTACGGTGGTAGGTAGAGCATCGGGTCGATGTAGGCTTCGGTCGCTGCAACAGGCGTGGTAGCAGGGCCACAGCCGGTAACTGTCTTGATTTCGTTAAAGCGACGGACACTCACCCCTTCCTTAGCGTACACTGTAAAGTGTAAGTGAGGTCCAGTAGAAAAGCCGGTGTTTCCGATGTAGCCGATAGTTTCACCGGTGCCAACCTTTTGCCCTGGCGTCACACCGATGACAGACTGGTGAGCGTACATAGTAGAAAAACCATTTGCGTGATCAATCAGTGTCCATTTCCCCCATGAGTAACAACCAGGGACAGCGTCAGTGTTACCAGTGGCGCGCACTGTACCGGCCAGTGGAGCAAGGATCGGGGTACCACTTGGGGCACCAAAGTCAACCCCTGAGTGATACGGACGGCCACCATAGGCAGCAGCGTTACGCTTGGCGAACTCTGTTCCTCCAAAGTACTGGGTAATGATCACGTTCGCTAGTGGCCAGTTAAATACCTGTGTACCGGGTGAAGGAATGGTGTTTGGATCAAGAATAAACTGCAATTGCGACTCAAAGTCTCGCAACTCGCGCATAATTTGATCACGCGCCTCTTGCTGTGAGGCTAGTAATGACTGATACTCAGCTTCCTCATTTTTGGTGGCAGAAAGTAACTCTGCTTGTTCTGCTCGACTGCTCACCAAAACAGAGTTTTGGTTGGTGTACTGATTCTTTAGAGTGGAAAGTTCAGAGCGTTTGTCTTCATTTTGATCGCGTCGTTCGTCGAGCACTACTTTAAGTTCGTCGAGTGTGGCCACTTTAGCTGCCATTTCGTTTTGTACGTTATCAAAGGTATCAATTTCAGTCCAAAAATCAGACAACCGGTCATTTTGTAAAAGCAGCTCTACTAAACTTTGGTCACTAGCTTGATACTGAGCCCTGATAATGTCAGCAATAGCTGCTTCAGTTCTGTTGATATCTTGCTCTGTGGCGGTCATTTCCAGTATAAGCTTGTTGATTTCAAGGTCGGTTGAAGAGATTTGTGCTTCGGTTTTACTGATCTCAGCATTTACTTTCTTTCGTTCTGTTTCTAAGCGATTAATGGCTGATTGCAGAGTCTTTTTTTCGGCCCCAACTTCAGTAAGTTCTTGTTCGAACTTTGCAATTTCTGCTTCGATTTCTTTCAAGCGATCTCCCCGATCTTCTATCTCAGTTCTTAATTTTTCGATTTCAGATTGTGCCAGTACTTCAGGGACAATCGCAAAAGTTACTGGTAGTACCAGTCCGACAATAAAGGCTACGAACGCGCGTGACGTCATGCTGCTATTTTATCACAAGCTGATTCTATTCGCTTGAGGGTTTCAACTTGACCAAGTACATACGCACAAGTAAAGGGGTCTGGGGATCGTTCACGACCAGATAGCGCTACTCGTAGTGGCCAGAGCACTTCCCCTCTTCCTATTTCGCTCGCGTAGTCCCAGAGCGCTGATTTAATGGTGTCAGCTGAGGTAAAGTCTGCCGTCGTTAATAGCTGTTGAGCTTGTTTTAGGCGAGGTACTACGTCTGTAGTGCTCGCATCGTTTTTCCATTTAAGGAGCTCAGTATTGTACGATATATCAGAAAATGCCCAGTCGTATTCCCCGCTAGCGACCGTAGACCTGATTTCGGTCTGGTTGTGGAGTCGTTCAAGCATAACCTGTGCCAACTTAGCTACCGTGTCTTGGTCGTAATCTGGGAGCGCCGTTTGTACATAGGTGATTTGCTCTGATTCAGAAAGCTTGGCGAGGTATTCTTTATTCATCCATTGTAATTTTTCCTCGTTAAAAGCGCCGCCAGACTTTTGAATTTTATCTAGTGAAAAAGCACTAATCAATTCTGACTCATTAAATAGTTCTCGGTCGCCGCCAGGATTCCAGCCAATCAGTGCCAAAAAATTACGCATAGCCACAGGTAAATAGCCGTCAGCACGGTATTCCAGCACGTCTTTAGCTCCGTCCCTTTTCCCTAGTTTTTTCTTGCCATCGGCGGCCATAATAGGCGGCAGCGTGACAAACACTGGGTACGGAATACCAAGTGCATCATAGAGGCTCAGGTACTTTGGTGTGCTAGAAATGAATTCCTGACCTCGCATGACATGCGTGACACCCATTTCTTGGTCGTCAACAATATGGGCAAAGTTGTAGGTTGGGTACCCGTCTGCTTTGATGAGAATAAAGTCATCGAGCGCATCTTCACCAGCGGTCAGTTCACCGCGTACTGCGTCATGCCAGGTATAACGTTTGATCTCTGGTGTTTTTAGTCTCAGTGGTCTTGTTCCGTCCCATTTTCCAGGATTTTCTGGTCGGTGATGTCTATAGAGAAATGGTCGATTTTCGGCTTCTGCCTGTTCTCTAAAGGCTGCCATATCTGCATCAGTGTATGGGTCTGGGTACGCTAATCCTTGGTCTATTAGTTTCTGCGCGTACTGTTTGTAGATATCCAATCTGTCAGATTGTAAGCATGAACCAAAGGTTTGCGATGGTTTGTCTGGCCCTATATCGTACGTCATACCGAGCCACGTCATGGCGTCAATAGTGTGTTCGATCGCTCCTGCCACTTCCCTGCTTTTGTCTGTATCTTCTATACGGAGTATAAACGTACCGTTATTTTTCTTGGCCCACAGGTAGGCAAAAAGAGCGGTTCTGATTCCGCCTATGTGTTGAAACCCAGTTGGTGAGGGTGCGTATCTAGTGACTACAGGTTTATGATCCATGTTCGATGCCGATTGAAAGTATGACGCCTGCCAACTTGGCTGCTGCGTCGGGAATAAAAAATTTTCTAGCAGCGGCTGACATATCTGACAACATCTGCGGGTTGTTCATAATAGTGTTTATTTCGGTTGCGAGCAAGTGTGGGGTAAGGTTCCTTTCTTCGATCACGACTCCCCCGCCACTACGGCTAAAGGTATAGGCGTTGGTACGCTGGTCACGACTGACGTCTTCTGGGATTGGGACAATAATAGCTGGAGTACCAAAGTACGCAAGTTCAAATAGGGTGGTGCTGCCTGCCCGTGTGATCACTATTGACGCTGCTTGCATGAGTGCTGAAACTGTCTCAACCGGTACCTTGTCTGCAACGTAGTAGCTTGAACCAAAGTCAGTTCCTTGTAGTAATCCTTGAGCCGTCGTTTGAATGTCAGACATCTGCGGTCCAGTTTGATGAAAGATTGTGTAGTGAGGGAGTAACTCGAGCAAGCTACGTAACACGGCCTCGTTCAGTTTTTGGGCACCTTGTGAGCCCCCGGTGACGTAAATAAGTGGCTTGTCTTTTGGGATACCCAACAGCCCCAGTGGGTCAGCGTGGATCTCTTTTAGTTCAGTCCGGAGTGGAATGCCAATGAGAGCAGTTTTTTCAGCTGGGAAAAATTGCGCAGCGTCATCGTACGCAATTGCAATATAGCGAGCGAACTTACGAGCCATATAATTAGCTTTCCCAGGAGTGGTATCAGATTCGTGGATCACCACTGGGATTTTCAGTATGCGTGCAGCTAATAGAATTGGTACAGCAGTGTACCCACCCTTTGAAAAAATGACATCTGGATAAATCACATACAGCTTCCAGACCGCACAAAAGAAACCGAAAAAAGTACGAAATAAATCAAAGAAATTTTGGATAGATAGATAGCGACGTATCTTTCCAGCCGGACAATTGATGTACGTAATGTTGAAGGTTTCGAGTTGTGTAGGATCGTATGGAGTTGGTCCAAAATAGTAGAGTTTCGGTTTGAGCTCACTTTTGTTTATCTCTGCCGCCACCGCCATAAGCGGGTAAAAATGACCACCTGATCCACCGCCAACAAATCCAATTCGCATATGTAAAAGTGTAGCACGTGCTACGCACGCTTTAAGCGGTATTTGGACACATTAAGGACGATTCCCATGGCTGCCAAAGTCACCAGTAGTGCAGTTCCACCATGACTAATAAACGGTAACGGCAAGCCAGAGAGCGGAGCTACCGCCAGCATAGCACCGATATTAAGAAATGCTTGCGCCATAATCACTGTAATAATTCCAATCACGAGCAAAACTCCAAACATATCAGCACCCTGTTGAGCAATCTTGTAGCCACGCAAGGCAAAGGCTACGAACAACCCTACTATAAAGGTTACTCCTAAAAATCCAAATTCTTCAGCGTAGACAGCAAAAATCGAATCACCAATTGGCTCTGGTAGGTATTCAAATTTTTGAATACTTTGCCCAAATCCTCGTCCAGAAATACCACCAGATCCGACCGCGATTAATGATTGTTTAACTTGGTACCCACTTCCAAGTGGATCTGCACCTGGATCAAGAAAAGTGGTCAGACGGTCCATTACATACGGCCGAGCAAAGGCAATCGCCGCCAAAAGGAGAATCCCAGCCACTAGTAATATTGCCAAATCTCTGATTTTCGCACCAGCCACCACAAACATCGCTAGTCCAGCGGTTGCCATAATTAGGAACGTGTCGGTGTCTGGTTGCAGCAACATCACAAACCCTGTAATTCCACTGATGATACCAAATGGTATCAACCCATACCGCCAATTCCCTACGTGTTTATGCATTCCCGATAGCCAGGTGGCAAGATAAATAACGTAAGCAATTTTTAGAAATTCTGATGGTTGCACGGTGGTAATTCCTAGATCTAGCCAACGAGTCGCTCCCGCGTGTGACATGCCTAATCCAGGAATAAACACGGCCAAGGTGCCAATGAGACCGATGGCGAATATGTAGATTGCATATTTACGCCAGTGTCGATAGTGGACATTGCTCAGGATAAATAATGCTATCCCTCCCCCGACGATGCCAAACACAAATTGACTAAAGGCAACTGATCCAAAAGTAGCTCCGTCACGAGCCAGTAACCCAAGTGACGCCGAAGAAAATATCAAAAAACCAATCGTTACCAAGGCTATGATCAGCGACAAGAAAACCGTATCGACCCCTTTTGGTTTCTGGGTACTCATGCGGTAGTGGCAATAATTACTCCAATTACTGCACAAATCATACTAATAATCCAGTAACGCATCACTACCTTCTCTGACGGCCAACCGATGGCTTCAAAGTGATGGTGTAGCGGTGCGATGCGGAACAATTTGTTGCCAGTCGCCTTTCGGTACAACAGCTGTAAAATGTTTGATCCTACGGTGGCTAGGAGCGGTAAAGCCACAATAAACATCAGTGAAATGCCGTGACCATCTCCTAAGGCATCAGTCATAAACACCACTACCCCAAGCGAAAGCGTCAGGGCCATGGAGCCGGTTTCAGTCATCCAAAACCGGGCTGGCGGGATGTTGAACCAAAGAAAAGCCAAAATCGCACCTACGACAGTGGCGCAGAACGTGGCTAGACCAATTTGCTGCTGCACCATGGCGATTCCAGCGTAGGCTCCAAAGACACTGGCAAATACTCCCCCAGAAAGTCCATCAATGCCGTCAATCACGCCACTGGCATACAGCACCAGCGATAAGAGGATAAAGAATGGAATAATAAAGATTCCCAACTCAATACTCCCATCATAGGGAATATTTACCGAGGTTACCTCAAGTTTGTCATAAAACCACCAGCCGAGGCAGCCAGCCAAAACACTAATGATTGCAAGCCGACGACTGAGGCGTAGGCCTTTGCCGTGGTGAGTGACATCATAGATGTCATTAATAAGACCCAGTAACGCTCCGACCAGTAGTGCGGCGACTGGAATAAAGGTTTGCGATCGACTTAAAAAATCAAGTTGCGATAAAAATGTGTCTGGAAATAAGGCAGCCAGAGTGGTTGTTCCACCCAAGGTTAGAATCACACTAGCCCAGACAACAATACCTCCCATCCGTGGGGTGGCGGTTTCATGCTCACCTTTGAGACGGTTGAACTCAGTTGCGTCATGGCCTCCAATGGCTGTTTTGCCACCTGATTTTTTCCAGACTTTGTATTTGAATAGAAAATGCGTCAGAATTGGTGTGATCAATATCCCCACGATAAACGCGAGTAGCGCTGGAGTCAGTACGCTGACGATAGTACTACTCATACGCTAGTGGCTCTTTTACAGATTCCTGGACAGCTGCTACTAATTCCAGCACGTCAGTAAATCGTTCGTCTCGGGTTGACCCTAGAACAGTGATAATAATTGGTCGGTTTAGTCCTAGATCAAATGCTACTGTCAGATTTCCGCCAGCCAAGTCAGTGTAGCCGGTTTTTGATCCTAATAGATTAGGGATTTGAGTGGCGATAGCGTTGGTGTTATCAACATCATGATATGCACCGGCGGTGTTATACACACGCGCAGCTGGTTGAGTGGTTGGTGCTAGTAACTCTGGATAATTAACCAAAATATACTCCATCAAAAAGCTAACATCACGGGCGGAACCAATTGCACCAGCTTCAGTGATCGAGACATCGAGGCCAGTGGTGTTTTTAAACGACAGTGTTGGGAGTTGCAGCTCGTTGGCCCGGATATTCATTCCTTCGATAAATTGCTTGGCTGGATCCCGGTCACCTAGTAGTGACCCAACGTTTGCACCCAGAGCATACGCAGCGTCATTTGAAGATGAAATAAGTGCTAGTTGACTGAGTCTTTCAGCAGTCAGTTTTTCCCCGGCGAGCAAACCACTGTTACCTGACTGCTGGATAGCAGCTAGTGGTACATCCACCTGGGTCTTATCAGTGACCAGTTCATGTGCCAGAAGTGCGGTCATGAGTTTGGTGATTGATGCCAGTGGCAAGGTGTCCCCTTCGTTTTTCTTATATAGTGCACGCTGACCAGCAACGTCCCATACGTACGCGGCATCAGCCCGTAGTACGACATCAGTTAGTTTTTTGGGAGTAGCTGCTTCTGTCTCATCTGTTATTTGAGTGTATGGCGGCTCAATGGTTTCTTGAATGTTTTGTGTAGTAGTTGATTGGAAATACCACAGTGAGCCAAACGCACCACCAAGGATTACAAACAGTACCACTAATTGCCACACAATTGGAAAACGATTGGTTTCAGGTTTCTGATCAGATTCGATGAGAGGCATGGTCATACAGTTTTAGGGGTAGCATTAAAAGAGTCAATAGCAGTCATAAAGTCACCAAACTGCGGTAGTTCATGTTTGTGGCTCACACCAAGATGTTGCAGCAGGGCTGGACTTACTTTGAACTGGTGGGTATTTTTGACTGTTTCCCGCTCGATCAGTCCGCGGGTCATCAGGTTGCGTAATATAAAAGCCGAGTTAACCCCACGGATGCGATCGATCTCCCCTCTCGATACTGGTTCACGGTAGAGAATAATGGCGAGTGTCTCGGCACCTGCCTTTCCGATGTCTTGGGTAAGTTCGTTTTTACGCAGTGATTCGATAAACTCGCTGAGCTCGGGTGCTGTTACCAGCTGTACTTCGGTGTCAGTCTCGAGTAGTCGGACTGCCCCGGCCTGTAGGCGTAGGCGCAGCTTATCAAGCGCACTGCCAAAAGCCTCCTCATCGGCTGCGAAGAGCTTTTGCAGGGTGGCTTTTTTCTGTGGTGTCGCCTGGTAAAACAACACCCCTTCGATGAGTACGTGAAGCTCCATACTGTATGGCAAATATAGCATATATAGCAACGTATTACCCGGCTATTGTGCCCAGTAATTGCTTTTGCACTATTCCGTCACCACCTACTTCAGGGCGCTCAAGGACCGCTAGGTCACGATTTACCCTTCAGCAGATGGTGATGGAATAGTTGGTGCTGTAATAGGCATACAGTTGGGGGTTGAGGGTGGCGTTGAAAAGTGTTGACTATTCTTTAAAGTGTACTATTTAAATATGTTCAAAAAATTCGACGCTCAATATCGAGAATAAAATAAAGTCCTACCTTGTTGCATAGCAAGGTAGAGCGAACTTATTTGGCTAGTAATATTTCGGTATGCTGGCTTTTTTTGATTCCATATGAATGTCTTCGTAGCGTCCGGTTTGAGTGATGAGGATGTCTCCTTGTTTGAATAATTCTAGAATCGCCAAAAATCCCACAATTACGTTTTTATGTTCTGGTTCACTGCGTCGTAGATCCGAGAAACGAGTCTGCATTTGTTGTTCGATCCGTTTTTGCAGCTTACTCATCATGTCCTCGAGGCTGATGGTCGGCCGGACGGTGGCTCTTGCTTTGGGTGCTGTCTCGCGCGGAAGGTTGTGCAACACTCGCTTCATTGCTTCTTGGAGTTCACCTACTGTACAAAAGGCATCGGTGACAAACAATGGTTCACGCGGCGGTATGTAGCGTGGTTCGTGTAAGATTGTCCGACCAAATTGTACTGTGATCGGTACAGCGGCATCCCGATACAACTGGTACTGTTTGAGCCGGTCCTGCAGATCTTCAATACTCCCCTCTTCTTCCTCGGTCAGTTCAAGCACCGGTAAAAGCGACTTTGATTTGATTAGAAGTAGCGTCGCCGCAAGTGTTACAAACTGTACGGTGTTTGGGAGTGATAGTTCTTGCATAAGACTCACCCGTTGCATGTATTCGTCGGTTACTGTTGCTAGCGAGATGTCGTTAATGAGCAGTTTCCTCTTTTCGACCAGTTCAATCAAAAGCTCCAATGGCCCCTCAAAGACCTTGGTTTTGACCGCAAAGCGATTCGGATCAATAGTGACCGTTTCCATTGGGGTAAGTATAGCAGAGCGCGGGCGCGGATTGGACGGATAACTTCTTTTCACAAGCTCCGATGTACACTAACTTATACAGGCACGCAGACCCCGCTGACGCTCAAATAAGTCATCCGTCCAATCAGCTTGACCTACACAGTAAACTGTCCTTTCTCGTAGATAACTTTTTCGCTGCCGTCGTAAAGAGTGGCGGTGACGGTGCGGTCGGTGGTTGATATAATGTCATTGTGCAACGACGATTGGTTGAATCCAAGTGAATTCCATTTTTCTTCATTGAATTTGTCTGAGTTACCAGTGAAACATTCCTTGAAACAAAATCCGAGCGCTAGGTGTGTATTTCCATATTTTCCACCAACATTTTCATCATAGAGGGTTTCAGCCATAAACTTTGTGATTCGTGATAGTCGGGCATCAGTGAGTGAAAACTCGCCAACGCGATTGCCATTTTTCACCTTGATCATTTCTTTGAGCAATGTAAGGTTCTTGCTTGCTTTGGCAGAAATCACTTCCCCGTTTTTAAATACGAGTTCAATATCTTCGATTCGCTTGCCATACCTATAGAGTGGTTGATTAAACTTAATTCGACCGTTTATTTCATGGCAATTTGGAGAAGTGAACACTTCATAGGATGGAATGTTGCAGCCACCTCCAGCTTTCCATGAACGGTTATCGCCAATACCTACATTTAGGTCCACATCAGGTCCAACTAAATGTAGCGACTTGATTCTGAGCCCCGTTAGTTTTTTGCAGGTTTCTTGAACTGTCTTGTCAATTGATTTCCACTCTGCTACTGGGTCCTGTGTGTCGAGGTAACACGCCTTAATTATTTGGTTCCAATAAGATTTAAGGCTGATTCCGGCTTCTTTAGCCATTGTGTCTGTTCCGTACAATCCAAGTGTCCAAGCTAGCTGATCCTTATCAATTTTGTCATAGTATAGTTTTTTGCCCTGTTGCAATGCATTAGTTCGACACATGACAGTTTTAGGATCTACCATGGTGAGGCTATGCAAATCTGTTTCAGCTAAGATGCGTATATTTCCGTCGATCTCGCTCACTAACCCATGGTTAAACTTTTCTGGAATAAACTCTAACTGAAATTTCCCGGCAGAATCATAGAACCCTTTCTCAAAATTGTAGTTTTCGTCATCATTTGGCAGAAATACTCCTAAAGGATTGTATCCAGACTTAAGGATCGCATTTTGGAGGTGAAAATATAAAGGCTTGGCTACTTCAGGTACCACAAACTGCACGACACTGCCTTTAGGGAGACGCTTCCCAGATCGGTTGGTTATACCAAACTTCACAAGTAGCTCTGCGTATTTTGACAATATTTCGTCTGAGGGTTGGTAGGATTGTTTCATAGTGACGGTAGTATAACAAACCGCCAGCATTAGTGTGCTAGTGCTTTGTTTATTTCTTATAGAGCCGGAGTAGCGGGTAGGCTGTAAACACTACCGCAAAAATCATCAATGGTATCCCATAGTCATTCCAGACTGTACCCAGTGTCATATCTTCAAACATTAGCAAGTACAAAATGAACAGCAGTCCGAGCACCAGCTGACTTATAAACAACAAAAATGCTTCGTACTTGAGCATGATTACACTGTCTCTGCTGACGTGTCGTCTGTGGTGCTTAGCAGCACATCGATGCGGTTGATGTCACGTGGGAAGAGGGTGGCTTCTTTGACATTTTTGATGCCACAGAATTTGGCGGTTAGACGTTCAAGACCCATTCCCCAGCCACCGTGTGGTGGGATACCGTATTTAAAGGCTTGTAGGTAGAAATCAAATTTTTCTGGATCGAGGCCTTTTTCGGCAGCTTTCGCTCTGAGCATCTCTAAATCATGAACACGTTGGCCACCAGTGGTGATCTCGACTCCACGGAAGAGCAGGTCGAAACTTTTGGTGTTACCAGGATCTTCGCTATCCTCTATGGTGTAAAACGGACGTTTGCTGACAGGATAGTGAGTAATAAAGATGAAGTCCGATCCTAGTTCAGTGGCAGCGTATTCACACAGCCATCGCTCGTCTTCAGGTTCAAGGTCGGGGGCACCGACTTTGCTACTACCAGTTTTCTCGTCAATTAGTGCCAGTGCATCTTGCAGCTTCATGTGCGGAAATACATCGGCGTCTGGAATGAGTGGCGTGTCGGTACCGAGAATATCCAACTCGGCTTGGTGGTTGGTTTTGATATATGCAGCGATATGTTTCATTAGCGCCGTTTCGACTTTCATGATATCCACATGATCTTTGATGAATCCCATTTCCATATCGAGTGAGGTGTATTCGCTCAGGTGGCGTGACGTCGCACTCTTTTCTGCCCGAAAGGCGGTCGCGAATGAAAAGACTCGTTCAAAGGCTCCGACCATAATTTGTTTGTATAGCTGTGGACTGGTCGCGAGGTACGCGGTGCGGTCTTTAAAGTACTCAACCTTAAATACCTCTGCTCCACCTTCGGCGTCACCTCCTACCAGTTTTGGGGCTTGGAATTCTGTAAAACCTTCAGCGCGCATAAAGTCTCCATAGCACTTGGTGATGGCTGCCTGGATGGTAAAGATGGCGCGGTCTTGTTGTCGCTTCAAGGTTAGGGGTCGATTATCCAGGGTTGTTTCCAGTTTCATTTCAGCATCAAGATCAAACGGAAGCTCTTCGGCTAGATTGAGGATCTCAATATTGGTGATTTCTAGTTCGATGTCACCATTATCGACCTTGTCGTTGATCATTTTCTCTGGTCGTTCGTTTACAACCCCGGTAATAGCAACTGATGATTCTGGCCGGACTGTCTTGGCAACTTCGAGTACTTCTGGTTTACCAAAAACGACTCCCTGCACCATGCCAGTTCGGTCTCGAAAATCAAAAAACGCCATTTTTCCTTGGTCACGAGCGACACTAACCCACCCGTTAATAGTGACTGTTTCGCCTTTTTTAGTGTGTAGTTCTGTAATGAGTGTTCGTTCCATAGATTAAAGATTAATTCCAATAGCGGTTCGGACTTTGTTAATAGTTTGGTTGGAGGTGGCTTTAGCGCGAGCGACGCCGTCTGCCAGAATATCTTTTACTTGTTCGTCAGTGATTGTATCTCGTTTGGCTCGCATCGGGGCAATGAATTCTTCTAGGTCAGCAACGAGGATCTTTTTGAGGTCTCCGTAGCGACCTCGATTGGCTTCATAGATTGATTCAAGTTCCTTGGCAGACTTAAGCAGTCGATGTATAGCGTAGACATTTTCAGGTCGATCACCATCGCTATCGGTTACAATCCCCATGACAGCTTTTTCGATCTCAGTAGCAGTGCCGAAAAGTGGAATGGTGTTGTTGTAGCTTTTGCTCATTTTCTGGCTATCTGTTCCTGGGACGATACCTACATCAGCCAGTATTTGTTCTTGGGGTTCAACCAAAGTTTCGCCAAAGGTGCGGTTGAACTTCCCTGCTACTTCACGAGCGTACTCAACGTGTTGTCGCTGATCTTCTCCAACCGGGACAAGGTCTGTGTTGTACAACAAAATGTCAGCCGCCATCAGCATAGGATACGTAAACAGTCCAGCGTTTGCCTCTTGTCCCTTGGCAACTTTATCTTTGTACGCATGGGCTTGCTGAAGAAACGGAACACTTACCATACAATTGCATACCCAAGCGAGTTCCATGTGGTCTTGGTTGTCTGACTGTCGAAATAGTGTTGCTTTGTTTGGATCTAACCCAGCTGCAAGATAATCTTTCACAATATCCAGGCTGTCCTGATGGAGCTGTCCGGCATCGCGCTGGGTAGTTAGGGCATGGTAATCAGCTACCATTAAAAAGCTGTCATATGAATCATATGAGTTGAGAAACGGTTTTAGTGCACCAAAGTAGTTACCGATGTGTAATTTACCAGTTGGTTTTAAACCAGTCAGGCGACGCTTTTTAGGTTCACTCATATAGGTGCAATAGTACCAAAAAACGCTTGTAAAACAAAGATTTTGCTAGGATATCGTAATCTACATCGCTAGTGGGAGTGTCAGAGTGAATCGTGAACCCTTTCCTTCACCTGCAGAGTGAGCAGTGATGGTGCCTCCCATGGCCTCAGCCATCTTGAAGGCGACAAACAATCCTAGTCCGGTTCCGGTTGTGTTTACTCTGTTCGCCCCTTCAGCACGACTGAATTTTTGGAATAGGATGTCGATGGTTTCTTGACTCATTCCTACCCCAGTATCTATTACGTCGACGTATGTGTATTTTTTGTTTACGTCGTCCCGGACGTACACACTGATTGAGCCTTTTTCGGTGTATTTGATAGAATTATTGATGAGGTTGTGAGCAATCTGTACGGTCTTTCCAACGTCAGCGTGCACGACTCCTTTGCTTTCTAGGTTGGTTCTAAATAGTAGTACTAGCCCAGATTTAAGTGCGGTTGGCCGTACATCATCGCAAATCCGCTCTATCTCGTCTTTTAGATTAAAATCAGCTAGCTCATATTTCATGTTACCTGATTCTATACGAGAAACGTTCAAGTAGTCCTCGACCGCTAGTGCCATGCGTTTGGCTGAGGTCTCAATCCGCTCCAGTGGTTCTTTAGCACTGACAGGAATCTTGCCATAGCTTTCTTCAAGCAGCATCGATGCATAACCACGAATCGATGTTAATGGACTACGTAGTTGGTGCGAAGCAATCGATACAAACTCAGATTTTTGTTTATCCAGTGTTTGCAATCGAACGTTGGCCTTCTCTAGATCAGTAGTTAACTTTTCAAGTTGTAGTCTTTGTAAGAATTCATTTCTGACACTTCTAATTAGTAAGAATCCGACCGTTAGTGCAAAAAAGAATGTAGCTCCTGCTACCAACTTTGATAAATACTGATCATTTACAAATAATAAAGAAGATATTAGTGCAAGGATGGCAATAACCAAAATCTGTGCTGCTGCAATTTCAACTTTGAACGCTTTAAATTGAACTATACTGTATGCAATCAAGGCTGCAAAAATCGGCATACCAAATAATCCATACTGACTTATGGTCCAGTCGTCAGTAAAACTACTTATGATGTTTCCTGAGGTGAATGTTAGTAAGAATATAACCAACCCAAAAACAAAATATCGCGCAACCTTTCTTTGTTGCAAATCCTTAATTTTAGGAATCTCTTTAATACCAAGGAGTATAATCGCCATAGTAAAGAGAATGTTTACGAAGTAAGTGTAGTATTGAGCAAGCGGGCCTTCTGCAGTTTCACAGCTTGATAGATAAAGGGCTTCAAGGTTGAGTGGTGTTGGCAAAAAGATTACTAGCGGGAGTAGTAAAACAATGCCAGCTATTACCGACCAAAGTGGTGGTGATTTCTTCTTAAGGTACTTGTAGAAAAGAAAAAGAGCTGTTGCAAATGTTAGTGGCTCAATGAGTACCTGCATTGACCATAAAAACATGACTACTGCAGGGTCATTGGTTGACCACAATCCAACATCGAAAAGAGTCCAAACACTAAATAAGCCAGAAAATAATAAAAACAGTCGTGCAACGTGACTGCGAGGATCATTTAAGAACACTAAAAGCGCTATTGAAAGTGCTGCAAAGATAGCAACGTAGTGTGAATAGTGCACTAACGGTGGTACATTCGATGATATGAAAAGGAAGCTTGCTGGTTCCCAAGGGCAATGTAGTAATTCATTCATATTTAAAACGCCTCCTCTAGATCATTAATGATAACAAAGTCCCGCAGAACCATAGTGTTGTAATAGGTTGCTGCAATACTGACCGCCGTCAGCAGGAGAAAGAGTGCGATAATTACTTTTGTGATGCGACTAGAAGATTTCATAGTTTGTTTGGTCGCGTGAATAAATGTAGATCACCCACTATTTATATGATACAACTAATTATGTCTAAAAACTTAAACTAGTGGGGATTGCAATAAATTATGTCAAACAAAATAGAAAAAAGAGTATGGTCTTGTAATGAATGGGATCCATTGGAAGAAATAATTGTAGGTAGTGTCGAGGGAGCAATTGTACCAGTTTGGAACCCTGCATTAGAGTCGACTACTCCATCACATGCCAAATGGTTTTTTGATAAATATGGTGGTCAACCATTTCCTGATCAGATGATCGAAAAAGCTACTGTTGAACTTGATGGTTTAGTAAAAGTTCTAGAAGACATGGGTGTGAATGTTCATCGACCAACTCTACTAGATCATTCAGCCACTGCTACTACACCTTGGTGGTCTAGCCAGGGATTATACGCAGCCATGCCACGAGATGTACTGATGGTGATAGGCGACACTATAATTGAGGCCCCTATGGCCTGGAGGTCACGTTACTTTGAAGTGTATGCCTATCGCGATATTTTGCATAAACTATTTAATGAAGGTGGTAAATGGTTAGCTGCTCCTAAGGGATCGATGGCAGATAGTTTTTATAACTCAGGCTATAATTCAGATAAAGCAACTATTGACAAGATTAGACAATTTGTAGTATCTGAGAAAGAGATTGCATTTGACGCAGCTGATTTTACACGTTGTGGGAAAGATATATTTGTACAAAAAAGTAATGTGACAAATGCAATGGGTATTGAGTGGGTACGACGACACATTGGCAAAGAATTTACTGTCCACGAAGTTGAGTTTGGTGACGAACATCCGATGCATATCGATACGACCATTGTGCCGCTAGGCCCAGGAAAATTAATGATTAATCCAGCGTGGGTGACCCGGGACCAAATTCCTGCAATATTTGATTCATGGGAAATTATTGAAGCTCCAGAACCAGTTAAGCCTTATGATTCGGCACTTTACTTCTCCAGCGACTGGCTGACGATGAATTTTCTTAGTGTTGATGAAAAAAGAATTATTGTTGAGGAGAACGAGGCTCCGCTGATTGAATTGTTGGTAAAACATGGTTTTGAACCAGTGCCAATACCCTTCCGGAATTTCTACCCGTTTGGTGGATCAATCCATTGTGCAACTACTGACGTTCGAAGACGAGGTGATCTCCAATCATATTTTGACTAAAATACTATCAATACAGCTCCCAGTGCGATAAGTACAATCCCAAACACTTTTGACCTTAGTTCTGTTGGCTTTAGCGACTCTGTGTGCTTAGCTGAGCCAAACTTTGCTAGTATCCAACCAATGACAAAGGTAAATATTGGATGAAAGGCGTTGAATGCACTTACTACCATTACTGATGGTCCAAGTACGACAGCCATTTGACCCGAGAGTGCACTAAGACTGTATAAGCTTTCGTTTGCAAACTGACCAGCTAGTACCTTGCGATCGAATTTTGCTATGAATGAATTGAATTGTTGTCGATAAATTGGATGCACGAGCCAAATGAACAAACTGGTAATTCCCATTCCCATTCCGTTGCCAATTATGGCCGTTATAAAATTACTTTCAGCTTCGGCTGCTTTAAACACAAACAAACCAAGTGCAATTAGGGCAGAAGCCGTTAACATTAGAATTATACTTTTAAAATTAACACGACGAAATTCGTTAGAATAATTGAGGATAAAAGCACCGCTTAATATAACGCCTGTTGCGAATAAACCTATTGTGGTTGGTATTTCGTTAAAAAATAATATACCGATAATTAGTGCAAAAATAGGGATCGATTGAAATAGCGGAGTGGTGTTGATTGCACCACCATGATTTAAAGCGTAAAAGTATGGTATGAGCCAAAAAACCTCTATAATTCCAGCTAAAATCGCAAGTTCCAGTGCCTTTGTGGAAAAGATGATAGCAAGATCAGATATCAAGTACGTTAGTAACAGTGCGCCTAAGGCCACCAGAAGCCCAAAGAAGCCAGATATTAAAAGTAACTTGCCCGGTGCACTAGCGACTCCCTCTTGGTCGTTGCTTAATTTAGTGAGTAACCATTCATCAATGAACCCTACACAAGCGTCACCGAAAGCAGCAAATAAGGCAAATAATAACCAAGGGGCTAGTAGCATACTAGTTAGTATGGCTACCTCTGTAGATAGGAGCGTGTCTAACATTAGATGAGTTACAGTAAAAACAGGATCACGAGCGGTACCATCAGCCACCAAAAGAAGAGTCCTTCCGGAGCGAACAGGGTTTGTAGTGGTGTACCGGGAGTCAAGAATTCAGTGACCGGGAGGACCTGAAAGCTAAACACCATGACGAGGATACTAGCCGATCCAGCAAGTAGAACCTTTTTGAAAAAGCTTTCGAATTTTTTTTCTCTAAATTCATCAGGCATGACGTGAGCATACAACCAAGTTGCCAAGATAGTAAAGATAGAAAATAGCACAAGTTTGCCAATCGATTGAGCAACACTACCACCTAGATTTTCGGTCAGGTAATCAGTGTAGGGAAACTGAATCAAAATCAGTAATGCGAGGTAGAGGCCGAAGATAATATTAATCATCGCCTGACGTCCCTTGAATGTGGCCCAAATCATAAACAACATGAAGACAGCTAGAAAGTATGCTGTTTCGTACATGAAGTCTAATACAAAGCCAAAGTCCATAGTTTGATTATACCCTCTACCAAGTCCACGTATATGAAACTTTACACAAAGTAAGGGGTTGGACCCCTTACTTTTGATATACTATACTCAATGCCAAGAAATGTAGTTCCATTAGTGACAGGGGAAATGTATCACGTCTATAATCGCGGGGTAGATAAAAGAGATGTATTTATGGACAAAGCTGATTACCTTCGTTTTTACCAGTGTTTGCTCTATTTTAACGTTGAAACTAGTCAAAACAGTTTTAAATTAGCCAAGTCTAATCACAAGAATGACCTGTCGAGATTAGTTCAAATTGAAGCCTACTCGTTGCTGCCTAACCATTTCCATTTGATACTCAGTCAACTTTCGGATGGTGGCCTAAGCGAATTTATGAAACGAGTTTCTGCTGGCTATACTGGTTACTTTAATAATAAACACGAAAGAAGCGGTTCATTGTTTCAAGGGAACTATAAACGTACACATATCCTTGACGATGATTATTATAAATATGTATTTGCCTATGTGAATGAGAACCATCTTGTTCACTCCATTTCCCGTGAGCAGGATATTTTTTATTCAAGCTCACCTCATCATGTTGGTAAATTCAATTCTCAGTTGATAGCAAATAAGCAGTCAAATTACTCTTTAAAAGAGGCACAAGATTTAGCTAAACAAATTGCAGCGGATCGAACAGCAAGAAAAGCAAAGTTAGAATAGACCTAAGTAAGGGGTTGGACCCCTTACTTTTGTTATTGTAGGTGATAGATGGCGTACTTTGTGGCGTCTTGCACATGTTTAAATCGGTCGCCCATGAGCTTGATTCCACCAAACCATCTGGTAACGCAGATGACGCAGCCGCTCACTTGCTCTTTTTGCATGATACGAAGGATCACCATACCAGCACCAGTCTCGCCATCATCAGCCTTTGTTTCATAAATAAGACCGTCTTGAGACACTCTGGCTGCCCAGCTGTTATGGGTGGCTTTGGCGTACTTTTTGTTTTGTTTCAGTTGTCGCAAAAACAGCTTGATGTCTGCCCGCCCCTGCACCCGCCCCACACTCACACTATACCGACTCCCTCGATCTTCGATGATCTGCTCGTGTAGAACAAACTCATTGTCAGGAGTCTTAGAATCTTCAAAATTAAAGCGAGGTGGCTGCATGTTGACATTGTGAATTATTTATGTATAATGTTAGATATAAAATTGTTCTGGAGGACTAACTATGAAAGATCTGAGTCAAGAGCTGAAGCGTGACTATAATGTAGTTATCGTCAACTTCGCAAGATTTGCTCTGTGTGGTGTTCTTGCTATTTTAGTTATGGTCTACTTTCTTGGAAATGGACCATATGCGACGGAGGGGTTCGACTGGTTTGCAGTAACTGTTGTAGTTTTGCTAGCAAGTGCATGCATTTGGTTCCTAAAAAGACTGGAGAAATGCATGTGTGCAGTGATCAATTCTGACGAATTTCGAAAACTTTGGGAGCAGTCAGTCAAGTGAATCGTCATTCACCATGTGACAATTAAACGCCCGGATATAGCTTACTATCCGGGCGTTCTTAATTATATCCCCTCCCCTTGCAACTCTTCTACCAATTTCCGTGCTTTCTTGGATAATTTTTTAGGTGTCTCTACACTGACTCGCACCATGAAATCACCGCGCCCGCGTTCGCTGGGGACACCTTTATCTTTGATGCGTACCAGTTCCCCGTGAGTCACTCCGGCCGGGATCTTGATATCGGTTGTACCGTCTAGCGTCTCAACACTGTACGTGGCCCCAAGTAGTGCATCAGTAAGCTTGATTGGAAGCACGGCTGAGAGGGTTGAACCTTCACGTTTGATTGATTTGTGGGGCTCAGCGTGAATCTTGATGTATAAGTCACCAGACTGACCATGTGGGATCGCTTCCCCACGACCGGTCATACGAATAACTTCACCATTTTGGATTCCGGCAGGAATCTTGATACCGATCTCTTCTTCAGTTCGAGCAACACCGGCCCCAGCACAGGTAGCGCACCTTTCTTTGGGAATTTTCCCAGTACCGTGGCAAGTGCTACATTCACGCACGGTATTGAAGCTTCCCATGATGCTCTGTCGCTGCTCACGCACCTTCCCTTGGCCGTTACAGGTGCTACACGTATCGAGGCTGGTGCCGGGCTTAGCGCCACTTCCCTCACAGGTGGTACAAGTATTGTTTTTGGTCAGTAGCACTTTACGGGTGACTCCAAAGACAGCTTCTTCGAATTTCAGATTGATATCAATTGAGATATCTCGGCCGCGCTGGGTCTGTTGCCCACCACCACCAAAGCCAAATTGTGAAAAAATATCATTGATATCAAATTCCACCCCACCTTGATGGAAGCCACCAAATCCACCACCTCCAAAGGGGTTACCTCCCGCTGCCCCGCCAGCACCACTAAAGGACTGACCGTAGGTGTCGTACTCAGCTTTCTTCTTTTCGTCACCAAGCACAGAGTAAGCTTCGGTAACTTCTTTGTATTTTTCTTCGTTACCAGTTTTTTTATCGGGGTGATGTTCAGCTGCCTTTTTGCGAAAAGCTTTTTTTACTTCATCTTTACTGGCTCCTTTTTGTAGGCCAAGGATTTGGTAGTAGTCTTTTTCCATAATAATTTCATTTATTTAACTGGTGATGAGTAGGATGAAACAAGATACTTCATCCTACCGACACGAGCTAAATTATTTAGCGTCGTCAGCTTTCGGTTCGTCTTCTTTGGTAACTTCTTCTGCATCATGCACTTTTGGTTCATCTTCTGCTCCTTCTTCGGGTTTTGCTTCACTGTCCCCTGCTCCTGCTTGCGCTGCTTCTGCGGCTTTTTGCATAATTTCACCAATTTTCTGTAGTGATTCAGATAGGGCGGCTGCGGCCGTGTCGATGGCGGCCTTATCATCACCTTCTTTGGCGGTGTTGACTTCTTTTACTTTGGTTTCAATCTCTTCTTTTACATCAGCAGGAACTTCACTTTCGTGGTCTTTCAGAGACTTTTCTGCGGTGTAGACGAGCTGTTCTGCTTGGTTTCGAGCATCGATGAGCTCTTTCTTTTTTTCGTCTTCACCGGCGTGTTCTTCAGCTTCTTGTTTCATCTTCTCGATGTCTTCTTCGGTAAGGCCTGATGAGGCTTCAATTCGGATGGTTTGTTCCTTGCCGGTTGACTTGTCTTTGGCGGTCACATTGAGTACGCCGTTACTGTCGACATCAAAGGTAACTTCGATTTGTGGCACCCCTCGTGGCGCTGGTGGAATACCATCAAGAACAAACTTCCCAAGAGACTTGTTGTCAGCTGCCATTGGTCGCTCTCCTTGGACAATGTGAATCTCGGTAGAGGTTTGGTTATCAGCTGCAGTCGAGAACGTCTGTGATTTTTTGGTTGGGATGTGCGTGTTCTTTTCGATTAACTTGGTCGCGACACTTCCCATCGTTTCAATTGAAAGTGAGAGTGGAATCACATCTACTAGCGTAATATCCTGAACGTCACCTTGGAAGATACCGGCTTGAATCGCAGCCCCAAGTGCTACCACTTCATCTGGGTTGATGGTTCGGTTTGGTTCTTTGCCAAACAGATCTTTCACAGCTTTCTGAATTGCTGGCATGCGAGTTTGCCCTCCAACCAAGATGACTTCATTGATGTCTTCCTTTTTGACGCCAGCTGCTTCAAGAGCACGCTTGGTGATCTCGATAGATTTATCGACGTAATCGTGTGCAAGTTCTTCTAGCTTTGCTCGGGTGAGCGTATGATCGAAGTGCAGTGGTCCGTCAGAACCTTGAGAGATAAACGGAATGTTAATGTTAGATTCAGTTGTGCTAGATAGTTCTAGTTTTGCTTTCTCGGCTGCTTCATCCAATCGTTGGAGAGCTAACTTGTCTTTACCAAGGTCAACACCGTCTGATTTCTTAAATTGGTCGATCAGGTGTCGGACGATAGCTTGGTCAATATCTCGACCTCCCATATGTGCGTTACCGTCAGTCGCCTGAACTTCTACTACGTCATCTCCAACTTCGAGAATGGTGACATCAAAAGTTCCACCACCAAAGTCGTAGACTGCAATCTTTTCTTCTTTCTTTTTGTTAAATCCGTATGCGAGGGCTGCGGCGGTTGGTTCGTTGATAATTCGTTTGACGTCTAGACCAGCAATCTTTCCGGCATCTTGGGTAGCTTTACGCTGTGAGTCGTTAAAGTACGCTGGTACGGTGATGACAGCTTCGGTGATCTTCTCTCCTAGTTTAGCTTCCGCGTCAGCCTTGAGCTTGCTGAGGATCATCGCTGAAACTTCTTCTGGTCGGTATTCTTTTCCATCCATTTCTACGATTGCTCCCCCGCTCTCGCCTTTCTTGATAGTGTACGGGACAATGTTGATGTCCTTCTGTACCACTTCGTCGTTAAAGTCGTGACCCATGAATCGTTTGATTCCGTAGATCGTATTGGTTGGGTTAGTAACAGCTTGTCGCTTTGCGATCTGTCCTACTAGCCGTTCATTTGTTTTACTAATCGCTACAATTGAAGGTGTGGTTCGCGCACCTTCGCTATTTTCGATAATTTTTGGCTCACCAGCCTCAATCACAGCGATTGCTGAGTTAGTGGTTCCAAGGTCAATTCCTAAAATTTTAGCCATGTTGTAATTATATTTTGCTTAGTACGTTTATAAGGTTCAATGTTCTAGCAATTCAATCAAGTTCTAATGTCAGACTGAGAACTAAATTTGCATCAGTCGTTACATTCGTTTACTCCTGTGTTTCCTTCGCTACTCCTATAGTTACCCGAGCTGGTCTTAGAGCGCGTTTCTGTCCATTTCTGACTAGTTGATACCCAAGTTGCATTACTGATAAAACTTTATTTATATCCTGCTCGTTGTCTACCTCTTCTGTGTTGATTGCATCATGCAGATTGGGATCAAACTCTTCTCCGGTCGGGTCAACTGGTTCAACACCATTGTCACGGAGTACTTGCAATAGCTGGGCGTAGATACCTTCTATACCTTTGCGCCAGTTAGCGTCGGCTTGTTCCCAGACTTCTTTGTTACTCATTGCCATAACAAAACTGTCAGCTAGTGGAAGTAAGTCAGTTACGTGTTGATCAGTTTTACGCTCAATAGTTTTGATACTCTCTTCTTCTAATCGTTTGCGGGCATTGAGGTAATCCGCTTTTACATTTGCCAGTTCTTCCAAGGCGGTCTTTTTATCTTCTTCAGCTTGTTTTAATTGATCTCGTAATTTTTTAAGTTTGCCGGCTTCGGCATCTTCGATTTCTTCAATTTCCGGTTCAGTCATGTCTGTCTGTTCGTCGGTGATGTCTTCGTATTCCTCGTTGTTTTCATTATCATTATTCACCATACCGCGCATTATAAATCCAAATGCGGTTGCTGTAAAGTCTAACCGTTTTGTCCGCTACAATAGACAAGAAATACTCCCTTTAGCAAAATAGCTTATCATATATGATAAGCTATTTTCTTGCTGTTTTATATTTAATCTGAAGACAAAATGAAAAACACCCTGATTTCGCGGCGGTTAGATATATCTCAATTGTATAGTTTTACCATTATCACCAGTTTTGGTGACCAGTGTATCATTTTTGAATGACATCTCTTGTTACTTTGCTGGCTTTGCGTATTGCTTGGGCCATTGTCGTAAAATCAAAATGTTGCTTAATTTCATCAAGAGCTGCGAACGTATCTTCGTCAAAATCCACTGAAGTTCTCCTTGTTTTCATGATTACTCTCCTTCGAGTTGTACGATTTATATTATAAAACATAATATAAGCAACCCTCATAATCAAAACGATAGATACTGAGTAAAGTACGCGGAGAACAAAGAAAAAACCTCGACCGGGGCAAGTGCCCAGGAAGAAGCTTTTCTGTAGTCGACAAAGTAATTTGCCAGTTTCTACCGTTTTGACCAGGCTGCTCGTTTTCGAGCCTTTCGTAATCCCGGCTTCTTTCTTTCGACTGATCGTGGGTCTCGTTTGAGATAACCAAGACCTTTGAGGACTCCTCGGCGTTCAGCTTTCTCTTTAACAAGTGAACGGGCAATTCCAAGTCGGATTGATTCAGCTTGTGCTGCGGTTCCGCCACCGAGTACCTTAGCCGTAATGGTATAGTTCTCGATTCCAGCGTCTGGTGTTTCGAGTACTGACATTATGTCTTTCTGGTGTGAAAGCACTGGGAAGTAGGCCTCGAGCGTTTTTCCGTTGACAGTGATAACTGTCTTGTCTGCTGGCGTTAGTCGAACACGAGCTGAGGCGGTTTTTCTTCGGCCAATGCCTTCAATGTAGGTTGCTGTTGCCATACTATGCAGTGATTATTAATTGTTTTAAAAGTCGCTTCTTGTGCTTGTTGTTTGGAAGCATCCCGCCAACAGTTCGCTTAAGCACCTCATTGATACCTAAGCGCACTCGTAAGTGTTCAAGCGTCTCAGTCTTTCGTCCTCCAGGATACCCTGAGAAAGACTGGTAAAGTTCAGATTCCTTTTTTTCAGGAATATCAAGCTTACCAGCGTTCTCGATAGTTACGATTACGTCAGACATTTCATGCTTTGCGTAGTCAGCTCGGTTCTTACCCATAAGTACAGTCGCCGCTTCAGTTGCCACTTTTCCAAGTCGCTTGTCGGTAGCGTCGATTGTGTGAGTTTCCCCAGTGGCTTTTTTGTATGATTCAATTTTCTTAGTCATAGGCAAGTTATTCAACAAAAGCTATTACGGCTTCTAGGCGACCTTCTGTTTGACCAAGTTTTACAACTCTGGTGTAGCCACCATTACGTTCTGCGAACTTTGGCGCTACTTCAGTAAACAACTTCACGACAGTGTTGTCGGTTGGTTCTCCTAATTTACTAGCTACATGTCGACGAGCTGCCACGTTGTCTGTTTTTGCGTTTGTGACTAGGCGTTCGATACGTGGCTGTAGTTCTTTAGCTTTTGCTAGGGTGGTAGTGATTTGACCGTCTCGGATGAGAGACACAGCTAAACCACGTAAGAGAGCTGTTCGCTGACTCCGGGTTCGGCTGAGTGTTCGGTTTTTTTGAGCGTGTCTCATAATAATTATGCTTCAAGAGTGAGGTTCATCTTTGTAAGGATTTCTTCAATTTCTTCCACTCCCTTAGGTCCGATGCCGTCGAGCGCTAGAATATCATCTTTTTTCTTTCTGACAAGGCCACCGATAGTTCGGATGCTTGCCTCCTCGAGCGCTTGTTGCGTTCGAGCTGAAAGATCAAGTGTCTCCATTCGAGTCTTCAGTAGCTCTGGATCCGGTTCCTCACTTTTAGGTTCTTCTTCAACTACAGCTTCTGGTGCAGTTTCTCTAACTGGTTCTTGAAAACCAATGATTGATTTCAGCTGATGAATCATGATCTCGATTGAGTTTTCAAGAGCCTCTCTGGCACTAAAGGTACCATCAGTTTCAATTACCATCCGTAATCGGTTGTAATCTGTACGATCACCAACACGCATGTTTTCTACTTCGTAGTTAGCACGACGGATCGGTGTAAAAACAGCATCAAGTGCGATAGTTCCAATTTCTACTTTATCTTTTTGGTGTACTTCACGTGGTACATAACCAAGACCGTTTTCAACTGTCATTTCGATGTTGAGTTTTGTGGTTTTATTGGTGATTTCTGTGATGTACTGATCTGGGTTGAGTACTTCAACCTGTGATGGCGCTTCGATATCTGCAGCAGTCACTGGGCCGACAGCTGACTTCTTGATAGAGATAGTCATTGGTTCACTGCCATGCAACTGCAGGCGTACCCGTCGTAGATTGAGTAGTACTGTGAGTACGTCTTCCTTGATTCCTGCTAAGGTTGAGAATTCGTGTTCAGCACCATCAATTTTGACTTGTGTAATGGCGGCACCTGGAAGTGACGATAGGATGATTCGGCGTAGTGAATTGCCTAGTGTGTGTCCGTACCCTGGGTAGAGTCCGTCGATTTCAAAGATTCCCTTGAATCCTTCTTCGCTTACAACGCGTGGCTTTGATGGTAGTGTGACGTTTGTTTCCAACATATGATATTGATTACTTATTTACTAATAACTACATTTCCTATCGACTGTAGTATTCCATCACCTGCTCTGGATCAAAGAGCGTCTCGGCCGGAGTATACACCGGGGCAGCTTTCATGGTTCCCTCCATCTTCTTGAGGTCAAATGTGACCCAGGTTGGCACTGACGCCGCTTCGTAGGATTCATTGAGGCCAATGAATAAAACGCTTTGACGACTACCTTCCCGGACACTAATAACATCCCCAACCTTTACCTTGTGTGAAGGAATGGTCATTCTTTTCCCATTAACACAAAAGTGTCCATGAGATGCCATCTGTCGTGACATCTGGCGTGTTTTAGCCAGTCCCATACGGTAGATAACATTATCTAGTCGTGACTCTAGACGATCCATCAGGAGTGCTACTGGTTGATTACTTTTTTCTACCGCTTCATTTACGTACTTTCGGAGTTGCTTCTCAGAAATACCGTACGTGAATCGCATCTTTTGCTTTTCAATAAGCTGACGTTTATAGTCAGACATTTGATTAGGTCTTCGTCCACGACGTTGGTTCCCTTGTGATCGCTGAAGCGACTGTTCAAACTTGGGAGTTTGAGTCTTTTCAAAAATTGGGGCTCCAAGTCGCTTTGCAATTTTGTATTTTGGTCCGATGATCATACTAGTACAAATTAAACGCGGCGTGCCTTAGGAGCGCGTGGGCCGTTAAATGGTACAGGTGTTTTGTCGGTGATTTTAGTCACACCAATCCCTTTTCCTGAAAAGGCTCGAAGAGCTGACTCTCGCCCGGCTCCTACGCCTCGGATTACTACTTCAGCTTCCTTCATACCCATCTGTCCGGCTTTTTCACCGATAATTTCACCAACTTTTGCAGCAGCAAACGGTGTACTCTTACGAGCACCTTTAAAACCGAGCGCACCTGATGATGCTGACATGACGGCGTTTCCTTTTGTGTCACAGAGCGTTAGCAATGTGTTGTTGAAGGTTGCTAGGATGTTGAGACGTCCTGCGGGCAACTTTCGCTTAGGGATACGGTTCAAGGCGCGAGATGTACCCGCTACGTCCGAACCTCCTGTTTTGTTGACTGATCTTTTCTTACCCATAGGTATAATTTAGACAAATACTAATAAAGAGAATTCTACGTCTTTTCAAGTTTACGACGTCCACTACCCATAGTTTTCTTTGCTCCTTTGAGTGTTCGAGCGTTCGTCTTTGATCGCTGACCTCGGGCTGGTAGGCCTTTGGTGTGACGTGAACCACGATATGAGCCGATGTCTTTAATTCGCTTGATATTTCCTGATACTTGTCGTTTTAGCTCACCTTCAATGGTGAACGATTCGACTTTTTCACGAATGGCGTTTTCTTGATCTGTGGTGAGATCCGTTGCTTTTGCTGTGTGCTCTACTTTGAGCTCATCCAAAAGATTCTTTGCACGAGTAAGTCCAATACCATATACCGATGTTAGGGCGTACGATAGATGCTTCTCGTCAGGAATGGTGATACCAGAAATTCGCATATAATAATATAAGGTTAGCCTTGACGCTGTTTGTGACGTGGATTGCTACAGGTAACTCGAACTACGCCAGAGCGCTTTATTACCTGACAATCTTTACACATAGCTTTGACTGATGATTGTACTTTCATAATTGTGTTTAATTACGCTTAGTGATTCGCGCTTTTCCTCCATATGGATCAATGACTAAACCTACCTTGTCACCCACGAGTACGCGGATACGAAAGCGGCGCATGCGACCAGAGAGATACGCAAGCACTGGCTCAGGTTCTCCTTCTACGGCAACTCGAAAATGCGTGTTCGGTAACGCTTCCTCTACAATGCCGTATACGAGCTCCTCAGCTTCGGTGTTAATCTCTTGATCCATTTGAACGTGGTGAGTGTAGCAAACGTATCTTGCAACGTCAATAGCTCCACTGGGTATATTACTGTTCTTCTTGTAATTCCTCTATAATTATGATCTCCTCTGGGTTTTCAGGGAAGGTTTGCTTCCAGAATGGTGTCACACTGACCCGGGCCGATTCGATTCCTGGGTAGGCGGTGATAGCGTTATTTATTGCAGTCTTAGGGAGTCCAGCTAAGTTAGCTGCGAGCTCTTCCCCATCATACTCCCAGATAAGGCGTGGCTTGCCGGTTAATTTGAATTCTAGTGAATCTAGATTAGCAATTACACTATTGCTGGTAGTTGCGGCGGTATAGGTAAATATCAGTGCGCTAGGGTCTTCTACTCGAACTGGGCCGCCATCATACGTCGGGACGGTTTCGCTAGCGATAAAGCGACCGAATTCTCCTTCTGTGAAGAGTGGAATCTGTAGGAGTGCCTGTTCTCGGATGGTGACCAAATCTTGACCGTATTCTACGCTTGGCAGCCTCGTGTATGTTATAGCAACTGCATCTTTAAAGGCTATGGTGCCAGCTGGTCGTTTTTCGTCTATTTGAGCAAGTAGTTCGTCTCGTAGTTCTATCTGGAGCGCTTGTCTGGCAGTGTTTAATTCGCCATCATCTATCTGGAATTGTGGACCTGAGAATCCGCCAGTGGTTGCTTGTGGGTTAGAGGCTGTGATTGCTTCATAAAGTGCAGTAAACCCACCTTCTTGGAAACCGGGGATGTCAAAGGTAGTGCCGGCTGGCAAGTTGTACGCATCTCCGACTTCGTCTGCAAATACCTCGGCTTGAATAGTTCCTGGGCTACCGTTCACAGCTCCGGGTACTACCACTGATTCTTGAATCCGAAAGACTAAACCTTCAGGTGAACGGAATCGTGTGTTTTTGATTAACCGCTCTGCCCCAGGTGTGCTTTTGCTTATTTCGAGTACTCCGGTTGCCTGTTCTTCGACGTCTATTTTTCCGGTTGCCTGCACTTGGCTTTCGCTAGTTGCTTCTAGGGTCATAACTTCGTAACTGAGTGAGTCGTCGGTTGGGTTTGGGAAGGCTGTAAATTCCGCACTTACGTTTGGATCACGAAATTCTGGGTAGATGGTTATCTCGGTTTTTCCAAGTATTCCGCTTAGTAATGCTGCCCCGGCTACAATTACCACAAAAATAACTATCGAAATGATGAACTTTGATTTGTTGTTTTTGTTACCGTCCTCTATCTTGATGTCAGGTTCTGTATTGTCAGTTACTGAAATAGGCGATGATTGTTCATCAGCAGCTGGTGCACGACGTGCTTCAGACCGAGTATCAATAGTTGGTCGGGTTGCACGACGTTTTGGTTTTGATTGTCCGGCGGGCCGGATATCTTGTAGGTTCCACTTTTGCGACATATATGTATAGTATAGCTCTTATAAGTACTCAAATTGACTGCGCTTGCCACTAGTGTGGAAAAAACTGGCAGCAACTAAAAGCGGTGCATCATTGCTGGTGTACTTCTTCTGTTGTAGCAATGAGTCTTTAATACTGGTTATTTGTACTGGTCCTTTACTTGCTGCTACGGCTGCTGTCTGAATTAGGCGCTGAAAGGTTGCTTCTACACTGGCACCGGTCTCTAGATAGATATTCTTAGGAATAGTTAGTCTATCACCGGTTTCTTTAAATAGTTCCTTGATTCTGGTCGTGTAGGCTGCGAAAATGGTTTGTAACTCTTGGTTAGCTTGGATAGCCTGCGTTGTTGGGAATGAGGTGAAAGCCTCATGTAATGGAACGTTCGTGGCAGCAGCTACCTCACGTGCTAATGAAGATCTTCCAAACGCTACATGTGTACTGTACTGCAATGAACCATCTCTCACAATACCTATTTCGGTAGCTTCATCGGTAACATCAACCAGGCAAACATCATACACATGCGGAATAAGTAGTCGCGTGGCAAAATAGTTGGCCAGCATGTACGAAGTTATGCGTAACTTGGTTGCGCCAAATAGCTTTTGATTCATTTCCTCTATAGCTTCGATAATTTCGGTCCGCACTAGGGTTGTGGCATGAGTCACCGTTACTTCGCTGGCCAATTGTCTGTTTGGCTCAGTCAGTCGATAGCCGTTGGCATACGTGTCGAGTGCGCACCGACTGGTTTCGGTAATGCCGAGTGATTTTAAAGAATGCTGCTGATTGAATTCATCAATAGCTTGTTGACCAGCGGCTGTTGCCAGGTCATTTATTAAGCCTTTAGTAATTTCAAACGGTTCATCTTGGTTAAATTTAACAGTCCTGGTAGTGGTGTACGCCCAAGGTACAGCCACAGTAGCCTGAACGGTAGTTATTTTTGCTCGGGCATTATATGCATTAAGTGCGGTTCGTCCTTCACCTTCGAATTCCATCATACTGTGCATCAGTGATGTAATGATAGCTCGACTGCTATCGCTAACCGATTCGATATTACGTAGTGGTATATGCTCACGATGTGACCAAACGATATTTGGGTGTTTTTGGTCCCCACTATGACACACCGCTAACCCAACACTGCCAGAGCCGATGTCGACCAATAGTCCATAGCGATCCGAACTATTTCGAGAAAACATATATACTAGTATACCAATAATAACGGCGGCCAAAGGCCGCCGTATACACTGACTGGGGATGCTTTATTCTAATATCGCTTTGATCCGACGTACTCCGGCTGCAGAAGATTCTTCTTTTTTAATTTTGAAGGCTTTTTCACCGAATTCTGTGAAGTCAGCTACGTGTGGACCTCCGCACAGCTCGCGCGAATAAATAGTACCGTCTGGACTGGTCATACTATAAACCTTAACCTCATCTGGATATCGATCCCAGAAGCTCGCTTCGATAGTAGGGTCCGCTTGAGCTGCATCTTTAGCCATCATGTCGATAGTGACAGTACCTCCGTTTGTAATTGCCTCATTAACCCAAGTTTCTATTTGATCGAGTGTATCTCGCTCCACTTTTTCTGTGTGTGTAAAATCAAAGCGCATTCGTTCACCAGTGATGTTACTCCCTGCTTGGTGTACATGATCACCTAAAAAGTGCCGTAGTGCCGCCAATAGCAAGTGGGTGGCAGTGTGGTACAGCACAACAATCTCTGAATTATCTGCCAGCCCCCCTTTGAACTTATGCTCGGCTCCAGCGCGTGAGAGAGCACGGTGCTCTTCCATGAGCTTGTGAAAGCCTTTCATATCGACTACCAGACCTTTCTCAGCCGCAATCTCTTCTGTGAGTTCGATTGGGAATCCGTAGGTGGTGAATAAATCAAAGGCATTTTGCGCACTAATTGATTTGACCCCTTTTGCAGATCCTTTATCTAGCACTTTTTTACCATCCACCTCTATAGTAGACATGTGTACCTGGAGAGAAATTTTGTTGAATTGTTTAAGGCCGTTTTCTAGAGTCTTTCTAAACTGTGCTTCTTCCCCGCTGATAGCAATAATGATTTCTGAAATCTTAGTTGCAAAGTTTACATAATGATCTTGGTAAGTGTAGATGACAGATTGTGCTAAGTGTGTGAATTCTCCAGATGGTATTCCTAAAACATCAGCAAAGCGGACGGCCCGGCGTAACAGACGACGCACAAAGTAACCCTGCTCAGTGTTACTGGGTAGTACACCATCCCCAATCATAAACACAGCTCCACGGATGTGGTCAGTGATAATACGAAAAGCTTCCAAGTGATCCTCATACTTTTTACCTGAGAGAGTTTCAATCTGGATAATGACAGCCCATAATAAGTCTACCTTGTATACGTCAGGTGAATTGATAGCTGCAGCGGCGATTCGTTCAAGCCCACCTCCAAAGTCGACGTTATGGGCTGGAAGTTTTTCAAAACCATTTTCAGTTTTGATGTACTCCATAAAGACACTGTTGCCGATTTCCATAAAGCGTCCACAATCGCAGGCTGGATGGCAGTGTTCACCAAACTTTGGGTCATGTTCAGTCCCAAAATCATAAAACATTTCACTGTCTCCCCCACCAATCTCACCAACCGGCATGTTGTCAGGCTTGCCCGTGCGGCTCCACCAGTTTTCAGCTGCATCATAGTAAAAGATACGTTCACCGGCTTTCATGCCACGTTTACTGGCTGCAGCTGCTGAGCCGAGCTCGGCAACGTCGTTACTGACTCCTTTGCTTGCTAAAACACCCTTCCACAACTCAGCCGCTTCAGTGTCTTTTGGTACGCCAGCTGCCTCATCACCGATAAAAGCTGTAACGTAGAATTTTTCGGGATCAAGACCAACTTCATCCAAATAAAATTCAGCTATCCAGGGAATCTGCTCTGCTTTAAAGTAATCACCAAGCGACCAATTACCGAGCATTTCAAAAAATGTTGTGTGACTCGTGTCGCCTACTTCATCGATATCTTCAGCTCTAAAACATTTCTGACTATCAGTAATTCTTGTTCCTTTCGGGTGTTTTTCTCCCAGTAAATATGGTACTAGCGGTTGCATACCACTGCCGGTAAACAGGGTTGTAGGATCGTTTTCTGGCACCAGAGCACTAGAAGGTACCACAGCATGGCCGCGTTTCTCCATAAAAGCTAAGTATTTTCCTCGAATTTCATTTCCCGTCATATCAGCAGCACTATACCAAACTATTTGCTTATTGCTAGAGCGCAGCACCACCTAGTGCAGCTGCACACTCTATACCTGAACAAAACCACATAGCTTGAAATCCACCCAGTCCGATAATTTCCAGCACGTAACCTATTGCAATCAATAGCAAAGCCGCCACCGTGATATAGGTCTCTCTACGAAAAGCTTTAACCACGTGTTCGTCAATGCTACGTTCGGTGGCCATGGTGACATGGACCCAGATGATGGCCAGGCCTAACATCCCTTTACCAATAACACTTAAGGTCATTCCAAGAAACAGCAAATTCATATACTTATGATTATAACATTAGCCACTTTTATTTTGTGAGTTTCTGCAGTTCTTTAATCTCGTTGGACATTTTCTCTAGACCATATTCAAATGTCTCAATTTTTTTAGTGTTGAGTCCGATTGACTTAAAGATGTTAGCTACTGAATTACTCCCTCCAGCCGTCAAGAACATGTCTATTTTTTCGGCATAGCTGTTGTTGGTAGTAAACTTATCGGCCATCACACAGCTCATCAGTGTGCCAAATGAGTAGGTGTAGACGTAGAATCCATAGCGGAAGTGGGCTACATAAATGTATGAATTGCCATCAATTTCATCAACGGTCACAGCTGGCCCACAGTAGGATTTCAGGTGTTTTTGCATCAACTGGTTGAGTTCTGTTCTGGTAATGCCGCCTTGTTCTCGGACAATGGTATGCATCTCTAACTCAAAGTTAAAAAAAGCGATTTGACGTTGGATGGTTGATATATCCCTAGCCAGCTTGTCATGCAGCAAGGTCGCCTTATCAGACTCGTTTGCTTGTGCCAGGACCGCGTCAAACAATAACCCCTCGAACAACGTGCTCGCAGTTTCTGCAGTGGTGATTGAGTATCCTTGATAGTGGGCTGGTTGCTCTTTAGAGCGCTCGGTGTGAATAGCATGGCCCATTTCGTGGGCGTAGGTTTCTAGTGATCGTAGGGTGTCTGCCTGGTTTAGCAATACGTTGGTCGGTTGAGCTATGGCACTTGAACAAAATGCTCCACCAGTTTTACCTTGCTTGGGATAGACATCAATCTGACCTTTCGTCAGAATTTCGTCAAACTTTGCACCATAGATAGGATTTACTCCATAAAATACATCGCGACAAATTTCGGTCGCTTGATCAAAATCAATTGTTGGTGCGTCTTTTAGTTGAGCATTCCTTTGGGCATAGGCAAGTTTGTCTACTCCGTGCAGCTTAGCTTTGAGTTTGTAGAACTTCTTACTCAGGGCAAACCCAGTTGTGCTGACCGCGGTAATTAGCGCCTCGACGCTCTTTTCATCGTCTTCGTGATCAATTACAGAAGCACTGTAGGGCTTTTTATAGCCACGCAGCTCATCACTGATCTTCATGCGGGTACAAACTGCGACGAGCTCGTTTTCAACCACTTCGTCTAGCGTCCCAACTTCTTTCATTAGGATGTGCCAGAATTCGGGTTGTTCTTTGAGTGGCAGTGAATTGAGTGTATCAAAGGCTGAATTTACCGGAATGGTTTCACCTTTGTAGTTGATAGACTTTCGTCCGAGCATTTTTTCGGTTGCTTCGACCCACATACCATACGAGCAGTCACCAAGTAGTCTCACAATTTTCTCTTCTGATTCACTTAAGATATGTTTAGCACTCTCAAACCTGGTCTGTAGATCGTATTTGAAGTCAGCCAGTTCAGGAGCGTTCAGAAATTCTTTCTGCTTGTCTTTTGGAACTTTGGCTAGTTCGACACCGAAAAACAGCATTGTATTGCTAGCTTTTTGTAGTCGTTGACCCAACAGACTTAGTTTTTTGTTAGCCGCTTCGTCATCAGAATTTAAAGCGGTCAGCAAACTCAGGAATCGTAGTGGCTTTGCTACTGTCGGAGTTTCATCAATGTCATTGAGCGCTAAAAGAGCATTGGCCAGTACCTTTGGATCAGACGCAAAGTCAGAATTCTTGTACTTTTTTACAAACGAAGCGAACAATTTCTCAGTCGCAGCTACATCTTTATCGATCTGTGGGTCGCCGATTGATTTGTAGTAGTGTCCTTTCATATCCCACTGTGTAGGGACTTTTTTGGGCAGTGTGGGTAGTGTTTGGCTTGGGGTGTAGGTAAAGGTCTTACCGTTCATTGTTTGCTTGGACATCGAAAA
>Ga0136601_1000065_pt1 | contig 50320 bp, 54 predicted proteins | sample AntRauMFilla2699_FD_181020 | JGI IMG/M metagenome (GOLD analysis project Ga0136601, IMG submission 181020) | Saline lake microbial communities from Rauer Islands, Antarctica - Metagenome Filla 2 #699 | ecosystem: Environmental > Aquatic > Non-marine Saline and Alkaline > Saline | place...
GATCACTCTTAAACCTTTCAATTCGAAAGGTTTTTTGTTATTATAATGTATTATGAAAGAAGAAAAAATCTTAGTTATTATTAAGCCAGATGCAATTATGAGAGGTCTAATTGGAGAAGTATTTACAAATTAAGCAAGGACCGTCCTTGCTTAACCCAGGACGGTCCTTGCTTAACCTAAATTTCTCGATTTACTTTGTTAAAATAAAAATACCTCAATGAGGTATTTTTTATTATGCTGTAACAACTGAAACAGTTTTCTTTATTTTAACGCTTCCATCAAAATGTTTTTTTCTTTTTGAACCAAATTTAACTTTTCCTGGCGTAAGAGCAAAGAGAGTATGGTCTTTTCCAATTCCTACATTTTCTCCAGCCATGATCTTTGTACCACGTTGTCGAATAATAATTGAACCAGTTTGTGCTGATTGTCCGTCAGCTAGTTTCGTACCCAAATACTGTGGATTCGAATCTCGGAGGTTTTTAGCGGAACCACCCGCTTTTCTATGTGCCATATTATAGTTTAATTTCTAGCTTATCACTTCAGTACCTCATGCATAAGGCTGGATGTGAAGGATAAGTTTTAGTATACTTATGTTAATAATAGAAAGCCTTGGGTAATGGGTCCTCGGCAATCAGAGTAACATGAACATTGTAGAGCGAACAACAGAAAAAATCAAGGAATTATTATCATACACAGGAATTGATGAAATAATGTGGATGGTAATTATTATATTTATAACCCTGAGTTCTTTTTCTTTGGGTATGCTCTATGAACGCAGATCTTTTTTGGACGATAATCCGGTGCACTTTGAATATAATCAAGAGGCACTAGAGTTATGGAATACCTATGAAAACATAAAGGATGCTAATACTAATTATTTTGCGTCTCAAAATGGATCAATAGTTTATCCTGTAGGTTGCTCAAAGGGAAATCGTATTAAGGAAGAGAATAAAATATTTTTTATCAATGTAGATCAAGCCTTGGAGTTGGGATATCGTGAGGTAGAGGGGTGTTAATCAGTATTTTCTTTTTAATGGTATTACAAAATTCTAAACTGTTCACCTAAATTTTCTCTTAAAATATTCATTATCACTTCTGGCGACACATCATCATAAATTCTAAATTCTTGTTTATATCTTTTTGCGGTTACCGTCAGGAGGTGAGCTCCTGTTTCAGAGCCATGCTTGACCGTTGCGCGATGGTCACGACGACCTTTTATCGAAATAATAATTCCATAACTGGTATTAGTAATACCGTATTTTTTAAGAAGTTTATTAATTATTTTGACAGAATCTATGGCGGTTGTTTTGCTTCCTCTCATTCCTATAGGATACATCTTTAAAAGTTTATGAATAGAACTTGACGAAGTTTTTTTAATTTGACGATGTCTATAATTCTTTAATTAAATACTATAAATATGGGTTACCAACGTTAACAACAAATTTTTAGCAAAAGTCTTTGGGCCCTAACAAGGTGACTTTTCTTACTATAGGGAGAACCAGATTGTCACATCAATGAGGGTTGTGTATTATTTCGCGTTCATAAAATTGCATAAACAAAAGTCAGTTCAATTAATCCTGGGCTTTTTTTATTGTTTAAATATCCTATGATAGAGCTATGTCAAAATTTGAACTTGTATCAGAATACCAACCAGCAGGAGATCAACCCAAAGCCATAAAAGATTTGGTAAAGGGTCTTAATAATGGATTTAAAAAACAAACCTTGCTCGGAGTTACAGGCTCAGGAAAGACCTTTACCATGGCGAATGTGATTAATCAGGTTCAAAAACCAACACTAGTTATTGCTCATAATAAAACTCTTGCGGCACAATTGGCGCAAGAATTCGAAGTATTTTTTCCAAATAATGCCGTACATTATTTTGTTTCTTACTATGATTACTATCAACCCGAAGCCTACGTTGCCGCCAGCGATACCTATATCGAAAAGGATGCTCAAATTAATGATGAAATTAATCGCCTGCGTCACGCAACAACACAATCATTGCTCTCACGTGATGATGTCATTATCGTGGCATCTGTATCGTGTATTTATGGACTTGGTTCACCTAAGGAGTACCTCGAACGTAATTTCCTTATTACCCTTGAGGAAAAAATGTCAAAAATAGATATCATGCGAAAATTAGTCGATATTCAATTTGATAGAACGAATGCTGATTTAACCCCAGGAACGTTTCGCTCTATGGGAAATACTATTGATATAATGCCGACGTCTTCGGAAAAAATTATGTTCAGTGTTGATGTCATGGGTGGAAAAGTTGATCAAATTAGGATTATTAACCCTGTCTCTGGTGTTATCTTAGAAGAGGTCAAAGAGGTTCTTATATTCCCAGCAAAACACTTTTTGGCTGATGGCGAGAAAAAAGAACGCGCCTTAGAATTAATCAAACAAGAACTCGCTCAACAATTAAAATATTTCAATGATAATACTAAGATTCTTGAGGCTGACCGATTGAAACGTCGAACAGAATACGACCTTGCCATGATTCGCGAGGTTGGGTATTGCAGTGGTATCGAAAACTATTCCAGGCATCTCTCTGGAAAAGCCGCAGGAGAGGCAGCAGATACTTTGATTTCATATTTCCCTCATGACAAAAATGGAAACCCAGAATTTTTGACCATTATCGATGAATCGCATGTCACAATTTCACAAATTCGTGCGATGTATGCGGGTGATCAATCACGAAAAGAAAACCTGGTCCAACATGGGTTCAGATTACCGAGCGCCAAGGATAATAGACCTCTGCGATTTGAAGAATTCGAAGAACGTGTAGATCAACAATTATATGTTTCGGCGACGCCATCTGATTACGAACGAGAAGTATCAGACAACATCGTTGAACAGATTATTAGACCTACAGGATTATTGGACCCTGTTATCGTTCAGCATGGCGTAAAGGCACGCCCAGAAAATGACTATCCAGGACAAATCCAGGACTTCATTGCCGAGGCAGAAAAAGAAATAGCTATTGGTGGGCGCATACTAGCAACGACACTAACTAAAAAAATGGCCGAAGATTTATCTATTTATTTAAAAGATAAAAATATCAAGGCTGAATATTTACACAGTGATGTCAAAACAATGGATCGTATCAAAATCATCACTGAATTTCGAAAAGGAAATTTTGATATACTAATTGGAGTTAACCTCTTACGTGAAGGATTAGATTTGCCAGAGGTAACATTGATAGGTATCCTAGACGCCGACAAGGCAGGTTTTCTGCGTTCGAAGACGTCATTGGTACAAACAATAGGTCGCGCGGCACGAAATGACCGTGGGCGCGTTATTGTCTATGCAGACATCATGACCGAAGCATTACAATATGCTATTGATGAGACATCTCGCCGCCGTTCATTACAGATGGAGTACAATACAGAACACGGAATCACGCCGAAAACAATCCAGAAAACAATTCATGATATTACCGAACGCATGCAGTCAGAGCATGTTCAATCAGTTATTTCTGAATTAGAAACAGATTTAGCTGCCTTTGGTGGTAACCTCAAAAAACTGATCAAATACAAAAAACGCGCCATGAATGATGCAGTCAGTGATCTTGATTTCGAGCGCGCAGCAATTGTGCGTGACCAAATTATCGAACTAGAAGGACGAGCCAGCGAATAATTGGTTCGTTTTTTATTGAGAAAAATATCAAAGAGTTATCTGTAAAATTATAAAAAACCTACTCCAAATGTGATGGAGTAGGTATACGTATAGACGACGGGAGGAAAACTTGGTTTCCTACCTGGTCCAAAACTATTATTTGATTTTCCAGAGGTATATAGAAATAAGGTCTATTTGCTATAAACGATGTCCGCGGATGTAATTTTTTAGCCTTTTCGGTGTCTATATACATTACATAGTCATTATTAAGGTTTTTATCCTTGGTTATACGTACTGATTCAGTTGATATTCTTTTAGTAGTTTCTGACCCAGCAGTCTGCAAAAAAACATACCACAGGTCTGTTGCATCGTTATATAAAGAAAAAGAATAATAGTAAGGAATATCTGTATCCCAAGAACAATCAAATCCTTTCTCTTGGGCGTAAATACACATTTCATGACTTACAAATATTCTCTGTAATGGATTTTTTTCATAGTCTTGTATTTGACGGTATGATTTTTCATATAACTCGCTGCGAGATTCTTTGTTATTGAGCCAAGAAAAAATGACTAATACTAAAATATAAAGAATGAGTAATCCAGATACGACAAAATATTTTCGATGTACATCTTTATTTTTCATAATGTATGTTTTTCTTAATTTTGATGTATTTCAGTAAAAAGTCAACTATTTTCATAACCTATAATAAATTTTTACTTTTATTTGATATACTGTAGTCATGAAACTGTTCAAAGATATCACTATTGTTGAAAAACTCTCTCGGTTCGAAATTCCAGATTTCGATGAAAAAATAGCTATTGTTAAAAAATGGCATGATTATTTCAATACAGGAACATTAAAAACTGACAAAGAAAAAGAAGTTGCGCCTGACTATACCTCAGAAATATTTATCGATCTGTTGGGATATCAGGGAAAAACTGCATCAAATACAACCTTTACCTCTGAATATACTATTGGCACAAAATTCCCTGATGGCGTTATTGGATTGTTAAATAGACAAGAACAAGATGATGTTATTACCGCGGTTGTCGAATTAAAGGGTTCAATGATTCCATTGGATCAACCTCAAAAACGCGAAAAAAACTATACACCTATCGAACAAGGTTTTGGCTATAAACGATTACTACGTAATTGTCCTTTTGTTATTGTTTCTAATTTCTATGAACTGCGATTATATAATGATAATGAAATAGACTACGAGGTTTGGAACCTAGACGATTTACTAGATGAAACTGATAATTATTTCAATTTTAGAAAATTCTATTATTTGTTATGTGCAAAAAACCTCATCACCGAAATTGGAGTTTCAAGAACAGAGTCGTTGTTGTCAGAAATTCGCCTCGAGGAACAAATTATCACCAAGAAATTCTACGCTGATTATAAATCACGGCGTCATTTGTTGTTGCAAAATCTGTTTCAAAAAAATGAAATGCTGCGAAACGACCCAGATCTATTAATCGAAATGGGACAAAAACTCATCGACCGTGTGATATTTATGTGTTTTGCCGAAGACCGCGGTTTGTTACCAGCGGATATCTTGCAAACCATTAAACGTGATTTTGAAAAATCATCAATGGTTGAAACTGTTTGGGATTCATTGAAAATTGCATTCAACTATGTAAACCGAGGAAATAATTCATGGGGAATTCCTGATGGATATAATGGTGGATTATTCCAGCGTGATGATCGTTTTGACGACCTGCGCGTAGAAGGGCACATATTATCAAAAATCATCGATTTTGGAATGTATGATTTTGCCAATGAATTATCGGTTACCATTTTAGGTCATATTTTCGAGCAATCAATTTCCGACCTTGAGGAAATCAAAGAACAAATCGTCGAATCAAAAAATGCAGGTCTGGGTGAAATAGTCGAAGCAAAAACCAGTAAACGCAAAAAAGACGGTATATTCTATACACCCGAATACATCGTTGATTATATCGTCAAGAATTCACTAGGAGTATATTTGCGTGAATACGAAACCAAATTAATAGATGCCGAAAATCTACATGACGAATTATCAGATCGCGAATACAAAAAACGTGAACAGATAGTCTATACCAAATACCAACAATTTCTCTCGAATGTAAGGATTCTTGACCCTGCCTGTGGTTCGGGAGCCTTTTTGGTGCGCGTGTTTGATTATCTGTTGGAAGACAATAGACGCGTCGGGAAAATCCTCGGTGGAATGTTCAACATCGACGAAATGTATAAAAGTATCCTACAAAACAATATCTTTGGAGTTGATCTGAACGCCGAATCAGTTGAAATCACCAAATTATCATTATGGTTAAAATCAGCCCAAAAGGGGAAAAAGTTGTCGAACTTAGACAATAATATTAAATGCGGAAATTCATTAATCGATGATCCTGCGGTCGCAAGCGACAAGGCGTTTAACTGGGAAACTGAATTTTCATTTTTACAATGTCATTGCAAAGAGAAAGTTTGTCATTGCGAGGTACGAAGCAATCTAGGTTTTGATGTGATTGTAGGGAATCCGCCGTATGTGAGGAGTAGAGATATTCAAGGTAAAGAATCCGATTTCTATTCTTCTAGGTATAATTTTACTAAGTCTGGATATGACCTATCTACCTTATTTATTGAAAAAATTATAAAAGTTCTAAATCCTAATGGTTTTTGGGGAATAATTACAACAAATAAGTTTTTTTCTTCGAGATATGGTTTTTCTTTAAGAGAATATTTTCTTCAAAGTAAGAATATTTTTGAAATCATTAATCTTAAATCAGGTGTTTTTACTGATACACCTGTTGAGACTTCAATTATACTAGGGCATCGAAGTAATAATGATTTCGTTTCTTATATTAATACTGAGAAAAAAGAACAAAATATTGATTTTATAAAAAAACAATTATTGTTGATTTCTATTGATGATTTTAAAAAAGCACCACAGAAGATACTTTATTTTCCAAAAAATAATGAAATATCAAATATTATCTCAAAATCTTTAAATTTAAAAAACAAGTTAAGTAACTTTTTTAACTTTAGTTCTGGTAACGGTATTACTGGTGTTAAAAAAGACATATCAAGAAATAAAGATAATCTTTATGAAGTACCAGTATACACAGGTAAGTCAGTTTGGAGATATAAGAATTTAGCTCCTGAGTATTATGCAAAGAAGAATTCATTGAAGAATTTTAATTCGGATGATGTTGTTCTTGTACGAGAGTTATCTACTAAAAACAGAGCCACATATTTATGTTCTGATACTAAGCAAGAAATTAATGCATTAAATTCAGTAATATTAATCTCGGGTAAAAAAGAATTTTATAATAAGGTGTTTTTATGTCTATTTAATTCTTCTTATTTCGCAAAAATGTATGAAAATTTTTATGAATCAACGAGGACACATAGTAACTTAAGATTTAAAGAAATTTATTTAAAAGATTTACCTGTATTTGATTTAGATAATTGTAATTTTGATTTATTTTCTCAAAAAGCCGACATCATGCTGGAGCTGAATAAAAAATTCCACGAACAATCATCTCGATTCTTGCAACGCATGATGGATAATTATGACTTGGAAAAACCGAACAAGAAATTGGAAAAATTCTGGGAATTAGATTTTGGCAATTTTGTATCAGAAATGCGTAAAAAATCCGCCGACGTTCCCTTGTCGTCGCAGGACGAATTACAGGATTATTTTGAAAAGAATAAATCAGAATTATTAGAACTGGATTCTGAAATCAAAAAAACCGATAGGGAAATAGACGCTATGGTGTATGAATTGTATAGATTGAATGATGATGAAATTAAGATAATTGAGAATAGTTAGTATGGATTATTTAATTTTAATAAGGGATATCAGTATTGTTATTTTTTCCTGTATCACTGTGATAGGTATTATAATTTTTTACGTAATTGTTTTGGTAAATAATAGAAAAATTAATAAAATAAACAAAGAATTAATCAACTCAAAAAAAGTTATCTATGAACTCAAAAATCAAGACAAGAGAATAAATTATAATGGAATTAAGATAACACTTGGACCTTCGAATGATTCTATCCCTACTAGGGATTTAATTCAAGATGCTATTTATGAGAGAAATAATCTTATCCAGCAGAAAAGAGATCTAAAAGATGAGATAGAGTCTTACAAAATATTTAACAAAAAAGTTTTATAATAAAACACCTCAGATCAAAAAGGAGTTTTTGTCGCTATGCGTGTATAAAAGATTGACACCTTGTATTGTATGCGTGTATAATATGGATATCAAGACGAAAAGGATCCGAACGGCTAATTACCTAAGGAGCCTTTTTATTTTTTCTGAATTTTCCTTTTGATATCTGGTGTATCAAGATGGTCATAAAATTCAGCCCCTAACTTTTTATATAATGATGACGCAAATTTCCCGTTAGGGAAAAGTACCTTATGAAGTCGATTTTCTTCAATAAGAAAATCGACTAACATTTTATAATCTCCATCACCTGAAACAAGAATTATTTTCTCAAAATTCTCTTTTCGATACATTTTTTTCATAATGGTAAAAACAATATCAGTATCAACATTACCTTTTTTCATACCAAGCATTGCAGAATTGTGTTGCCTAAAGATCAAAATAAATCCCGCAGATTGTATTTTTTCGTATAGTTCTTGGTTTGTTTCTTGTACAAAGCCTAAAAAATAATATGCTCTTGAAACATTATATTTTTTCTCTAGATATTTCCTAAATCTGATCAAGTCTATATTCCATGGATTTGGTTTTGAGTTTGTTCCCATGTATAAATTTTGCCCATCAATGTATGCTGAATTCATATACCTAGTATACCATACATATGTCAGAATATTGTACATTGTTTGTGTTGACTCTGGACACACTGTAGATTACAATAAAGGTATGAGTTACTTATTTAAAACAATACGTAGGTACCGTATGGCAAAAGAATTTACCCAACAAGAGGTCGCAGATAAATTAAAGATTTCGCGTACATCATATCTCGCGATGGAACAAGGCAAACGCGAACCAACATTGTCTGAAGCAGAACGCTTAGGAAAAATATTGGGAATCACCGTTGAGGAACTCTCTGTCGAAGCACAGCCTAATTATCCTAAATATCTAGAAATGATTGTATGTTATCTAAACTTGGTTTCTGGCGATGGGAAACTACCAAAAACAAAATTAGCAAAATTATTATATCTTGCAGATTTTGCATGGTTTTATACTGAACTAGAATCTATGAGCGGTATGGCATATCGTAAAATTCAATATGGACCCGTAGCGGATCCATATTTCCGAGCTATTGATGAATTACAAACCGATGGATTGATTAGCGTTCAGCAAAAAGATGACGCACTATTGATATCTGGAAACACAACAGCACGGCGTAATGAGGATAAGCATTTATCGATACAGGAAAAATCATTGATAACAAAAATCTATAAAAAATGGGAATCTAAAAATACGAATGAAATCGTACGATTTACTCATGAGCAATTACCCTACAAGTTATCTTTTGTTGGAGAAATAATTCCCTACGCATTGATAACCCAAGAAGACGGAAAATATGTCTACTAAATTTTCGGTATATGTTGAACCTATTGCTGAGAAAAAATATATCAAGGATTTAATAAAAAAATATAAAGGTAAAAAATGGGACATTACCTGTGATGCCATCGAGGCTATGTGCGCAAATCCGCTCGAGCTACCTGAACCAGATAAATTAGAAATTATCTCTGATAATAGTGGTATTCGCACCTGTAAATTATATTTTAAAATAGCAGGAACCACGATATCAGCAAAGCGTTCAGGGTATCGATGTATTGTTGAGGTAAATACCAGAATTCAGAAAACAAGAATATTATTGGTCTATGGCAAAAATCATGTAAAAGGCACTAACGAAACTCTTTGGTGGCAGGAAGAATTAAAAAAACACTATTAAGGAAAGCATCTTTGGTGTTTTTATTTTTCTTTATTTCTGAAATTGTTATAGTAGAGCATTATGTCAGCAAAGAAAAATCAAAATTTACACAATCAAGAATGGATTACCGTCAAAGGTGCGCGAACGCATAACCTAAAAAACATTGATGTTCAAATACCTCGTAATAAAATGACCGTTATTACAGGTCTTTCAGGGTCTGGGAAATCATCTTTGGCCTTTGATACTATTTTTGCTGAAGGGCAACGGCGATATGTTGAATCTCTTTCAACCTATGCACGACAGTTTCTTAATCAAATGTCAAAACCGGATGTTGATGAAATAACTGGATTATCCCCGGCTATTTCAATTGATCAAAAAACGCGATCAAATAATCCCCGGTCAACCGTCGCAACGATAACCGAGGTTTATGATTATTTGCGTATTTTCTATGCTCGAGTAGGACAGCCATTTTCTCCTATTTCTGGCGCGCGTATCAAAAAATTATCAAATCAAGAAATTCTTGATTTTGTCTTTAAACTAGTTAAAAAACACAAAAATCCCAAAAAAGCCAAGAAAATAATGGGCGTATCCATTAATGAAATGCAAATTCACGTTACGGCACCCGTAATTCGTGGACGCAAGGGGGAACACTATCAACTGTTATATGACATGTTGAACAAGGGATATAGCCATGCAAAAGTTGATGGTGAAATGAAGAGCCTTCGAAACCAAATTAAATTAACAAAAACCAAAAAACACGATATTGATTTTGTGGTTGATAGTTTTGCACTGCATGAATTTGCTGATAATCCTGATGATGTGCGTTTGCGTTTGGGTGAGGGTGTAGAAAAAGCCGTCGATGAATCTGAAGGGATGATTAAAATCTATATTGAAACCGAAGAAGGAAAATTAATCGAAGAAATCTTGCTCTCTGCAAAATTAGTTTGCCCAGAAGACGGATATGTTTTCCCAGAAATTGAGCCTCGATTATTTTCATTTAACTCTCCGTATGGTGCCTGTCCTGTATGTAATGGATTAGGAACAAAACATATGTTTGGCGATGATGTCTGCCCGGAATGTATGGGTGCTCGACTGCGACCAGAGGCCTTGCAAGTATTTTTAGGTAAATATGACAAAGACGGAAACGTCGAAGATACACCAGAGGGACGTAAAAATATTGATACCTTTGTCGATATGAAAATAGAAGAAGCTTATGCCTTTATGGCAGAAATTGATCTAACTGAAAAAGAGAAAAAAATTGCCGCACCATTGGTACGCGAAATTGAAAACCGATTGGAATTTTTGATGAGTGTTGGTCTAGAATATCTTTCATTGGGACGAAAAGCTCATACGCTCTCTGGAGGGGAATCGCAGCGAATTCGTTTGGCTTCGCAACTAGGATCACAATTAGTTGGTGCATTATATGTACTGGACGAGCCAACTATTGGACTGCACGCACATGATAACAAGAGATTAATCCAGACCTTACGAGAATTAACTGAAAAAGGAAATACAATTATTGTGGTTGAACATGACGAAGAAACCATTCACGCCTCTGATTATTTGATTGAAATTGGTCCAGGAGCAGGAATCCACGGTGGCGAGGTTATTGTTGCAGATGAATTGCAAAAATTACTCAAATCACCATCAGCTATTAAAAAATCACTAACGCTGCAATATCTTACCGGCAAGAAAAAAGTTGAATTACCCTTGCGTAGACGAACCAAAGACAAGGGTGTTATTGCTCTGGAGGGAATTGTTTATAACAACCTTAAAAATGTAAATGTCGAAATCCCTTTGAACAAATTAACCGTTATTTCGGGTGTTTCAGGCTCAGGAAAGTCGTCATTTATGCATGGTGTTTTGGCTAAAAATATGGAGGCACGTTTATCACGCCGTAACCAATCAAACGAAGTCATTCGAGCACATACCGCACATGGATTTGGTCAGATTTCTCGAGGAATTGTTTTGGACCAATCCCCTATAGGAAGAACGCCACGTTCAAACCCTGCAACCTATACGGGAGCATTTGATCATATTCGTGATCTCTTTGCTGAAACAACCGAGGCACAAATTCGTGGTTGGAAGGCAGGACGATTTTCGTTTAATACTAAGGGAGGACGATGCGAAGCCTGTACTGGACGAGGAGAAATTGCAGTAGAAATGGGATTTTTGCCAACAGTATACGTATTGTGTGATATTTGTATGGGAACACGTTATGAGAAAGAAACCTTACAGGTAAAATTCAAAGGTAAAAGTATTTCTGATATCTTGAATTTAAATATCGAGCAGGCTCAAGAATTCTTTGCTGATATTCCGGCAATTAATGACCGATTGATTACTATGCTCCAGACAGGTTTGGGGTACCTGCGTTTGGGTCAACCGGCAAATACCCTCTCAGGGGGAGAATCGCAACGCGTAAAAATCTCTTCAGAATTATATCGACCTCAACTCGATAAAACTATGTATCTGTTAGATGAACCAACGGTGGGGCTGCATTTCGATGATGTAAATAAATTAATAGATATTATCCAGCGCCTCGTAAACAAGGGTAATACCGTAGTTGTTATCGAGCATAATATGGATTTGATAAAATGTGCTGACCATATTATTGATTTTGGTCCAAAATCAGGAGATCAAGGTGGTCGCGTTATTGCAAAAGGAAGCCCAGAAAATATTGTAGATAACGATAAGTCTATAACTGGTAAGTATCTAAGAAAACATCTAAAATAAAAACCCATCATTGCTTTGACGGGTTTTTTTGAATTTTATCTCTACTTATTCGTAGAGATCTGGTAGTGGTTCTTCAACGAGTTTTCTCGTTCCTTGGAACACAATCCAAAAACTATATTGTATACCTTTATAGGTAAGATATAAAAACTTACCGGCTGGAGAAATTTCAGCTGCTTCAAATTTATTTTGAAGACCTACTGATGTTCCTAACAAAACACAATTTAGTTTTTGTATTTTGCCATCAAGGAATATTTTTAGTCTTCCCTTAGAGGTCTTTTGTATTATAATTCCTAATCGTTCTAATGTTTTAGAGTCCATAGCATAGGGTTTATTGGGTTTATTTATTTTTATTCACTAGTTAGTCTAGTGAATCTTTTCTGTTGCGGCGTACATGTCGAATATTCGGTGTTTCTCCTTCATGTTTTTTGCGCCTCTTAGATTTGCCTCCTTTTTGACCTAATAGATCAAGAAGGCCACTATCGTAAGGTTCTTCGATTTTTCCCATATTTTGCGTTTTTACTATTATAGATTTAAATATTATTTTTGTAAATAGTTAAGATAACATTATTGCTAAAAAATCAACTACATGTTATCGTATCTTTGTATTAGAAAAAAACATTAACTACTATTTTATGAAAAAAGCACGAAAAATTAAACTCAACTTTAAACCACAAAATTCTTCAAAGAAATTACTAAAAGGATTAAAAGACAGAGATCGATATGTTCTTGAGAGTCGTTTTGGACTCACAGAATCAAAGAAAAAAACCCTCGAGTCAATTGGGCAGGAATATGATATTACCCGTGAACGGGTAAGACAAATTCAAGATGCAGCGATAAAAGCTATTCGTAAATCAGGAAGCTATGAAGAGGCGAGAGAAATCTTCTTAGAAATAGAAAATATCGTACTCGATTTTGGAGGTATTGTTTCAGAAGATCATTTTCTTGATAAAATGCATGATGATGAACTTATGCAAAACCATATCCACTTTCACCTTGTCATAGGTGATAATTTTAAGAAAAATAAAGAAGATAAGGAATTCCGATCACGTTGGTCAGTAAACGGTGAACTATCAGAAAAAGTCCACTCAGCTCTAAGAAAACTTCATGGACACGTTACCAATGAAGAGCTTCTTTCAGAAGAACAAATGGTTCTTAAGTTTTTGGATCGACTCGATGGTGTTGAAGATGGATATGTTGATGATAGTGTAGCTCAACAATTTTTGTTGCTATCAAAGATTATCGATAAGAACCCCTTGGGAGACTGGGGTCTCACTGAATCTCAAAATATTTCAGTTAGAGGTATCAGAGATTATGCATATTTAATCATGAAAAAAAATGGTTCTCCAATGCATTTTAGAGAAGTTGCTGAATCCATTACAGAAACCTTTGATAAAAAAGCTCACCCTGCAACAACACATAATGAATTAATTAAAGACGATAGATTCATTCTTGTAGGAAGAGGGATGTATGGATTAAAAGAATGGGGCTATCGTTCTGGTGTTGTAAAAGATGTTATTCGAGACCTTATTGACGAACGAGGACCACTTACTAAAGAGGAAATAATAGAGTCAGTTCTCAAGGAGCGATATCTGAAAGAAAACACTATTCTCGTAAATCTTTCAAATAAAGATTACTTCAAAAAAGATAAAGATGGAAAATATATCCTCGCTGAAAAAGCAAAAGAAAATATTAAAGTAACAGCAAAGAAGAAAAAATAACCTAAGGGTTGTTTTTTTATTTTCAGCAAGGTGATATAATTAAATAATGTCAGAGCTTATAAGCTTTCTTTTAAATACTGCTTTTCTATGGTTTCCAATTATACTTGGAGTCATTTTTTGGCATTTTTGGATGAATTGGCGTCAAAGTCTTTATATAGCAAAACAAGAGTGGTCTTTGCTTGAAATTAGTATCCCAAGAGATGTCTATAAATCACCAGAGGCAATGGAAATGGTCTTTAATACCCTTAATGATGCATCAGGAGTAGGTACACGGTGGAAAAAATATATAGATGGTGCTGTGCCACATACCTTTTCATTAGAAATTGTTTCAATCGAAGGATCTATCTATTTTTTTATCAGAACTCAAAGTAAATTTAAAGAACTGATTAAAAATCAGGTATATTCGCAATATCCAAAGGCAGAAGTTAATGAGGTCGATGACTATACTCGTTATATTGGTGATTACATACAAAAACATGATTCATGGGAAATTTTTGGAGTTGAATTTGAACTAACAGCAAATGATGCCTACCCTATTAAAACATATGTTGATTATGGACTAGACAAGGCTGTGGGTTCGTTAGACGAAGAACAAAAAATTGACCCCATAACGGCAACCCTAGAATATCTTGGCTCACTACGAAAAGACGAACAAGTTTGGTTACAAATGATTGTTCGAAGTGATAAATGGTCATCATGGAGAAAGGAGGCTCTCTCTGAAATCAATCGAATAATGGGACGTGAGACAAAGTCTAAATCAAAAGGATTTATTGGTGCCTTTGGCGATGAAATAAAGTTTGCGGCAACGGGGAATGTTGCTGGTGGACCCTCTGCTGAAAAAGAAGTATCAACCTTGAAACTTACTCATGGTGAACAAGAAGCTATGAAGGCCATAGAAAGAAGCTTGCAAAAACATGCTTTTGAGGTTGGTTTTAGAGCTATGTATATTGCACGTCCAGATGCTTTTAGACCAGCTAATATTGCAGGATTAATAGGTTCAGTTAGGCAATATGGTTCTGCCAACTTGAATGGATTCAAGCCTGGTATCAAGACCAATTTTGATTATAAATATCAAGATATCTCTGGAAATAGATTAAAAGGACTGAAAAATAAATTTTTTAATAATTATATAAATCGATCTTACTTTTACGATGTCGAGCTTGATCGTGCCGAAAAAGAAAAAAAACCTTTTGTCCTTACTGCAGAAGAGTTAGCAACAATGTTTCGGTTCCCTGGACGGGTATCAGAAACGGTTACGCTTGAACGTATTGAGGCAACAAAAGCTGAGCCACCAACAAATCTACCTATATAGCATATATGTTAAATATTCTACTACAAGAAAATTTTAAAAAGAAAAAATATAAAAAAAGACTCATAATATTTGGAGTTTTTTTTGCTTTATTAGTTCTATGTGTAGTGTACGGATTACTTCTTTTTTCTCCTGTTGTAAATACAACAGAAAAAAGAATAACTATTGAAAAAGGGTATTCAGTCACCAAGACGAGTGAGTTGCTCGAACAAGAGGGAATTATTAGCTCTGCTTTGGCTTTTAATATTTTGGCTCGGTTTGATAAGGAATCTATCAAATCAGGTCAATACATATTTGAAGTAGGAACAATTGAATTACAGCAGGTATTTAATCGACTGAGTTCTGCTGATTATGGTGATGTATACGAGCGACTTACTATCCCAGAAGGAAGTACTAATCGTCAAATTGCTGATACTATTAAAAGGTCTTCTTTTGAAATTGACCTAGAGAAATTCGATGTGTTAACTGAGGGTACCGAGGGATATCTTTTCCCTGATACCTATAATTTTTTACCTGACACCGATGTAGAAACTATTATCGATGTCATGAAATCCACATTTGATGCAAAGATCAAATCTCTAGAATTAGAAATAACAAAATCCAAGCGAACCTTGGAAGAGATTATCATCATGGCTTCACTTATAGAAAAAGAAGCAACCGGTAATATTGAAGAAAAAAAAATAGTTTCTGGGATATTATGGAAGAGGCTTGATCAAGGTATGTTGTTACAAGTTGATGCACCATTTCAGTATATCCATGGTGTGGTAAGGGCTGCAGATTTACGTAAAGATGGTCCTTATAATACCTATACGCGACTGGGGCTAACTCCAACACCTATTGGTAATCCAGGATTAGATTCTATTATTGCCGCTCTGGAACCTACGTCAACGAGATATTATTATTATCTTCATGGTAAAGATGGTCTGATACGCTATGGAGTAAGCTATAACCAACATATCAATAATATTAATAGGTATTTACGGTAGATGTCTATTGTGTACAATAGACCTTATGAAGAACAAAAATCTTGCATTTATTGATATTGAAACAACTGGGTTTAATCCTGAGACCCAAGAAATAATCGAAATAGGTTGTATTATTGTGAAACAAAATGATGGTATTCCAGGAGAAATCATCGAAGAGTTTGAGCTTAAGATTAAACCAGAAAAACTAGAAAATGCCGATCCAGAGGCTTTATCAATTAATGGCTATAACGAAGCACAATGGTTGTTTGCCTCAAATCTAGAACAAGCAATGCAAGTTTTTGCTGATAAAACAAAAGAATGCATCTTTGTTGCTCATAATGTAGCTTTTGATTGGTCATTCATAGCCAAGGCTTTTGCTGTAACGGGTGTCGAGAATAAAATGTTTTATGCAAAAATTGATACCATTTCATTTGCTCTGGCTAAACTACATAAAGATCCTAACGTAACACGCTATAATCTTGGTTCACTCTGTGAACGTTTTGGAATAACGAATGATCGTGCCCATACCGCATTGGCAGATACTCGGGCTACTGTTGAAATATACAAGAAACTGATTGAATTATAAAAATCTTAGTTAATCAAAACCACATATATAATTTTTATTTTCTATAATTATGAACACCTATGGGTGTTATTAATATTGTGGTATAATAAGGCTATGAGATATAGAGTATCCTGTGGGGTTATTCCGGCCTATACACACAGTAATGGAGATATTCAATTCTTACTTGTCCAGGGTCATGGTGACTACTGGGGTTTTCCAAAAGGGCATAAAGAAAAAAGTGAATCAGATATGCAAACCGCAGAGCGTGAACTAATGGAAGAAACACAAGTAATCTGTAAAACATATATAACAGACACTAAATTTACTGAACAATATCGTATTCGTAAAAAACGTGGAACTGATATTATCAAAAAAGTAATTTATTTTATTGGTATTACTGAATCTAAAAAAGTTATCAGACAAACAACGGAATTAAAAAGGCATAATTGGTTTAATCTTGAGGATGCAAAAAAGAAACTATTAGATAATAGAAAACATATATTGCAAAGAGCTCATGATATTTTAGTTAAAAACAATACTTAGGTATTGTTTTTAACTTGATTTATATTAATAATGATTTATTATAAATATAAACAAAAAACTAAAAATAATGCCAAAAAATGATATCAGAAAAAAAAAGGCAAAAAAACGGGCAAGAAAACTCATAAAAAAAGAGATTTGTAAAAAACAACAACAAGCTCTTGAAAAAAAAGCTCTTTCAAAAACTACTTGTCATGTAGTCTCAGTGACAGATGAGCAAAAAATGATTTCTTTGGTATCTAATGTATTTAAAAGATACCATTGGGAAAAATTTTTAATTTATCCCATAAAATTAACTGACAAAGATTCAGGGTATGCAAAAATTAGAGTAAGAGTTGCATACTTAAAATCAAAGGATACTTTTGATTTTATTTTAAGTAACAAATTTAAAATTATACATAGAATTAATGGTAATCCTTATCGTATACTTTATTGTGTAGGAAAATTGGAACATCAAAAAGATACTATGTTGTTAGAAAATTTCATCTGCAGGGAAATACAGATGAAAAGAAAAGGTGACGAGTCAGAATATCTGGCTACTACAGAAATCAAGAGACTATTACCGCCGGAATATATTTTACGGTGTAATAGGCATCTCGATGCCCTTAGTATTGATATTTTAATCCAAAAAAAAGGCTCCCTCGATGAGTTTATATGCTTTCAAGTCAAAAGCTCAATATATTATATAAAAAAATCAAAAAAAGAATTTGAGAGGAAAAAATATCAAATGTATTTTGATGAAAACCCTTTCTTTTCAATTATAAAAAATAATATTTTACATTTTATTATTGTCATAGATAATATGGTATTTGCGCTCGATAAATTTGGTGCAAAAATGCCCTTGGAAAAATATTTAAAAGAGGTCCTCAAGAGAGGTCCTTAAAATTTAACTTTACTATCCCAGTTTATATATTAAACTTGGGGTAGTTTTTATTTATGAAAAATCGCAATGCTACAAAAACAGTATTCATAGGTGTCTCTGGTGGTGTTGATTCATCAGTAGCTGCCGCATTATTAAAAGACCAAGGATATAATATCGTTGGGGTTTTTATGCGAACTTGGCAACCTAACTGGATAGAGTGTACCTGGCAATCAGAACGTCGCGATGCAATGCGCGTCTGTGCCCATTTAGAGATTCCCTTTGTAGAGCTTGATTTAGAGAAAGAATACAAAGAAGGTGTAGCTGATTATATGATTCAAGAATACCGACGTGGTCGGACACCAAACCCTGATGTTATGTGTAACCGTGAGGTCAAATTTGGTGGTTTTTTAAAGTGGGCATTGTCAAAAGGTGCTGATTATATTGCAACAGGTCACTACGTAAACCGATCAGTTGACGATGGGGGTGTTGTTACTATGTTGCGAGGGAATGACCCTCAAAAAGACCAGACATATTTTCTCTGGACACTCGAACAAGACCAACTACAACATATTTTATTTCCAGTTGGAAATATTCCAAAGTCCCGCGTACGTGAACGAGCAGAAAAATATCAGCTACCAACCGCAACTAAAAAAGATTCTCAAGGTATTTGTTTTATTGGTGAAATTGATATGAAAGAATTTCTTGGTCATTATATTGACGAAAAAAAAGGAGATGTATTAGATATTTTAGGTAATGTTATTGGTTCACATAAGGGTTCATTATTGTATACTATTTCAGAACGGCATGGGTTTAGCATTAATAGAAAATATAAAGGAACTCATGATTTTCCTTATTATATTATTTCAAAAGACATCAAAAACAATACGATTACTGTCTCTCAAAACCCCGAGAAAGATACTCAAGATACAACAATCGTAAACCTTATCGATCTTGTAGATAATAAAAATTGTATCAAAAAAGGAGATATACTAAGCGCACAAATTAGATATCGCGGAAAAGTCAAAAAAATAACTATCCTTGATATTAATCATGATGATAAAATAGCAAGGGTTAAATTTGCTAAATCTGATGCGACCTTGGCGGCAGGGCAGTCAGTAGTGTTTTATAAAGATAAGGAATGTCTTGGTGGTGGGGTCCTTGTCTAGAAACATAATATCAGGCTCAATAAAAAGAAATGATCAATAATATTCATACGATCTTGATATCTTCTTATTCTCTAGTCCCACAGGGTATACTTCATGTGTATAGCCGTAACATGATATACTATTTTTATGACAGAAATTGAAATGATCATACGTCTTGTTGTTGCCTTGGTTTTAGGTTCATTGATTGGTATAGAGCGAGTGCACGCAGGAAAAAGTGCTGGAATAAGAACTCTAGGATTAGTTGCCTTGGGTTCTGCCTTGTTTATTATTATCTCAGAATCAGTAATAGCCAGTTATCCTGGTATTGATGCAGATCCCTTACGTGTCGGAGCCCAAATAGTAACAGGTATTGGATTTTTAGGCGCAGGAATGATTATTTTTAAGGAAGACCGTCTTTCAAACCTGACAACGGCTGCTGGTGTTTGGGTTGCGGCAGCTATTGGTATGGCTGTTGGATATGGCATGTATAGTATTGCTATAACGGTAACAGTATTGGTTATTGTGACCTTTTCATTGGTACTCCATTTAGAAAATTATCTAAAAAAAATACTCAATAAAGAAAAACCTCAAGCTAAATAAAAATCCTGTAGGATTATTAAAAAACAGTTGCACCCATTTTTACCTTTTGCTATACTAAACCCATGAATACCAAATCAAAAGGATTCACCCTCTACCCCAGGGCATCCTCTCTCCACAAAAAGAGTGGATTCACCTTAATAGAACTCCTCGTAGTCGTAGCCATCATAGGAATACTCGCTACCGTAGTACTATCAAGTCTCTCTAATGCCAGAGAACGTGCACGAGATGCCAAGCGACTCTCTGATATTAAAACAATACAAACAGCACTAGAGATATATTATTTAGATAATGGTAGATATCCAAATAGCATCAATCTCGCTAAAGGTATTCCAAACACTGACCCACACAATGCAGTGAGTAGTAATGATTCGTGGGGAAATCTTGAGACGAGGATGGGAATAACCCTTCCGCGTGATCCCGTTAATGATCTAGTTGGTGATGATTTCGATGATAGTGGATATGCTTACTATTATAGAAGTATGCGTGGTCCCTGCGAGGGAGAAAATTATACTATTAGATATAAATTAGAAATTGATTCTAACCGTCGTACTATTAGTATCCCCTGCTGATTAATAATATTCAGTGAGAAAAAAGAGAATACTTGATCAGTGTTTTTTCTTTTATAAAAGTTCCAGCATCAGTCTAAGCATAAAAAACTACTCTAAGGGTGGTTTTTATTATATTTTTTCTTGCTCAAAAGATGCAATCATTTAGAATGTAGAATATGGACTCACGAGAAATACGAAAAAGATTTTTAGATTTTTTTGCACAAAGGCAACATGCCGTTTTAGAATCGGCATCATTAATTACAGTCGATGATCCAAAGGAAACCAATGCAACCTTATTTAACACAGCAGGGATGCAATCATTGATTCCTTTTTTGATGGGTAAAAAACATGAGCAAGGAGCACGCCTGGTTAGTTCACAAAAATGTGTACGAACCGGTGACTTAGAGGAGGTAGGTGATAACACACACGCAACATTTTTCGAGATGCTAGGAAACTGGTCTTTGGGTGATTATTTCAAAAAAGAAGCCATTGCATATTCTTGGGAATTTTTTACAAATAAAAAAGAAGGACTTGGTCTTGATCCAAATCGATTATATGTAACGGTCTTTGCTGGAAATGATATTGTTCCTCAGGACAAAGAATCTGTCGAAATCTGGAAGCAATTTATTCCAGAGAATCGCATCTATTATCGGGATTCAAAGGATAATTGGTGGACCGCTGGTGCTAATTCACCTGCAGGACCATCAACTGAAATGTTTTATGATTTAACGGGTGAACTTGGTAATATATCAGACACAGAATTCCAGCAAGCTGATGAAGACCAAAAAATTGTTGAGATTTGGAATAATGTATTTATGTCTTATAAACAAGAAGGTGGAGAAATTGTTGGTCAACTTCCTCAGAAAAATGTTGATACTGGTGCAGGACTCGAACGACTGACTGCAGTAATGCAGGAAACGACTAATATTTTTGATACTGATTTATTTTTACCATTAATAAATATTCTTAAATCTCATGCAGAAAATTATAATGAAAAAGATGGACGTATTATTGCTGATCACATCAAAACAGCTGTTTTTTTGATTAATGATGGCGTGATTATTTCAAATACTGGACGAGGGTATGTATTACGAAGAATGTTACGTCGCGCCTATAATTCACTTGAAACTATTGAATGTTCAGAAAAAATTATTCCAGACCTTATTCATGCCGTAGTTAGTATGTACAAAGACCTCTATTTCAAAGATGTCGACGAAAAAAAAATAGCTATAAAAATTAAAATTGTTGCAACTGAAATGGACAAGGTTATCAAAATCATCCAACGTGGAGTCAAGATTTTTAAAAAAATAAAAGATAATCCAAATATCTTGATAACAGGAAAATTCTTGATGGACCTTGAGCAAACACAAGGACTTCCGTTATCAATGTCTAAAAAACTTGCCAGGAAATTTGGTATTCAAATTTCTCAAGAGTCTTTGGTTGATTGTAAAAAATTACGAGCAGAACATCAAAAATTATCCCGCAAAGGAGCCGAAGGAAAATTCAAAGGTGGACTCGCCCAAGACACAGCTAAAATTAGGGCTTTACATACCGCAACGCATCTAATGTTGGCAGGCTTACGAAAAGAACTTGGCGATGATGTACATCAAAAAGGCTCAAATATTACTGAGGAACGAACACGTTTTGATTTTACCTATGGAGAAAAAGTCTCACGTGAAGTTTTAGATAGGGTTGAAAAATACGTGAATAATGCTATTGCAACCAATGCAAAAATGGGTGTTCAGTTAATGGAAAAAGACAAAGCTAAAAATTCAGATGTTATTGGCTCTTTTTGGGAAAAATATCCAGAGACCGTAAAGGTTTGGACAATCTCTGATGCAAAAGGTAATATTTATTCCCGTGAGTTATGTGGTGGTCCACATGTGGATGATGTATCTCAGATTGCAAAATTTGGAATATTCAAAATCAAAAAAGAGGAATCTTCCAGTGCTGGCGTACGGAGAATCAAGGCTATTTTGGTATAATATAATTATGGAAAATTTTGCATTGCAGAAAAAAGAACAACAAGAATCTATAAAAAGTCGATGTGAAGAGTTATTTAACTCACTACACCCTGATACTTTTTTAGAATTTGACGAAAAATTTACTAAAAAAGAATTTCTTGACTGGGTAATAAATAACAAAAATATTCTCTTACATGGTTCAAACAATCAATATATTTATGAACTCAAACCGCAATTGGCAAATTGTGAATCAAAAAAAATCGGAAATCAAAATGGAGTTTACGCCACAGAAGACACAACGCTGCCGATGTTTTATGCTATCAAAGACTTAGAAAATTTTCATGGTGTTGCTATTTCAGAAGTATATAAGAATACACAGGGGCAAAAAGAATATTCATTTCAGGTTCCAGTAGAGATGCTTGGGGTTGATGCTTGGTCACCAGGTGCAATTTATTTACTGGATAAATCTAAATTTGTTCAAGGCAGAGATAAGAATAGTCAGCTCATTGACGAATATATGTCTCCCCAAAAAATTAGCCCTTTAGGTAAAATAATTATTTTACCTAAAGATTTTGATTATTTTAATAAAATACAGGCTATAAAATAAATACACCTATCCTAGGTGTATTTATTTTATGATATAATCGTTGTATGAAAAAAACTTTTGAATTTTTTATAGTGTTAATAATTTTTTATGGAGTCTATTCCGCCTTTGATGATGCTTTATTATATATATTTCCAAACTTAGCATTATTCACGATTATTCTTATAAGTCTTTTGGTAGCCGCAGGCTTACTATTATTATACTCACAGGTTATTATTGGTTCTACTCAACACAAAGTAACTGAAAAAATGACTCAGGTTGTTTCTGACTTAGAACAACAAGTTCGCGAAAAAGAAGAGGAAGTCCGGAAAAAAGACATAGAATTACATGATGCTTTTAAAATAAAAAAAGCCGTTGAAAACGAGGTCAAGGAAACGCTCTAGTTTCACATTTCACCATAGCTTAAAAAATATATGAATAAAAAACCAGAGACAATAAAAAATAATCTTATCTTTGATATTGATAGTTCCACCGTTGGTGTTGGGCTTTTTGAATTCGGTTATGATATACGAGGGCAATGCATTCATGTCAGGGAACTAGCAACTATTCGCGAATCTATAACTGATGGTAGACTTTATCCCTTTGAGGAATTTTGGCAAAGAGCGCAGTCTACCCTTAGGAAGGTTGCCGAAAAAATTCATCTACAATCATTGATTCCATTAGGAAATATTTATTGTAATGTTTCGTCTCCTTGGGCATCTGCTCAAAAAAGAACAATTAAATATTCAAAAAACAAACCTTTTATTTTAACGCAAAAATTGGCAGATCAATTAATTGAAAAAGAATTAGCCTCGTCGCTAAAAAATAATTTAGATTATCATAATCATGATGTTGATTTGATCGACCGAAAAACTATCGCCGCTCGATCTAATGGCTATAGCGTAAGAAACCCTATTTCAAAAGAAATGTCTGACTTAGAAATCGATTCTTTGGTTACTGTTGTATCGACCAAAACTAAAAAAGTCTTTGAACATGTTATCGAAAAGGTATTTCATCGTACACCGTTATTCACCTCAAATATTTTTATTGCTTATAATAATGTACAAAAAACATTACCTCATCAAAACGATGCAATCGTTGTTGATGTTTCTGGTGAAATGACCGAAGTCATTATTATAAAAAATGATCACCTTAGCCTCATAGGAACGCTTCCGGTTGGAATAAATCATTTATTACGTGACACTTCTTCTTATGTAGGTGATAGTCTTGCTAAAACCCAAAAAAATATTCAGTTACTTTTTAATTCAAATCTCGAAAAAGAGTATGAGCTTAAAATAAAAAAAGCTCTTAATCATTCATATAAGAAATGGCTCAAAGAATTTTATGGCTTTTGTGACGAAGCCAGCAAGCAAGGATCGTTGCCCAATACTATTGTTATGAAAACCTATGACAAGAGTATGCATTGGTTTGAATCAATGTTATTGCAGAGTGACGAATTATCGGAACATTTGCACGCACGAGCACGAATAGAGGTTATTCACTTACCACCAGGGTACCAAGATGAAAAAATTTCATTAGAGATTAGCGACTCGGAACTTCGTGTTGTGGCACGTACTATTGCCTTGGATATACTTTAATTGATTTATGAAAGAACCCGTACATCAAAAATCTAACGACGGAATCAAGCGCCGTAGAAAGATTAAAAAAACGAGAACTGAAACTCGTCCTTTTGTTGTACCTAATACCAAAGTCAGTATTTCTATTAACGGTCCAGAAACATCTATAAAAAAGAAAGTCAAAAAAACGACAGAAGGAATAAGAAGACCTGAAAAAAAAATACAATCTCCTGTTCTCGGGGATTATGATCGACCTGGAATACCCGAAATCACTTTGGAAAAATCATTTTATACGACACCAAAAAAAACATCTGATAGTTCTCGGTATATGCTTTTTCTCGTATCATTTCTAAAACATAATAAAAATACTGTTGGTCATATTATTCGTGGTATAGGAGTTATGGTTGTTCTTTTTATCATGTTGAGCCAAAATCCAAAAGCTTATGTTGTTATTGATCCACATATTGAATATCAAAAAATTGATCAAATAATAGAATTGCAAAAAAATCCAAGTGAAACTGATCTAGGCTTTGATGTTATTGCCATTACGGACGAGGAATCAGTTACTCTTGTCGCTAGCGAAGAAAGATTAGTAGAGGACAGGTCACAAGGGGAAATTACTATATTCAATAATTTTAGCACTGAACCACAACGTCTCTTACCTGAAACACTATTCGAATCAGCTAGTGGCAAGATATATCAGCTCGGTACTCAAGAAATATTTGTACCAGGAAAAACACGAGACGGCCCAGGTACTATAAATACAATTATCTCTGCACAGAATTCAGGGGAGGAATATAATATTGATATTACTGATTTTACTATTCCTGGATTCAAAGAGGCAGGACTTAATGCAAAATATAACGGCGTGTATGCTGTCTCGACATCTTCTTTTGAGGGTGGGTTTATAGGAAATAAACTTTTTATATCAGAGGAACAACGAGAGAATGCAAAAGTAGAACTTCAACAAAAACTACGTGAGAGACTTGTTTTGAGGTTAGAGAAAGAAAAAACAGACCAAGTGATACTCATTAATAATAGTTTGAGCATTCAGTATAAAGAATTGGATTCTTCTTTGGACACTAATGGACTCATATCTCAAGGCGGAACTATCTTGAGTCTCGTTATCTCAAAAGAAAAGCTTTTTGAATACTTAACACAAAATAATATGGAAGTACCCGAAGGGGAAATCGCACAAGTAATTGATATCCATAACCTTAAAACTTCACTAATTTCTTCTGATCCTGGTAATAATTTTAATTATGAAAATGCCAAAAATGCTAAAGTCGTATTAACAGGGGATATTTTAATTGCTTGGAAGATTGATAAGGATATATTGGCTTTTGATTTAGTAGGAAAAGACAAGAAAGATCTCTTGAATTTCTTTATGTCAAAAAATAGCATCGACAGAGCCGTCGTAACAACACGACCTTTTTGGCGCAACATATTACCTAAAAATGAAACATCAATTATTATTACAGAAAATAAAATTGACCAAGTTTAGTACTTTGTGCTAGGGAGTTGACTAATATATGCTATTTGATATTATGAGCCCTATCGTAATGAGTAATAGTAAAGGAGAAACAAAAATTGGGGTAGTCGTGGAAAATCTTCCAAATACGATGTTCCGTGTTCAGTTTGAAGGTGAAGAACAACTTCATCTCTCATATTTAGCTGGAAAAATGAAATTATATCGGATTAGGATTCTTGTAGGCGACAAGGTAGAAGTACTTATCGACCCATATGGTGGTAAGGGCCGTATTATCAAGAGGCTCTAGCTCGGTTTTTTTCTTGTTTTTCTGTTATACAGACGCGAAATAAAGATATTATGAAAGTTAAATCATCAATTAAAAAAACACAAAAAGACGATATAATCGTACGTCGAAAGGGTCGTCTTTATCGAATTAATAAGACAAATCCACGAAGAAAAGCTCGACAATAGTCTGTCGTCTTACTTTAGGATAGTTTAAACACATTAAATATTATTATGCGAATTTTTGGTATAAGTCTTCCAGAAAATAAACAAATACAGTACGCAATGACGCTATTGTATGGAATTGGCCTTGCAAAAGCGCAATCAATCTGTGAAGAAGCTGGTGTAAATCCAGTAACAAAAGTGAAAGATATCACTGAAGCTGAGGATAAGAAACTTCGAGAATTCATTGAATCAATGAATCTGGAAGGGGATCTAAGGCGAGAACTGAGTCAAAATATTAAACGACTTATTGACATTGAATCCTACAGAGGGTCACGTCATAGTCGAAAGTTGCCAAGTCGAGGACAACGATCTAAGACAAATAGCCGAACTCGTCGTGGTAACAAACGTGCCACTATGTCTTCTGGGCGTAAATAATTAGGCATATGGGAAAAAAACGAATTGTAAAACAAAAAGGAAGAACAATGGATAAAAACTTGAAATCTCGAGTTTTATCCAAAGTTCCTAAGAGAAAATTAGCAAAAGCAATTTTGCATATCCAGTCAACCTATAATAATACCAAAGCAGTAGTCACCGATTTAGAAGGAAACGCTATCATGTTTTCATCATCAGGGGCTCTTGGGTTTAAAGGTGCAAAAAAGGGAACTCCATTTGCAGCAGCAAAGGTAGGAGAAGTGCTTGGAGAAAAAGCAGCTCTTATAGGAATCAAAGAAGTTGATGTAATTGTCAAAGGCGTTGGTTCAGGGCGTGAATCTGCTGTACGAGGTTTCGTATCACATGGAATCAATATTACTCGAATTCAGGATAAAACTCCCGTACCATTTAATGGTCCTCGACCATCGAAAGCACGACGAGTGTAAATAAAATATATATATGGCAAAGATCAAAAAATATAAAATTGCACGACGGCTTGGGTCTGGAGTTTATGAAAAGACTCAGTCCCAAAAGTTTATGCTTTCAGAGCAAAAACGTGCAAAATCCCGAACAGGGCGACCAAAACGACCGACCGATTTTGGATTGTCACTTATCCAAAAACAACGTGTGCGGTTCGCCTACGGTGTTTCTGAAAAACAATTCCGCAATTATGTCAATTTGGCTATGGGTTCTGCAAAAAAAGGAGCTACACCGTCAAATGAGTTATTCAAAATTATTGAATCTCGACTTGATAACGTAGTATACAGGGCAGGTATAGCTAAGACGCGAGCCTTCGGACGACAATTAGCAACCCATGGACATATTACTGTAAACGGTAAGAAGCTTGATGTTCCATCATACCTTGTAAAGCAAGGAGATGTTATTGCTATACGTGAGGGAAGCAAAACAAAACCTGTTTTTGCTGATTTATCTGAACGATTAGAATCAGCAAAAGCGCCAACATGGCTAAACGTTGATGCTAAAAAAACAATTATTACGATAAGTGGAGAACCAAAGAATCCAGAAGCATTCTTTAATTTCCAAGCTGTTATCGAGTTCTATAGTCGATAATAGAATCAAATCATTTACGTATATAAATCTTGCCGTGAGGCTAAGTACATATACATTATTTCACCTGAATTAATCTAGTGTTTATTATGTTCCATCAAAACATCGTGTTACCAAAAAAATTAAATGTCGTCACTGAAGACGGCTCAAAAGGAGTTTATGAGATCGAAGGCTTATACCCAGGGTATGGCCATACGTTAGGTAACTCATTGCGTCGAATTATCCTTTCATCGCTTTCTGGTGTATCAATTACCTCAGTTAAGATAAAAGGTGCAGATCATGAATTTGCAACTCTCAACGGAGTAAAGGAAGACGTTTTGACTATCCTTCTTAATCTTAAGAAGGTACGTTTTTCTCTTGTAAGTGAGCAAGAGACAACGCTCCATCTTTCAGTAAAAACTAATAAAAAAGTGACTGCTGCAGATTTTGATACTGTTGGAGGAATTGAGGTAATGAACCCTGAACAATATATTGCTGAAGTAACTTCGAAGACGGCAGATTTCGAAGTTGAAATTACACTTGCAAAAGGGATTGGCTTTGTATCAAAGGAAGATTTTGCTGTAGGGAAACCAACAGTAGGAACTATCTTGGTAGATGCTATTTTTAGCCCAATCCGAAAAGTTAATTACGAGGTGGAAGATATGCGTGTTGGAGACAGAACAGACTATAATCTTTTAAAGATTAATCTTGAAACTGATGGAAGTATGAGTGCCAAAGAAGCACTTGAACAATCATTAACTATCATGATTGAGCAATTTAGAGCAATTCTTGATCTCAAAGTTATTGAAGATACTCAAGAAACTGTTCAAAAAATAGAAGATGAAGAAATTATCCGCGTAGAAAAGGTAGAAGAAGAAGACGGATTAGATGAAGATGAACGCGTTGAATTATTGAAAACACGAATTGATACGTTAGACTTTTCTGCCCGTACCGAAAATTCACTAAATGAAGCAAGTATCCGAACTCTTGGTGGTCTTGTCCAAAAAACATCAGACGATTTATTGTCCTTAGATGGATTTGGACAAAAAAGTCTCGAGGAAGTCGAAGAGGCACTTGGAACATTTAAGTTAACCTTAAAAGAAAGTAAATAAATTCCACTATGAGACACGGACGAAAAAATCGAAAATTTGGACGAAAAGCAAATGTTAGACGTGGATTCATTCGGTCACTTGCTGTAGCTTTACTAAGTTACGAGCAAATTAAAACGACCGAAGCCCGCGCAAAAGAATTGCGTCCTTATATTGAAAAGCTCATCACTAAGGCAAAAGCTGGTGATGTAACAGCACGGCGGTTAATTCGGTCACGACTTGGTAACCAAGAAACCTTGGCCAACAAGCTAGTTGATGAAATCGCACCAAAGTATACTGACCGTAACGGTGGGTACACAAGAGTAATTAAATTGCCATCGCGGCAAGGTGATGCTAGTCCAATGGCAATCATCGAATTTGTATAAGAATTATGACTACACAAACAGAAAAAAGAGAATATATTTTTGATGCAGACGGTCAAAGTTTAGGTCGTTTATCTTCTGAAATTGCTATGGCATTACGCGGAAAAAATGAACCAAGCTTTGCACCTAATGTTGTTCCTAATGTAAGCGTGACCATTAATAATGCTTCGAAGGTTGCATTAAATAAATCACAGTATGATGCTGAATACAAACGTTACTCGGGATACCCAGGTGGTCTCAAACATGAAAGTAGAGAACATACTATCGAACGTCTTGGTTTCAAGATAGTTTGGGAGAAAGCGGTATATGGAATGTTACCCAATAATCGACTGCGAGCAGTCATGATGAAGAACCTCATCATTAACGAATAATAATTATGGCAGATAAAAAATATATCGCGGCAATAGGTCGTCGAAAAAATGCAACTGCTCAGGTTCGTCTTACTCCAGAATCAAAACGAACCTTTGTAATTAACGAGCGCGCAATTGATGATTACTTTACTGTAGAAGAATACAGAAAAGTTATTCAGTCACCACTTGCTCTTGTCGAAACAAAAGATGGATTCCACATTTCTATTGTGGTACGAGGGGGAGGAATCTCAGCACAAGCTGATGCAATCCGTCATGGTATTGCGCGAGCTCTTGAAAAATATAATGCAGAACTTAGAGGAGAACTAAAATCTGCTGGATACCTTAAAAGGGATCCACGTCGTAAAGAGCGAAAGAAACCAGGGCTACGGAAAGCACGAAAGCGTCCAGCCTGGTCAAAACGTTAATTTGTACACATCACGAAAATAAAAAAACACCCTTGGTGTTTTTTTATGAATACATAAACTTATCTAATTCAGTTCTTCTCAATTTTAAAAGATGTAAATGAAACCATCCAGATTGTGTTTGCCCACTGGGTAGATTTTCATAAATTACGTCATAATTTTCATTTAAATACGTGTCACGTAGGATCTGAAACTCTTTTTTTTCTTCTTTATTTAATAACTTCCAATCAAATGAAACCTCTCGTAGGGTGACTATCATATGATTAGTTTCAGCAACGGCATCATAGGGAAAGTCGTTTATCATAATAAACCAATGATTAAACTTCTTGATTATTTTGCCTTGGGGATTCTCAAGTGCAAACCTAAATGGATTATGTGATTTTCCTGGCTCTTTGTGGACTTCAAATTCCTGAATATATTTTTTCATGGTTTCTTTGGTTCGCAGATATGTTGCACTTATTTTTTTTGATTGTGTCATACCCAACAGTATAGCATTAGATAGGTATCTTCAAAAAAAATAGATATTACGATGGCTTTCAATTACAGAGCCATCAGAAAACCAGATTTTTGGGCAAGTACGCGTTTAAAAAGTATTGAGAAAAATTACATATCTTCAAAAAAATGTCAAAGCATAATTTCTTTTCACATTACTTACTTATTCCTAGTAGCTAGCTGCATTTTATAGACTCGAAAAAAATAATTAAACCTCCTGATGTTTGAACTTAGTAAATAGAATTAGAAAACCAGAAGCTTCAATAAATTAATTTATAAGAACAATATCGTTTATGTATTGTTTTCTTATGTCTTTTTTTCTTGAGCTTCTTCAAATTTTCTTACTAGTAATTGCTCAGTACTTGAATCTAATTTATTTGTAACTAATACTAATATTTCTTCTTGCAGATTCATATCATTTTTTACATTTATCATCATATGTTCCATTGGGAAAGGGGATATCCAGACAGAAGATTTGATTTGGATAAATTGAGCTTTTTTTAAAATATATCGAATAGCGTCTTGATCTTTTTTACGCGATTCAGGTATATCAACAATAACCATACGCCAATAGTTATCCCAAGTTGTTGAAACCAAATGGTTTTCAGCGTTTAATTTTATATTACGTAATTTCTGTCTTCCAGATGAAGTTAGAGAGAGAAAAGATGATTGCTCAGTCTCATGTTCTGTAACAATATCGCCATCTATCATCTTTTTGAGAGATCTATTAATGGCATATTTAGGTTTCACTTTGCGTTCATGGTCTTCATACTCCTGTAGGAGTATCTCAATATGCTCAATGATATCTTCTTGCTTACGGGCTTTTTTACGTGAAAGAGCATTCAAAATTAGCTCCTGCAGTGTTTTTTTTGGCTTCTTCATAAGTGTTTTATACCATTATTGTGAAATTTTCACAACTAATTCATGTATATGAAAAACTTGTCAAAAATAAATAATAAGTATATATTGTAGATATAACCTTTTGGTTATATGTATTTTACATAAAAATATGAGTAACAAAAATAACAAAAATAATCATATGAAAAAAGTTGAACCTATTGTTGAGGATCAACAAGACCCTGATATTGATATCGAATTAGAGGAAACAGAATACGAAGGAGTAGGTCACGTTGATAAATTAAAGAAACTACGACAAGAGCTCAAGGAATCAAAGACTCAATCTCAAGAATATTTGACTGGTTGGCAGACAGAAAGAGCAAGTTTCGCAAATTATAAGGTCGAAGAAGAAAAAAAACGAAAGGAACGTGTAGAGGGAATGAAATTAAATCTTATTTCAGATTTCTTTCCTGTGTTAGATAGTTTTGATATGGCTTTTGCTAACAAAGAAGCTTGGGAAAAAGTAGATCCAGCATGGCGAACGGGAGTTGAGTATATTCATACTCAGCTTATGAATATCTTAGAAAATTATAATATTAGCTTGATCGAAGAAAAGAATATTGATTTTGATCCAATGATTCATGAACCTGTTGAACATGTCGAAGTATCTTCTGAAAACGAAAATGATACAATAATTGCTGTCATTCAAAAAGGATATATGTCAGGTAAAACAGTACTGCGACCGGCTAAGGTAAGGGTAGGAAAATATGAATCTTAGAATATTCAAATTCATAAATTTCGTTATCTTTGTCTCTTAGAGCTTTATGTTTTAAATGTCCTAAGAAACTACCTTGTCATTCTTAGTTCATACCACAAGGACACTCCCTTTTTTACTGGAATCTAGAAATATTATGAAAACAAACGAAATACGAATCACAATCGCATCACCGCAAGAGACAGTATTTGAATTTACCCTTGAACCTAAAAATACACCTCTTTGGGTAGGAAGCGCTGGCATTGAAACAGTTGATACGCAACAAATCAGGCTAGGAACTATTTACTCAAATAATAGTAGTCAATCGGAAGTTACTGATTACTCTAGAGATAAATTCATTGAACTCAGTAATAAAAAAACTGGATATACTGCATCGTATAGTTATAGAAAAATAGATGCCTATATAACAGAGCTTATTTTCTTTGAGAATATGAAGGATGGTTCAAATTTAGTCCAACCAATGGAACAGAAAAGTTTTGAGAAATTAAAAGAATTACTAGAAAAATAATTAGATTAATTAAATTTAAAAAAATACTATGTCAAAAATTATTGGAATTGATCTGGGTACTACAAACTCAGCGGTTGCTTATGTCGAAGGAGGACAACCAAAAATTATAGAAAATAACGAAGGGAATCGAACAACGCCATCAATCGCAGCTATCGGAAAAAACAGTGACCGATTGGTAGGGCTATTAGCAAAACGTCAGGCTGTTACGAATCCAACAAATACAATCTTTGGGGTAAAGCGTTATATGGGACACAAGTTCTCAGACGCTGCCGTCCAAAAAGATATCAAAAATTCACCGTTTAAAATCAAAAAAGGAGATAATGATAAAATCCTTATTGAAATGAACGGTAAAGACTTTTCACCAGAAGAAATCTCAGCGATGATTTTGAAGAAAATAAAAACAGACGTTGAGGAAAAAACAGGAGAAAAAGTTACCGAAGCCGTAATCACGGTTCCAGCATATTTTGATGACGCACAGCGTCAGGCAACAAAGGATGCTGGGAAAATTGCAGGACTTGAGGTAAAGCGAATTATCAACGAGCCAACAGCAGCAGCCTTGGCATACGGATTTAACAAGAAAAAAGACGAAAAAATCGTCGTATTCGACTTTGGTGGAGGAACCTTTGATGTTTCTGTTCTAGAGGTCGCTGATGACGTTGTTGAGGTTAAATCAACCGGTGGAGACGCCCATATGGGTGGTGAAGACATTGATAGAGCTATCATTGATTGGATAGGAACCGAATTCAAAAAGGATTCAGGTATCGACGTAACATCAGATGTTCTGGCTTTGCAGCGTCTAAAAGAAGCTGCAGAAAAAGCAAAACACGAATTATCAAATACAACCGAGAGCGAAATTAACATTCCTTTTATCTCTTCAGGAGACAATGGACCAATTCACCTTCTTCTAAAACTTTCTCGAGCAAAACTTGAGGAACTCGCAGCTCCTTATTTAGATAAATCAATTGCTATTACCAAAGATGTATTAAAACAATCTGGATTCTCCGCATCAGAAATTAACGAAATAATTCTAGTTGGTGGGCAAACACGAATGCCAAAGATTACCGAAATGGTAAAGAATGTATTCAATAAAGAGCCAAATAAATCTATTAATCCAGATGAAGTCGTTGCTCTCGGAGCAGCCCTCCAAGGAGGAGTTATGCAAGGAGACGTTAAGGATGTATTACTTCTAGATGTTATTCCACTATCGTTATCTATTGAAACAATGGGCTCTGTTGCAACAAAATTAGTTGAACGAAACACCACTATTCCAGCATCAGCGTCACAGGTATTCTCTACCGCAGTAGATAATCAGCCGTCAGTAGAAATTCATATTATTCAAGGTGAACGACCGATGGCAAATGATAATAAATCACTTGGTAGGTTTATCCTTGAAGGAATTCCGCCATCACCACGAGGTGTTCCTCAGGTAGAGGTGACGTTTAACGTTGATGCGAACGGAATCCTAGAAGTTTCTGCAAAAGATAAATCTACAGGAACAGAAAACTCTATTCGAATAGAAGGGGGATCAAAACTTTCTGATGATGAAATTAAACGAATGCAGGATGAAGCCGAAGAACATGCCGATGAAGACAAAATCAAAAAAGAACTCGTTGACGTACGAAACATGGCAGACTCAATAATTTTCTCTGCAGAAAAGGCTATCAAGGAACACGGAGAATCAGTCGACGAGGAAACAAAAACGAAAATTGAAGACGCCGTTAAGTCCTTGAAAGAAGTCAAGGACCAAGATGACAAAGAAGCTATCGAAAAGAAAACAGCTGAACTATCAGAATCAATGCAAAAAATCGGCGAAATTATGCAAAAAAAAGCAGCCGAAGAAGCTAAGTCAAAAGAATCTGAAGAAAAAACAGAAACTGAAACACCAGAAACTGAAACGGTTGATGTAGATCCTGAAGAATCAGATTCTACAAATGAAGCTACAAAAGAATAGTATATTATTGGTATATCAATATAATAAAAAGCCCTTTGGGTGAAGAGCACGGAATGATATTGTGCGTTCTTCGGCCAAAGGGAATTCTTGAAAAGACTAGTTTTTCAAAATATATTTATTTGAAATATGTTGAGATACTTTTGCAGCTACTAATATATATACAAGTAAAATTACTAAAAATAAAAAATAAAAAATAAAAAATATTTAATTCAATTATTTTTAGCATTTAAAAAAAATCAATACAGAAATAGGTATTGCTAGTAGGAACCATAAAAGAACAATTTTTAACATTGTGTATTCATTTTTTTTAATATAACCTTGATGTCTCATATTTATAAGTTTTTGAATTTACACAGATTTTGTCTCATGTTGTTTGAGATAAAAATTCTGTTAAGATATTGATACGATTGAGTAATAAACTCATTACACGTTGTCATCCTCAGCTTGACTGGGGACCCAGAGGTTAAACACTCAGACCTTGATCCCCGCATTTGCGAAAATAGCAATATAAAAATTATTATGTCAAAAGATTATTACAAAACACTCGGTGTTGATAAATCAGCAACCGCCGACGAAATAAAAAAAGCCTTTCGAAAAACAGCTCACAAACATCATCCAGATAAAAAAGATGGTGACGAAGCAAAATTCAAGGAAGCCAACGAGGCCTATCAAACCCTCTCAAACGAACAAAAACGGTCCCAGTATGACCAATTTGGTTCCAACGGTACAAATACAGGTGGTGCTAGGAGTGGACAAGGATTTGGTGGATTTGATTTCTCTGGATTTCAACAAGGAGGTCAGGGTGGATTTGATTTTGGAGATGTAGACCTTGGAGATATCTTTGGTGGTTTCGGTGGTGGTGCACGCAGGCGAGGTCAGAGACGTCGAGGTTCTGATTTGCAAGTGAGAATTGAGATTGATTTCTCTGATTCAGTTTTTGGTATTAAGAAAAAAGTTTCAATAGATCATACAAAAAACTGCGATGAGTGTGATGGGTCAGGATCTGAGGCAAAATCAGAAATGAAAACCTGTGTACAGTGTGATGGTCAAGGAGAAATTCAAACCCAGATGATGGGGATCTTTGCTACCGTCAGTGAATGTCCAACCTGTGAAGGAACAGGGAAAGTACCCAAAGAACGATGTAAAAGCTGTAGAGGAGCAGGAGTCAAAAAAGAAAAAGATGAGATTGAATTTACTATCCCTGCAGGGATAAAAAATGGCGATACCTTGCGTATAACAGGACGCGGCCAAGCAATCAAGAATGGAACCGCAGGTGATTTGTTTATTCAAATATTAGTAAAATCACACTCGAGTTTTCGAAGAAATGGCTTGGATTTGATTATGGATTACGAAGTTCCAATTTCTGATGCTGTCTTGGGCGCCAAACATACTCTAAGTATGTTAGACGATTCAAAGATAGATATTAAAATTCCATTAGGAACAACACATGGCACAACCTTAAGAATCTCTGGAAAGGGTATCGTAACTGGTCAATCAAAAGGAAATTTGCTCGTTAATATCAAGATAAGAATTCCAAAGAAATTATCCAAAAAAGCAAAAACAGCTATGGAAGTTTTACAAACCGAAGGATATTAAAAAATTAGATCAAAAGGAACCCTTGTGGGTTCCTTTTGATCTATATACACTAATAATTTTTTGCTATAGTTGTTGCGTTAGTCATTTAATAACATTTTAAAATATACATATGAAAAATCTACTCATTGTAATAGTTTTAGGAGTTTTAGGATATTTTACCTATAGTGTATTCAACAACTCTGAAGTGATAAACCAAGAAACAACCAAGTCACAGATTGAAAACCAAGAAGGTTTAGAAGACCTAACAGCAGAAATTCCAGAAGGTCAACAAGGAGCTTTAATAAATATTAATAACCAAATCCAAGATGCTCTTTCAGATACACGAGATGCCGTAAAGAAAACACAAGATCGTGCTAATGGTATTATCGAATAAGGTATTACGATTTTGCCAATACTGGAATAGAGATGCCAACAGACACATAGCACCATGAGGTCTTGGTTTATATATAAAATATAAAGGTATAAATATCACAAGATTGAAAGTAAAATCGTTCTCGATTTTCACGCACTATTTATATTTTCTCTACTTTTTGTTCATTTGAAATATCTAAAACCTTGAATCCTAAATCAGAAATTTGGTCTCTTATTTTATCTGAGGTTGCCCAGTCTTTTTCAATTCGCGCGATTTTACGTAATTCTAATAATACTTTAATGTTTTCTGGAATATCAATAATCTCTGCAGTATATTCCGATAACCCTAACCCAAGGATTTGGTCAAAATCATACGCGGTTGCTAATTTTGATTTTGCCGAAATATCAGATTTCATCATTGTATGGAAAACAGCGAGTGCCTGAGGTATATTAATGTCATCGTAAATTTTTGCTTCGAATTCATCCTTGAAACTTTGCTCAATTCTACCAAGATCATTTTTCGTGTGTTTCTGCAGTGCAATGATCTCTCTATAGATTTTATTGAGTCCTTGTTGTGCAGATTCCAATACTTCCCAAGTAAAATTCATAGGCGAACGATAGTGTGTTTGCATTGCTAGATACCGATAGGCGAGAGGGTTAATATTTTTCTCTGTGAGTACTTTTAGGGTAATATTTCCGCCCGTTGATTTTGATAGTTTTTCACCACCAAAATTTAACATTTCTCCATGCATCCAATATGATACATAGGGGATAGAGCCGCTAGAGCATTCTGATTGAGCAATTTCGTTATTATGATGAACACTACGTAAATCAGCTCCACCTGTATGGATATCAAATTGGTCTCCAAGGTATTTTTTCGCCATTCCTGAACATTCTATATGCCATCCAGGAAAACCTTGCCCCCATGGTGATTCCCATCCTTGGCTGGTATCAAATTTCCACAAAGCAAAATCAGCCTGATGTCTTTTTTCATTATTAATACCAATACGTGTTTCGGTTTCTGCATCAAGATTCAATCCTCCTAATTTTCCGTAATCAGCCATTTCTGTTGTCTTAAAATATATTCCATCAGAAGTGGTATACGTGAATCCTTTTGATTCTAATTTTGAAATAATATCAATATCTTCTGCAATATGGTCAGAGGCCTTTGGAAAATAATGAGGCATAATAACGTTTAAATTCCTGAGATCTTGTTTAAAAGAATCAGCATAGACATCAGCCACGGCAATCATGTTTTCTAAGGTGACTTCTTTTTCTTCACGTTTTAATGCTTTAGTCATTTTATCATCCCCATCATCTCCATCAGACACCAAGTGTCCAACATCAGTAATATTCATTACCTGAGTTACAATATATCCCTGATATTCAAAAGCTCGTCTTATAAAATCTCCCATCATAAATGATCGCAAGTTTCCTATATGTACATGATCATACACCGTTGGTCCACAATGATACATTCCTACTTTTCCCTTTACTAATGGAACGAACCCTTCCTTTTTTTTTGTTAATGAATTATAGAGTTGCATAATCTTGCTGGAAATTATGGTCTCAAAGAGCATAAAATCACAATTTTTTTAAATTCGTAATAATAGTTGTAGTATTTTTTACTCATTCAATTATATCACAGAAAAAGCCTTATAAAATAATAAGTTTAAGGCTTGCACGTGCATGTTTTGTATGTATAATGGTTCGTATTATGAGTAAATTTGCAATTATTGAAACCGGTGGGAAACAATACCGAGTTTCAGATGGTGATGTTATCACTATTGAAAAACTTTCAGAAGACTTGAACCAAGGAGATAAAGTTGTTTTCGAAAAAGTACTAATGACCGACGACGGTTCATCAGCACAAATCGGTACCCCTTACTTGGTTGGAGCAAAAGTTACCGCAGAACTTCTTGAAGAAGGACGTTCTAAAAAGGTGACAGTTATTCGTTACAAAGCAAAATCACGCTACTTTAAAAAGAAAGGACATCGACAACCCTTTATGAAGGTAAAAATTACTGGACTTGCGTAATAAAAAATAAATACCATTTGGTATTTATTTTTTTAGTTCTAAAATATATTTTTGATTATTAAAATGTACATGAATACGCTCTTGTTCTAGAGAATTTCCCAACTATCTATTTTTATGAGGGCATAGTCTTTCATCTTATTGTTGGCTTATTCGTGAATTAAAGGCGTGTTTCAGTGTTTCTGTATCTGAGTATTCAAGCTCAGTACCTGTTGAGAGCCCTCTCCCAAGGCTTGAAAAGGTCAGGTTAGGGAATTGATCACGCAACATTGTATAGAGTCGTATACGTGTGTGTTCAGCCTCTGAGCTGATTGATAATCCGAAAATAATTTCTGATAATGCTCCTGATTCTGTGTCAGTTTTAATGCGTTTAATCAACTGATCAACGCGCGCAAATGAGCGTTTTTTTTCATTAGCATTAATATAACCACCTAGAATAAAATATTTTCCATCATAAATTTTTGTTGTGTGTAGATTCTCAAAATCTGCATCTTTTTCGACAATCATAATTTGGTTACTCGTTGATGCTTCAATGCAGGTGGGACAGACCGTATTCCCTGTTTTAGGAAAAAACCTGAAACATTCGTGACATTGGTCGATTTCAGATTTCACATGAGCGATGCTAGAGGTTAATTCGTGGATATATCCATTGTCTTTATGGAGGAGAAAATAGACAAATCTTCTGGCTTGGCGTTTTCCTATTCCAGGAAACGATTCAAAGAGTTGTGCGAGTTTATCGATACGATTATTCATGGGTCTATTGTAACAAAAAATCCCAAAATTGCTTTAGGATTTTTATAAATTTTTTGATATTAGAACTCTCCATCTAAACTGCCTGCTTGGTGTGTTTTATCAATATCCAAGAAACTAGTTCGTGCTGTATCAAAGAATAACTGACAAAATCCAACTGCACCATTACGGTGTTTTTCAACCAAAACATCAGTGGTTTCGCTTCGTCCTGTTCCATCCTCCGAACGTTCACGATGTAGGAACATAACCACATCAGCATCCTGCTCGATTGAACCTGAATCACGAAGGTCAGAGAGACGTGGTTTACCTCCACGCTGCTCTACGGCACGAGATAGTTGCGACAGGGCAATAACTGGAACCTCTAGTTCACGTGCTAGAGATTTCAGCGATCGTGATATCTCAGTTACCTGATTCACCATGGAATCATAGTTTTTTGATGTTGTCATTAATTGCATATAATCAACAACAATAATTCCTAACCCATGCTCTGCTTTCAGGCGCCTTGCTGTGGATCTCATTTGGTTGATACTATTTCCTGGTTTGTCATCAATGTAAATAGGTGATTTTGATAACGTTTCCATAGCTACAGAAATACGTCCAAAATCATCATCGGTGAGTCCCTTACCCGTTCTCATTCGCCATGAATCAACTTGTGATTCTGCAGAGAGCATGCGATCAGTTAATTGATCCGCACTCATCTCCAGTGAAAAAAATCCAACAGGAATATTATGGTCAACGGCTGCCTTACGAACGATATCTAGCGCAAACGCAGTTTTACCTGTTGATGGTCTCGCCGCCAAAATAATAAGATCAGAGTTCTGAAAACCAGAGAGGATATTATCCAAAGCAGCGTACCCAGTTGGAACACCACGCAAGCTACCATCGTCTTGGGAAAGCATTTCAATTTTTTCCCAAGATTTTGGAATGATGTCTTTGATGCTGGTAAATTTTTTAGTTGAATTTGGATTAGAGGTTACCTCGAATATTCTCTTTTCGGCCTGGTCTAAAATACTATCCATTTCTTCTCCTTCATTAAACCCAATTTCAGAAACGAAATCTCCTGCACCAATAAGTTTACGCAGAGTAGATTTATTTGAAACCGTTTTTGCATAATATTCAACATTTGTTGAAGAAGGAACGGTATTGGCAATTTCACTCAGGTAAGATAGTCCACCTGACTGCTCGACTAGGTTAAGACTTTGCATTTTTTCTGAAACTGAAACTAAATCAATAGGATCACCAACACGAGAAAGGTCTGCCATTATACGAAAAATAACCTTATGTTTTTGTACATAAAAATCATCTTCGAACACAGTATCTAGTACATCATTCAAGGCAACGGGCCTTAGCATTATTGACCCCAAGAGGGCTTTTTCTGCATCAATATTTTGTGGTGGAACTCGTAGGTGACTTGATTTATGTGTATTCATTACAATCATTTTATAGACTATATTTCTTTTGGTCAAAAAGAGATGTGAAATCCTTGGGGATTGAGTTAATAAGTTTTCCGATTCTCTAATATCTCAATAAAAATGATATACTATTGGTATGTCAGAGAATATCAATTATTTCGGATTAACTGATTTCCGAAACAGAAAAACTAAATTTGGAATTAAAAACATTGACCGCTCTCGCCACGTGTATATTATTGGAAAAACAGGAATGGGAAAATCTACTATTTTGGAAAATATGGCAGCCCAAGACATTATGAACGGTGAAGGTATGTGCTTCTTGGATCCTCATGGCTCAGCCATTGATGTATTGATCGATTATATTCCACCACATCGTGTCAAGGATGTTGTATATTTTGCTCCATTTGATACTGAATTTCCTATGTCATTTAATGTATTAGAATCAGTAAATAAAGGTCAGCGCCACCTTGTTGTCTCTGGCTTGATTGATTCGTTTAAAAAGATTTGGCCTGACTCATTCTCAGCCAGAATGGAGTATATATTGGCTAATACTTTATTGGCTCTTTTAGAATATCCTGGTGCCACCTTATTAGGTGTTAATCGTATGTTGGCAGAAAAAGATTTTCGTGATGATGTTATAAAACATATTACTGATTCATCAGTAAAGGCTTTTTGGATTGATGAATATAATAAATGGGATCCACGTTATGCACGAGAAGCGGGTGCTGCCATTCAAAACAAAATTGGACAATTTACCTCAAACCCTTTAATCAGAAATATTGTAGGGCAAGAGGAATCTTCAATGGACTTTAGAGAAATCATGGATAATAAAAAAATACTCCTTGTTAATCTCTCAAAAGGACTCATTGGAGAGTCTAATGGAAATCTCTTGGGAGGGATGTTGATTACAAAATTATACCTTGCGGCTATGAGTCGTGCCGATGTAGGTGCTGGTAATTTAAAAAATGTTCCTGATTTCTTTTTCTTTGTAGACGAGTTTCAAAACTTTGCCAATGAATCGTTCGCGGATATTCTTTCTGAGGCACGAAAATATAAACTTAATCTAACCGTTGCTCATCAATATGTAGAACAAATGGAAGAAGGAGTAGCTTCGGCTATATTTGGTAACGTCGGAACAATGATAACCTTTAGGGTTGGTGCAGCAGATGCAGAGGTTTTTGAAAAACAATTTGCGCCAACCTTTACGGCAGAAGATATTGTTAACCTTGGGCGTTTCCAAATTTACCTATCGTTAATGATCGATGGCATTGGTTCACGGCCATTTTCAGCCCGTACCTTGCCACCGCTAGATGTTCAGCCTGTATCAATGCGTAATGAAATGATTAGAGCCTCACGTGCTATGTATGCTCAACCGCAAGATATTGTAGAGGCACATATTGAAACATGGTTCGAACCTATTAAAAAACCTCAAAAAAGAAGTTTCGATAAGGACGGTAATATTAAAAAAAATGAAAAAAATGAAAAAATAGTAGTTAAAGACACGTCTGTCTTTAAAGTTAATCGAGATAATCAAAATCCCTTAAAGAAAATATTAAAGGATATAGATGAAAAAGAAGCAGAACTAGAGATGAAGCAAGTTGTCTCTCCAAAATTAAATGGTCTTTTGGCAAAAATAGATTCACAATCTAATAAAAATAATCTTTCCTTAAAAACAGATAAAATTTTTCAAAAAGAAAAAGAAAAAGAAAAAGAAAAAGAAAAAGAAAAAGAAAAAGAAAAAGAAAAAGAAAAAGAAAAAGAAAAAGAAAAAGAAAAAGAAAAAGAAAAAGAACCTGTTTATGACAATCAAAGACAATCAAGCTCAAGTCGAAATAATAACCTTGAATCAAAAAAGGGAGTAGTTCACAGTTCAAATCAAAAAAATAGATCAGATAACAATAGAATTAAAATAAATATTTCTGAAAACAAGGTACGTGGAGCTAAATCTGATACAGCTTCGTCATTACAAAGTGCATTACAAAAGGCTTTAGGGGGATATGCAGGAATATCAAAAAAGAAAGTTGATTCTGATAATACACATCCTATAAAAGAGTCTATTGTAAAAAATAAAAAAATATCTCAAAATAAACAACCATCAGCACAACCATCAGCACAACCATCAGCACAACAAAGAGAGATTCCTGAGGATCTATTAAGAAGTATCCTTAACTAATACTATGTTACGTTCAGCCCTTAAACTTTTTATTTTAATATTTATATTAAGTCCTTATTTTTCACATGCTGAAATTATTATTTCTGAAATTATATATGACCTAGAAGGTAGTGACGCCGGAAGGGAGTGGCTAGAAATATTAAATACAGGTTCATCTCCAATTATAATAAATGAATATCACTTTTATGAGGCAGGTGTTCACCACGGATTAAATAGTGAATCCGTTATTGAGTTGGCTCCGAACGAGTATGCTCTTATTGTTCAGAATATAGATGATTTTATTACACGCTATGGATCAGGTAAAAAGCTACTAAGAAGCTCTTTCTCTCTAAATAATACAGGTGAAGAATTGGCAATTTCTGATGAAGATAAAAATATTATTTATTCCATTTCTTACGATGCAATTTTCGGAGGGCAAGGTAATGGAAATTCATTATCATATGGTAGTAATGGATGGTTCGAATCGGTCCCAACACCAGGGGCGAGTCTATGGACGTTCTCGAACTCGTAAATTCTATTTTTTTAGAGTATAAATCAATGATTGAGTATAATAAAGAAGTACATAAGTTCTTAACAGATTTCCCCCAACCGACAAATTATCAGATTATCTTTTAATCCTTATGTGGTATAGTTATTTTATTAATACAGTACCTATTTATGGGTAGATTATTAGACATAAACAAACTAACACTATGATAAAAAAAGATAACATGACTGACGCTGTTGAAATCGCTAACGATATTGATACATCAAACGATAGTTCAAACTGGGAAGTTTCAGATGACTCAGGAGACAGGATTACTCTTGGTTTATAACAAAAAATATCTCATTTATTGAGGTATTTTAATATACGGGTAAATCTCTCGAACTATATTAAATACTCAGACCATCATAACTAAACAAAGAATCTTTCCCGATTTCCTTTGGAGTATAACCCATTCTTTTAATTATTGATTCAACATCTTCAAATTCAATATTTGATTTAGGGTTTCTGTAATAGTAAACTTCATTAAATGTAGTATTAAGAAATGCATAAATTGAAACTCTTTCACTACGTTGAGTAATATTTTTTTTAGTATTAGGAATACGTCCATTTTGAGTAAGACGAATAAGTCCACCTAGAATGTAAGACAAGGTGGTCTCTCGAACTCTATTTGAACGTATAAAAACCATTGTTTTATATTCTGTTGGATAATTCTGAAACTTCTTATTTGCTTTTTCAATATCGTTTTTATAACGATTTGATAACACACCCATATCTCTAGTGGTAACTTTCATATCATTAAGAGTAGATATAATCAATGGGTCTGAAAAATCATCCTTAACCTCAATTGCTACTTTACGCTCATGATTTACAATATCAGCTGTCTTATTCTCTAAATTCTCTAAATCACCATCTACCCAATCCGAATTGGTACTGTTTAGTTTAGTTAATATCTCCTTAATAAATTGTGGTTCTGGTTGCTCATTCTCCATAAAAAGATTATAGCAAATACCAGCATTATATATACAAAAACGACAAACACCTTAATAGAATAAGGCTAGATGGTATAATAAGTATATGAGAGGACAAGCTCGTACAATTAAACAGAAACACGAACTTTTTACACGTATTGAACCCTATCTAAAAGAGGGTCTTTCTGTTCGAAAAGCTTGTGAGATAACAAGTCTTCCGTATTCAACCATGAGAGACCTTATTCAAGGAGACCTGTTACTTCGTACGAAAATGAGTATTGCTCAAAGTGAGTTACTATCTCTTGCCTGGAAGAACGTACGAACGAGTCTACAGGGTGGAAATGTTAAAACTTCACAATGGTATATTGAAAAAATGGGTACAGCCGAACCTTTAACAGATGCCTTTGAAGGAGGAAGCCGAGAGCAAGATAGTAGAGATAATAGTATGTTCTTCTCATTTTTTAATGGAAAGAAAGACCCAGGTATTCTTTTCGATGCTATGTCAAAAAGATAAACCTCTTTTCACTACAGATTTTTTTGTGTCTCACTTGGGTATACAAGAATTGTTGGGAATTTTTCCATTATTCGTCTGTGAGTACACTAATCAATTTCATATACTTAACTAATCAGACTATCGTACCCGTCTTCAAAATCATCATTATTCTTAATATTAAACAGAGGTAAACCTATCAGGTTGTAATTCTTACTTTCTATTTTTAGGATTTTCTTATCTGAATACTTTTTTGTAATATCCTTAAGAAATACATTTTTCCATTCATCTTTTTCCAAAAGATTATCTCCTTTTGGCTCAATGAACACTTGGTAATGTAGGTTAGTTTTATCTTTCAAAAATAGTATGAAGTCAGGCTGGAAACCTTGTCCAGTCTTAAAGTCATATATTTTATACTGTTCTTCATTTCGTAATAGATACACTTCTTTGTACCTACTCTGCAGGTTGATTATTGTTTCTTTAATAAATTCTACTAAGCCTTTTTCTTCACTTGTTCCATAAAACTCATCCATAACGTACCAATCTTCGTATTTCAATTCATCTTCGAGTCTTTGACTCTCATCGTCTTTTTTAACATTCTTGCGTACCTCTTCACTAAAGAAGTCAGCCAAGCTATAGTCCTTAAATTCAGTACCTTTATGCGGATTGATATGTTGTTTAAGCTCTGCAAATATCATATCTAAAGCCTTCAGAAGTACTCCAAGCTTTTCTTTATTACTAACCTCAACAAAGCTACTTTTTACTGTTACCAATCTAATCTTTAAATCTCCTATAAGATTTGTTCTAAAATCTTCCATTGATTCAATATCAATTTCTTGTTGCAAGGATTCAAATCGTAATAGAGAATTTTGTTTTTTAGATTTTATGTTTACAGCTTTATCAAAAATATGTTTTTCAAAATCCTTAATCTTTACTGAAAGAGTCTTTTTATTTACATCATTGATATTTAATCTTTCTGTATCAGAATCATCACTATCAAAATCAAGCTCTTGCTCTTTAATTCCAAGACTCTCTACATCAAACTTAAGCTCTAGATTATCTTTCAAGTATTCAAGAGTCTTTTGTTTTCTTTCAGGATTTTCTACCTGTTCATTCTTCCAAATCTTTACATTCTTAAAGAATGGGCTTTCTGCAAAGTCCCTCTTGATATTAAATCTTTTCTCTATTCTTCCGTCATCAATCAATCCTTTCTTCTTTAGCTCTCGTTTTAACTCATCAATATACCTGTGGTCTGAATCGCTGTGATAGTATAGCTCTTCAAGTACTCGCATTTCATTACCTAGATTTTCATCAAACTTTCGTTTGTTTTTTATCTTGTCTTGATATAGAAATGGATAATATCGTACACCTCGTCCTATAAGCTGAATTTCTGAAACGGTAGTACTTCCAGCCTTTCTATTTCCTTTGCCGTCCTTTCCTTCGTCTCGTCCTGAATACAAACGGACAATATCAAACAGGTTCAAAACATCCCAGCCTTCAGTTAGTCTGCTTACAGTAAATATCGCTCTTACATGATTGTCTTTATCTTCAAGATTGTTTAATAATTTATCGACATCTTCATCAATATTTTCCTTTGTCTTTGCTTTGTTTGTTTTAGAGTTTGTAATAATACAGTTTCGCTCTGCAAAGTTACCTTTAATAAAAGTTATTATTTCAGATTTGTTAATTCCTTCTTTTTTAATGAAAGTAATTAAATCTAATACTCTTGATTTACCTTGCTCGTATGCGTCTTCGCCTTGAGTAAACTTCTCTTCAATATTCTTTAGAAAATCAAAATCAGATACCTTAAGGTTTTTTACCATTATCAAAAACTCTTCAAAGTCAGTCTTTGATTCCTCAATAGTTTTACTTCTAAAGAGAATTACAGGCTTCCAGTTTGATAAGTCATTTTTTAAAGCAATCTTGTGTCTATACCAGCTAAAAAGAAGAGCTTGAAGTATTCGCTCTCTTTTCTCTAGGGTAGAAGATAGTAGGTTAATTTCTTTGGTATATCCAGCAGATAAAAACTCTTTCAATTCAAACTTATAAATAGTCCTGTCAGCATATTTATCTACCACTTTTTGAATTTCAGGAATAGTAGCTGTAAATTCTAAAAGTACATTTCTATTATCTTCTTTCTTTCCGTTTTTGTTTAAAAGTAATTCTATAACTGTATGCTCCCAGCCTTTCTTTTCTATTTCATCTTTACTCGCCTTATTGTTTAGCTCTGTATGTAAATCTAATTCTCCTTGAAGCTTCTTTGTATCAGTATTCAAGTGATGAGCTTCGTCAGCGAGCATTACAATATCTTTCTTAATCAAATCATCTAGCAATACCTGATTTTCTTTTTGGATATGAATATCGTTATAAAGCTGTTGAATAGTAGTAAGCTTTATTTCAATTCCGTCATCATTTTTTGAAAAAGTTTCAACCTTTTTGATATTGATAGTTTCATCATCAATCACAATCTTATCTGCAAAGAGATATTTATTGTGATTGCTATCAATAAAGTTATTTTCTGTTTTGTAGATAATATTTCTTTGATTCACAAAGAAGATAAACTTCCTGTATCCTTTCTTGTAGTAATGCAAAATACAGCTAGCCATTACCAGTGTTTTACCTGTACCTGTTGCCATATTAAACATCAAATGAGTGGGTTCATTTTTGCCTTCTGTTCTTTTCTCATTAAGTAAAAGATATTGAAAAGCGTCTTTTTGCCAGTCAAAAAAATCGTACTTCAAATTTTCTGAAACATACTTTGGAATTTCAGGTTTTGGTGTACCAAACTCTATGGCGTTTTTTATTTGTTCGTGTAATTCTGCCATACTATTTTTTGCTATAAAAAGCCTTTGTTAATTTCTGGTCTTCTGTACTGATTTCATATTTTTTGTCAGCTATTTCACTTTCATTTACATACATCTGATTCAAATCAAGCATAGTCAAAAACATCTTCTTTTGTTGTGGAAGTGTAAGTTTCTTGAAGTTTTCTTCTTTGATTATTTTTTCCTTAAAGTCTTTGATTTTTACATTGTAGTTAAGGAAGTATCTTTCGTACAAAGTATTAAAAAGTTTTACAAGAGCAGGTAAATCTTTTGCATTCTGTATCTCTTCTTTTGCTTGTTCGTTCCATTTTGCAAGCTCAAGATAGATAAAATCATCTTTAGATTTACTTCTCTTCAAAACTTCTTTTATTCTAGGAGCTGTTACTGTTTGGATATAGTCCATTTGTTCAATCAAAATGAATTTTCTATTTCCTTTATCTTCTTCATTGAGATTCAAGACTGCGTGTCCTGTTGTACCTGAGCCAGCGTGGTAGTCCAAAACAATAGCTTCTTTATCATCTTGAACGACAGCATAAATTGCGTCATATACGTTCCATAGAGACTTAGGGAAACTGAAGTTTGATTCAGGTACTAAATCTTTCACAAGTTTTGTACCATACTCATTTGCGTCATATCTTTTATCAATCCAAACTGTTTTATATTGTCCAAAATCTTTTCCAATTTGAATATCGTAAACACCGTTTTTTTCAGAAACAATAAGTAAGTCTTTTACTTCCTCAACACTTTGTCTGGCGTACCTCCATTTTCTTTCTATTCCTTCTTTATCAATCGGGTATACTTCAACAAAATCTCCATTATGAATATTTGCCTTAGGATGAATTTTATCGGGACAAATATCCCCAAAATCAATAACTTGTTTTGTACATTTGTCTACAATAAAAGGATAGAAACAGTTTTTTGCATCTGTTCTTAAGGATTCACCGCCGTTATCTCGTAAACCTCTTATCTTTATATCTTCTTCATTAATTTTTCTATTCTTGATTGTTTTTGTTCCTTTAGGAAATATGAAGAAAGCGTATTCGTGTGTATAGGAGAAATTTGTTCCTTGTATACCTCTTGGATTATGAACAATAGTTACACAATGATTCTCATAACCTTTAAATAATTCATCAATCAATACTCCAAGATATGCTTGCTCATTCTCGTCAATGGCAATTATCATCGCCCCTTTGTCTGAAAGAAGGTCTTGAGCTACTTCAATTCTATTTTTCATAAAAGTAAGCCAAGAAGAGTGATTGAAATTGTTGTTGTATGTAAAAGTATTATTCTTACTTGGTGGATTGTATGGAGGGTCAATATAGATAAGCTTAACTTTTCCAGCAAATTCAGATTTTAGACTATGTAAAGCTAATAGGTTATTACCTTTAATAATCAAATTCTCCTGTATCAAACCTATTTTATCTCGCTTTATTTCTTTTACCACTTCACCATCTTTCTTGCTGTCTTTGGTAAAACGCTTCCAATTTACAAGAGCTTTTCTGTCATAAAGTCTATCTATTTCATCGTGAGCAAGTACTTGATTGAAAAATATTTCATTTCTCTTTGCGGTCTTTTCTTCGTATTTTCCAGTCTTATCAGAATATTCAAAAGAAGTATCAGTGCCTTCTTCTGTACTTTGTCCACCCTCCAAAACACAATCCTTAAAAGGAAAATCCAAGACTACCTCGCTTCTGTTTTCAAGTAGTCCGCTATTGTCTGAAAGTCCTATTTTGTTTGCGTATTGTGTATATGAATTATCAACCTTACTTTCATCTAAAAAGAATTTGAAGTCTTGAATATTAAAAACATAAACATCTTTAATCTTAATAAAGAATTTGTTTTTCAAATCTTTATTACCTGCAAGAAGAGCGATAAGCTTCCCATCAATTCTATCAGCAGAATCTTTTACTCTAATATAATTCAATTCTCCTGACTCAGAATCACAAAATGAAGCTTCCACTTTTAGTACTTTTTCTAATGTTTGTTTTAATTTATTCATAATTATTTATTATTTACAGCGTCTTAAAACTTAATAATCTCCTCTCCAACAGTTCGTTGCTCTTTCCTATTTTTGTAGCTCTTAAACGAACTGATTTAATGTAGCTTTATATTTTAGTAATAATTACTACAAATCATTGACTAGCTCTCGGGGTATAAAAAATTCCTTGTTGTTAATATTCATATCCTTTTAATTATACTAATGTTTATACATTACCATAATTTACATATCAAATTTAGAAAATTTAACTCTTTTACTTCTTTTTACATCATCACCATGCTCTACTAAAGACGTTTTGCTAACGAAGTCGACATTCTTATCAATAATCCGAAGAAAGTTCCTTAGAAGGTCTTGTATAGCTTTCTGAGTGTACTTCTTACTCCTTGTTAAGTAGTTTCATTCAAG
>Ga0136601_1000067_pt1 | contig 49934 bp, 50 predicted proteins | sample AntRauMFilla2699_FD_181020 | JGI IMG/M metagenome (GOLD analysis project Ga0136601, IMG submission 181020) | Saline lake microbial communities from Rauer Islands, Antarctica - Metagenome Filla 2 #699 | ecosystem: Environmental > Aquatic > Non-marine Saline and Alkaline > Saline | place...
CTATGCTAAAATAGTAGTAATCTTACGAATTTTAAACACGCAAGGAGTGCCAAGCACAGTGAGGCTGTATTACCGGAAGAGTCAAAAAGCAAGACTGTTTATCATAGCAGGCGTTTTGGCATTACTTTCGGTAACTGCTGTATTGATATATCAGTCTTCACGTTCATCAGCTAACCAAGTCACGATTACCTACGACTTTGAAGCTGACACTATTGGTCAAGCCCCGTCAAATATAACTGCTACAAACGGGACATCAACTGTTGTTACTGGTAAGGCTATGAGCCCACAGACTGCGGATGGTGAACTATCTACCGACTCCACAGCCTATTTTAACCTGGATCTTTTTCCAGAGGCGACTGACTACTCAGTAACATGGAAAGAGGCGTACAGCGAAGAATCCAGAACAGCAGTATTGCTACGGGCAACTGGTGTTAGTCAACTATTTGACGGAGCAATGACGGGTTATGTGGTCCAGGCCAATGCAGTCTTTGGGGATGTTCGCATATTTAGCTCTAACACTGATAGCAGTACGTTATTGGGTTCAGCACCTCTCGCAGCCGTTGCACCGGGCGTTGGCGTCGAACGATGGTATAGGGGAACTGTCGAAGGCAATGTCATAACAATGGAGTACTCTACGAATGGTACTGATTTTAGCCAAGCGTTGCAGGTGACTGATTCTACGTATAGTGGCCCCGGGACAACTCAACTCGGAAGGGGATTTAACAATCCTGTGACAGGAACTGAGATAGACGATATAACATTCGTGAATAATGACATTCCAGCTAACGACGTATCAATCACAAACATTCCAGACTATAAAATATTCCAAAGAGATGAAACAGATCAGGTAGATATCCCTATTTCTGGTACGTACGCAGGTGAGCCAACCGCTATTGAAGCAAGCTTTAACGGTAGTGATTGGATAACGATTGACGCTAATCCATCGAGCGGAACCTTTTCTGGTGATTTCCCGGGCGCGTTAGTGGGGCAAGGGACGCTATCGGTTCGTTTTGTGAACGATACGGAAGCTTCTTACACTGTTAATAATATTGGTGTCGGAGATATCTTTATCATATCCGGTCAAAGTAACGCGTCGGGCCGGGGCTTCAACGAGCAAACATATACACACCCAACATTGAAGGCAAGCCTTTTCGGGAACGACGATACCTGGAAGGAGTTAGCAGATCCCACAGATAGTGATATTGGACAGATTGATTCCGTCAGTACCGATAACATTTCAGGCAGTCTTGATGGAGGGTCTCCGTGGCCGCTTGTTGCAACACAGATAATGGCCAATCATGATGTTCCTGTGGCATTTGTTCCAACTGCAAAAGGGGGAACGACGGCCACTCAGTGGCAACCGGCAGTAGATAATTCAGACCCAAGTACACTGTATGGATCTATGAATCGTCGTATTGCTGCTGTTGGCGGTACTGTAGCTGGAGTTCTATGGTTCCAGGGCGAATCGGATGCGAACACGGCAATCACCTCCCAAGCATACCAAGCCGATCTTGAAACAATCTTCGATACATTAAACGCAAACTTTCCGGGCACAAAAACGATTGTAGGACAAATCGGCCAGTCTAGTTTTTCAGGAAATGACCGAATACGTTCTGGACAGATACAAATTGTTACCGATAACTCGAATGCACTCATGGGTCCGACAACTTACGACATCAACCTTGCTGATGAAGGCGGAGACACGCTCCACTTTAAGTCAGATGGTGATTTACAATTATTTGCAGATCGTTGGTATGCGGCAATCGATAAAGAGATCTATGGCGGGCTTGATGGGTACGGACCGATTGTCGATGAAATACTGTACAGCGACTCTTTGAATAAGCTCGTTGCGACCTTTGTAGACGAAAGTTCTCCGGCTATTGATCCAGCTTCATCGGCAACGGCTGCATCATTTGAACTCAGAAACGGTGCCAGCGAAGTGGGGATTTCGAGTGTCTCGCTGACTGATGATACCGTCGAGATTACCCCTAGCGCGCCACTCGATACTGGGCAGTCGATTACGCTCACCTACGCATCACTCAACGATGCCGTTGATCAAGCCATTTACGATAGCAACGGGTTGCCAGCCCAGCCATTCTATAACGAGACTGTCGGGCTGAATTTAGCCCCGCAAGCACCAACCGACCTTGAGGCAACCCGCGGTAACGCCCAGGTCAGCCTCAGCTGGACGACACCAGCCGATACGGGAACAGCCGCTATCTCTGACTACCTCATCGAGTACAGCACCGACGGTAACACCTGGAGCACATTTAACGACGGCACTTCGACAAATACCAGCACCACCGTCACTGGCCTGACAAACAGCACCGAATATCAATTCCGAGTCTCGGCAATCAGTGCCGACGGTACCGGCTCACCAAGCACCACAGTTTCAGCCACACCGGCCTCGACGCCAGTCCTGAGCAATATAGCTAGCACAACAACCGCCACCTCAGCTGTCATTAGCTGGTCGTCAGATATCGGCACAAGTACTCAAGTAGAGTACGGACCAAGCAATGCATATGGTATGCAGACAGCTGTATCCAATGACGAAGGAGCTCGTGTTACGAGTCACAGCGTGACACTCAGCGATCTCGTTCCTTGTGCAACATATAGTTACAGGGTGGTTTCTGAGTCCGTTGACATCCTCTCTGCGACGAGTGCTCGCAACACATTTACAACACCAGGCTGTCCCGGAGACGCCACCATCGTGGATCGGGTCATTCAAACAATACCAGTCACAGGTGGAACCGTTGAAGATGACAACTTTGAGCTGACGTTCCCCGATAACTTTACGAACGAAGGCGTTACAATCCAACTCAATCGATTAAACAAGCTAGAAGAAAGCGCAACCAGCAAACCGGGCAACAATCTATTCGTGATTGGAAGCCAGGTATATAGTATTAAAGCGCTCACAGCTGACGGTGAGGTGATTAGTAACTTTAACCAACCAATAACAATCACCGTTCAGTACACCAACAGCGAAGTCAGTGGCCTTGTTGAGTCAAGCTTGCGCCTCTACAATTTGCACGAAGGTTCGTGGGAGCAACTGACCGATTGTGTGAATAACACCACCACAAACACCATTAGCTGCACAACCGATAAATTCTCTGTCTTTGCTATATTTGGCACGAAGACCCCTGCTAGTGAGCCGACCGCTCCAGTAACGATTCCGGGGCAACAGCAGCCTCGCCAGAACTTCACGAATCCGACCATTGCTCAGGCAAACACTGACACAGAAGACGATACAGAGACAACGACAACAACTCAAGAATCTTCCGATGGAGGCACCCAGACCAACAGCGAGTCTCAGCCAACCGAAGCTACTACGAACGATGCCGATGAAGATGAGCAGTCGTTTATAGGCTGGATCATTGCAGCTATTGTTGCTGGCGCAGCCGTGCTATGGGCTGTTGTTGCAGGTGTGCGGCGTAAGAAACAGGCCTAGCGTTGGTTCTGCAATCGAGACCGCTATGCTGAGCCAAGAAAATCGTCAGACCGTTCGGTCTGGCGCTTTTAGTATTTTCAGGGCAAGAACTCTAACCAGCGACTCGTTAAACACATCTTGGCCATAAGTAGCCGGCAGTAAAGGCAAATAATTACCAGCGGCTGCAGCAGGCAATTAGTTTATCGACCTGGGTTTTTATTTTTGGCTTAGTTCTATAGTAATAGAGCAAACCGTGAAATAACCAGGTCAGGGCGACAACAGCAACGAGCGTAGTATCTATTTGTATACTGACTAAACTCCAGGCAGCTAAGCTGAGCGTCAGCATCACTGGTAAGCGAAAAAGTAGCCATTCGCGGCGGGTGTGTCGCTCCCAAAAATAATAACCACCAACCACACTTCCACCGATTAAAATTGCCAAGATTATGTCATTGTCAAACCAGCCAAGCTGACGCAGTGTCAGCAGGCCCATCCATGTGATGCTAACCGCAAAACAAATACTACAGACGTTTAGTTTTAAGCGTGATTTTAGCGCTGAGGTGGCGTAAAAAGCTACCGCGATGGCGATAAATATCCAAACGGTGTCGCTTAGCGGGGCCATAATTGCAACAACAACGCGCTAATAAACAACAGTGCGAAGGTTATCAACAGCCATTGAAATTCACCCTGGAAAGGGTGCACAGATGGTTCGTTCTGCTGGTACAAAAGCACAGCTTATGGCAAAAGAAGGCGACTACGCACAGGTGCGCATGCCATCCGGTGAAGTCCGCAAGTTCCGACTTGAAGCAACTGCCGCTTTGTATTCTTTTTAGCCATATCAGGGGTAAGTATAGCAAAATAATCTCTTTGTGACAAGTGAATTCACTATGGAGCCGCGATCGGGAGTTGAACCCGAGACCTCATCCTTCGCTTACACCTCTTCTTCATTGACGCATGAAGAGGGCTAGACTGTATCTTAGGCATATCACGTTGTGACGTAGCCTCCCTTGTCAGTCGTTCGGGCGAGCTCGTAATGAGACCGCCACGGTCTTACCCTGCGCGGACTTTAACCGTTATTCGGGATTAACTTGATAATTTCTCATCAGGTGGGCAGGGTCGTGCGACCTACCATGGATGCGCTCTACCAACTGAGCTATCGCGGCGTAACTAATTATTCGTACCAGCCTATTTTATCACTTTTTATACGAATATCGAACACCGACTATAGTGTTGTGCCAACAAACCTATTGATTATTTTTTCACTCAAATACGAGGAGGGTTTGCCTGTACTTGGATCAAAGTCAGCTTTTGCGAGATAGATCACCACACCGTCGAGACGACCTCTGTTGGACCTCACAGAGTACTCCTGTAATTTTTGCCTAAAACGTTGATGATTAGTCTCCATGCTATGTCTGTCGAATCTGCTCTTGCAAACCCCTAGGTGCTCTTCGGTCAGCTGTTCTTCGGCTCCTATTACCACAGAGGATTCATAAGGGGCTTGCTTAACTTGTACTGCTATATCTCCAACCCATAGGTCTATTGCGTACTCAACGTCTTCGTCCTCAGATGACAGTGTTGCCATGGGGCCATCCATGTCTTTTGCGGCAAGAAGTACCGCAGCCTCAGAACAGCTGCTTCTTTTTAACATATCTAAAATTTTTCTGCTCATTCCCATCTTATGGCTAAGCATTTCTGCCCCTGCCCAGAACTGAATAACATCACATGTAGCTGCATCTGAAATGTACTCAGTTATGCTATGACGATATTTTGATAGTTCCTTGACTCTATTTAATTTCGTATCCGACCAAGCTATGTCATCAATATACTGCGACGTAACCAAGAAAGGTTGCATGTCATAGAGCAGCCAGGCTGCCATTTTAAGTGACTCTGACTTTTGGCTCTCGATAGAAGCACATATCTCATCGTAGCTCGCATCATCACCTTCGGCAATAATATCCATTATCTTTGCCTCTAATAGCGGCGGATTTGTAGGTTTTTCTGTTGTATCTGTTGGTTGCATTTTTATATTTAGCGCTTATGTATAATAATATTTATAGCACACCTTATTGTTGATTTCAAATACGTTCAATAAAACTATCTCCTTGGGCAACTCGCTATTGACAATTAGTCAAAAGAACGCTAATTGCGCCATATTTGACGCCGAGAAAGCTAGCGAGCGCAGCTGCCGCACCGGCGCCACCGACACAGAGCGGGCAGTGAGCGAGTGCTTTAGCAGGTAACGCTAGGCTTAGTAATAGGGCTAGCGGAAGAGCGAAAAACTTGTTCATTTAAATGCTCATGTACTGACTAGTTTTGCCGTTTTTATCAACCTGGGTGATGTCAAATGGCATGACTTTCTTACCGGGCATACCTGGACTAGCAGATGGCATACCGGGCATGCCGATGCCACTAATCTCTGGCTCTTCATTCATGAGCTTTACTATGGCTTCTTCTGGAATGTGGCCTTCGACAAAGTACTGACCCTCGTTTATAACAGTTGTGTGGCAAGCGTATAACGATTCAGGCACGCCTTGTTCCTCTTTTATCTTGTTGAGTTCTTCTTCGGTTACGTCAACAACGTCTATTTGATAATCTTTATTTTTCATGTAGACTACCCAGTTTCCGCAGCATCCGCAAGTAGGTGTTTTATATGCTGTTAATCTGTGGCTATTGCCTGATTTATTAACGTGTGGAGTAGGATCAGGCATGTCGGGTTTTAATATGACAACCATAGCTAACGTGATGGCAGCCAACCCAATGACGAGAAAAGTGAAAATTTTTGTACTCATGTTTATAGACCCCTACATTTATTTCATAGCTACGACGTATCATTTCTATTGATTAGGTTAGCAGGGTAAATGCTTATATGCAAGTATTCGAATATATATAACTATGATATGCTAAAACTGATGTACGAAAAATTATTTCAACTCCAGGAAGAGGTGTTTAAAGTTTTGGCCAATCAAAAACGGCTAGAAATTATTCAGCTGCTAGCAGAGCGGGAGCTTTGTGTGAGCGATATGATCGATATGCTCGGTTTGCCACAAGCTAATTTATCTCAACACCTAGCACTAATGCGTCGCTCTGGTCTGTTAAAAGTTACCAAAAAAGGGACTAGAGTGTATTATCGCTTAAATGATCAAAAAATCGCTGGAGCGGTCTTTAATGTACGAGATTTTCTCTTAAACACTCAGCAACTTGATAAAAAATCGCATCACTATTTAGAGAAGTCGGCGAATTTATATCCAGTAGCGACTGACGCTGTTTGCGGCATGCGCCTGAGTACTGTCCGCTCGAGCTATAAGGTAGATTACAAGGGGCAGGCTTACTTTTTCTGCGCTAGTGGATGTAAGGAAAAATTTCTTAAAACTCCTATTCGCTACTTGTCGAAGGTTGAAAGGATTAAAGGAGATTAAACCAATGCAACACGAACACACCACGCCGTTGTACGCATGTCCGATGCATCCAGAGGTAACATCTAAAGATCCAGGAATGTGCCCAAAATGTCATATGGCATTAGAGAAAACAGTGGCAAAGGAAAAAAATCATCACGATCACGACAAGCACGCCGGACATAATCCAAACATGTTTAAACAGAAGTTTTGGCTGAGTTTTGCGTTGACGATTCCTGCGCTGTTGTTTTCAAACACGATACAAAGCTGGCTTAATTTTGAACTTAGTTTTAGCGGTAGCCAATATATTCCGGCTATTCTCGGTATAATTATTTTTTTCTACGGAGGTCTAGTGTTTATTCGGAGCGCCCGCGGCGAAATTGCTGCCCGTCAACCCGGTATGATGACACTTATATCAATGGCAATTATTGTGGCCTTTGGTTACAGTCTGGCGGTAACTTTGCGCCTTGTCGATGGTATGGATTTTTGGTGGGAGCTTGCGACATTGGTGACAATTATGCTACTTGGACACTGGCTAGAAATGGCATCGGTAGCAAATGCTCAGGGCGCACTTAATGAATTGGCTAAACTACTGCCTGACGAAGCCGAGTTATTGACGAAAGATGGAAGTAAAACTGTTTCGATTGCCGAGCTGAAAGTAGGAGATAAAGTCTTGGTTCGTCCAGGTGGCCAAGTGCCCATAGATGGCTTGGTTAAAAAAGGTAATTCCGAAGTAGACGAGTCAATGTTAACTGGTGAATCTAAAAATGTTAAGAAATCTGTTGGTGCCCACGTAACGGGAGGTACAATCAACAAAACAGGTGCTTTGACAATTGTCGTCGAAAAGATTGGTGGTGATACAGCACTAGCCGGTATCATGAAGATGGTTGACGAAGCTCAATCTAGTAAGTCGAAGACGCAAATACTAGCTGATCGTGCGGCTTTTTATCTCACTTTTATTGCATTAGGTGCGGCGCTTATTTCGGCACTTGCTTGGTGGATTGCTGGAGAGTCTGGTGGTTTCATTTTGCAGCGTGTCGTAACTGTACTAATAATTGCTTGTCCGCATGCTCTAGGCCTAGCAATTCCACTAGTGACTGCTATTTCAACCACACGAGCTGCCAAAAACGGGATTTTAGTTAAGCAACGCCTAGCGCTCGAAGCTTCTCGAAATATCGACGTAGTGCTGTTTGACAAAACAGGTACGCTAACCAAAGGTGAGCAGGGAGTTGTGGACATTGTGCTAGCAGACAAGTCGCTAAATAAGGAGCGGTTGTTAGCACGAGCGGCAGCTGTTGAGCATGAATCCGAACACCCAATAGCCAAAGCTATAGTAAAAGAAGCAAACAAAAATACTCACCAGTCATTGAGAGTCACCAACTTTGACTCGTTATCTGGCCGCGGAGTCAAAGCGAAAGTAGAAGGTGTAGAAATTCATGTTGGTGGACCGGGGCTGCTTAAAGAACTTAACGTAGAGCTTTCGACGAGTCTGTCTCGGCAAACCGACAAGGCTTCACAGGAGGGTAAAACCGTTGTTTATGTTGTCGCAAACAAAAAAGTAGAGGGTGCTATTATGTTAGCCGATGCTATCCGTGACGAGTCTAAACAAGCGGTCAAACAGCTGCATAGTATGGGTAAGCGAGTAGCTATGCTAACTGGTGACAGCCAAGGTGTTGCCGCTTGGGTGGCTAAAGAGCTTGGCATCAAGGAGTATTTTGCCGAGGTTTTGCCAGGAGACAAAGCTGACAAGATCAAAGAGCTCCAGCGTGGTGGTACAAAGATTGCTATGGTTGGTGACGGCATAAACGATGCGCCGGCGTTGGCTCAGTCTGATATTGGTATCGCAATTGGTGCTGGCACAGACGTGGCTATTGAATCAGCCGATATTGTGCTTGCCTCAAGCGACCCGCGTGATGTATCTAAGACTATCAATTTGTCTAAGCTTACTTACCGCAAAATGCAACAAAACTTGGCGTGGGCAGCTGGCTACAATGTACTAGCAATTCCGTTAGCTGCTGGTGTACTGTCGCCAATCGGCTTCACATTATCGCCTGCTGCTGGCGCCGTGCTAATGTCTATCTCAACAATTGTAGTGGCTCTAAATGCTCAACTACTAAGAGAAGCAAAGCTATAATAAAGCCATCATCTCAATGGGTACTTTTGGTATAATTTGTGCTAGGTTTAGGAGCTGCACTGTTGGCCTTTGTAGCACTTAAAAAACAAGACAGTGTAAATGTTATTGCCCTTTGTGGTCTAATTATAGGTCTTGTGGTTGCGTCAATGAGTTTCACTTCTATTGTTCAAACTACCATGTTAAAACAAAAAGTTAGCAATATCACTGTGCCTAGCTTAGAAGAACCTCCAGAGATTACAGTTCCTACCGCACCTGAATTTGATTTCGACGACTTCTAAAAATTGTTATCACTATTTGCTTGTGTTGCCTTTGGCGGGTATTCCTCCATTGTCTTTGAGCATCTTGGCCGCGTGCATTAGATTCCAAGCCATGAAGGTAGCATTGCGATTTGTAAAATCGTTATCGAACCCTGCTGGTGAGTCAAACTTCTCGCCATTCCATTCGGTGTCGCCATAACTAGGCCCGGGGCCGGCTTCTCCAACCCAATCACAATCTGCTTGTGGTGGTATTGTGTACCCAACGTGCTGCAACGCGTACAAAATATCCATGGCGCAGTGCTTTGCTCCATCTTCGTTGCCAGTTATTACACAGCCACCAACCTTGCCGTAGTAAAGATATTGGCCTTTTTCGTTTTGGTCACCGCTATGAGCGTACATTCGCTCTATCACTTGTGTTGCTATGCTTGATTTTGTACCAAGCCAGATCGGCGTGCCAATCACCAATATGTCTGACTCCATTATTTTTTTCTGAATTTTGGGCCAGTCATCTTCTAGGCCTTCGTCTTTGCCGTCTTTGATCATTCCAAAAGCAATATTGTGGTCACGTGCAAATATATGCTCAACTTCCACACCTTCTTTTTGCATGATCGCGGCTGCTTTGTTGATCAATAACTGCGTGTTAGAGAGTTTGCTGTTGTTCTTTAAAGAACAATTTATAAATAGTGCTTTCATATTGACCCCCTGAGTTTACTTTATAATATTAATTATATACTAGCATTGTAGTTTAGTAATTGCTAAAATACTACCTATGAAGAGAACAAAGCAAACAGGAGTTGAGTTAGACGCTCGCGAAGAGCGAATGATTTATGCTATGCAGCTTTTGGGAGACAAAACCCGCTTTAAGATATTCAAGTTGCTTATCTCCGACCGTAACCTATGTGTAACCGATATTGCTGCCGAACTAGGTATTACTGTCTCTGCAGTTTCTCAACATTTCCGCAATCTGGAGTTGGTTGGTCTGGTAAACAAAGAACGGGTAGGACAGAAGATATGTTACATGCTCAAGCGAGAAGACTTGCTTGTAAAAGAGCTTGTTTCTGTTATACAACAGGGTAAAATCTAATATAAAGGAGGCGAATATGTCAAAAATAACAATTTACAGTACAGCAACCTGTGGTTATTGCAGAATGTTGAAGAGCTACCTGCAAAGTAAGGGTATAACTTACGAAGAGAAACAGGCCGATCAAGATAGAAAGCTCGCAGAGGAACTATACGAAAAAAGCGGACAACTTGGCGTACCATTTACTATTATTGAAAAAGACGATGGTAGTGAAGAGAAAATCGTAGGATTTGATCGCGGCAGTATCGATGCTGCCTTAAAAGTCGCATAATTTAAGAACAGGAGACAAAATATGAAAGCTATTTGGAACAATAAGGTTCTTGCCGAGGCAGACAAAGATCAATTGATACGTATTGAAGGGAATTGGTACTTTCCCCCAGAATCTATTAACAAAGAATTCTTTAAACCAAATGATCAGCACACAAGCTGTTTTTGGAAGGGCGAAGCTAGCTATTACGATATTGATGTAGGCGGAGACGTAAGGGAAAGTGGCGCCTGGTATTATCACCAACCGATGGATGGTTCAATCGACCGGGTTAAAAAAGACTTTACCGACTACGTTGCCTTTTGGCCAGATGTCAAAATAGAGGAATAATTCCGCTGACTAATCTATAATTGGCAAAGACTCTGCATTGGTGCCCATTACTTTTGCCAGTCTCTCTATCTGTTGGAACTTGCAGTATTTGATAGGCTTATCAGCACTGTCGTATATGCGGTAATAGTGCGGAAATGTAATAATCTCACCTTTGAAGTTCTTGGCTTTTGCAGGTTCATTAATCCTTTTAATTACCCAACCTTCTGGTTGTAACTCTAGGATACGTTTAATTTTGGCGTAGTGGTTAAAGGGCATAATCTTATTATCTCTGTATGTAGTTTAGTATTAAAACAATTGTGACTACTGCGCCAATTAAGTAGTTGATCCAAAGGAACCTCTTCCAGGCTGCTCTGGCGAGCACAGAGTTTTTGTCGTTTATATTGGCAAAAGGCAAGATGTTAAAAACGTAAGCCAGGCCGGCGATAGCGACTATGATTGAGCCTCCCCCTTGCAAGAATATAGTTATGATTGCGGCTAAGTAGAATATAAAACAGAGCCATATGGTGTTTTGGGCACCGAAGATAGTAGCGATTGATTTTATGCCAGCATTGCGGTCGGGGTTTATATCTTGGACTGCTCCGAGAGCTTGGCTGGCTATGCCCCAAAAGAAGAAGGCTAGAACGAAAGGCCAAGCAGTTAGCGCAAAATTATTTAGACCGAGAGCGTAAACGAGTGGGCCAACAAAATGAATACTTGAGGTTATTGAATCTAGAAAGGGTACTTCTTTGAAACGCAGACCCTTAAGACTATAGGCAACTACAAAAAACAATACCGCTGCAAGAGCCAGCCCAGATGTTAGGTCGCCAAGAGCAAGTAATATTCCTACAAAAGGTGCCGGCAGCCAAAAGGCAGTTTTTAGGATTAGGCCATGATACTTCTTATCAGTTACGGCTCCTTCTACCCCGCCTTTGCGAGCATTTTTGATGTCAGATTCGTAGTCGAAGACATCGTTAACTCCGTACATTAGGAGGTTGTAAGGGATTAAGAAAAACAAACTACCAACCCAAAAGCGCCAGTCTAGAGAACCGCCACTTACCAGATACCCGACGGCAAAAGGGTAGGCGGTGTTTACCCAAGAAATTGGGCGCGATGTTGAAAAAAGTAGTTTAAGCTTTTGCATCTTTTTTGTTCCTTAATGTGTTCCACAAACTTGGCAGCAATATAACTGAAAGTAGTGTATAAAAGAAATCCTCGATAGGTGCTTGGCCTATAGAAAGTCCTATTAATTTAGACTCGTCGTAGGCAACTATCTCCGAGGATATTATAATAGAATCAAAGATTGCAGTTAGCACAAAAAGTATAATGAGAGTTAGTAGAGAATATTTGTTGAACACCAAACGTCTAAATATCAATAAACTCAGGCTTATAGCCAAAACAAATATGGTATTGAGTATTAAGTACGTTTCCATTTGGTCTCCAAAAGTCTATATATTATCAGTGTGATGTAGCACAAGAAAAACAAGAAAAACAATTCTTCTACTGGAAGCTCAGGATAGACGTACAGACCGCTCATGTACTCGGAATGTCCGCTAAAGAAGATTCCTAGATAGATGCCCAGAATGTCCCACAAGATAAACAAGATTAAACCGACTAATATTGTGACGGCACCAGCCTGTGCGTCTTTAAAAAATACTAGCTGGTAGCGCTTGTCTATTAAGATCATGCTGCCGGTAGCGACAAGCAGAGAAATAAGGTATAGCCAACTCACGATTTAGGCCTTTCTATTTGTTTGATTGGGCCACCAGACTTTATACCCATAATCCTTTTATAAACCAGCTGAGAGCTAATTAGACACATCGGCAATCCGATACCTGGTGTCGTTCCGGCTCCGACATAGTAGAGGTTTTTGATCTTTTTGCTTTTGTTGGGAGTCCGGAAGATGGCGCTCTGCATTAGTTTGTGCGACTGGCCGCCGAGGGCTCCGTTGAGCCACGAATTGTAGTCTTGAGAAAATTGATTAGGGGTGTATATGTGTTTTGTAATTATATTGTTCTTTAAACTTGGTTGCTGAGTAATAACTGATATTTGTTCGATGAAACGATCGACAAGAGAGTTGGTTTGTTTTTGGTTTAGGTCGACCCCAGACGGCAGCGGCACTAACACAAAGATATTTTCTGTACCTTTGGGAGCAACCGATGCGTCGGTTTTGCTAGGGTTGCAGATGTAGACAGAGGCCGATTTTGGTATTTTGTGGTTTTTGTAAATTGAGTCAAAGTTTTCTTGCCAGTCTTTTGTAAAGTAGAGGTTGTGGTGCAAAAGATTCGGCAGTTTGTCTTTGATCCCGAGTGACATCAGTAGAGCACTTGGGCCTGGTTGTCGCTTGTCCCAATATTTTTCTGGGTAGCTGCGGTCTTTTGCCTCTAATAGTTTTGTTTCAGTAAAGTGCAAGTCGGCGTTTGATATAACAATGTCTGCCGCAATCTTCTCACCATTTGTTAATAGCAAGCCTTTTGCCTGGCCGTTCTTGGTTATAATCTTTTTAATGTCGGAGTTGTAGTGATAGTTTACTCCCAAACCTTTGCCGATATCTACCAGGCTTTCTACCATAGAGTAAATACCACGCTTTGGATAATAAACACCACCGGCAAAGTCGAGGTTACTCATGAGCGTGTAGATAGCCGGAGTCTCAAAAGGCGAGCTACCCAAAAACACAGTGTGGTACTCAAGTATTTGTTTTAGTCGGTTGTCGGTAAACCTTTTGGACACGTGACGATCTATATTGTTGAGTGCGTAACCTAACATTTTCAACCCACTCTTGATAATGGTTGGGCTGAGTAGTTCGGTTGGTTTTTGAAAGTTGGTGTACAAGAAATTGCCAAGAGCTAGTTTGTAGATCGCAGCACTCTCTTGGACGTACTTCTCGAGCCTTTCACCAGCTCCAGGCTCTATAGCTTCGAAGGTCTTCTTGTCTTTGGCCACATTGCCCTGGATGGTAATCGGCTCTTGATTCTCAAAAAAAACCTTGTATCCAGGTGTAAGGCGAATTATTTCTAATTCTTTTTTGGCAGACAAATTAAAGATACTGTAGTATTTGTCAAAAACCTCAGGCATTAAATACCATGAAGGTCCGGTGTCAAACTTAAAACCATCTTTTTTAACAAGTCCAGCTCTGCCACCTGGAGTGGCGTGTTTTTCGTAAACGTCGACTTTGTAGCCAGCTTTGGCCAAAAGATTGGCGGTTGCCAAACCGCCGTAGCCGGCGCCAACTATTACAACTGATTTCTTCACCCTAATCTCAATCTTAGTTTTGCATACAGCCAAAGCTTTTGTGTGTTGGGGATTCGGACTCTTTGTTGGGTTAGTTTTGCTGCTGGTGTAGCTTCTAGTTTGTCGAGAAGTTTAGTGTAGTAGATGTAGCTCATGCTCACTGCACGCTTGGATGAGTCGGGTAGCTGGTTTATTGCTATACGGGCTTTTTGAAAGTCTTGGCGAATATCTTTGATAAGTCTGTCTTTATCTTTTTGGGTAATTGAGTTGGGGTTTATCTTAGGGAAGTAGCATCGGCCCAACCTACGGTAGTCGTCTCCGATGTCTCTTAGAAAGTTTACTTTTTGGTAAGAGCTACCAAGCGCTTTGGCACCATTTTCTAGCTTATTGTATTTCTTGGCGTCTCCATGCAAAAAGGCCTTTAGGCACATCAAACCAACTACTTCGGCCGATCCGTAAATGTATTTTTCGTGTGTTGCTTGGTCAAAAGTTGGTGGATTTATATCTAAACGCATACTCGCAAAAAATGGCGCTATGAGGTCTTTTGTAATATTAAATTCGTTAGCTGTTTGGCAAAAAGCGAATACAACGGGGTTGGTTGAATAGTGAGTATCTGAACCCAAGCAATCGTAGATTTGAGACTCAAAGTTATCTAAATGTTTTTGGGTATCAGACTGACTATAGGAGTCTACGATTTCGTCTGCGATTCTGACCATGCCGTATATAGCGTATATGTGCGGTCGAATGCTCTTTTCAAAAAGGCGGCTACTTATACTAAATGAAGTTGAGTAATCTTTTGTAATTGTTTCGACTACTTTGTAGCTAGATTTTGCGTAAATATCCATCAAGATTTCCTGCTAGTAAGTTTTTCGATCAAATGAAGTAGGGCTTGTTTTTGTGTTGGGTCTGCTAAGTCATCTATAGACTCGGCGGACTTTTTGACAAAGTCTCTTTCTAGATTGGTGTTGGCATCAACAGCGCCAGAATTTATGATGGCGGCTTTGAGCTCGTCGAGCGTGGAATCGTTTTTGCTACCGTTAGTTACGGCCTTGTATAGCTTTATAGCTTCTGGACTGGCAGTTTCTAGGAATTTACCAAGCAGGTAAGTCTTTTTGCCCTCATAAAGATCGCAAGAACTGGATTTACCAGTTTCATCCTCATTACCGAAGACTCCCAAGTAATCGTCGTGTAGTTGGTAGGCTATGCCAAGATTGATGGCGTACTGGCGTAACTTTTCTATGTCTTGGTCTGAATGTCCGCCAAGCAATCCCCCGGTGGTGAGGGGCCCAACAAACGAATAACCGGCTGTCTTGTAACGGTAAACCACTAATGGGTCGTAATTATCGTCGTTTGTAAATGAGGCCTCTACGTCTAGTAGCTCGCCACCAGCAACCTCGAAGATGCTGGTAGAAAGCAATGAGCTAGCCTGAAGTTTTTTGACTGCATCAAAATCCGACTGAGCAATTAGTTTATGAGCCTCAGATATTAGCAAATCTCCAGCCAGGATCGCTGCGCTATAGGCAAAGTGCATACGTTGATCGGTATTTTCGACAGAACTATAAATATTATCATACAAACCATTTAAATTATTTGTACCATGGCGTATGTTGTCTTTGTCTATGATGTCGTCGTGCATTAAAAGGGCGGCATGTAATAATTCTTGAGCTGCCGCGACCGGCAAGACGTTATCGTCGATTTTGCCGTATCCTGTAAAAACCAGATATGGTCGCAAGCGTTTACCACCGGCCATAGTTACGTTCTTGATGTTGTCCCAAAGCCGTTTATAATTTGGGTCTATCTTGTTGGCCTCTTCTATTTGTTTATTAAAATAAGACTCCAAGAATTGGTCCGTGGTTTTTTTATATTCTGCAAAATCAAAAAGCATATGTAAGGCTACATTATACTACAGCTCGTATATGGCGTGGTCTTCTAGTGCTTGCTGGAGTCACGTAATTCGTTTAACCTTGGTATGCTACAATTACTCATAATACTTATGGAAATTTCTATCAAACCCAAGAAGTTTACGCTATGGTTGGTTGTAATCACTGGTTTGTTAGTAATTATGCATCTTATTTCTAGCTATCTTAGATACTATACCGACCATGGTAACGCTCTACCTATATTTAATATGGACAGTGAGGTTAGTATTCCGACATGGTTTTCTCAATCCTTATTGCTGGCAACGGCTGGGATATTGTTTTTAATCGCTACTTTTAAAAAGGGTAGTAAAAAGTCTTATTTCAAACACTGGGTGGCCTTAGGCATAGTGTTTGTTTATCTAAGTGTTGACGAAGGCGCAAGGTTGCACGAAGGTTTAGGAAACCCTCTTCGAGATCTTTTGGGAGCTGGGGGTACACTACTGCACTTTACTTGGGTTGTAGCAGGGTTGGCATTGTTGGCGACTTTAGGGTTCGTGTATTTTAGGTTTTGGTTAAAACTTCCTAAAAAAACTCGTGTTTTGTTTTTGACTTCAGCGGTAGTCTATACTCTAGGCGCTGTTGGGATGGAAATGTTTGGCGGCTATCACTATTCGCAAAACGGATTTGACTTTACTTATCACATGTTCGCACTGGTTGAAGAGACGTTGGAAATGCTTGGTGTAACTTTATTTATATATACACTACTAGACTACTTCACTTCTGCTACTAATAAACTAAACTTTAAGCTAAAAAACTCATGAGTAATCGGCGACATCAAAGAGTCATCGAGCTGGTCAAAGAAATATCCAGCATTATTGAAAGAGGCCGGCAGGTCAATGAACAACTACGTAGTCTCTTGGCAGACGTAAGTCCAAAAGACGTATCTATTATTTTGGATATTCACCCGGAGGATAGGCAAAGAGTTTATAAATGTACCGACAAGTCTCTGCGCCCGCAAGTTCTAGACACAGTTAACAACCATACTCTGCGATCTATTGTTTACCACTTAAGTGACCATGAGCTTTTGGGGCTTATTGAAAACAGTCCTTTTGTTATTAGTCAGAAGGTCGTAGGAGCAATTGAGAAGGCGCGAGCCGAAAGACTACTACCAATTATTGAGGATGGATCTAGGCGACATCGCTTGGAACAGTTTGCTAACTATCCACGAAAATCTGTAGGACGGATTATGCAACCAGATTTGGTAGCGGTGATTGATACTGGAAAGGTTCAGGATGCCATAGAGGCAGTTGAGCATTTTGATTCACTCAATGGTCCGATTTATCAGGTTTATGTGGTTAACAAAAAAGAGGAGCTGGTTGGGGTAGTGCCAATAGCCGACCTACTACGTGAGCCAAAGTCCAAAAAGGTAGCTTCAATCATCTATAACAAACCCCCACAAATTCGGCCTCAAACAACTCAAGCTAGAGTGGCTGAGCTTTTTGGAGAATATGATCTTATCGAAGCACCAGTGGTTATGGACAAAAAACTGGTTGGACGGGTATTGGTAGATGACGTTCTGGACATTGTTGAGCAAGAATTCGCCGATGATTTGCAAAAAATGGCCGGTATTACAGATGAGGAGAATATGCAAACTCCGGCCCTGCAAACTTCTCGTCGACGTTTGCCGTGGATGATAGTCAATATATTCTTAGACTTATTGGCAGTTAGTATAATCATGCCTTTTGAAGAGACCATTGCTCAGGTTACTGCTCTGGCCGTCATAATGCCCTTGGTTTCAGACATGGGTGGAAACACCGGTATACAATCTCTAAGCGTGGCAGTTCGAGCTCTATCTAGCGGCCGACCAAACTGGAGATTAGCTATCAAGGAGCTGGTTAAAGAGCTGAAAGTGGGCACCTTGAACGGGTTTGTTTTGGGCGCAATTGTCGGTGTTATTGCCTTCTTCTGGTGGGGCAATCCAGTACTTGGTTTGATTGTGGCGATTGCGCTGGTACTAAACACCATAGTGGCTTCAATCGTTGGCGGTATGTTACCAATTCTTCTCAAGAAGCTCAACAAAGACCCAGCAATGATGAGCGGAGCAATCCTAACTACCATTACAGACTTCTTCGGTTTCTTGCTCTTTTTGAGCCTCGCTCGAGCCTTTATCGACTTTTTAGTCTAAAGCTGTTGCATAATGCTAGAGCTTAATTTATAGTAACTGGTATCATGCACTTTAACAGTGCCGGTCTTGACTCCTGTGCCAACTATTGATACTATCTTTCTTGTGTCTCGCGCCAAAATCTAATATAAAGGTCGAAGTGCGCGTGGACTGTACATAGTACAAGGAGTTTGACTTACTATGCCAATAGCCGTAGAATTTGTGTCTTCAAGACGCAAAAAAGTGACGGTGGATGTAGTGCCTGCCCAGTGGCAAATATATATTGCTCACTAATAAGCACTACATAGGTAAAGCCAAAGCACCCTAAACAGGGTGCTTTTTATATTGTTACAAAGAATTTACTGGGCTATTGCTTCGTCTAGTGCTTCACGTAATTTGTCGTCGTCTCCCCAGACATCTTGCTCGAGCTTGTCACCGTTTAGAATGAAAGTTGGTGTCGAATCTGCACCTACCTTGCTAGCTAGGGCCATGTCAAAGCGGATCTTTTGGGCGACTTCGTCGGATACAATATCGTTTCTAAATTCATCAACATCTAGGCCTAGGTTATCTGCGTAAGAGGCAAAAGTGTCAATTCTTTCGCTGCTACTTTGGTTTGCCCAAGAGGTCTGGTTTTCAAATAGCAAACTATTCATTTGCCAGAATTGACCTTGCAAGGCTGCAGCCTCTGCTGCCGATGAAGCCGCCAAAGCGTTGGGGTGGATAGAAGACAGAGGCAAGTTTCTAAATATAAAAACGATGTCTTCTTCGTATTCGGTGACTATTGATTTAATTCTTGAGTCGGCGCTACGACAACCAGGGCACTGAAAATCTCCGTATTCTACCAATATAACTGAGCTATCCGGGTTTCCAAGGCTGTGATCACCAATATTGCCACTCTGTTCGCTACCGGTTAAAAGTTTATTTTCATCTACGGAGCTAACATCTATGTTGTCATCACCAGAGAAAATAACGAGTAAAGCCAAAACACCTACTGTTAATACCGCAAATACAATCCATCTCAATTTATCCATACGCTCTCCTATTAACTAACACTATTCTAACAAACTTTATAAAATAAGCTTTAGCAAAATAAAATTTGAGCCTCATAAGGTACAATAAAGAGACATGGAAAGCATATATATCATTCTTCATTTAATTGCGGTTGTGTCTTTGCTTGTAATTGCTGGCATGCGTCCAGCCCACACTAGGATTAGCCAGTTTGAGCTTGCCAGGCGCGCCAAAGGGGGCGACGCAGAGGCTAGGGCAGAACTCCGACGAGAATCTTTGCTAAGCGATGTTTATTCGGTCCAGAGAGTATCGGTCGCCTCGCTTCTTGTAGTCGTCAGTCTTCTTGGTGTAATGGCTTATTACTGGGTGATAGGGCTTGTGATTGCTTTGTTGGTTGCTCTGGAATCGAATGTAATTTCGCATTTTCCTCCCTTGCAAAGACAGTCACAAAAGATATACGAAAAAATCGAGCCATGGCTACTGCGCATTGTCGAGAGATTCCCCAGTTTCGTAAAGCTTATACAAAGTGTGTCTCCGCCGGTAGAGGACACAACCCTTAATTCTAAAGAAGAACTGCGACACATGGTTGAGCAATCGGGAACGATATTGACCGATGAAGAGCGGATGACAATACTAAGCAGTTTGAAGTTCAAGAACCGCCAAGTTAAAGAGATTATGACACCAAAAGCTGTGGTGTACACCATCAAGAAAACTGAGATTCTCGGGCCGATAGTTCTTAGTGATATCCACAAAGCTGGCTTTAGTAGGGTGCCGGTCGTAGACAAAGACATTGATCATGTTATTGGCATTTTGTATGCCCAGAATCTTCTGACCATCGATGGCAGTAAGAAACGTCATGCTCGGACTGCCGAATCAGCAATGGAGTCGAAAGTGTTTTATATCAAAGAAAACCAACCGCTCGATCAAGCTTTGGCGGCGTTTTTGAAGACTCATCATCATATGTTTGTGGTAGTAAATGAGTTTCGAGAAACAGTTGGGGTGCTAACACTAGAAGATGTCATGGAGGCTTTGTTGGGGCGTAAAATCTGGGATGAGTTTGACAGCCACGATGATCTTCGAGCGGTAGCGGAGCGCAACCCAAACCACAACAATCGTCCAAAAAGCTACAAAGACGTCTAGCCTAATAGGGGTAAAAGTGGTAAAATAAACCAAGAATTATGATAGACAAAAGATTACTTGCCAAAGACTTGAGCTCCGAGTTAGACCAACAGGTTGCTCTTGAAGGCTGGCTGCATAAGAAGCGTTTGCTCGGCGGTCTAAATTTTATTACTCTGCGTGATCGTAGCGGTGTTGCCCAGGCCATGGTTAATGACAAAGACGAAATAGAAAAACTTCGAGGTTTGCAGATTGGCACAGTCTTGCGACTTTCCGGTAAAGTGGTGGCTGACGAGCGAGCTCCTGGTGGCTCTGAACTGCACGATGTGTCAATTGAGGTGATGGTGCCAGTAACCGATGAGCCGCCAATAGAAATTGACAAACCACTTAGTCATAAACCGGACAATTTAGACACTTTGTTTGAGCATCGAGTGATTGGTCTACGTAACCTCCAAGAGACAGCTACATTTAAGGTTCAAGCAGCCGTCAAAGAATCTATTCGCCAGTATTTTCATAAAAACGATTTTACTGAGTTTAACTCACCAAAACTTTTGTCTGGAGCGACCGAAGGTGGTGCTGAGGTATTTCGGCTGGATTATTTTGGCAAAGAAGCCACTCTAGCCCAAAGTGGACAGTTTTATAAGCAAATGATGGTTGGGGTGTTTGAGAGAGTCTATGAGATAAACCCAACCTACCGCGCCGAGCTTTCGGCTACAACTAGGCACATGACTGAATTTATGCACGTTGATGCTGAGATTGGTTTTGTAAACTTTAACCAACTGCTAAGTCTAACCGGTGGTCTACTCAGGAGTGTTTGCGAATCTGTTTGGACAGATAGCAAGCAAAACCTAGAACTACTCAAGGCAAAACCGATTGTTTTGGCAGAATCTGTGCCACAACTAACACTAGAAGAAGTGCATGAGCTTTATAGTCAGGCCAACAAAGACAATACAGTAGGTGAGCGAGATCTTCGCCCAGATGAAGAACGTTGGATCTGCCAGTATTCAGCAGAAAATCTTGGTTCAGAGGCCGTCTTTGTAACTCAGTGGCCAGCCAGTGACATGAAGTTTTATCATAAGAAGTCTGAGGATAATCCAGATATAGCAGAGCGAGCCGACCTGCTGTTTAGAGGCGTAGAAATCGCCACAATTAGCATGCGTGAAAACCGTTATGACGTACTAATTGACCAACTCAAGACGATTGCCGGCGGTGATCCAGATGCCGAGGGATTTAAGTATTACCTACAAGCATTCAAATACGGTTTACCACCACACGGTGGATTTGGACTAGGCCTAGAACGACTGACCCAGAAGATAATTGGCCTAGCCAATGTCAAAGAAGCTACTCTCTTTCCACGTGATATCAACCGATTAGGACCTTAGGTTATGAACATCAAGCTCAAACTTGCAGTAATCATACCGCTTATAGCTTTGGTAGCGTCTGTTGGTGTTTTGGGCGTGTCTAGCGCTCAATCAAACGAAATGAACCAGGAGCATATGGAGAAGATTCGCAAGAACTGCTTGCAGTCAAAGAACTCTTTGAGCCAGCTACATAGGAGCGATGCCCTACTAAGGGTAAATCGTGGACAGCTGTACGAATCTATATCGACCAAGTTGATGAGCCGTTTTAACTCTAGAGTCTCTAGTGCTGGACATAATAGTTCTAATCTATCAACTATAACCCGTGACTACGCTCAGGAGTTAGACCAGTTTCGAGAAGACTATATTGCTTACGAAGAACAGCTATCAAGCGCAGAAAGCATAAATTGCACCAAGCAGCCAGTAGCTTTTTATGATGCCGTTGTTGGCGCTCATGAAAAGCGTCAAACAGTAAGAGACACAGTGGCTGGTCTCAACCAGATGTTAGACGATTACAGGCGAGAACTTTTGCGATTTGAAACTAGTCTGCTAAAGGAAGACAACTAATGGCTGCAGAAGAACAAAAACCGACTTTTCTAGGACAACATCGATTCTTGATATTGATAATCTTGGCTGTATTTATCACCGGTTTGCTGACTGTTATTAGTATGTCTATGTACATAAGCAGTGGCGCAGCTCAGTTAGATCTTAGTCGTCCCGGGTATAGGGCCGTTCAAGACCAGGTCGACCGTGAAAACCGAGCAGTACAAAACTATTCAGCTGTTGGTCCAGTAAACGAAGAATCTATCAACGAGTTTAAAGAGTTGTATGACGAACAGCTAAAAAGGGCCAAAGCTGTAGAAGCCTTTGGAGGTGACCCACTGAGTCCTAAGTCTCTAGGAATTGACGCTGCCAACTAGCATTTTGCGTACCCAGTCGTCTATAGTGCCAGCTCCCATACAGACCACTAACTTGCCGTTTGCTCTGGCTTCTTGAATTAGTTGCCAAAGTTCTTGGTCTAGTTCGGCGATCTGTACACTATCTTTGTTAGTTAGGTTTTGTATTAAGTCTTTTGGTTCCAATATTGACAACTTAGAGTCTTCTCTAGACAGATAAGTTGGTACCCAATAGATTTTTTCGGCTAGTTCAAATTGGTCGGTGTATTGGTCTTTTATGTCGTGTTGTCGGATGTTTTGATGTGGTTGGTAAACTAACACTACCTCATCGCTAATCTCTCGGGCCATTTGTAAAGTAGCAGCAATCTCCACTGGATGATGACCGTAATCACTATAAAGGTTGTCGTCTAGCAACTCAAAACGCCTGTCTGTGCCCGGGAAGCTCGAAAGAGCGCTTGTTAAGCCTCCCGATAGCCCAATGGTCTCAAGGGCCGATAGTACCAGACTGGCATTGCGACGATTATGCTCGCCAGCTAGCTTAATGTCTGTGTTGAGATCATTGTCGTCGAGTATTTTTACACCTGGCAAATCTTCAAAAGTATCGGCATGTTGGTTGCTCCAGCTAAGCGTTAATTGGCTTTGTTTGGCGAACTGTCGAAAAGCAGTTAGGTAGTCTTTCTCGTCTTTGTAGGTATCTGGGTGGTCGTAGTCTAGAGATGTTATAAGGGCAAGGTGTGGCTCAAAATTGAGCATGTTTTTGTCAAATTCATCACATTCATAAACAAAGTATTGACTAGATTTATCGAACATCCCACTAGGCCCAAAACTAAGAGTTGTGCCTATAGAATAGCTAATTGGCACACCAAGTTGTTTGAGGCTCCAGATTAGCATACCCGTAACAGTAGTCTTGCCGTGGGTGCCGCTAACAGCAATAAGTTTGAGATTGTGGTCTTTGACGATACTCGCAAGTAGCTGGTCTCGCTTGACGGCTTTAATGTCTAGTTCTTGAGCCGCTTTAAATTCTGGATGGTCGCTGGTCATAGCAGCAGTATGAACATACAAATCTATTGGGTTTTTGGCGTTTTGAGATTTAAGAAAACTGCCGTCTTGAGCGCCGATTTCTATATCTACTCCTCTGTTGAGCAGTTTTCTGGTGAGCGGAGAGTCTTCTTTGTCTGATCCGCACAGATCGTAACCGGCATCAATCGCTATCTCGGCTAGTGGTCCGATACCAACTCCACCGATACCAGCAAAATAAATGTTCATTAAGTGGTAGTATAGTATAAGAAGATTTAAAACACTAGGCGAGGGTGGAAGTGTCAGACAAGCGAGGTCTCAAGCACAAACTGGGCCAGGTACAAAAAGTAGCTACTTGGCAGTTGGTAGTTTTGTTGGTTTTTGCTGTCTTTTTGTCGGCTACATTCTTGCGTCTTAACAACATAGGTATGGTGGAACGCCGCGAGGCGGTGATCGCTGCCGACGAAGCTGGTGTCGAAGAAGTGATACAAGATAGATTGTATGATCTACAACGGTATGTATCATCACATATGAACACAGACCTGGGTGGTGGAGTATCTTTGCAGCATAGTTACGAGAGAGACTACGAAGCAGCCTACGAAAGGGCATCTGCAAACAACAACTCCAGCCGCAATGTCTATGAATCGGTTCAAGAAACTTGTGCACCACGATTTTCGAGCTGGTCACAGGCTTATGTACAATGTGTCTCTAGTGAGCTGGCCAAATATCCTTCTGGAGAGGAGCTAGCTAGTTCGGTCAAAGAGCCTAACCCAGAGCTATATGTTCATGACTTCTCCTCACCCCGCTGGTCGTCAGATTTTGCAGGGTGGTCAGTACTTCTGACTGTAGTAATTTTTGTTATGATACTAATCCGGATTACTAGTGTTATCATCTTGAAACAGATGCTATCTAAGCATCACAGGGGTATATAAAAGTTGACACCTTTCGCCCCAAGATGTACGCTAACATTCGTATAGCACTAATAGGAGGTATAGGAGTCTTATGGCTTACAAGCACACAAACTCAAAGGGAGTTACTTACTACTTACACAGTACTGAAGTAACATTACGTGGCGGCAAACCACAAACAATATTTTTCTTTGCCAAAGTACCAAAGAACGCAAAGGGTCAACCAGTTGATCTACCAGAAGACCGAATAGTTAAGGAAAACCCACGCAATGGTTTCTTAACTGTTAGCAAGAAGAAATAGTCTAACTAGACTTGTACATCCGGCACCATAAGCGGTATAGTAATACCAAACAAACAGGTGCCAAAATGAGCTCCGCCTTCCGTAGGCGGAGCTTTTTGGTGTGCCGTAAATTCTGCGTGTGATAGAATAAATCTCAGTGAAAAAGACCACCAAAAACATAATTACAGTTAAAAACCTGACCAAGCGCTATGGTAAAGATGTTGTAGTCAAAGGCACTAGCTTTGAGGTCAAAGAGGGCGAGATATTTGGTATTTTGGGCCCCAACGGTGCGGGCAAGACCACTACGCTTGAGATGATAGAGGCCTTACGCCCGATAGACGAAGGAGAAGTAGTTTTAGGTGGTATCAACGTTAAAGACCACCCGAGCAAGGTAAAAGAAATTATCGGCATTCAGCTGCAGTCTACGGCGTTTTTTGACAAGCTACCGCTTATAGAGCAACTTAAGATGTTCAATGGCCTCTACGGGTCTTCTATGGACCCAGCAGAGCTTCTAGAAGAGGTTCAGCTTACCGACAAAGCCAAGAGTTATGTCGAAAATCTGTCTGGTGGCCAAAAACAACGCTTTAGTATTGCCGCAGCTCTTGTAAATAGCCCGACAGTTTTGTTCTTGGACGAGCCAACCACCGGGCTAGACCCTCAAGCTCGTCGTAATATATGGGATCTTATCTCGAGTATTCGTAAAAAAGGCATTACCGTGGTGATGACAACTCACTACATGGATGAGGCTGAAATGCTCTGTGACCGGATTGCGATTATGGACAACGGACGGATCGTCGCTCTAGATACACCGCACAAGTTGATCAAAGGTTTGCTTGGTAGAGGCTTTAAGAAAGCTCAAGTGGTAGAGCAAGCCAACCTAGAGGATGTGTTTATAGATCTAACTGGCAAGGAGCTACGAGAATGAGTAAACACTACATAAGGTCTGTATTGTCACTGTCTAAAGCCTACATGATCCGCTTTTTCTCAGACAAGACTGCCATGTTCTTTACTTTCCTTTTCCCACTTCTTTTCTTGTTTGTGTTTGGCTCGCTCAACTCCGGTGGTTCTGACATTAGTTTTCGTGTAGCGCTACTAAACAAATCAGACAGCGAGTTTGCTCAGAACTTTGAACAGCAGGCAACAGAAAATGAGACACTTGATGTCAACGAAGATGTTGGAGATCTAGAAGAAGCCCGAGACTTGATGGGCCGGGGGGAGCTTGACTCTGTCTTGGAGCTACCGCCAGAGTTTGGGCAGATTGATGAATCTGGCGTACCATCTGGTAGTTTGGTGGTTTATTATTCCGAGGCTAGTCCGCAATCCGGGCAAACAATTGCCGCTGTTATGGAAGGAGTCTTGGATGGAATCAATGAAGAATTAGGGCATCCAGAGCCACCGTTTGATGTAGAACAAAGATCTACGGCCGTTTCTGGTCTATCCTCTTTTGATTATGTCTTTTCTGGGTTACTTGGGTTTACTATATTGTCTCTAGGTATATTTGGTTTGGCCAATCAGATGCCAGCCGAGAAAAAGACTGGTGCCTTTCGACGTTTGCGAGCAGCACCAATTAACTCTAGCCATTTGATATTCGCCAACATGGTGTTCTATTTGTCTATCGGTGTATTGAGCCTACTTATGATGCTAGCTGCCGGTATATTGGTATTTGACTTCAATATGCGCGGGGAGTGGCTGGACTTCTCTGTTATGGCGCTGTTAGGAATTATATTGATGTTTGGATTTGGGCTAGCCGTGGGTGGTTGGGCCAAAAACGACACCCAATCTTCGGCCTTATCTCAGGTGGTAGCGCTACCAATGATGTTCCTTTCAGGAGTATTCTTCCCACGGTTCTTGATGCCAGAGTGGTTGCAGGGAATAACAGATTGGTTGCCGTTAACGCCAATTGTTGATGGATTGCGGCTAATTATGACCGAAGCCAAGACCGTATTCGACCTTGGGCCAGAGTTTGCTATGATCGGCATTTGGACAATAGTTATTTACTTTGTTGCTGTCAAAGTCTTCCGCTGGGAATAGGCTGTCAATAAACCCTCTATTGACTTAATATAAAGCTTGTGCTATAGTATGGGTATGAGCGAATTTAGTAAATTACCTCCAGAAGTAAAGCCAGGTGACGGTGGTCACTGGGTAGATGATAATGGCAACGTAAGGTCTTTTGCTGACTGGGAGGGTAACACTAACGAAGAGACAGAAGAGGTTGGTGGTCCTATGCCTCCCTATGTGCGTCAATACCTTGCCTCTGTTGGTATTAACGTATCTCAAAATAGTGGTGAGTCTAACCCTCCTAGAGATGCTGGTGGTTTTGAAAAACACATAAGAAAACCACGCATCTAGAAGCGCCCATGGTAAAATAAAAGCATGAGCGAGCAATTGTTGTCTAGCCACGGCAAGCTCGGGGCTTCACCTGGGCCTAGATCAGAGTCGACAATAGACAATTCGCAGCACTTAGAGAAAGCCCACCAAGCGGCCGTTTTTAAACCCAAGAATTTAGAGGAATTAGCCAAAGCTACTGATGGTTACTCAAACGAATTCGCAGAAGTTATTGCTAGAGTAGCAGATGCAGAAACTCCACCACCTCAGTTTGAGGTAGCAGCCAAACTAGGAGTTTTGGAGCTGCAGCCAGAGCAACTAAAAGATCTTTCTGACAAAAAGTTAAAAGACTTGTCGGCCATGGTGGCGCTTCTAGACGATACGATCGGTACAAGTCTTGATAATCTTAGCGATAGGCCGGCAACTCCGAAGATAAAAGAAATGGTTCAAGACCTGGGTAGTTTGCAAGCAGAACTGCATGCTAGACGGGCCTACATTTGGTTGTTGGGTGTGTACTTTCAGGATGTTGAGAGTAACAGTAAAATGGCTCTACCAGAGGACAAAAGACAGCGGCGACAAATGTTTGAAGAAATTCTAAATGGTGGGGATGGCTGGACTTGAACCAGCGACCAATCGGTTATGAGCCGAGTGCTCTAACCACTGAGCTACATCCCCATGTCGCCCAATTATAGCCTATTTTTATCTGTTAAGCTATAATCAGGGTTATAGGTAAAGTATGCAAAAAATAAACATTCGTAGAATAATTTATAGAATACGTCACAAATATTTGACGCTTAACAATTTGGTTGTTGTAGCGGCTTTGATTGTGGCAGCCGGTTGGGCATGGGGAGCACTACAGATGATGGAGCGAAATTATGCTCTGCAGGCTAGCCTGGACGACAAACAACGTGAGCTTGAGGTGCTACAAATAGATACCGAAACAGTTCGTTTACAACAGAGGTATTATCAGACAGAAGAGTACTTAGAGTTAGCGGCTAGAGACCGCCTTGGATTAGCCTTTCCGGGTGAGAGAGTTTTGATTCTACCTCCGAATACCAAAGAAGCAGATGAAACTTCGGTGCTTAGCCAAGAGACACCAGCTCAACAAACTCCTCCGGGCAATTTTCAGCAATGGATGAACTTCTTGTTTGGTGGCAATGCCCGCAACCTATCTGAGTAGTGTTGCACACCAGGGTCTTATCTGGTAATATTGCATATGCGCCGCGGGGTGGAGCAGTCTGGTCAGCTCGGATGGCTCATAACCATCAGGTCGTAGGTTCAAATCCTACCCCCGCTACCAAGATAATCAAAGAAGTCTCTTTTTGGAGAGTCTTCTTTTTATTTGCCTCTGTTTTTGATAGTGCTTATGGTATAAATAGAGTATGGACATTATGCTTGGGGTTTTAAAATGACCCTGTTATCAATCAATGCTGGATCTTCGAGCCTCAAAGTCGCGGTATTTGATGAAAACTCACTGGGCGAACCAAGAGGCTCATTGTCTCTAGAGGAAGTTACTTCTTTTGATGAGGCTACTGAGCAAGTAGTATCTTGGTTGCATGAAGTCCAGTCTATCGAACCTTCTGAGATCAAAGCTGTAGGTTACCGAATTGTTCACGGCGGTGACCGCTTTGCAGAAGCTACAGTTATTGACGACGAGGTTATAAATTACCTCGAAACAATTACCGCTCTGGCTCCAAACCATATGCCAGCCACCCTTGCATCTATTCGGGCTTTTGGCCGTAAATACCCCGAGGCAGTTCATGTAGGTAGTTTCGATACTAGTTTTTTTCATGATATTCCTAAGCTCGCTAAGGTTTTGCCTATTTCAAAACAGCTTCAAGATGAAGCTGGTATACGCCGATTTGGTTTTCATGGTTTGTCTTATGAATCTTTGCTTGATAACTTTTCTCAAAAAGAAGGTGAGGCTGCATCCCATGGGCGAGTTATTATGGCGCACCTAGGTAGCGGCGCTAGTGTAGCCGCCTGTGTAGACGGTAAACCTCAAGATATGTCGATGGGATTTACTCCAGTATCGGGCATTATGATGAGTAGTCGAAGTGGCGACATTGAGCCAGGCGTACTTACTTATCTGCAAAAGGAAAAAGGCATGTCAGTAGAGGACATTACAGAACTTGTTACTCACAAATCTGGCCTACTCGGCGTATCTGGTTTAACCGCCGACATGTATACACTTTTGCAATCTCAAGACAACCCAGATGTTGCTCTAGCGCTTGAGCTATTTTGTAGCAAGGTAAAGAAGCAGATAGCTGCCTTTGCTAGCGTGCTTGGTGGTGTAGATAGTATTATCTTTAGCGGCGGTATTGGCGAGCGCTCGGCAGAAATTCGCTCAAGAATTTGTGCCAATCTTGAATTTATGGGAGTCTCACTCGATGATGAACGTAACGGCGGTAGCGAGAGGCTTATATCGACCGATGAATCGTCTGTTGGTGTGCACGTTATTCCTGCTCAAGAAGATGTAATCATTATGAAACACACTCAAGCAGCGCTACAAAAGGTAACAGCATGAGTGATGCAGCTGTATCAAAAGATTTGCTTCAAAAAATCGATGCTTACTGGCGGGCAGCTAACTATCTTGCGGTAGGCCAAATTTATCTTAGGGACAATCCACTTTTGGAGCGACCACTTGAACTGGGCGATATTAAGAAAATGCTTCTTGGCCACTGGGGAACAACTCCTGGACAAAACTTTATTTATGCCCATCTCAACCGAGTGATTAAAGAAAACGATCTCAATATGCTTTATATTTCTGGTCCTGGCCACGGTGGCCCGGCGCTTATGGGCAATGTTTATCTTGAAGGCACTTGGAGCGAAGTTTACCCCGATATGCCACAAGACTCTGAGGGCATGGCCACGCTGTTTCGTAAATTTTCATGGCCCGGCGGGCTTTCTAGCCACGTTTCTCCGCAAGTTCCAGGGTCTATGCACGAAGGTGGGGAGCTTGGTTATTCCTTGAGCCACGCTTTTGGTGCTGTTTTTGATAACCCCGAGCTTATTGCTACTTGTGTGGTTGGCGACGGCGAGGCTGAAACTGGTCCTATTGCTACTGCCTGGCATTCTAATAAGTTTTTGAATGCCAAAACCGATGGTGCTGTCTTGCCTATTCTTCATCTCAACGGCTATAAGATTAGCAATCCAACTTTGCTTGCCCGTATTGAGCAAGAAGAACTTGAACAGCTTTTCCGTGGTTATGGTTGGACGCCGTATTTTGTAGAAGGCAAAGACCCTGAGTATATGCATGCCCGTATGGCTGAGATTATGGACATAGCTGTTCGTGAGATTAAGCATATTCAGGCGCAGGCTCGTGAACATGGCAACACTATGCGTCCTCGCTGGCCAATGATTATTCTTCGTTCACCAAAGGGTTGGACAGGCCCAAAAGAAGTTGACGGCAAACCCAATGAAGATTCCTTTCGCTCACATCAGGTACCTTTTCCGGTTGATGATAAGCACCCCGAAAACATTGCCAAACTCGAACAGTGGCTCCGTAGCTACCGTCCAGACGAGCTGTTTGACGAAACTGGTCGCCTCAAACCCGAATTAGCCGAACTTGCGCCACAAGGTGCAAAACGTATGGGTGCAAATGCTCACACCAATGGCGGCAACTTGTTGCGCGAACTCAATATGCCAAACTTCCGTGATTATGCTGTAGATGTTAGCTACCCGAGCATTGTAAACGCTGGCAACACACATGCGCTCGGTCCATGGCTTCGGGATGTTATTAAGATGAACTTACCAAACCGCAATTTTCGAGTGTTTGCACCAGATGAGACTATATCCAACCGCCTAGAATCGGTTTTTGAGACAACTGACAGGCAATGGAATGCTCGGATACAAGACGGTGATGAATCACTTGCCGAAGAAGGTATGGTTTTCGATGCGCAACTTAGCGAGCATCAGGCTCAAGGCTGGCTTGAAGGTTACCTACTGACTGGACGTCATGGTTTATTGCATAGTTACGAGGCATTCATTCGCATTATAGATTCTATGATGAGCCAACACGCCAAATGGATGAAAATGTGCGAAGAGTTGCCGTGGCGAGAGCCAATATCGTCGCTAAACTATCTTCTAACTTCACATGTTTGGCGCCAAGATCATAACGGATTTACTCATCAAGACCCTGGTTTTATAGATCATATTCTCAACAAAAAGCCGGATGTTGCTCGAGTTTATCTGCCTCCAGACGCCAATACCTTACTTAGCGTTATGGATCACTGTTTGCGCAGTCGAGGTTATATCAATCTTACAATTACCGGCAAGCACGAAGCGCCTCAGTGGTTGAATATGGAAGAAGCGGTCATCCACTGTACCAAAGGTTTGGGTGTATGGGATTGGGCCTCAAACGACAACGGTGAAGAACCAGATGTTGTGATGGCGGCAGCGGGTGATATACCAACCCTAGAGATAATAGCGGCAGTCTCGATTTTACGAGAAAATCTACCAGATTTAAAGATACGCGTTATTAATATTGTCGATCTTATGCGACTTCAGCCAGATAGTGAGCACCCTCATGGCCTAAGCGATACCGAATACAACGCTTTGTTTACGGTAGACAAGCCTATTGTCTTTGCTTTTCATGGATATCCGTGGCTGATTCATCGTATTGTTTATCGTCGAGCCAACCAGCGTATCCACGTTCGTGGTTACAAAGAAGAGGGAACTATCACCACAGCCTTTGATATGACTGTCAAAAACGACCTAGACCGTTTCCACTTGGTTATGGATGTTATTGAGCGAGCACATCTGACTAGTCCAGAGGCACAGGCGCTGTATGAAGCTATGCAAAAGAAGCTTATTGAACACAACAACTATATTGTTGGTCACGGCGAAGATATGCCAGAGGTTCGCGACTGGACCTGGCCGTACGGACGGACTAATTAGTTAGTTCTTGAGCAGCGATGCCGATAGCCTCGCTCCAAGAAAGAAATGCCCGTGGAGAAGAGGCGAGATCGGTAACGCTCATTTGATGAGTGATTGCCAAGGAAAGCTCGTGGATCATTTCGGCTGCATTTGGCGCTACTATGGTAGCCCCGACTAGCCGACCATTGCCGTCGGCAATTAGCTTGACGAAGCCATCCGAAAAGTTGGCAGTGCTACTACGAACAGCACCACTGAGCCCAACCACAACTTTCTTGATCTTTAGACCCTTTGCTCTACATTCAGATTCGTTTAATCCAGCCGCTGCTACATTTGGGTAGCCAAGTACTATTCGTGGTGCAGACTTGTGGTCTACCTTGATTTTATTTGTATTAAATATATTATGGGCGGCCATTCGGCCTTCGGTAATACCTAAGTGAGTAAGTCCATGCTGGCCAGTAACATCGCCAACTGCAAAGATGTGCCGGATGTTGGTTTGCATGTAGTCGTTGACCTTAACGCCGTTTTTGGTGTAGTTAACGCCCGCGTTGTCTAGCCCTAGGTCTGTTTCGGGTAGGCAGCCGGCAGCTACAACAATACTATCTACCATAAGGTGTTTTTTGGATCCGCCTCTGGCTAGCAAGACTCGCTTGCTGCCATCTTGGCCTTCTATAGCTAGCACTCGAGAATCTGCCAGTACTTTTACGTCCTTATCAGACAAAGCTTTTTCGATTGCTTGCCCGGCTTCTGGGTCGTAGCCAGGTAACAACCTAGATTTGGCTTCGGCAATTGTAACTTTGGCACCAAAAGAGGTTAGTATTTGGGCTGTCTCTACACCTGTTTCGCCACCACCGATTATTAAATAATGTTTAGATTTGCGTATGCCATCTATGACGGTGTCTGGAGTTTGGTAGCCATTAGCAGACAATCCGTGGACGTTTGGCAGTCGCCAGTTGGAGCCAGTGGCCACTACAAAATACTTGGCCGAAAAGTGCCGATAGCCAACGCTGATCTCATTGGGCGTCAAAAAGTGTGCTAGACCTGAGATAATATCGATACCCAAGCCTTCGTAGTAACTACGGTTGGCAGCGCCAGAGCGTCGGATAGCTGTTTTTTGCCAGGCCCGCAAGGCTGGATAGTTGTAGCTTATAGAGTTGGTGCGAAGACCGATGTTACCAGATTGTATAGATTGGTCGTAAAGCCCAGCAGAGTAAAGCAAAGCAGCGGTCGGGACGTCGTTTCGGTGATGGGCTGCTCCACCAAAGGCACCAGACTCAACAATAGCTACGCTTTTGCCAGCTTTTGCGGCAATCGCAGCAGAAGTGGCACCAGCGGTACCGCTGCCAATAACGATTAAATCGTAGTCAAAACCGTGTTTTCTGCCCACCCTGTCTCCTATATAGTAATTTTGTGTTGCTCGTATAGATATGCTGCCTCTGGATGTTGCTTGGCTAGCTGTTCGGCTGCTTTTTTGCGCAAATCCAAAGTCGTTACTTCTGTACGAGGTTCTAACCAAATTATAACAGCTTCGCAGACAGAACTGGCAGTTGCTTGGGCTACACCCATGGGAGATCTGGTGCTCAGGCAGGTAGAAACGATACTATCATGTAGTTTTTTGCGATCAAATGGCTCGCTCTCACGCTTGCCGCTTTTTTTGACGTACGTTTTGTGTGACATTTAAAACACTCCAATAACAAAGTTAGCGTAGGTAAATGCTGCCAAGATGATAAGCCCAGTGCCAGCTGCAAACTGCAAGAAATATTTGTTAGACTCGCGCCACTTCTGGATGCGGCTCAAACTGTGCCCACCACCGATGATGGCCCAAACAAGCGCCAGAGAGGATACAGAAAGCAGTGTATAAAGAGCTATGCCGGCAAGCTGCCAACCAGGGTCTAGTTGCGAGATGATCAAACCACTAACAAATAGCGGTGCGGCCAAGAATATAAGTTCGGCGATGACGCTGGTAACACCTAGGCTAAAGGCTTCGCTAGAATCTTTGGTAGATTTAACTCGTTTGTTAAGAAAATCCGCCATGACACGAGGAATCCAGAGCTGGGTGCCTGTTTTGCGCCGGTAATAAACCACCCAAACTAGCACGGCAACGAATAACATGAGGCTACAAGCTACAACCCAAGGCCACGAACTGTCGATAGTGCCAAAAGCTGCAGATATAAAGTAGGCAAAGAAGGTGACCAGCAGTAGGCTCATAAGTGTTGCACCTATAAGAAAGCTGGTGGTAAGGCGCATCAATCGGTGGTGAGCTCGTTTTTTGCCGATGGCGTGGCCGCTAAGTAGCGTAAGCATACTGACGCTGAGTTGAAAGCTAGCGTGGATAAGTGCTGCTAGACCAATTGCCGATAAAGATGTAATAATACTCATAATTGTTTATTTTTTGATTATTCCCCAATCTAATTTATACCATAAGCACTACTGTTGGGTCAAAGTTACCCAGTTAAAGCTATTGACTTTTTATGCTACTTATGCTTAAATGAGTGCATAAAACAATAAAAATCAAAAAAGGAAATAAACATGGAAACAACAGAACTATCAAATCCAGACCTAGCTAGTTGGGATCGCCCCCGCAGTAGTAATGAGATTCAGAGCTTTATCGCCAGCCGCCACTCGGCTCTCGAAATGGAATCTGAAGTATTTGATCTAGACGAAGTTTTGGTATAAAAAATAATATCTATCTTGGTAGCACCGGCAGGGATTGAACCTGCGACCTCAGGCTTATGAGTCCTGCGCTCTAACCAGCTGAGCTACGGTGCCATAGTCTAACCTCGATAATTGTAGCAGGTAGGGGTAATATTTTCTATAAGCAGGGTGTATAATAAAAGCATCACCGCGTGATACTCACTGTTTGCCTGGCGAATAAGCGTCCCTCACTGCAGGTCATTCATTTTCGTCTTCGGGTTTTTGCTAGGAACGGGCACAAAAACGGGCGAGCCAACTAAGCAAACGTTTCTCTAAATCTAAACTTTGGAGAATTTATGAATGACGAAACTCTTTTGAACGAACGAGTACAAGTAATAACAGTTTTTGGCTTGGGTGCTCACCAGCCATGTCAGCCAGTTAAGTTTCGACGGGCAAATGGTCGAGAGATTAAGATTAGCGAGCTTGGGTTGAGGCATCCTCGGCCAACTGGCTCCAAAACTATTCATGTTTTTGATGTAACAGACGGTGGTGCCGACTATCGGCTGGAGTTTGATAGTCACAGACTCACCTGGCACCTAACGATGGAGGCTGATCATTATGGAGCAGCTTAATAACGAGAGGCCAATGGTCATGCATATCGATCTAAATAGTTGTTTTGCGACAGTAGAGCAACAAGCCCGGCCAATGTTGCGGGGTCGACCGGTAGCGATTGTCAATCGTCGTACTGAGAAGACAGCTATTGTAACGGCCAGTTATGAAGCCAAAAAGTACGGCGTGGCGGTGGGGATGAAACTGCGAGACGCTCAGGTGTTGGTGCCAGATATTATTGCTCTAGAGAGCGACCCGGCCAAATATAAATACGTTTATCGCAAGCTACTTAATATTATGAACGACTACTCGGCCCATGTAGTAATGAAGAGCATAGACGAAGGAGTGATAGATTTTCGACAGGCCGACCCTAATGTACGTAGTCGCCAGCTAGAAGATATTGGGATGGAGATTAAACAGCGACTAAGAGATGAAGTTGGTATTTGGATGAAGTGCAATATTGGTATTGGTGCCAATAGGTTCTTGGCCAAAACTGCTGCTGGGCTCAACAAACCAGATGGGCTAGACGTTATAGATAGTACCAATCTGCGGCAAACTTTTGATAAGCTACGGCTGACTAATCTTACGGGGATTGCCGAGCAATATCAGAGGCGACTTAACAAAGCAGGTATATGTACGCCGTTGGAATTTTTGGATGCCCCCGAGGAGATATTGGAGCTGGTAGTCTTTAAGGGAATTGCTGGCAAGCAGTGGCACCAGCGGTTGCGTGGCTGGGAAGTTGACGATTATAAATCGGAGGTCCAGCGGGTTGGGCGACAGTACGTGCTAGAAGACTTCAATCTTAGCCGACAGGAGATTGTTCAGCGGTTGCATCACTTGTGTGAGTCTGTCGGTAGCCGCATGAGAGCTCAGCAGAAATCAACTCGTGGGGTTTATGTTTACGCCAGAACGCTGGATGGTGAGTATTGGCACGCTAGTCACCTCAGCGAATTGCCGTTTTTTAGTGACCAAGCGATTTTTGAATTTGCCACTCACCTGTTTTCAAAAGCGCCAGATAGGATTAAAGAGATAGGGATTCATTGCTACAAACTGCAAAATATTGAAGACTCTCAACTTAGTATTTTTCAGGATGAGATTGCTCGGGAGCGGGCTGTTACCTCTACGATCGATACAATTAACAGTCGGTTTGGCGAGCGGACAGTTCATTCGGCTGATACCCTAGGCACTGGCATATATGTTAATACCAAAGTACCTTTTGGTAGTACTCTCTATCTTTAGGGCAAAATCGCCGAGGGCTATATACTGTAGGTATGACAAAAACTTATGTGATGGCAGTTAGTGGTGGCGTCGACTCGGTTGTGTTACTCGACATTATGTCGCAAATGCCAGGCGAGATTATTGTGGCGCACTTTGACCATGGTATTAGAGAAGACTCGCAGCTTGATGCTGAGTTTGTAAAAGACCTGGCCAACAAATATGGCTATAGGTTTGAAACTCGCAGAGAAGACTTGGGCCCAGGAGCTAGTGAGGATCTGGCTCGGACCAGACGATATGAGTTTTTGAGATCAATAACTCAAGAAAATGATGCTTCGCTGGTGACGGCGCACCATATGGATGACTTGGTTGAGACAGTGGCGATCAACCTAACCCGCGGGACTGGCTGGCGAGGGTTGGCGGTTTTGGATGCACCGGACATTTATCGACCGCTTGTTCGGTATACCAAGCAAGACGTTATTGAATACGCTCAGCATCACAAACTAGAGTGGCGAGAAGACCCAACAAATAGCGATACTAAGTATTTGAGGAACCAATTGCGCCAGCAACTTAAGGCTATGAGTTTGGACGATAAGCTACAAATTGCGGCTCTTGTAACTAAACAAAGAGATCTAAAGAAACAGATTGAGAAGGAGTCTCAACAGCTGGTAGATAGTACATATAATACATATAATTTTAGTCGTTATTTCTTTATTAATATTCCAAAAGCCGAGGCACTAGAGTGTTTGCGGGCTATAGTTGGCTCGAAGCTAACTCACCCACAACTAGCCAAATTGCTGCATGCGATAAAAACAATGAGCCTAGGCAAAAGATACGAGGCCGGAAACGGCGTTTTGGTCGATTTTACAACTCGTAATTTCTCTGTAGAACTGTTAAAATAGCCAGAGTATATATTTATGGCAAAGAAATCTCCAATCAAACCACCCAAGAAACCAAGCAACTTTATAAGGCTGTTCGCCTTTTGGTTGATACTTATTTTTGGTGTGATGTTGCTAGGATCTGTATTTTCACCGTCCCAAGACCTAGAAGAAGTCTCTATATCTGAGGTAATTAGCCGTGCCAACGAAGGTGAAATATCCAAGATTGCTATTCAAGGTAACGATGTTACAGCTACTGTAGAGGGAGACGAAGAACCAAGTCTTAGTTCTGTTAAGCAAAGTGATGCCAGTATTCAAGAGCAAGGTCTAGACCCAGAAGCAGACGTAGAACTTGCGATTACCCAACCGTCTCAGACTAGTGAGACGCTGTGGAACTTAGCGATAATCGCCATACCGGTGCTTATAATAGTGGCGTTCTTTATGTTTATGATGCGTCAAGCCCAAGGCCAGAGCAATCAAGCTATGGGATTCGGTAAGTCCAAGGCTAAGCTATATGGATCAGACAAAGAGAAAGTAGTTTTCGGAGATATAGCAGGTAACGACCACGCCAAGCAAGACCTCGAAGAAGTTGTAGACTTTTTAAAGCACCCTAAGAAGTATCAAAACCTTGGTGCAAAGATTCCTAAGGGTGTGCTGCTAGTTGGTAGTCCGGGTACTGGTAAGACCATGCTGGCACGAGCTGTGGCTGGTGAAGCGAGCGTTCCTTTCTTTAGTATTAGTGGTTCGGAATTTGTGGAAATGTTTGTTGGTGTTGGCGCTAGCCGTGTGCGAGACTTGTTTGCCAAAGCCAAGAAAAACTCTCCAGCGATTATATTTATAGATGAGATTGATGCAGTTGGCCGACGTCGTGGTAGCGGTATGGGCGGTGGACACGACGAGCGCGAACAAACCCTCAACCAGATTTTGGTCGAGATGGATGGCTTTGAAACCGGCACAAATGTGATTGTACTGGCTGCTACTAACCGTGCTGATGTACTTGACCCAGCACTGCTACGTCCTGGTCGGTTTGACCGTCGCACCAACATTACTTTGCCAGAACGCAAAGACCGCGAAGAAATCTTGAAAGTTCATTTCAAAGACAAACAAGCCGACGATACCGTAGACATCAAAGCTCTAGCAGCCAAAACTGCGGGATCATCTGGTGCTGACCTGGCTAACATTGCTAATGAAGCTGCCATAGTTGCGGCTCGGCGTAATTCCAAGAAGATAGGTAATGTTGATGTAGTAGAAGCATTTGAGAAGGTGGCGATTGGTCCAGAGCGCAAGGCCAAAGTAATGAGCGAACGCGAAAAAGAAATGACCGCTTACCACGAATCTGGGCACGCTATTGTTGGACATGTCTTGCCAGACAGCGACCCAGTGCATAAGGTTACTATTATCCCGCGAGGCGGTACTGGTGGAGTAACTTGGTTCTTGCCACCAGAAGACAAAAGTTACACAGATATTATTGAGTTTAAAGACATCTTGGCTCGAGCCTTGGGCGGTCGGGTAGCTGAAAAGATTATCTACGGTGGCGAAAGAGTCACTACGGGCGCTGGTTCGGATCTTCGTAAGGCTACAGAAATTGCCCGTGATATGGTTATCGAACAGGGCATGGGCGAGAAATTACGCGACCAAGTATTTCACGATGATAGTGGTGGTATGGTGTTTGACAAGATGGCACACGACAGACCATATAGCGAAGACACTGCAAGACTAATAGACGCTGAAGTCGCTGAGCTGGTTCGTGAAGCTAGTAGACGAGCCGAAGCTGTAATAAAAGCCAATATGGATAGTCTGCATAAGCTTGCAAAAGCACTTCTTAAAGAAGAAACATTAGAAGAAGAAAGGGTAGTTGAGATACTAAAAGAGGCTAAGTTGCCAAAGACCGCCAAACTCTACTAAATAGCAAAACATGGGACGTTTTAAAAGCACAGTAGCGAGAGCAAACACCAAGCTGTCAATCCAACTGGCAGCTGTTTTGCTGGCGTCCTCTACCCTGCTTTCTAGCATCCTTGGACTAATCCGAGACCGACAGTTAAACGCCCTTTATTACGACACATATCCTCAAGGAATTGATGCCTATACGGTAGCCTTTACGGTGCCGGACTTTATGTTCTTTATCTTAGTATCTGGAGCGCTTAGTGTTAGCTTTATACCGGTGTTTAGCCAAAGGTTAGTAGCGGGTAACAAGAGGTCTGCCTGGGAACTTTCCACTAGCGTCTTGAACCTAATGGCTGTAGCCACCTTGGTTGCCAGTGTACTTATAATCATTTTTGCCGAGCAGTTGGTGCAATATGTGGTTGGTCCAGGGCTTAGTGAGTCTAGCCGGGCACTAGCGGTAAGTATGATGCGGGTAATTGCTATTAACCCGTTCTTGTTTGCGATTGCGACTGTTATTGCCAGCGTGCAACAGGCGGTGGGGAGGTTTACGTTCTTTGCTTTGGCACCGGCTGTCTATAACATCGGCATAATCATCGGTGCACTGTTCTTTACCAGCGGTATTACAATCTTTGGAATGGAAATTTTTGAAGGTGGAATTATGGGTGTAGCACTTGGTGTGGTTCTTGGATCTATACTGCAGTTGCTGGTGAGTTGCGTGGGATTGTTTGGGCTTGGCTTTGACTATCACTTCAAGATTTATTGGAAGAACCGCGGTTTTCGGAAGGTGTTGTCACTGTTGCCAGCTCGTTCTCTCGACCAGGGTATCGACTATGTCAGTAGTATTGTAGACACCAACCTAGCTTCACGTATGGCGGCTGGTACGGTTCGTGCTTATCAGCAAGCGGCAATGCTTTCTTATCTTCCGGTTAACCTAATTGGTGTAGCGATTAGTACGGCCGCCTTTCCGAAGATGGCCGAGCGCATTGGGCAGGGCCGACCCGACTTGTTTAAAAAAGAGTTCCAATCGGTACTAAGGGTAATTATATGGTTAGCCTTGCCGGCAACTGTTATAGCCTTCTTTGGACGTGGTTATTTGGTGAACTTCATCAAGAACGGTGGTGATAGTTTGATGGCTAGTATCTTTGGTATTTTGGCGCTGGGAATACTATTTAGAGCAATTTACCAGCTGGCTTCTAGAAGCTTTTATGCTCGACAAGACACCAGGACGCCTCTATATATATCGTTGTTTGCAGTTGGTACGGGGGTAGTACTGGCGGTTTGGTTTACTCTTGGCTTGGGTATGGGTGCTCATGGTTTGGCCTGGGCATCGGTAATTGCGGCACTGATAGAGATGATAGTGCTGTTTACGGTTATGTCCAAGAGGATAAAAGGATTGTTTGACGCTTCGTTTATGAATGCGGTTGGCAAGATGGCTAGTGCGACTGGATTTATGGCAGTAGTTACCTATATATCTGTAGCCATGATGCCACTTGCTGCAGCCGACCAGAGTTTTTGGGCGACATTTCCAAAGTTTGTTGCTATCGTAGTAATTAGCCTGAGTGCCTACCTGCTACTTGGCAAATTGTTTGGACTTAGAGAAGTCCGTCCAGTTATAGATAGAATAAAGAAAATACTTTTTAGTAGACCGAGAGTTTCATGAGACAAGACCATATAAGAAATTTTTGTATTATTGCTCACATTGATCACGGAAAGTCGACATTGGCTGACCGGATGTTGGAGCTTACTGATACTGTGCAAGGCCGCGACATGAAGTCGCAGCTGTTAGACAGTATGGACTTAGAGCGCGAAAAAGGAATTACCATTAAGCTTGCTCCCGTGCAGATGCAGTACAAAGGTTATAACCTAAACCTAATAGACACTCCGGGCCATGTGGACTTTAGCTACGAAGTTTCTAGAAGTCTGGAAGCTTGCGAGGGTGCAATATTGGTGGTTGACGCTAGCCAGGGTATTCAAGCCCAGACACTAGCAAATGTTTATTTGGCAATTGAAGCCGAGCTTGAGATTATTCCAGTGCTCAATAAAATAGATTTGCCAGCAGCTGACGTGCCAAAAATAAGCGCTGAACTTGTGAATCTTTTGGGCTGCAAAGAAGAAGAAATTTTGAAGATTAGCGCCAAGACCGGGCAGGGAATTGAAGAAGTTCTCGATAGCGTGATTGAACGGGTTGGGCCGCCAACTGGTAAGGCTCAGGAGTCGACTCGAGCTTTGATATTCGATAGTTATTATGATGATTATAGAGGCGTGGTGCTGTATGTCCGAATAATCGATGGCAGTGTCAAAAAAGGCGACACAATCGAGATGTTGGCGACTGGCTCAAAAGGTTTAGCTTTAGAAGTAGGCTCCTTGAGACCAGTGATGACCGCACATAAAGAGCTCGCGACCGGACAGATCGGTTATATAGTTACCAACCTGCGTACTACCAAAGACGCCAGAGTTGGGGACACGGTGACTGTATCTAGAGCTAAATCGAGTTCTCCCCTACCCGGTTACAAATTAGTAAAACCGTTTGTTTATGCTGGGTTCTTTCCGGTAAGTAACGATGACTACCAAGATCTAAAAGATGCCATAGAGAAGCTGTCTATGAGCGACTCGGCTTTGCAGTTTGAGCCAGAGAATTCGCCGGTGCTTGGATTTGGGGTGAGAATTGGTTTTCTAGGGCTGCTGCATATGGATATTGTTCGGGAGAGGCTAGAGCGTGAATATAATCTTGATTTGGTTGTGACTAACCCATCGACCGATTACCAGGTGACATTGAGTGATGGTGAACAAGTGGATATAAAAAGTGCTAGCGAACTACCAGACGTTACCAAGATAGTTGAGATTCGTGAGCCTTGGATAAAGGGTGAGATAGTTGTTCCACAAGATTACATTGGCGGTATTTTGCAGTTGATAGTTGGTAAGCGTGGCCAGCAAAACAACATTAGTTATATAGACGATAGAGCATTGATTAACTTTCAGGCTCCGCTGGCAAACTTGTTAACCGATTTTTATGATCAGCTAAAGTCTTTGACTAGTGGTTACGGTTCGTTTAACTATGAGTTTGACGGCTATAGAACCGAAGACTTAGTGCGAGTAGATTTTTACGTATCTGGTGAGATGATAGACGCTCTCAGTATTATGGTGCACCGCTCGGAATCGCAGCGAATTGGTCGGGAGATTGTCGATAAACTAAAAGATGTTATACCGCGTCAGGCATTTCAGGTGGCTTTGCAGGCAGCAATTGGCGGCAAGTTTATAGCCCGAGCTGATTTGTCGGCATACCGAAAAGACGTAACCACTGGATTATACGGTGGTGATGTTTCACGAAAGAAAAAGGTTTTAGCCAAACAAGCCAAGGGCAAGAAACGCCTAAAACGATTTGGCAAAGTTGATATTCCAGCCGAAGCCTTTACTGTGATGCTGAAACGAGATTAGCTAGAGCAGTCTGTATATCTTCGGAGACTTTGTCGGGAGTTTGGTTGCCGTCAATGTCTATGAGCAGCCCAAGCTCTCGGTATTTTTCGATAACTGGCAAGGTCTTGTCGCGGAATTCTTGTAGACGGATATCAAGTATTTCTGGAGTGTCGTCGTGGCGCTCGCCTCGGTCATTTAGCTCGTGCAGTGCTTGCCAGCGATCATGCACGGTTTGTTCGGAAATGTTTAGATAAATAACTGCCTTGATAGGATGCCCAGACTCTTTGGCTGCTTGCATGACGCCCTCTTCTTCACCAATCCAGCGTCCGACCGAGCTTAGTATTAGTGGCTTGTCAAAAAACTCTGTTTTGGATAAAAAGGGTAAGACTATATCTATATAGTCTTTTGTTGGTATTAGTTTGCCGGTCTTCATGGCAGTCTTGATATGCGGAGGCATATTGGAACCACGTAGAATATCCCCACCGCCCAAGAGTGTGCCATCAAACATCTCGGCAAGTTTTTTGCCCTGAGTATCTTTGCCCGAAAATGGTCGTCCGAAAACGTTGACAGAGCCGGTGTTGAGCCAATTAGCAATATCTTTAATATCCGTAGGTGTTTGCATGATTAGATTATAACAGAGGGTTGCTTGTATTGCGCTAGTGCTAAATTAAGGGTAATATAGTGACAATAGTTTTATGCAACTGGGGGACAAAAGGTGATAAAAGTAAAAACGCACAAAAGGTTTGTTTTCTCTGGACTAATCTCTGTGATTGGCTTGTTTTTGGTGTTTGGTGTAACGACTGCTATTCAAGGCGGGCTACAAGCAGATGCCGACGCACAGATTATCAACGTTACAACTAGCACCGATGAAGATAGCCATCCAGATGTTGGAGACGGTTGTTCTTTGTATGAGTCAACTATAGCGGCAGCAACTGCTTCGACCTATGGTGGCTGTGAAGCTGGAGATGCTGTGGGTCCGAATACTATACAACTGGAAAGTACGACATACACACGAGATGTTATTGATGGACCATTAGTGGGCGCAGAAGGTACGAATGCTGATAGAATCTTGGAACTAGAGAATGTTAGTCTTCTTGGGGTAGAAGGTGGTGACTCTGCCATAGAGGGTTATTGGCCTAAATTGTTAGGAAACGACACGGCTACATTAGAATACTTATCTTTTGAAGCTATAGATACGGACAATTATCCATCAACAAATATGTACGTAGATGGATCTAACAAGACTATTAATGATGTCTATGTTTCTAATAAAAATATGGTCTCAGCTAATATATACATGTCTACGGGTGGTGAGACAGTAGATAATGTAACCTTCAGCAATTTTCGTGTGTTAGCCAGTGACAACAATATGCCAGCGGTTGAAGTTGACTGTCGGACAGACAATGCCTGTAGCAATATTAACTTCAATAACGCTAGTATAGAGTCAAATTTTAGCACTAGTATGAATCTAGACACTGTTGACAATGTATCTATTATAGATTCGGATATCGTGGCTCAATCAAGCGGTAGCTCAACTCTCGATCTTTCTAATGCTGATAATTTGATTTTACATAACTCGAATATAGAAGCACCAAATGCACTAACACTGAATACTGGAACTAACGCATCTCTGTCGGATGTAGGAACTTATACTAACGGCGGCGATACCATAACATTAGGTGCAGGTACAACTATAGATGGTTATACCCAATCTAATAATGAAGGCGGATCAACTTTTCAGGGGTCCGCAGATAGTATTTCCGGACTTAGGCAGATAGGCACAGCCACTGCAGGTGTTGATCTTGAAGTTAGTGAATTTGTTGATTATGTAAGGAGCGGTGGGGGTAGTGTAAACCTTGACATATCAGGAGCTGAGTTGGTGCAAGATGTTTCAGTCTCTAGCAATGGTTATGCTGTTTTTGCAACAGATTCCAGCATAGTTAAGAATATAGATATTACTAGCAGTGGTTCTGTAGTAGATCTTGAATTTAGTGGAATAGGCGCAGAGATTACAGATGTTTACACGGAATACACCAGCGAGAGTAGTAACTCATATCCAGACGTTGATTTTAGCTCGGATAACATTACTGTAGACGGTCTTTCTATTATTAAAACACACGATTCAAATGGTGAGGGCCAGGGTGCACTAAGGAGTTCGGCGTCTAACTTAGGTATCTCAAATCTTAAGATGGTTAACTCTTATGTCACTCTTGAGGATACCGACAACTTCAGTCTAGACAAGTTTTCTATCAATGGTCCTTCTCATTTGGCTGCAATGTATCTAACTGGTGCGCAAAACACGGTTAACATTGAGAATGGTTATGTAACGAACTCTCGTGACGGCATTTCACTTGATAATGATGTCGTTGCAGGGAGCAGTGCACATTTTTCAAACATACAGTTTGGTAATATCGTAGGCACGAACAATGGTGCTGATGGATCTATAATTGTTGCTGATGTAGACGAAGTTACGATCAATGACGTTTCTATATATCACGATACGTTGGTGGCTCGAACGCCCATACTAATATCAGAAGGTACTAATCACAAAATATCAAACACAACCATATTAGATAGTACCGGTGGTATCGGTGTACACAGCGACACAGATGGGCTAGATATGAATCTTGATATCAATAACGTTACAGTAGTAAACAACGAGGATAGTGAAGAACACGATGTTAATACTTTTCAGCCGTATAGTTTGGTCACAGATGCTTCTGGCACTACAGGTACGACAATTAATCTGTTGGTCCAGAACTCTATATTTGGAGGTGTAAGTGAATATAGTGACTGTAATATAGACGAATTTACGAATATAACTGTTCAAAACAGCATAACAAACAGCCAGGGTTGTACAGGATTTTCGATTGTTTCAGGCTTTGGAACGGCTGCCAGCTTGGCAGATAATGGTGGGCAGAACAGTAATATTGGGTTTGAGGGTGAACAAGGTAAGCTGCAGACTTTGGCTCTTCAGCAAAGCAGCCCAGCAGTTGGCTTTGGTAATGCAGCTACTTGTGAGGCTAAAGACGCCCGAGGAGTTAGCCGTCTAGGAGCTGAATGCGACGCCGGAGCTTTCCAGCTCAGTGTTACTGATTCAGAAGAAGATAAAAATAGCGGTAATAGCAACAATAACAATTCTTCCGGTGGTCTAAATCAGCTCTTGGCTGGCAGCGGTACAACGGTTGCTACCAACGGAGACAGTGAAGACGAGCAAGATGAGACTGCAAATGAGGAAACATCAGACCCAACTACAACTACGAATTCAAACACTAACAACTCACTGGACGAGGACTGTTGCGGTAATTCTTCAAACAAAGGCATGAGTCCACTCGCAACTTTTGTTAGTTGGACTGTAGGAATCATTGCCGCTGGTACAGTTCTAGCACTTACAACTTGGCGACTTGTTAACAAAAATAATTAATCTAAAGCTATCTAGCACTCATTGACCAGAAGTGCCAAAATAAGCTATAATCGGCCTATGACAGAGAGGCAAATTCAGATATTGGCAGCTATTATTGAGGAACACGCAGAAGTTGCGTCACCTGTTGGTAGCGTCACTCTAGCGAAGCTCTTTAAAGTCTCTAGTGCCACTATCCGCTCAGAGATGGCACGGCTAGAAGAAGCGGGCTTGATCAGACAGCCGCACACTAGTGCCGGGCGGATTCCGACAGATGCTGGCTATAGACTGTATGTGAACATGCTCAACGAAGCCCAGACCGAAGCACCCAGTATCGATCGCAGTGCGAGAGCGATTGAGGCAAGAGTAAATACTCACGGAGACCGAGCAGACAGGGCCATACGTAGCGCTGTCGACAGCTTAGTAGACCTAACTCACAACTTAGGGATTGCCACTATTGGCGACGAACTTTATATGAGCGGTATTGGCAATCTTTTTGCTCAACCAGAGTTTTTGCAAGCAGATCACGCCCAAGCAGTAGCTAGACTACTAGACAACTTGGAGCCGTGGCTTCGCGAAGCAGCGCCTCACGAGCCTCTCAATGTGTACATCGGAGCCGAGAACCCAATCGGCAAGACCAGCGGTGCTAGTTTGATTATTAGCCGATTCCGTTCGCCCTATTCGGACAATAGCTATATAGGTGTTTTGGGCTCGACCCGCCAAAGCTATGGCCGAGTAATGAACCTAGTGCGTCATGCTGGGTCTATGTTGGAGGAGGTTTTGTAATATGGCAAAGAGCAAAAAACAGATAGAGCTGGAGCAACAAGTGGGTGAGCTTACAGTTGATTTGCAGCGAGTACGGGCTGATTTTGAAAACTATCGCAAACGTGTAGAAATGGATAAAGTCTCTGCCAGGCAATCTGGGCAGGCTTCTGCAATCTTAAAGCTTTTGCCAGTGATCGATAACATCGAACGGGCAATCTCACATGTGCCAAAAGAACTATCGGACAACTCTTGGGCGCAAGGTATAGTAGGGCTCGCTAAAACCCTAAACAGGTCGCTTGAGAACTTAAATATTCAAAAGATCGACGCCAAAGAAGGCGCTGCGTTTAACCCCGACCTACACGAAGCAATTCAGTTTGACGAAGAAGCCGAAGGCGACAAAGAAGTAATTGCCGAAGAACTACAAGCAGGCTACCTGCTAGAAGGCAAACCGATTCGTCACACTATGGTCAAAGTTACTCGTAAATAATCTAAGCTGCTTGACTTAAGATAGCGCTCAAGCTTTACTTAAAGAGACAATGGATGGGCAAAAATACGAAATAAAAAACCTTATAGAAGGTGATGTCGACTTTTCAAAAGAGGCGATTAAACTAGCTAGCCGTGATGCTAGTATTTTTGAGGTTAAACCTGCCGGTACTATTGCACCTAAAAACACTGATGATATTAAGGCAGTGATTAAATACGTATCGCGCAAAACTTCGGCTGGTAAGAAAATGACCATCACGCCTAGAGCTGGCGGTACTTGTATGTCTGGGGGCTCGCTTACTCAAGGTTTGGTGCTCAACATGACCAAGTATCTCAACAAAATCGGTGATGCCGATGAAAAAAACCTCAAGCTTACCGTGCAAGGTGGAGCCTGGCACAAAGATATAGAAAAGGCTACCCACCCGAAGGGTCTTTTGTTTGCGCCTTATACTTCTTCGCATGAGATTTGCAGTATTGGCGGTATGATCGGCAACAACGCTAGTGGCGAAAAATCGGTTCGTTATGGGGCAACCGACGACAACGTTAAGAAACTCAAGGTGGTTTTGTACGATGGCAACGAATATGAGTTTGGGCCACTAAGCAGGCTTGAGCTAAAGGCTAAAATGCACCTTCCGAACTTGGAGGGAGATCTATATTCTACCGTTGTAGGGCTACTCGAAAAAAACACCAAACTAATTGAAGAGAGGCGAGCAAAAACGGTCAAAAACGCCGCGGGGTATGAGCTGAGCGAACTTTGGAACAAAGACAAAACTATATTTAATATGGCTAGGCTGTTTATAGGGGCACAAGGAACTCTTGGGGTGGTAACAGAAGCTGAGCTAGATTTGGTTCCAATGTTGGCGCATAGCCGCATGATAGTAACGCCAATTGAGGATTTAGATCAGTTGCCAGAAGTTGTGCAAACAGTTTTGAAGTTTCAGCCGGCAGCCTGTGAAACCTTTGATCACTTTACCTTTGACTGGGCCAAGAAATATCATCCAGCAGCGGCCAAGAAAGCTTTTGCGGCCGAGGGTCAACACATGGTGGTGTTAAGCGTTTTTGAAGATAACAATAAACAAGAAGCCGACAAAATGGCCAATGCTGCCAAGAAGGCACTAGAGAATTTGGGGCACAAAACAGAACGTATAGACGACGAGCCGACGATTGAGAGTTTTTTGAATATCCGTCGCTGGAGCTTTAAGATGTTGCTTGAACATCCAGCTCCAGACACTAGAGCAATGGCATTTTTGGAAGATACAATCGTACCAATAGAAAAGTACGGAGACTTCTTGCGCAAACTTGAGACGATTTTGACCGATTATGACATGACATACACCTATGCTGGGCATATTGCAGCCGGTAGTATTCGTTTGATACCACTGGTTAACATGGAGGCTGACGGTGCGGCTGAGAGAATTATGGAATTAGAAACAAAGGTCAATGATTTGGTATTGGAGTTTGGTGGCTCGATATCGGTTGATCATAACGATGGTATTATCCGGACACCTTTTTTGGAAAAGCAGTTTGGCTCAGAGATGATAAAACTGTTTGAGGAGATAAAAGACCTATTTGATCCACTAGGTATATTTAATCCTGGTAAAAAGGTTCGGGGCACTTATGAATATGCACTAGAGCATATTATTCGAGATAACGGTTAGGCTTTGCTTAATCTCGAAATGTCTAATATAATGGCATTAACATAAGAATTATGAATAACTACAAAAAATCTACTGGCTTTGCTCTACCTACCGTCTTGATGACGTCGGTTATTATGTTGGCGGTTTTGGCTGCTGCGGTGGCGTCTTCTGTGTCTATCCGCAATGCCTTGCAAGATCAGCATTACAACCGTATGGCTCGTCAGGCGGCGGATTCAGGATATAGCTATGCTCAGTCTTGTATAGACAAAAATGGTGGAGAGGTTACTTGGACAAACAACAACCCTTTGAGGCCAAACACAAATTGCGAAGGACTTGTGCAGGAGGATTTGTCTTCGTATGTTCTAGACACAGATGAGGTGAGGACCTACTTTACCGTAGGGCTTAGTGCAGGAGCCATCGATAGTCAGGGATTTGTGGAAGCTTTGAGGTCTAGCGACGGTGTAGCATGGAAGTTCTGGAGTGCCAATAAGGCTTATGCCTCTAGCCATGATGTAGGGTCTACGCCAGTAGGGACATCGATAGAAGGTTATTGGACTACGGCACCAGAGGGCTATTTGCTCGAAGATGGCTCGGCCGTATTAAGGTCTGAATATTCTGAATTGTTTGGCGTTATCGGGACAACTTTTGGTTCTGGCAACGGGAGTACGACCTTTAACGTACCCAACTCACAAGGGCGGGTGCAAGTTGCAGTAAATTCATCAGATAGCGAATACAACACACTTGGTGAAACAGGTGGAGCGAAGACACACACGCACCCTCTATCGGCAGCGGCTTGGGCGCGGATTGGCTTTAATGAAACGAATGCATACTTTGGATACGACGGTACGAGTGCAATTCAGTATGGTGCCGGCGCTTGGGTTGCAAGCACTCGTTTTCCTAGCTCGGTATCAGGAAGTGCTACCAGCACAACGTATATTGAAGGAGCGGAACTAGACGGTTTTACCAATAGTTCATCGAGTCTTCAGCCGTATATTGCCGTCAATCGGGCAATTAAATACTAAAAAATAACTATAATCTAGCACTCTTGACACGCGAGTGCTAGTTTTTGTATACTCATAAGCACTTGGCAATCTACCTAGTAGAGTGCTAAAATAATTTATA
>Ga0136601_1000068_pt1 | contig 49807 bp, 56 predicted proteins | sample AntRauMFilla2699_FD_181020 | JGI IMG/M metagenome (GOLD analysis project Ga0136601, IMG submission 181020) | Saline lake microbial communities from Rauer Islands, Antarctica - Metagenome Filla 2 #699 | ecosystem: Environmental > Aquatic > Non-marine Saline and Alkaline > Saline | place...
TATCTGTTTGACTTATGTTAAAAAGTGGCGAGTAAATACTATAAAGCTCTCCCGCCATTTGATATTTATATTTTGATTCTGAATTTAAAAAGTTATCTAGAAATTTTTTGTCCTCTTCTTTTATTTTGTATTTAGAAAAAAGGTCTTTTATTAGATCTTTAGAGTCTTCTGTCAAAGAAATTAAAGAACGCTTGCTATTCTTTTTTTCTATTCTTTCGGGCGTAACAGATACTGTTGTTTCTACTATTGACATATTAGGTCCACATTTGTTCTTTATATTTAACGATTTTTGTTAAATATTTCATGTCTTTTTCCTCTAGCTCTTTTTGAAATTCCTTCCATTCTCCGTAATTGACACTAAAAGAATTTTCTATTTTCTTCTCTAGAGCGGGTCTATCAACTTTGATATAATTGTAACATTCTTTTATAAAATCACCGAATTCTTTCCAAGGGGGTTCATCCATAACCGTCATTTCAAAAGTTTTTTCTTCCTCAATAAAATGAACCACACACCCAAAAAGAAAATCTGTTATTAATTCTGGCTTATCGCACCATTCGTTGTAAGAAATATGTTTTTTGATCCATTTTTGGCGCGGATTAAAAAAGAATCTAATCTTCCATGCCCAATTTGTAAAATGTGTTGGAAAAATAAGTTCCCAACACCAAAAAATAAACATCAATGGTTTTTCTATAATAAAGGGATACTCTCCGCAGATCAGTTTTAATTTTATGTTATACATTTTCTTGTTTTATTATTTTGTCGTCGAACCATTCCCAGTTTTTTGAGAAAATTGGTATTTCCTTGTCCAATTCATCTTTGTAAATTGCCGATCCGCGTTTAATATGGGTTGCTAGATCGTTCCAGTTTTTGCCACTTTTTTGAAAAATCAATTCCTGTAATTCATCTGTGTTTTTATTATTGCATTCTTTGTGGGATGCAACTGATCTAGCCAACATTTGAATACTGTTTCTAGTACAGTCTTGCTGTCTATGCAAAAAATAATTTAATACTTCATGTCTTTGGGATATAGAAAAAACTCTGGCGTCAAATTGCGCGAATTCTTTAAAGGCCAATATTGCTGATTCTTCTGGACAATGATTATATTCATTGATTAAAATTGATTTATTAAAACAATTAGATACTATACTAGCAGATACGCTACAAATTTTTTGCATATTCCCTCTGAACCATGCCCATGCCTCGCTTTCTAGACTTTGCAAATCAGAAAAAACGACTGATATTTCATCTGACTGAATAAAAGCAAAATCCGCGCCTTGAATTTCATGAGTTAAAATTCTAGCGGCATAATTCATGCTTTCAATAAAATTATCATCAAAAGGTTTATTTAAACTATTGGTATACCTTCCACCAACCCTCATATCACAACGAACAATATAATATTGCTTTTTCGGCAAATATTGTCGGTAAATATTTTCGTGCGATTTCATTCTGTCTGATAATGAACTCATTTTCCCTGCATTTTGATTTATTGGTTGCGCTATTTTTTTTGCTGTAAGAGGTTTTGGTTTTATCGGATGCATTATTTATAAAATTCTAAAATTATATTATCCCAAAATTCTCTGTCCACTTCTTTCGGGCATTTTGAATCTTGCGCTAATTTCTCAGTTTTGTCAATAAGATTTTGCAATTTTTCGCCGATTTTGTCTTTTTCGTAATCGTATTTGCCATATTTTAAATCTTTTAGAAATTTCGTCTCTGGTAATGGAAAATAATAATCCCCCTGCTCGTAAATCATAATAAGCTGATAAGCCAAGCGAAAAGCGTGACTAATAGACTTCCAATCTTTATCTCCAATTTCAGAGCATTTTACTACTCTTGATCCGAAACTATCTTTAATTTTTTCTAAACATTCTATAACATAACCTACTGGAGCATTCTTTTGAAGAGTTCTCCCACATACCTCTAAATCGCCTTGGTCTGAAATAGAAACATATTTATTTTGGGGAATTTGGCTGATAAAATCAGACAAGGGATATTCTAAATTAACATAACTTAATATTTCTAACAATTCTAAAATAGCATTATATTTTTCCACTTTAAAAGAGTATTTTTGAGCTTGTCCCTTACAATATCCAGCCAAAGCGCCCATTCTTTTTGTATAAAGTTTTTCTCTATTTGCTTGAATAATAGACCATAACCCTCGATTAGAACAATAAAGTACATTATCTCTGTCTGCGTGAATAATATCTAGTACATTAGTTTGTCCACCACAAGCTTGTTTAATAAATTCTTGTATTGTTAAAATTTCTACGTCTTCTTCCTTGGAAGTTGATTGTTTTACTTTGCCAATCTTATTTAAAAAACAATCTTCTTTACTTGGGATATATACAATTTTACGATCCACGTCAGGGCCCTCAGAATTTAATCCATATAAATGAGAGCCGCAAATTACTTCAATAAATTTATTCATCTTCTTCGTGTATTTTTTGCCCATCTACTAGCGGTTCGCCATCAGCATCATAATATGGAGCGAGATTATCATCATAAAATTTCACCCATTCAGAATCAATGCAATAATCCAATAATTCTACAATTAATTTCTTGCATTCTTCGTGGCGTAATTTATCTGCCCAATTTTGCATTTTTTCTTTACTCGCTCTCATTTCTAATACGCTATCGATTTTTTAACCTTTGTCAATGCTTTTCCCAAAAGATTTTGCCCATCCCAATTTTTGGAATCACAGTGAATTTCAGAAATATAATCCAATCCAATCCCTATCCCCCAAATTTTATCAATCGGCGATGCCTCTACAAATTCATCCCCCGAATTTATGAGAATTTTTCTTAGATGAGGATTCTGCGTGAACTTCAATAAATTCCCATAAAAAACAATCTTTTCTTTATGATTATCCCATGTTGATTGTTTGTAATCAAAAATTTGCCGCCCTATTCTTTGGTGTTCTCTTGGGTTATCGATTGCTAAAATAAAATTGTAAGATTCTAAGTCTCCAAAAAGACGAGCCTTTTGTGCCATCATCCATTGTTCTGCACAATTAAATTTTTTTTCATCATAATAAAACGATGAGTTTTGATTTTTAAAACCGCCGTACCATTGAGAAAGCTCGCCTTTGTAAAAAAATGTTGTATTATTAATTGTTTTCATAGAATGATTCAATTCGTTGATAGTATTTTGGTGAGTTAAACATTATTCTTAGCATTTCAACCATAGTATTTTTGGGAGTTAAATCTTGCGGAATATAAAAAAATTTATCTTCTGTGCTGGCGAATTCAATAGATCTACATTTAATAATAATGTATTCGCCGCCATCCCCATATATAGTCCATGATTCTAAACCATGAATAACCGCGTCAACCTTTTTTGGTTTTCCAAAATATTCAATATATGAATTTAAAGCTTCCGTTTTATCATATTTGACTTCAAAAGATAACAATTCTCCATTATGCGACCTTGCCTCAATTACATCAATTTTGTTTTGATTTGTTGAACAACCTATGACCGCAAATAATAATGTTAGTATAATATATTTCATTTTAAGTATATAGTTTGTAATAATAGTTTTCTTTTCCGCAAATTGATACTTTTATTTTTTTCTTTTTTATTCCGCCATACATTGATGATTTTTTTTCAATCATTGGCGCATACCCAACAACTCCGATTCCCGACGATGATTTAGAGGATTTTATATTTTTAGAAATTAAGAATTCCTGTAAATCGCTTGTGTTATTGCCATAAAATCTAGAGTTAAAAATATATTCTCCGTTGTCCAACAAATACACAATAGCTCTATTTTTTAATATGTGTCTATTTAATCTGCCGAACCTTCTTGTTTTTTCTGATACTTCGCCGCATATATAAACTCCTTTAATAAAAGAAAGAAATATCGGCGCATTAGAATTGCAACCACTACTTGAATAACAGCTCGTCCAACCATCGCCAAGATTCGACATATTTATCTTGTATAAAACATCATTCGTTATGATATACTTTTTATCATTAAATTTATAAAACTTTTGATCTAATTCAAAGTCTTCTAATTCATAAGTTTTTAGAATATATTTTATATTATTCTTTTTTCTGGATAAATATTGTTTTAGAATGTCTATCTGTTTTTTTTGTTGTATTATTTTCTTTGAGCTTGTCGGGATTTTTAATTTTGAAAATTCTAGTAGCCCATTTAAAGAATCTTCATTTTTTTGAAATCTTGCTGCTCGTATTTTTCTTTTTGTTTTTCTTCCAACATGAATTTCTGAATCAACTTTTATGCCAGTGATATTTCGCCTTCCGTATTTTGAGCTTTGGAAGTGTATTTTCTTTTTATTGGATTTAAAGCCCACTTTAGAAATTATATTTGGAATATTATTTTTTAAAAATTCAAAAATTGTTTTTTCAGAATGATCTACTAAGAATTTTTCATTTTCACTTTCTTTGTATGAAAAAGATAAATCATCTGCGTATCTTGTATAAACAATATCTAATTTATGTTTTTTAATAAACCGCAAAATAGCCCGATCTAATTTCAAGGCCGCTATATTTGCCACAAGTGGGCTTGTCGGCAATCCCTGCCTCGGCGCTAAGTCTATAAAACATTTATTTATTAAATCGTCGCTTATTAATTGTTTAACCATATTTGGTTTTACCGAATCAAAAAAATCTGTCAAATCAAAATTAATAGTGTAATCATATCCTTTGTGGCAAATAGAATTTGTTATAATTGATCTTTTTGGGATAAAGCCGTGAACTATAATGTTCTTTGTTGTCCCTAAAATAATCTTTTCTTGCGCGAAAAAACATTCTTCTAGTTCTGAGAGATATTCTTGGTATTTGTAAGATTCAGAACCAGACAATGAATATATCGTTCTATATTCTCCCTTTGTTTTTTTTGGTATTTTTATTATTTTCATTCGCTATTCGCGAATAGCGAATTAAGAATTTTTATATGCTATAATAACTATATTAAATATATAATTAGGCGGAGCGATTAATAGTGTAGAATAATTATATATTTAATATAGTTATTATAACAAAATACATCGTAAAACTTTAATAAGCCGAGCTAGACGATAACATCTAAGGCAATAAAGTCTCCTTTTATTCCATATAAATTTATTCCTTGTTGATTATTTTTAACATCTTGTCCTTTTCTGAAAAAGAAAGCTTACAGTTAGAATTAATAAATTGCGTATACTGCCAATTTTCCATAAAAACTGGTATTTTTTTAGATAGATCTTTTCTGCCTAGTGACGACAAAAAGATCTTTAATTTTTTTTGTTTATTTGCTGACATGGTTTGTATATTGCTGTTTTTTTTGAAGGAGTCAAGAGAGAATTAACGATATTCTTCTTTAAAAAGTCTCCATTTTTTTGAGTCGATTTCTTTTTCGCCGCTGTCGATTTTTCTAATTACCTCAATAGCATCTACCACAGAAGAGTAAATATAATTATGTTGAAGCATCCAAAAAATCCAAAAAGGACATTCCTTCTTTCCTTCTCCCCAAACAAAGAATATAGGTTTTTGGCATCTGTTAGCCCAAGATAATTCTTCTATTGTACCAATGGTAAAAGTTTTTTTCTCGAATACGCAAAGAACAAAATCACAGCGATCAATTAATGCTAAATCCTGTCGGCGAATATCTTTATAATCTGCAATTTTTTCATACTGCTCATTTTCACGGTATTGTTTTAGTAGATCATGTGTTTCGCTACTTTCTTCAATAAATCCTTCGTATGGTCTATTATAATGGTCCCATACAACAATATTCATTTTTGATAATTCTTTTTTTATCTCTTGTCTTAATTGTTTGCCCCTTTCATTATCAGACTCCATTGGCCCAATGACTACTGTTTTTGTATTTTTTAATTTGTTCATTTGTTAAAAGTAAAACCTCTCCATTCTTCTCTAATATTTTTTTCTTCAATAAAAAGAAAATTTGCAGGAATTTTTGTTCCAATCAAAACTCTACCATCTTTATCATAATAAGGCGTAGTAGAACCTTTCCTTGAGTTACATCTTTTGCAAGTCAAAGTTAAATTGTTAGAAATATTTGTGCCATGATTTGATTTTGGATCAACGTGTTCAATAGTCAATTTGCTTCTAGGAAACTTTTCCCAACAAAGCTGGCAAGTATTTTTGTAATAAATGCATAATTCATGAAAATTATATTCCTTCTTTCTTGGCTTGCGAAAAAACCTATCAGTAACAGCCGCAACTGTTGGTAACATCCAAACATCTTTCGCGCTTCTGATACATGGCTGATCTTTATGAAAATCAACGCCGTTTCCCTCATTCCAAGATTCAAATTCAAAAGGTAATAAATTTTTATCCAAGCCCCTTATTCTATTTCTTAAAAAATGATGAAAGCAAGCTCTAGCGGTGATCGCGCTTATTGGTAAATAAGCAAAATCAAGCAATAAACACACTCGGTCCTCTGGTTTAACTATTTTCATTGTTTAGTAATGATGTGGATTTTTTTTGGTTTGTCAATGCTAAGAAAATTAAAGTTCCTCAAAAAGAAAGAAACTTTTTGAAATTTCTTCTATTTTACGATTAAAATTTGCAAAACTTGTTGATTCTTTATAAGCTTTTACTAAATCTTTTTCTTTGTATTTTTTTATTATTTTAATATCTTTGTTGTTTATTAGATTAAAGAAAAATATCATTAGATCTGAATCTTATAAAAGTTTTCTTCTAGTTCTTTGTTGCATAAACTTGTTATTCTCGAATTATCAAATATTAAAGACTTTAATAGGTTTTTATTATTTGTAATTTTTATCATTTTATTTTTAGAAATTAGATCACAATAATAAGATAATGTTTTAACGCTATAAAAATCTGAATTTTTATTTTTGAATATATTCGGATACCTATTGCTCAATACAAAAGAATATAGGTTCTCGCATTTAATAACTTCCACTCCGTTTTCTTTTCCCTTGGAGAATATTCTATCTAATATATCTTTTTCTAAACTATTCACTGAAGGCACAGTACTGGAGGTACAGCAAGAAAAATCATAATCCGGCACTAAAAAATTTCTGACCATAGATGCGCTTGGGCAAAAAACTTTTTTATCTTTTATTAAAAAGAAATTTATTTTTTTGTTTTTAAAATTAATTATTAATTCATAGAATTTTGCTTTTTTATTTAAAATTTGTTTCCTATCTATTCCTTCTTTTCCATAATAATTATTTATTTTTGAAAATTTAAGATGAGTTGGGGAGTCTTTTAGAAATAATTTATTGCCGTTTTTTCTTAATTGATAAAGAATTCTTGGGTCATATATATTTTTATAACAAAGAGTACTATAAAAAGTTCCATTGTTACATTTTGTACAATGCCATTCATGATAAATTGGTTTCTCTTTTTGAAGTTTATCCCATTTTTTTTCTAATTTTTCTCTTCTAAAAAGGCGACTTTCAAATCCTCCCTCAGTTTGTTCGACGATTACTGGAAATTCTTTTTTTTATCATTTTCATTATTCAATGTATACTACATCTTCATTAAAAAAGCCCCCATCATAAAAATACTTTAATTATGAAAGGGACTAATCGACTAGTAACTACTCAGACTTATTAGACTCAGATTACCCTTGAATAGAAGGCTAGCTTTTCAAGCTGACTCTCCACCTTTCTCTCTAGCCAGTCGTCGTCGGGTCGTTGGCCTTTAGCGTTAGCGGGGATTACTTTGAATCGCGCTCCTGCGGCTTTGTCTTCATCGCAGCCGAAAGTGAATTGAAGGCCGCTCGATCTGGATAGGTCGTCCACTTCGCAGATCCCCCAAGTCCAGCAGTCGGCATTATCAGGTTCATTGAGAGTCATCATCTCGCATTCCGCCTTCATCAGTTCGATGAGCGCGGCTTTGAATCGTGGCGTGATTTTGATTTCTTCGGTGTCGTATTGTGCTTTCATAATTTTTCAGTTTGTTCGGGACTAACTGCGCGTCCCAGCAAGAGTACCGGTGTTATTTTTTCTATCTCAGTTTTATTTTTTTTTCATATTATTTTTTAGGTTAAAATTTATTGGAGTCCCGTAACGGAATCTAACCGTGTATCAAGGGTTGCAACCTTGCGCATAAACATTCTGCCAACGAGACTTAAAAACTAGCTTGAGATTAAAGCTTTATAAGTAAGACCTTTAAAAAGATTATTGTTTCCTTTCTTATCCACGGATTTTAGCCCGTATCCTTACACGACTGCCTTTTTAAACTTGTGGCGTTTCAAGCATATCTAAGACTATTCTACCGTTTTTATTCTCCGTTAAAGCCGCTAAACCCTAACGAATTTTACTCCACGATAAAACTAAGATTCCTTGTGAGAATACTTAGCACCAAATTCCCTTTCGAGTGTGGCATTAAGCCGCTTTCATCTTAGATTGGACGAGATTTTTACATAATAATTGGGATTGAACCAATACACTATTCCTTTAGATGGAATTGCTATACCATTTAGCTATATTATTTTTTCCCTACTGAATGGTACTCGTCCAATCGCTTTCTTCCCTTTTGGAGAAAACTATACGATACCGCCCATTATCCTCTTCTTGCCGAAGTTTAGACCATACTTCACGAAAATTTCTTTCCATTTGTATTACCAAGAACCATTTACCTGCAAAGTTTACAGAACTTGATTACCGTTAATTGATGCTATCTACTTATTTTGCATCCCTTAGAAATTTGCGGTTTCGCGACTCTCACCGTTGGCCTGAGTCTTAGGATAAATAAATAACTACTTCTATTTCCATAAAAGTTTAGCTTTTCAGCTTCACAATCTTGGCTTGCGTAAATAACCTTTGGTTTATGACTTCCAAGGCGATAAAGTGTAGGCTTTATCTTTCCGATACTCTCATACCGCCATTTTCCTCCACAACTTTGTTTGTTGCTTCAATGGTGGATCTCACGCGACCCGTTTAAAACTGTTAAAGAACAAAATCCTCTTTTGAAGATTATGATAATGACTATGACGTTTTTTTTTGCAAAGTCAATGCTTTTTTTGAAAAATTTGTTTTTTTAAAATGGGGCGACTAACGGGGATTGAACCCGTACTCCAATCGTCACAGGATTGTACTCTACCTTTGAGTTATAGCCGCCATAAATGGTAGTCCCAACAGAACTTGAATCTGTATCTTCCGATTATCGGTCGGATGCTCTAACCATTTGAGCTATAGGACTATATTAAAACCATTGCTATAATCGGCCAAATGTCAATAAAAAAACCCTTTTTGGCCACTTATAAAAAAATAACGGGAAAGATATCTCGTCTTTCTCAAAGTTTGTCCTTTTAACAAACACTTATATCCGCTATATAATGGTAGGCGATGTAGGATTCAAACCTACGGCTTCTTCCGTGTAAAGGAAACACTCTAATCAACTGAGTTAATCGCCCATAAATATTGATTGGCGGATAGTGCGGGATTCGAACTCGCGGGGGCTTTTAAACCCCATTTCTTTAGCAAAGAAACGCCTTAAACCTAACTCAGCCAACTATCCATTTATATTGGTGCAACTAGAGAGAATCGAACTCTCATACTAGACTTGGCAAGCCTATATCATGCCTTTAGATCATAGTTGCAAATTTTGGTGCGGATAAAGAGATTTGAACTCTTACGCCTTTCGACAATAGCTTTTGAAACTATCATGGCTACCAATTACATCATATCCGCAAAATGGAGCAAGATAGGGATTAGGAGCACCTAACGCTCACTTGGAAGGCGAGAACTTTTAACCTATTTAAGCTAATCTTGCATAAAAATGGCGGAGAGTGTAGGATTCGAACCCACGGAGGCTTTTACACCCCTTTTGTTTTCAAGACAAACGCAATAACCCAGACTCTGCCAACTCTCCAAATATACCCATATAAACCGCCGTTTACTAAACCCAAGGGTTGTGAGCTTGGATTACTTCTTTCAATAGTGCGATTACCCATACCCGAACGCATATCCTTGATTCGGAACCGAAATTTTTATTAAATTAATTATTTATATTTTTTTTTTGGTCGATGCGGCGAGAATCCAACTCGCACTCTTTTTACGGAACCAGAGCCTAAATCTGGCGGGTCTAGCAATTCCCCCACGCACCGCTTTCTATTTTAAATCAAAGCCTTTTTCTTCGTTTAATTTAATCCACAAAAAATAGTCTGTTTCGCTAATAGCAAGCTTTAAAGTTTGTTTTTTTGTTGGTGCTTGCTATGGGATTCGAACCCATAAACCTCGCATTTTAAGTGCGATCCATAAACCGTTCTGGTAAGCAAGCTTATATATGGTGTATTAGCCGAGAATCGAACTCGGAACATTTTGCTTGGAAGGCAAACACTCTACCTAATTGAGTTACTAATACATTGTTTTGTATTTATTATTACAAATTATGGCGTTATAACGGAAATTCGAATTCCGATCCTATAGGTGAAAGCCATAGTGTCCTACCATTAGACGATTGTAACATATTTATTAATTTTTAAAACTTGCTATACTTTTTATAACTTGTCAAGTTTTTTTGGCGGGATAGATTGGATTTGAACCAATAACGCCGAATTCTTCAGACTCGCGCTCTACCGTTGGAGCTACTATCCCATTTTTTAAATGGCTCTGGAGCAGGGAATCGAACCCCGTTCAATTGGTTAACAGCCAATCCGCTCAACCGTGTGCGTTCACCAGAACAAAAATGGCGGGTATGAGGGGACTGGAACCCCAATTGGAAAAGTAGACAGCCTTCCGCATTACCATATATGCTACATGCCCAAAATTTTAAAATAATTAAACAAGAACAATAAACCTTTTTTCTATATACATTTCAATAAGAGAGTTTTGGTTTATTGTTTTAAATTTTTTTTAAAAAATTAATAACACAAAGAAAAGTCATGTTATCTAGGATTACAAATCCCGCACTTAGACCTTTAATATTTTTAAATACTTCTTGTGTTAATGGTGGGGGTAGACGGATTCGAACCGACTGCCAATTGGTTAAAAGCCAACTGCTCGACCACATGAGCTTTACCCCCTTTTATAATTAATCTGGCTGGAGAACCGAGATGAAAACTCCGTAACATTTGTTTCGCCGCCCTTAAAACGGTCCCAGTTCTGCTTCTGGTTTGATTGTCGGTTTTTTTTGGTGGAGCCGCATGGGTAGATTTGAACTCCCAACCTTCTCTTTACAAGAGAGATGCTCTACCATTTGAGCTAATGCGGCATAATATTTGGTACTCCTATCGAGACTCTAACTCGAAACGCATTGTTCGTAGCAATACATGATATACAATTTCAACATAGGAGCGTGGTACGAACGGTGGGACTCGAACCCACATATATACAGCTTAGAAGGCTGTTGCCTCTCCAATTAGACTACGCTCGCATAAAATAAAAAGCTCTCATAACTCTTGTACGCGCGATACCAAAAGGATATTAACGGAGCAAACATATCCGAGATTATAATTTGTTAAAAGTTTGTTGATTTCATACTCGATGAGCTTTTGGCTGGTTAGACACGACTTGAACGCGCAACAAGAGGGTTTGGAAGCCTCTGCTCTACCAATTGAGCTACTAACCAATATAATAATGGCAGATCTACCCCGATTTGAACGAGGACAAAATGGACCAAAACCATTTGTGCTACCATTACACTATAGATCTATAAAAATGGGTGCAGGAGCGGGATTCGAACACCGCGTCCTTCTGGTTATGAGCCAGAGATCCTAGACCAGACTAGACCATCCTGCATGGTAGTAACGGTATGATTCGAACATACAACCTACTGTTAATGAGACAGTCGCACTTCCATTGTGCTACGCTACTATATGGTGGAGCCAGACGGATTTGAACCGACGACATCTTGCTTGCAAAGCAAGCGCTCTTCCTACTGAGCTATGGCCCCCATATTATCTAAAATACACCCACATCAAAAATATTTTACTATTTCTCGGACTTCGAACCCGATATAGTGTCCCGCTGAATTTATTTATACACATATTTTAGATATGGTCGCCGTAGTAGGATTTGAACCTACGATCTTTTGCTCCCAAAGCAAACGCGATACCAAGCTACGCCATACGACGATAATAATTAACCCAAGTATAAATGCGAATATAACAGAAACGCCAATCTATAAGTCTTTCTGATCACACTGATTAATTAAATGGTGGAGATAAAGGGAGTCGAACCCTTGTCTTATATCTTTTTAATATATTTATTTCTTACAAGCTTAGTTTATTTTTAATTTTAAAATTCATATTTAAATAAACAAATAAATATAAACTCGATTTTCTATTATGATTATAGACGAAAAAACTCTATAAAAATTTTACTATTCTGATTAAGCACCGCAACAATTAATAGTGATCCTTGTTTTTTGATGAGGTTTTACCCAAAGCTTACTAAGCTGCGATTGCTACTGGAGCAACTTCATCTTGGAAGCTTACGATTTTGTTGTTATCGCCAACTATGCGTGTTTTGAACTTTAAAGATGTATCTTTCTGCTTGTAAAATATACCTAGAAAATACAATCGAATCCAAGTATATCCCCAAATAATTTTATGGTGTAGGCAGACGGAATTGAACCGCCGAGGGTTTCCCCGACTGTTTTACAGACAGTTGCCACGAACCAACAGTGACCTTGCCCACATAAAATTTTAACCTGTCAAATAACTATACGAATGACCCTACCGTTTTTTTTAAGAATGTCAATGGTAAAAACAAAAAAACCCAAGTTTTTTTTTCTTGGGCTTATTTTTTCTATATCTATTCCTAAAAAGGTTAAACAAGCCCATAAAAACTATCGCGAAAATTAGGTCTTCCCGCTTTAGTTTCAATAGATTTATATAACTGATAAAACATCGTGCTAATATTTACACTATTTTTTAAAAAAGAGACAAAAAAATTAAATATCTTGCAATTTATAAGCTGGTTGCCATGTTACTGTCAACAAACAATAGTCGCTTTTTGATGCGTGTAAAGTATTTGGGGGGATTTCTTGGGTGTCACCCTTTTTAAATGTTTTTTCACAAATTTGATCAAAATACTCTCCGTCTAAAACATAAGTTCTTTCTAGTCTATCGTGGGTATGTGGGGCAATATATCCACCTTTGTTATAAATAACATTAACAACTGTCATATTTTGTTTATCAGACAAAGAACACAATCTTTGGTGTACATTTTTTATTTCAGAAACATATTGGTCAGATGGAACAGAAAGACATATAGATTCTTTATCGCCTTTCCATTTCATGGCAACATTTGCTTTTCTTTTTATACCATTTCTTATTTCTAATAACTCTTGTCTATTACATTTAGCTTCCATTTCTATTCCTTATGTTTGCTTCTAAAATTTTAATATTATTTTCCACTTGTTTTCTTGTGTTATTTGCTTCTGTTGTAACTTTATCGACTATTTCTTCTTTATTTCTATCTATTTTAGAAAAGAAACCATCAAGCAAATTTTTAAGGTCTTTAAGAGTTTCTAAGTTATCCTTTTCCCTCTCGCGGTTGTTATTTCTTTCTTCTTTAAGTTCTTTGTACATAAAAAAGATAACAATACCCATTATACCAATAACTGGTGCTACTTCCCACAAAAAATTAAACATGCTACTTTCAAACATAATTATATCCCCTACTCTTTATAAATAAATTTAATATCAAACATTACGCGGAATGTTTTACACTGATACTATTTAGTATAGAAATATATCTGGTCGTTTTTGATTTTTGAATGTAGTTTATTTTTATTGGATTTTTCTTCTAATAAGTGGTTGGACAATGGATTAAAAAATTCTTTTTGAGTTGTCTTTTTAATATTTCTACCACCATATTTTTTAAAGTCGCTTTTTTCTATAATAAAGTCCACAACTTCTTTGCTATAAGATATATCTTTAGATTGTAAATCCGCATAATTTAAGAATTTTATTATTTCTTTGTCAACTATTTCTTCGGCTTCTTTAAGCTCCAATTTGTTGAAAATTAATATTTCATCTAATCTATTAAGAAATTCTGGCCTGAAATTCTTTTTTATTTCTGAGAGAACCTTTTCCTCTTTGTCCTCTGATTTGGATACAAAGCCCACCGAATGATTGTCTTTATCAAAGAAATTTGAGCCAATATTACTCGTCAAAATAATCAAAAAGTTTGAAAAATTAACAATTGTTCCATCTCCCAAAGCTAGTTGCCCCTCTTCAAATATTTGTAGAAAGATATTAAATACTTTTTCGTGAGCTTTTTCTATTTCGTCAAATAATATAACGCCGTCTTTATGCTTTTCAAGAAAGTCTAATAATATATTAGAATCATCATATCCAATATAACCCGGATTTGCGCCAATTAATCTAGATATAGAGTGTCTTTCATTATATTCACTCATATTTATCTGCAAAAAAGAATCTTCTGAAAAATAATTCTTTGCCAATTCTTTTGATAAAAATGTTTTTCCTACTCCCGTTGGACCAACAAACATATAAACACCCAATGGTTGATGCGGATCTTTAAAACCAAATAACGATCTATTAAGGTTTTTACAAACAGTTTTTATTTGATTGTCTTGGCCAAAAATTGTTTCCCTTATGATTTCATGTTTATCTGATATTTTTTTATTTTTTTCTTCTTGTGAACTTACGAATCTATTAACTTGATTGGATGAAACTCCAGAATAAGAACAAAAATCAGATATAATGTCTTTTTTGGTAATAGTCCTTTTTCTGTCTGATATATTTTTTACATAAGAAAGAAAGTCTGTATTATATTTCTTTTGTGAATCAGAAAGGTTTTTTTGTATTTCAACAAAATCAGAGTCAATGTTTATTTCACTAATTATCTTTTCGGTTACTTTTTTGTACTCATCCTTATCTTTGCTTGGAAGATTAAAAATGCTTATTTTCTTGGAAGATGATATAAAATCAAGAAACTTAAAAGCCTTTCTCGGAAAATTATCTTTCACCAAAAATTTATCGCACAAATCAACCAACAAATCTATATTGTTTTTTGAAATTTTAATTCCGTGAAAGCTATTGTATTCTTGTGAACATTTACTGATTATATCTTTGCAAAGCTTTTTACTCGGCTCTTCTAAATCTATCAACGAAAATCTATTAGAAAAAGCGGCATCTCTTCTTATACTAGAAAAGTATTCTTTATCGGTGGTTGTGCCTATTATTTTAATAGACCCATTAGATATATAGGGTTTTAAAATATTCTGAAAATTCAATGAAGATTCGCCGCCAGTACCCATATTAAATATTGTATGAATTTCATCTATAAAAACAATACAATTACCAATGCTTTTTATTGCCTCTAAAACGCTTATTAATCTTTTCTCAAACTCGCCTCTTAATGAAGCTCCAGATATTAATGAGGGTGGGTCAATTTGTATAACAGAAGACTCGTTAAAAATACAATATCTTTTATCTAGGATTTCTTTTACAAAACCTTCTACTAAATTAGTTTTACCTATCCCCGCTTTTCCTAAAACTAAAACATTAGAATTTTCTTTTTGACCAAGTATTTTAAAAATATTATCTATGTCAGATGATCTATGATAACATTTTTTATCGAGAAAATCTGGGCTATTAAGTATTTTGCAGTATTTTTGTATTGTGCTAATATGCGATTCATTTTTGCTTTCAAAATATTTTCTAAAATCTTCGGAACTTTCTCTTCTATTTTCTTTTGTTTTCTTAGAAAGATCGACTTTTTTAGGGTTTTTTGGTTTATTTATTTGAAAAAGAATTTTTTCTTTTATCTCTGTATGGGGAATACTTAAATCTTCGCAAATACTTTGTATCTTTTTATACTCTAAAAGCCCCAATAAAAGATTGTTAGCGTTAATGTAGGAAAGATTATTTTCTTCCGCCTGTTTCTTTACTTTTTTTAATAGACTTGAGACGATAGAAGAATAATTATACTCTTTATTTTCTGGTATTTTAATTGATTTCTTTTTCTTATTATTTTTTTTGTATTGTTTTAAGATGCTGCTGTTTTCAATCTCAAAAAAAGAATTAAATATATGTTCTATAGATATTAGACCATTATTTTCATTTATCGCTATTAGAATAGAATTCCTTAGAATGTTTTTAACTTCTGGATTATAAATAATTTCTTTCACTCTCATATTTTACACTTCCAAGTCTCTCAAAGACATAAAAATTTTTGTTTCAAGCACAGAAAGCTCATTAACGAATAAAGCTGTGCCTGAATCTGCTACTGTTGCAGTTATTACGGCTATGTCATCTTTCTTGGGTTTTTTGCTAAATTCTAAAAAATTAGTCAACTTTTTTTCTCTTTTATTGTCCATTAAAATTGCCAAATTATTGCCAGTTTCGTCTGAAATATATAGTTGTAACATTTTTGAGCCAGTATTCTTGCTGTTTTTTTGTTTTACCGATGTAATTCTCGAAACAATTTTAACCTCTTGATTTTTTTTATTTTTTAAATCGTTTAAGTCTGTAAATATTTCTGGCTTGCTAAAGCACTCTTTTAATTTATATTTATAACTGTAACCAAGTAATTCATTTTCAAAAAACCAATTGGCAAATTTTTCTTTTTTCTTGTTTTGCTCATATATTAGCTTGAATTGGTCGTATTTTTTCTTGAATGTAGAAAATCTTTTATCTGGCATGAACAATTTATTGTCAGACATATTCTTTTTTTCTTTTCTCAAAACGCTTATAATTTTCAAAACATCATAATCATAATCTTTAGAAAATTGTAGTATGAATTTCTTTTCTCTATCAGTTAAAATATTAAAAGTTTGGCACTCAAGAACCAACCTGCATCTGCTATCTTGATAGTCATTCAGAGTCCCAGCTTGTATCAAAGAAGAAAGCGCCCCAATATTTAGACCCGACTCTTTTGCAATAAGAAATAATTCCACCTTATTCTCGGAATCCCTTTTTCTAAACTTATTAAGGTTTTCCATAGACTTATCGCTTATTTTCTTAATATGCAACAATCCATATCTAACCCCCTCATTTTCCACCGAGAAATCCATTTCTGATTTTAATAGGTTTGGCGGAAAAAGTTTAAATCCAGAGTTTTTCATTTCTTGGGCAATGTAAGAAATGGCTTCCTGTGGTTTTTGCTTGTGCCTTGTCATTTTCAAAAGAGAACAATAAAATTCTTTTGGATAATTAATCTTTAGGTAAGTTGTTAAAGCTGAAAGATTTGCATAGCTACATGAATGGCTCAAATTAAAAGAATAAGATGCACTTTCATTCGCAACTTTCCACAATACCTTCGCGATATTTTCTCCATCTTCTAGATCTTTGCATTTTTCAAAAATCTTTTCTTCCCAAGCTTCCATCTCTTTGATTTTTTTCTTGCCGACACAACGCCTAATTTGTTCAGAATCATCAAGAGAAAACCCGACTTTATTAATCATCGCCATTAATTGTTCTTGATATAATGGAAGTCCACCTGTGGTATTTAAAATGCTATCAAAGAATGGGTGAACAGATTGTGGTTCTCCAGTCTCTGAAAATTTAGAATATTCATCTAAGTATGATAAAGCTCCCGGTCTAGCGATTGCTATTACGGCTGATAATTTATCAAAGCTTTTTGGTTTTACTTTTTGTGTTACCCTGTAATTTGTATCTGCTTCAATTTGAAAAATACCCAACCTATTAAAGTCTTCATTTTGAAAAAAACGATATATTTCTGGGTCATTAACATCAATTTTAGAAATGTCTACCCCAGTCTGTCTAATTATATCGTCGATAACACCCAAGGTTTGAAGCCCCAATGCATCAAATTTAAGACTTATCTCTGAAACAGTCCTCATATCATAACCACTGATCAAATCTCCTTCTTTGGTTTTTTGAATCGGCATTATTTCATCTACTGGATAATAACTAATCACAACGCCAGAAGCGTGTACAGAATAATTTTTATTTAATTCGATAAGCTTTAATGCTACATCGAAAATTTCTTTGTTTGTGTCTGCCCATTGCCTGAACTTTTCGTTTGATTGGTATATACCCTTTTTGTTTTCATCTTCTGATTCTTTGAACAAAGGTCTTACAACCCCATGAATTTTATCAACATAATCTGAAATTTTATTGGCTTCCTCTTCTGAATATCCGCCAACAATTTTACATGATTCTTTTAAACAAGCTTTGGTCGCTAAAGTTGAAATATTTAAAATTTTGCAAGTTTTTCCTTTATATTTTTCATTTATATACTCAATTATTTTTTGCCTTTTATCGTAAGAAAAGTCTGTATCGACATCTGGCATCAAGCCACCATCAAAAAATGTAATGCCATCTATTTTACCTTTTGGCTTTGCTCTTTGTTTGGAAATAAATCTTTCAAAAAACAAATTATGTTCTATTGGATCAATCCCAGTAACATCAATTAAATATAGAATTAAACTACCAGCAGCAGAACCACGACCCGCGCCGAAAGGAATTTTAGCTTCCTTGGCATACCTAATAATATCCCAAACAATCAAAAAATAATCAACAAAACCCAACTCTTTGATTGTTTCTAGTTCATATTTCGCCCTTTCATAATAATCTTTTTTATTAGCACGATCATTTATTTTCTTGGACTTTATACCAGCGTGACATAATTTTCTAAGAAATTCATAATTATCTACTTCCTCGCTAATTCCTAATTCTTTGTAAAACCTCTTTTCAATTTTAATCTCTGGCATTCTCACACCAATTGGCAGGAAGCCATTGTAGGATGAGGTTTTTGTTTTAAAAAAATCTTCTTTGGTTATTTCGCTCATTATCTAAAACAAGCTCCTGCCAAATAATCAGCTTTATCATTCCATTTATCACTAGAATGTGCTTTTACTTTTACAAAATTAAATATATGTTCTTTGTTTTCTTCTATGAATTTTCTATACTTCTCAGAATATTCGTTGTTTCTTTCCCAAGCTTTTGCATCCTCTTTGAAAAAATCTGAAACCCATTTGTATATTCCTTCATAATCGTAGTGGATTGAGACTTTCTGATTATTTTTTTTAGCCCACTGTACGGCCCTAATGGACGCTGTAAGTTCTCCAACGATCTGTCTGTGCTTACTGGCCCCTTCGTCGTCTACAATACCAGAATAAGATTTTAATTCGTTTTCTTTGTCTTTATCGGTAATACACAATCCCCAACTTGTTTTATTTAATTCCTCATTAAAAGATCCATCAACATAAGCATGAACATAGTCTTGTGATAACTTTGATTCAAAATCATAAATATGATACTTTACTTTCTTTTCCTCACATAAATCAATGGATAATTTTGTTCCTTTACTTTCTCTATCCCAAAATGCAATCAAAAAATCTGCCTCTTCTACAATTTGAGCATTTCTTTTCATTCCCGCTCCTTTAAAATATACTCTCTGCCCACCAGCTACTAAAGGATGCCAATTTGGATAAAAAATCTTAGTTGGTTTCCCATATTCTTTGCACCATTCCATAGACATTTCATCTGCCCCTTTTGCTCCGCCAGAAACTATATATTCTATTCTGTGTTTTTCATTTATTTTATTGAGAATTGAAAACAATCTCTCTTTATCATCAAATTCTCTCGAACCTACTACTGCTAATTTCATTATATATTTAATCTCCAAATTTGTTTTTTGAATACCTCTAAATTCTTTCTTATATCGTACTTTGCATCATGGGCCTTTTTATCGTCAAAGTCAATATCAAAATGTTTACAACAAGCCCCTAGATTTGTTTTTAAGCCCCTTTGAACAATATCTTTTAACTTAAACTGCCATTTCGACAAAGACTTTTCGTTGAACGAGATTTCTTTTAGAATAGCTTTCTGTAAACAATTAGTGTCAATTATTCTATTTTCGTTAATATAAGAATAATCTGTTTTAAAACCCAAAAGATTTCTATATATCATATGTATATATGTATCGAAGCCCATAAAATTATGGCCTATAACAATATAATCCTTATTATAACAATAAGAATCTAGTTTCTTTAATACGGGAAGCGGGTCTTCGGCAATTTGTTTATATTTTTCCTCATTGAACTTTGTAATCCTTTTCGCTTCTGGGGAAATATTCAAATCATCCCACCAAAGATAATGATCTTTTATTTCAGAAATTTTTCCATTTTCAACGATCAAATAGGATAGTTGCCAAGGTTTATTATCTTTACTATAAAGATTTAAATTGCATGTTTCAAAATCCGCAATTATATATTTTTGTTTAAAATTATTTATTAGCATCTAAATAGCTCTCCCAGCAAAATTCTTTTGAAGAAAAGTCGTTCAAGTTTGGCTTTTCCAAAGTAGTTGAACCAAATTTTCTGTTTGTTAACAATTTGTAGGCGGTCAATGTATTTATATCAGATCTTTTATTATAATATATGCTTTTCGATTCTAAAACTTTTAAGTCATTCTTTTTGCAAAATTTAACCACTGATTCTCTCAACAAAAAATCAAATGATAAACAATTATCTTCTAAGAAAAAAACGGGGCCATTCAACTTTGCTAAATCTGGCGGCATACAAAAACTAAATTTAAAATTATTATAGTAAATAAAACTATCATAGAAAGGAAAGCATACCGATATTAAATCTTTATCAAATACACTTAGCAAATAATTATTATCTATACACCCTTCCTCTCTTTCTCTGGAATATGAGAATATTTTATTTAACAATTTAATACCATCTCTGTTTTTTGCAAATATAATAATCTTGCTGGTAGTATTCTCTTCAATTTTTTCTAATTCTTTTAGATCATTGCAAATAGAAACTCTTAGCCCAAAAATAACATTAACCCCCAATTCTTCCGCATTTTCTAATAGTCCGACAGATTGAGATAAATTATCCTCCACAACACAAATATCTTTTAGTCCAAAGCTAAAAATACTGGTTTTGTTTTCTTCTTCCGCCACAGAGCTTGTCAATAAAGAATTCCCAATTGATGCGTGTGTTTTAAAAATTGGCAACATTTAATATACCTTATCTTTTTTTTACTCAAAGTCAAGTCTCAAATCTTTATCATTATGAAAACCTGCTGCTCGATCTGATTCTTTCCAGTAGGGACAACCCTCATAATGAAATAATTTAATTTTTTGGCCTTTTTTGGCTTTTTTCTTTAATTTCTCTAAATCTTTTGCAAAAACGCTTGTTCCAACAATCATTTTATCATTTTCATCAACCAAAGCATAATAATCAAATGGCAATCTTGCAGAACACATATAAGATTTAATCTTTTTGCCATTTTCTAATTTAAAATCCCATTGCCCCGTTGTTTTATTTTTTGTTTGTCGATATGGTTTTCCGCACTTTAGAATTCCGCTAAAACCCTCTTTGGGGTATCCTTTTGTTCCTGCAAAATTGGAATGCGCCGCTTCAATATCAAAAGAATCAAGAAATTCAGATATTTCTAATAACTCGTATTTCGCGCCAAGCAATTCTACATCGCTAATTCTTTCCATCACAACATATCCCTTTTTATTTAAATCAAACTTAATAAAAAGAAATTCAAAATCAATGTCATTTACCTCTGGAAACAATTCTTTAACAGCCATTCTATACATTAAATCCTGAATGTTATTATTTAAATCCTCCCCTTTGAATGTTTCTTTGCTTGTTTTAAAGTCCCTGATAATTGCGGTGTTATTATCTTTCAAAAATAACTTATCAATAAAACCTCTCATTCTGAATTTTTTATCTTCCACGGAAACGACTGTATCAAAATCAATTTCCGAATAATGTTTTTTTAAACCTTTTATTTTTTCGCCAAAGAAGTCGTACTTTAAAGCTCTGAAAAGCATCTTTTCTATGAGATCCATGTTTTCTTGATTTAAGAAATTATTGTCAGACAACCTTTTTTCTGCTTCTTTTAAAAACTCTTTGTCAGAAGATAATTTGTTTACCGCAATCATTTTATCATAACGACCTTTGTTTTCTGGTTTGGATAATTCTTCACAAATATGGTGAACAATATCTCCTCGACAGGAACCCTCATTATGTGTTCTTGGGATATTTAAAATGTATGTAGCATGATATAGCCAGTGGCATTCTTTTAATGTTTTAATTCTACTTGGTGATAAAGGGATCATTGATTTGATATTTGATTTTTGATATTGTTTCTTTTACTTCTTCTGTTTTTAAATGTGATTGCCTAATAATTTCTTTATCTCTTAATAAAGATAAAATGTATTTTTTATTTTCTATGCCTAAATTATCTGTATTTTTAAAATTAAAAAAGTCTTCCCTTCTTTCTTGCATATCCCCGAAGTCTCCATCTGTTGGTAATTGAATGTATATTTTTTCAATTGGGATTATTTCTGACGCTTTTACTAAATTAACTATTGATTTTACTAATCCAGAATTTACTTTAGAGTTACAATCATTGTTAAAAGATATAATTATCTTTTCAAGATTTAATGAAGCTAAATAACAAAGCAATTTTGAATTTATATAAGTTGTAAAACATACCGCTTGATTAAATATATTATTTTCTGATAAAGCCAAACTATCCCCAATGCTCTCAACTAATCGAACAGACCTTTTTTCTATTATTGATTTTAGAAATATATCAGATAAAAAGGCTGGATAAATAAAATTAACCACATCTTTTGTGTGCATCCACTTTATAGACTTTTTATTATCTTTGTTGTATCTAAGATTTCTACCTGAAAAACCATGTATTTTTCCAAATTGATTATATATTGGAAAAACAAAAAAGTTCTTAAAGTTATTCTTCTTTCCAACGCCACCTTTATAAAGTTCTAATGTTTTTTTTGATATGTTTCTTTTTAAATAAAAATCATATTCTTTGTATAAATTATCTAAAATAGAATCATCGAATATTTTATTTGTTTCAATATTCTTTCTATATGAATCCAAAGACAAATCTATACTCGCATCATTTGATTCTAAATTTTCACAATACTTGTCTATTATATTTTTATCTTTTGTGTTTAATATTTTAGAAACTAAAGCTCTAAATGGTAGATACTGAGTTCCAGAAACAAAATCTTTCCAAACGCCAGAATTTTTATAAACTCTAATAGCGGTTGGATTATCGCCGCCCCTATATTTGGCTTTTACATGATAATAATCCCCTCTTTCAACTAGATCGCATTCTAGGTTTTTTAATATTGTTTTTATTTTATCCATTAAAAATCTGGTAAATCATTATTGCCCGAGGAAGCTGGTTCATTTTCTTCTTCTATTTTTCTAACTATATCTCTTAAATCACCTTTTTCTTGAATATCAAAATTTGAGAAATCTAAATTAATAAAATTCTGCTGCAATGACCCGTCTGGCATTTTTATTGGAACTAAAGCCCCCTCAACATCTTGTCCCAAGTGTCTAGGTTTTAAATTGATTAGTTTATGGGTTCCAAATTCTTTGCCTTCTTTTTTTGCAATCTCATCTAATGTCTTTTTACGCAAAAGAAACATATGAGAACAATATTGTTGGATCATATCAGAAAGTCCAATAATTCCCTCGTCTTCTTGGACATCCTTGGAATGTTTATTTGTGACAATGCCTGATCTATTAGCTTGAACACTTGTAAAACATGATATCAGCGGCTCAGAACCATCTACAATGTCTTTTTGAATTGTTTGTTTTATTCGATTTACTAATTGGCCAACTGCAATCCAATGGTCGGATCTACCTTCTGGCAACTTAATGTAATCGAATGAAAAAAAAGCATTTTTTCCTCTACCCACTTTTGAATAATATGTATGTTTTAAAGTATTGCATATTTCATCAGCACTTTTCCCTGCTACATTAAAATAATAAAATTTTTCCTGTTCTTGAATGACTTTATAAGTTTTTCTGACTCTATTAACGATTTCTTCTCCAGACGATGACCACCTACCAGTTCTTATTAAATATATAGGAACCCCAGATAAGGCTGAGAACCTTCTAAACTGCAATTCTTTTTTACTCATTTCTCCATTATCAAAGTGAATTACTGGAACATTATACTTATTTGCTGTATAAGAACAATATTCTAAAGCCAATGAGGTTTTTCCTACCCCAGACCTACTTACAATTACAGTTATATTTCCGGGTAATAATAGTGATCCATAAATTTTGTTTAATGTCGGAAATGGACCCATAAACCCATCTTCCTCAATTGGGTTCTTGCCTAATTCCTCGATCATATCAATCATTCCATCATAAAGATTTTCTATTCTATCTTCACCTAATTCAAAAGAATTTATGACAGAATTGAATGATTCATCACAAATAGAAATTATATCTTGATAAGATGCGTCATTTGATATATTTTTTACCTTTGAATGGGTTGTTCTCGCCGCGTTGCAAATTTCTCTTTTTACGGTATACTTCTTTAATTCTCGCACCAAAGAATCAATACTTTCCTCCGAAATTTGTCTCAAATATAGGCTGTCTATATAATCAGCTTTATTTGTTTTATTGGCGAATGATACACCCAAAGAATTAATTCTATCCAATACCAAAGACCGATCAATCTTTCCGCCATTCTCTAATATTTGTTTTATTACATAATATATTTTTCCATTTACATTATTTTTTGTTGAATCAAAATCGTTTGACGATATGATTGCATTATATTTAAAATAATGATTTGGGTGTTGTAAAAAAGCGGCAAGAACTTGTTGTTCTATTTCTAAAGAATATAACATTACTAATTATTCTTCTCCGAATTCTGCGTCTGGGTTTTCGCCTATGCTATACAATTTTTCTTTTGTTTCACAATATTTTAAAAGATCAAATAAAAATGCCTTTTCAATACAAAGGTGGGAAAACTTTTCCACTATCTTTGTTTCTCCTTTTTCATCTAGGGTTATCATAAAAATACCTTTGATATTTCCATCTCCAGAATTATTATAAATTTCCTCTATCATCTCTAGTGGAATTTGAAAATTTGTATTTTCTATATCTTCTATTTCGTCGCTCATAATATTAATCCTTGTTTTTTAAATATTTGTTTATTCAATCCTTTTCTTATTTCGTCTTCTGTTATTTCGAAAAGTTCTATGTCGTTTATTTCGCAAAACTTTCTTTTTTCTCTGTCTCTTTTTAATTGCATTAGAAAGTTTGCTTTATTTTTATTATGGAAATGTCCAACATATTCGAAATGTTGTCTCCCTTGGACTTCTATTGCTATATTTCTGTTTGCATTAAAAAAATCTAGAGTATATCTTGTTCCTAAAACTGGAAACTCTTCAAATACAACGTGATTTTTCCAGTATTTTTGCAAATATTTTTTTGTGGTAAATTGAACTTTACTTCTGCTTTTAGCGTCCCAGTCTATTAAATATTTATGTATTTTAGCGTTTTTTTCTCTGCCATCTATAGTTTTAAAAACCATTATTCTACACTAGAAAAAATCTTTCTAAAATATTTATAAAAATGATCCACAAATTTTTTATTTTCTTTTTGCTCTAACCATTTTACAACTGATTCCTCTCCTTGAATTTTATCAAATGTTGGAATGTTTTCTTTTTCTAGCTCTTCTTTTAAAGATTTTTCTATGCTAAACCAAGACCCTTTTTTCTCTAAACAAGCCCAATCCAAACACGTTTCTAATATTTCTCTTTCTAGCCAAATTGATTCTCCGTCCTCTGAATCATATCTAATCGGATATTGAACAATTGCGCCAGTTTTTTGATTATCACTTTTTCTAAATTTAACTACACATTTATGACCAAGCATTTTTCTATCGTTATCAAAAGGGTTTGTTTTTTTATCCTTTTTCTTATCGTAGATAGTAAAATTCTCCCCGAAATATCTTCTAAAATCTAAACTAAAATTAGAATAGTGATCAATCGATTTTCCACCAGCCTGACTTTCTTTTGGGGGTTTTCCGCCGTGCCCCATATCTATTGTGATTCTTACTTGCGAAATAAGAATTATTCTATGCCCCAATTTATTTGTTGGTAAAGAAAACTTTTTTAAGAATACGCTATTAGTTAAAGCCCCACCAGCAACTTTTTCTGAATCGGAGAACGGCCTCTTTAAATCCTCTTTCCTAACTAAAGCATCAGAGCTATCGATTATAATAAAATACTTATTGTTGTTGGGGTTGTTTTCTATCAAATCTTTGATAAAATCAAAAACAACTTCTGTAACATTGCTGTCTAATATAAAAAATTTATCTTTAGAAATATCTATTCCCGCCCTTTTCAGCATTGATTTTTTTAATCTACCCTCCGCTTTAACATAAACAACTATATTTTTATCTGATGCTTTTTGAAAATTTTTAGCAAAAGATAAAGCTTGGCTAGTTTTTCCACTTTCATATGGCCCACCATGTCTATGTATACCAACTGGCAAACCGCCATCCATAGCAATATCAAGAAGTAAGCTCCCACTTGGGATTCTACTTTCATCGTCGATAATATTATTATAATGATAATCTTTATTATTTTTGTCGTTTAAGAACTTTTGGGTTTGTTCGTAAAAAGATACATTGTTATCTTCTTTTGTTTTGGTTTTGGTTTCGGTTTTAGTTTTATTTGTCATTTTTAAAAATTTGTTTTGTTGTTGTAATTTTTTTATGGGGCATTTCTAGCGGCTTGAAATAAGAAGAATTGTCCTCATCAAAAACTATAGCTTCTTTTCTTTCGAAGTCAAGTCCAAATTCAAAATATTTGTCTTCTAAATACCTATCTCCGTCTTCCGACCTGAACCAAGCAAGTGAATTTAATTTGAATTTGCATGTTGTTTTAATCCAAAAATTCTCATCTGGATATTTTTCTAAAAGATAATTTAATATCTTCATTTCTCTCGGCCAAAAACCCTTTTGTTTTTGATTAGAAGTTTCCGTGAATTTTTTTACGATTTCTCTTTTATTGAATTTATTTTCTTTCTTTTTATATGTTCTTTTTTTTGTCATATAATTGAGTACTTTATGTTTTTCATTTTAGTTATATCTATTATATTGTGATAACTCATACAAGATTGTATTCCTTGTTTTATTTTTTCATAATATTCGGTGTAGGTCAAATTATTACAATCTAATATAATCTCATCAAAACCCTCTGAATAATCATCCGATCCTTTATTTACACTACTTGCCGAACCAAAATATATTTTTTTATTTGGAAGTCCACCATTTTTATGAGAATATGTTTCTGCTGGGCTATCAACGCATTTAACAAATTCAGATCCAGACATAACCATTGTGGCTCCAGCAACAAGAGCCTTTGAATAATCTCCTATTTCTCTGATTCCGCCGTCTGCTATAACTGGTAAAACATTATCTCTAGCGCAAGATAAAACAGCAGAAAACTGCGGAAGTCCGACCCCTGTTTTATTATAAGTTGAACACGCCCCGCCCTGAGCTATTCCGACTTTCGCAATATCAACGCCCCAATCTTTAAAATCTTTTACGGCAGATGAAGTAATAATATTCCCAGCTATAATTTTTATTTTATCTCCGAAAGTATTTTTTATAAAACTTACAATATGTTTCATTTTCAAACAATGACCATGTGCAATATCGATAGTTATATAATCTACTCTTAAATTTTTTTCCTTTATTTTATCTAATAAATTATAGTCTTTTTCATTTGCTCCTATTGATATTGAAATTAAAGATAGGTTTTGATTGTTTTCTATCCACTCTAATATTTGATCATACTCATAAAACCTGTGCAAAATATAAAAATAACCAAGCTCTGATAATTCCTTTGCTTTTTCAAAAGAAATAGAACACACCATATTTGCTGGTATTGCTGGAGAAAGAAATTTTCTACCGCATAATTCTGTTGATACAGACAAACCTCTTCTAGAAGGTATTTTTGAAAAAACTGGATTTGCAAAAAATATATCTTTATAATGGTACATATGTTATTTATTTTTAAAAGTAAATTCTAACTCTTCGTTACTCACAATCCTCATTCTTCGGATGAGAGAGCAGAACTATTCGGCGGAAAAGGAAACGGCATCCAGTGAGTTGGCGTCTCCATTGGCAGACTCGTCCCGTAGATGAACCATTGGCCTCTCCCGTTATGGTATCCCGCTCCCGTATTCTCTGCATCCCCCACAATCAAGGTGGTGCGTTTCGGGGCGTCTTTGGCGGGCAACCAAGAGCCGAACAAGGCGCTGCTACCAACAGACGGAGCGTCGGAGTTTATTTTTGTATTCATAGTCTTGGGCTCTCCGTCTGTGGCAGAGCTAAATCGTTAAAAATACATATCTTTTATTAATAATTCTAAATTATATTTTGGTTTCCATCCTAATTCCATTTTTGCTTTAGAAGAATCCCCAATTAGAACATTAACTTCTGCGGGTCTAAAATATTTTTTGTTTATTTTTACTAATGTTATCCATTCTTTGTTGTTATAATGATAATAGCCGAACACTTCACTGAGTCCAGAATTAATCCATATTCCATAAACACCAGAAAGATAAAAAGATTTTTCAATAAACTCTTTTACCTCATATGTTTCTCCACTCGATAAAATATATTCTTTTACAGATTTTGATAAAAATTTTATATATTCTCTTGTTAAATCTTCCTCAGAATTTAACCTTGTTTTCTCGACATAATCGTTCCATTCTCTTATGATGTCTAAGTCTTTTCTATAAATATCTTGATTCATCATTCTCCAAATCCCATCACAAAAATCAATTGCATGGGACCAATCTCTTTTTGCATATATATTTCCAACTTCCATTGGAGTTGGATAACCATTTTCTAGCTCGGCTTTTATTCTTTTGATATTTGATATGACCTTCTTGGTTAAAAAACACTCTGCTCTTCTTGGGCTTTCATGATTAAAAAGAAATCCTTGTATAGCATACAAACCGTAACTTTCGCGGTAAACCTTAACTAAATGTCTAGCTGACGCTTTTGAAGCTCCATAGGGCGATCTTGGTTTTAATGGATGATTTTCATCTTGTGGCATATAATCTACATCGCCGAATTCCTCTGACGAACCAGAAGAATAAAATCTACATGTCGGACAATAATTTTTAATTGCCTCTAAACATCTCAAAACCCCGATTGTATTAATATCAAAAACATGTTTTGGAGCTTTCCATGAAACTTGAACAAAAGAGTTTGCCGCAAAATTTAAAAAATAATCTGGTTGAATTTCTCTAACTAGGGAGTTAATAGATTCTTCATCCGTTAAATCACCGAAAACAACTTTGAATCTTTTGTCATTTATTTGGTCTTTGATATTAGTCAAATCTGGTTTTGTATAATGTCTAATCATTCCAAAAATGCTTATGTCTTTATATTTATCCAAAAGATAATCTACCATATAAGACCCAGTTTGGCCTAAAACGCCTGTAATTAATACTTTCATTTAATATTCTGCCTTTCTTGCTAAGTTTAGTTCTACCATCTCATCATTGAGACTTTTTTCTTCATCTGGTAAATATATATTTGCTAAAAATCTACCGTATTTACCGTATTTATCTTTGTCGTTTTTAAAGGTTTCTACTATAATTGTTTTACCTAAAATTTTTTCTCTAAGCCAATCTCTTGTTATTACCCCTTTTGACTTTTCAAAACCCCTCATTTCTGGGGCATCGATTCCATATAAGCGAACTCTTTCTTTGAGTTGGATTTTAAATCCAAGATCTAAAATAATATCAATAGTGTCGCCATCGTAAGCAGATATTACCTCTGCTTTGTATCTAAATAAATTTTTATTTTCCATTATATTGCCACCTCTGCTTTTATTGTTTCGTGGTGTTCGTAATTTTCTAAAATACTATCTTTATATTCCCAATTAAAAACATTATTAAACTTTTCTGTTTTTATTTTAGGCAAAGAAAATGGTTCTCTTTTAATCTGTTTTTCGCATTGTTCTAAATGATTCTCATAAATATGAACGTCATCTAAAAATCCAGTTAAAATACCCTCTTCTAAATTAGATTCTTTGGCCAACAAATGAAGCAACAAAGCGTAAGAAGAGATGTTAAAGGGAAGTCCAAGAAAAACGTCTACAGATCTTTGGTACCATGTTAAATCTAATTTACCATTTCTTACTCCAACTCTAAAAAGAACATGGCAAGCTGGCAATGCAGTGTGTTTCAGACCAAGAGGGTTCCAAGCTAAACAAAGCATTCTTCTATCTTCGGGATTTGTCTTAATTGTATCTATAATATTTTGAAATTGATCTATCCTGTTTCCTATTTTATATACTGCAAGAGGATCATGAAAATTGCGCCAACTTGCTCCGTAAAGACAAGGCCCGAGATCGTCCTCCTCTTTCATTTCTGTAAAAGTATCTGGATCACAATTATAAGCAACTTTTTGAGGATTGCACCATTGGTCCCAAATTTTACAACCGCGTTCTTGAAACCATTTTTTAGAAGTTAGACCTTTTATAAAACCTTCCAATTCGACTTTTAAAGTTTTCCATGCTATTTTTTTTGTTGTTATAATTGGAAAACCTTCGGCCATATTATGTTGAATAATGGTTGCTGGAATTTTATAACAATCTATTCCTGTTCTATTTTTTACAATTTCGCCAGATCCTAAAATATTTTTAACGAGGTCTAAGTATTTTTTTTCAAAATTATTCATAATTATTTTTATAGGCCGATAATAATTTATTCATTATTTACAATATCCCCATCTTGGTTTGTCGAAAAAAGAAATTTATCGCCCCAACAATAATCATAATTTAAATCAGATAAATTAAAAGAGTTCAAAAAGTTACTTTGAATATAATATTTTTGTTCTATTTCTGATTTAGAGGGATTTCTGCCGATCATCTCTTTTACTAATTCAATAGCTTTAAACTCTAATTCTTGTATTTTAGATTTATTCATTGTTTATCCGTCGATCCAAATCTGCCACTACCTCTTTCAGTCTCTTCGAGTTTTTCTACATATTCAAGCTCTATTTCTTTGTTGTAAGAATGGTCAAAAACAATCTGCCCAACATCATCCCCAATATTGTATATTTTATCTACATTTATAATAGCTCTTTTTATGTCAATAAAATCCTCTGGTTGAAAAATATAATTGAATCTTACAATTAAATTACCTGTATAAGATGGGTCTATAACTCCAACGGAGTTGCATTGCGCCAAACTACGTTTTGAAAGAGAACTTCTGGGATAAATATAACAACCCTTTTCTGTTTGTAATTGAATACCAGTGTTATATTCAATATAATCTACTCTAGAAAAAACATAAAATGTTGGATCTGTCATATACCTTTGTAACCTAACTTCTCCATCAACAAATTCTTCGCTTGTATAGCTCATAAACCTACCTTTTATTAGGGCTTCTTTACAAGCAATATTATAGCCTAAATCTCCGTCTCTTGGAGGGGTAATATTTTTTTCATTACCATTTTTTAAAATTTTAATCTTCATAATGAATAGGTGTTCCTTTTGGAAATTGTTTTTTAAACCTTCTCCACATTAACTTTTCTTTGCCCATTTCAAGTTGCCTTTGTGCTTCTTTTGACTCATATATAAAATCATAAAAAAGTTGCTTTAATCTTTTTACTTTTTTTCCTCTCATATTATTGTTTTTGTAAATTAACTATTTCTAGAAATTGTTGATATGTTGGATATTCTGTTTTTCCTATTGAATATAATAATGCTAATTGTAATTTCTCTGAAACTTCAAATTCGTAAAATACAGTATATTCGAAATCTATTTTTTGCCAGTTTTCTCTAACTGCGACCAAATAAAAGTTGTACGCATGTCTTTCTGTTAATACTGGAATTTCCTCCAGATTTGGGTCCGTTGGAATTTTGTTATCATTTGTCTCGCAACCCAAAAGTAACAGGGTTAACAATAATTTAATTATTTTCATTTATCTAATACTATTTTTTTTTATAAAAATGTCAAGACAAAATTTGAAATAAACTGAATTAAGCCTCGCAGGATCATCATTTTAATCTTTCTTTTGCAATGTTATAATAATTTTCTTCTTTTTCAATACCGATAAATTGACGATTTAGGTTTTTTGCTGCTAGACAAGTTGTGCCGGACCCCATACAATTATCAAGAACTAAATCGTTTTCATTGGTATAGGTTTTGATTAGATATTCGCAAAGGTCAACTGGTTTTTGGGTAGAGTGTAATTTCCCGTTTCTATTCGGGACGACTTTGGAATCTAAAACCGAACTAGGCTGGACAAAATTAGGATCATACCTTTTCTTTACTTTATTAAGCTTAACATGATTAGACTCTCCACAATAATGATCGTAGTTATAACAGGCTTTTCCAATCCCGACTCTCGGTTTCATAACTGGATTGTATGTTGGTTGATTTTTATAAAAAACTAAAATATCTTCATGGTATCTCATCGGTCTATATTTCGCCGCTGTCATTCCGGTTGGAACGTTTTTGCTCCAAACTAGAGAATATCTAAATTTATCCCTATTGGAAACTATCAAGTCTGTTGTAAAGGGCTGGCTTGCGAATAATACAATGGCGGAAGATTCGTCGCAAATTCTTTCGTATTGTTCCCACAGTTTATCGAAAGGGATTATTGTATCCCATTTACATGCCGTCGTTCCGTAAGGCAAATCGCATAAAATCATATCCACTGATTTATCAGGGACGTCTTTCATTAACTCTAAACAATCGCCGTGCCATAATTCTTGTGTCATAATTTTAATTTTTTTGTGCTATTAAGCTCTTTCTCAATGCCACCGTTCTTTTAAACTTACTTTTATTAGGGCTTCTTTACAAGCAATATTATAGCCTAAATCTCCGTCTCTTGGAGGGGTAATATTTTTTTCATTACCATTTTTTAAAATTTTAATCTTCATAATGAATAGGTTTTCATTTATCTAATACTATTTTTTTTTATAAAAATGTCAAGACAAAATTTGAAATAAACTGAATTAAGCCTCGCAGGAAGCGCAACTCATGATATCTCTAGATAAATCCTGAGATGGATTTGTGCTTCTTTGGTAATACAAGGTTTTAACCCCCATTTTCCATGCTTCTATCATTAAATCGCTTACCAATTTCGGTTTCGTCTCTGCTGGAATCATTAAATTTAAGCTTTGAGATTGATCTATATATCTTTGTCTGTTCGCAGCTTGGATGATTATTTCTTTTTGTGATATTTGCCCAAATGTTTTAAAAATATCTTTTTCTTCATCGGAAAGAAAATCTAAATGCTGGACAGATCCACCTTTTACTAAAATTGATTTCCAAACTTCTTTATTATTTTTTTCTTTTTTCTCTAGCAAATCAATCAAAAATGGATTTTTATAAGCAAAATTTCCTTTCGCTAATTTTTTAACAAAATAATTACTATTTAAAGGTTCAATAGAGGGAGATACTTGCCCTAATATAAAAGAAGATGAAGTTGTCGGTGCTATAGCTAATGTTGTAACGTTTCTTCTGCCATAGCCTTTTAATAATTCTGGTTCCCCTAATTTTTCTGCTAATGATTCTGATGCTTTATTTGCTTTTTCTTGCATCTTTTTAAATATAGAATTATTCAAGAATTTGGCTTCCATACTTTCAAAACTTATATTTTTAGATTGTAATAGAGAATGCCACCCTAAAACCCCCGCGCCCAAAGCTCTTTGTTTTTTTGCAAAATTATAAGCCGCTTTCATTAGTGGGATATTCTCTGATTTTGTAATAAACTCTTCGTTTACTGAATCAAGAAAATAAATAAGTGTCTCAATGGCGTCAGTCTTTTCTATCTCATCCCAATGAAGTAAATTCAAAGAAGATAAAACACAAACAAATGAATTTTCTTCGTCTGAAAAAAGTTCTATTTCAGAACAGAGATTTGAGGAATTTATTTTCATTCCTTTATCTTTATATACTTTTGGCGCATTTTTATTGACAGTATCTGTAAATTGAATGTAAGGGTATCCCGTCTCGAATTTTTTTTTGATTATTTTTGCCCAAATTTTTCTTTTATCTTTATTGCCGTCGATCATGGATTTCATCCAATCATCTGTTATGGTAACGGCAATGTTCATATTTTGAATTGCATGTCCATCATTTCTAATAGTCAAAAATTCTTCAACATCTGGGTGTTCTACTGGCAAATATGCCGCGAAAGATCCTCTCCTTTGACTACCTTGACTAATAATTTCTGCTACAGTATCGAAAAGCTCCATAAAGCGAACTGGTCCGTCTGCTTCGCCGCCGACTGATATCTTGCTCCCCCTAGCCCTAATATCTCCAAAATAACCAGAGGTTCCTCCCCCTTGCTTACTCATCATTCCAACTTCTGCGGTTTTTTCTAAAATACCATCGACCCTATCTGGAATAAAACTATTAAAACAACTGACTGGAAGCCCCCTTTTATTTCCAAAGTTAGACCAAACTGGACTAGACAAAGAATAATAACCCTTCGCCATATACTTGTAAAATTTATCTGAGAAGCCTTTGATTCCCAATATTTTTTCTGCGTTATCTGCTATTTCTTTTACTCTTTGTTTTGGTGAGATACCGTCTTTTAAATATCCTCTTTGTAAAAATGTTTCTGAATCTTCATTTAACCAATAAAAATCTTCGTAGTTCTTTTTTTCTTTCATATGTTTTAAAATAGTTCGTTTTCGTCAAAGCTTTTAGATTTTTTACTATAATCTACAGGGTGCTGAAAAAGAAAGTCTGTCGAAAAATTTCCAAGTATTTCTTCATCGAACCATTCTGTTTTTTCTATAATATTTTTATCTATTTCGAATATTTTGTCAAAACCTATTTGCTCCAAGGAATCATTTATTCTGTTTTTTATAAATTCTTCTAGTACCCCTGCATTCAAAGAATCTTCTTGAATACCATTCACCATCCAATGAATTATTTTTGATTCTGCTAAAAATGCTTGTTGGGCCTCGTCTTGAATTTTTTCTTCTAATTCTTTATCAAAAAGTTCTGGATGTTCTTGCCTAATTGTATTTACCAAAGTTATTCCTATTTTTGCATGGATATCTTCTTCTAGAACGGTATAAGCGGTCATTTGTCTAGTATCTTTCAAAAAGTTTTTCTTTCCAAACCAATTCACTACATAAAATTGACTAAAAAGACTAACATTTTCAACAAATAAAGTAAAAAGTATCAATGCGTAAACAAATTGTTTTTTGCTATCTTTGTAATATCTATGGGTATATTTCTTTAAATAATCAACTCTGCCTTGAATCCAGTCTAATTTAAGGTTTTTTTCAAAAATATCATCCATCTCCAAAACCTCTAGAAGCCTTTCATAGCCATTATTGTGTATAACTTCCACATTAGCCATTACATAGCCCATATCAACGATTGATGGGTGTGGTAAATTATCCCCTAATTTAGCCCAAAAGGTTTTAACGGCAATTTCTATTTGTCCAATTGCTGATAATGCTCTAGTAATTATTTCTTTATCCCTATCTGAAAGTTTTGTTTTAAAATCTTGTAGATCTGATGAAAAATTAAATTCTTTGTCTGTCCAGAATCCATTGTGCATAGCTGTTATAAACTTGTCTGTCCAAGGATATAAATCTGGTTTTCTTGATACTTGTTCTTTAAAAATACTCATAATAATATTGTCTCCGTTAAATTGGTGTTGTCTAATTTACACGTCAAAAAATATCTTCATTCAAAAAAAATTATATAAACCTATGGGTATTATGGTTTAATAAATTTTAACTTTTTTTAGGAAAGAGAACAATTCTTCATATTCTTTTTCTGTAGAAAATTTTGAATATGTTTTTTTTGCTATTTCGTCTCTGCCAAAACTTAAATGCAAATTATCTGAGACTCCATATAAATCTCCAGAAGACTTACCGCAAATTGGTTCATTAATTTGTTCCAAAACAGATGGTATCTCATAAGAAAGAACTGGAGTACCGACTGATAATGATTCTAAAACAACTCTATTTAAAGCCTCTCTCAAATGAGAAAGAAAAAGTGTTGCTTTGGCATTTAAAAATACCTCTTTTTTTCTTTCTTGGGTTAAATGACCCATAAATCCAAAATTTGGGGTATCAAATGAAAGCATCTTTAGTTTTCTTTCTCTTTTTTCATCGCCAGATCCATAGGCTAAAAATTTCTTGTCTGGATTTAATTCGGCGATCTTAATAAAATCGTATATCCCTTTTGTGTTTTCTGGCCAAGTCAAACTTGAAACCCACAAAAAGTAAGAATTTTTACTTTTGTTTTTACTTTGAAACTCAAATTGGTCTTCATTTATTCCAGTATAGCAAAAAAAATTGTGTTCTTTATCCCAATCTGTTTTTGTCCATCTATTATATTGATCTTTGGAAATAAATCTGTAATAAACAAGGTCGTTTTTCACTAATTTTGAATCTTCTCTTGATATAATTCCAGAATGAACCGTACAAATTATAGGTTTTCCAAATTTAATTAATGGTTGAACAGCCCAAAAGCCATTAACAAAGAAAATATCTACCTTTTTTTCCTCACAGACTCTTACTACCTCAGAAATAAATCTTTGATTATCCCCAATAGACTCTGTTTCTATAATTTCGTACGGATAATCTTTGAAGGTTGTTCTTTTCGGAGTTATAACGAAAAAATCTTCTTTTTGAGAATATAATTCATTGGCAAAATTTTCAACGCAAGATTGTGTTCCGCCACATTTTGTATTTGGAAGAGATTGCGTTGATGCTACTGATATTAAACATATTTTTTTTTGCATATCTATTTAATTATTCAAATATTATAATAGAAATTTGCAACTTCGCCATTGTCGGAACTATACAAGAAACTTACTGCACTTTGTTTGTTTCCCACATAACCCTTTTCTGAATGCCAAGCATCAGGTGGGCAAAGAGACGGCAAAACTCTAACTTTGATTCCTTTATATTCTCTCAACCAATCTTGGTGCAAATGTCCCAAATGCACATAATGGTTTTTGCATAAAGAAAAATCTTTTGATTCTCTCGCCATTATTAATGGTAAATCTGCGTGTTTCTCATTTCTACCATGAGTCCACATAAGCAAATTATTTCCAAATTGATAATATTTTCGTTGGGTTGATTTATTATTGATATTTACCGCTTTGTTATTTCTATACCAAGCTTGCAAATATTCTCCTAAATGCCAACATTTTTCAGAATCATGATTTCCAGCGACTATAACAATTTCAATATTATATTTGGTCGAATAATAGTCAAGAAGATCTGTAATCAAAGAACAACCATTTTTAAATGTTTTTTGCCATCTACTATCGTCATCCTGCCTTGTTCCAGCGGTTGTCGCACCGCTTAGACCCTCTGAATTAAAAAAGTCGTTGCCAATTGGTACAATTAATTTATTAATTGGCAATCCCTCTACATGAGACATTAAAGAATTGAATGCCGATCTAAAATATTCTTTCGCTATCTTAGTATCATAATTACCATGCCCAGTTTCTTCCCCCCAAGACATTTTAGCTAAATGTAAGTCTGGAATAGAAACTTCATAGAAAAAACCATTTTTTTCTTCTGAATTTCTTTCTTGTTTATCTCTTGGGCTAATTTTATTCAATTCATTTCTGAAAAACTCTATGGTTTCCTTTAGTTTGTTAGTTTCTTTTCTCTTTAACCAAGCTTTAACTTGATAAAGCGGAGAATGAACCAGATTCTGTTTTTCATTTTTCGCCGCGACTTCCCATTTATTAATAACGTACCTTTCAACTTCCCAAACGTTTAAATCAACCTTACATACCTTTAAAAGATCCTCTAGGGTTCTAACGTTTTCGTCAATAGATTCTGCCTCTGCGGAATTTTTAGTTTTTTGTTCGAAATTTGTTTTTGATGAATCTGGCTCATTATTAAAAAAGGATTCTGCTTCCGCTATAAAAGTTCCGTAATTGCCAAATAATTTATTTATCAAATGTTTTGAAACCAAAGCTTTTCTAGTAAAGAAGCTTCTTGGTATTGTTTTTCCATTTAAAAAGCTGTATTTATATTTAAATTCTCTATATAACTCTACTAAGTCTTTCTCTGTTTGTGTTTTTTTGTTCATATTTTTAATAACATATATATAAGTTTTCATCTTGTGAAAATACCAAAAGCAATATATTGAAACTCTTAGTGTTACTTGCCTTATACTTTTTAAGATACCCGATGAAATTGTTTGTAAAAAAGACTAACTGTTGCTCTCCATTTTCTGAGGAACAAATGTAAATCTTATTTGCGTTGAAATTTATTTTTTTTCCAGCGATTGAAAACGCCATTGAATTCTTAAAAAATACTCCAAAATCAGTTTTTTCTGCTTCGAAATCTAAATCGCTTGGAAAAATTTTTGATGTATAAAAATAATTAATTTCTCCCAATACATCATTCGGAAACTCACTCGGAGACTTTATAATAGTCATTCCCTGAGAAGCCAAAAAGTCTTTGTATTCAGAGTTTTCTTGTTCCCCCATACTAGTCTGCCCCCAATTCATTGCTTGTTGCGAATAAACCATTGTGGAAAGAAAAGTAAATAAAATGCAAAAAAATATTTTTTTCATGTTGGACGAATAATATATTTTTTTTGCTTAAAGTCAAGGAAATTTTATTCAACCAAGAAGAAAACTGGAGGTAAATTCTCTAATGGGTTGCTACCATACAGATGTTCGCCGTCCTTAGATGATTTTTTTCCTTCTTTTATCCCAAGCTCAATACCTTTTATGAAATTTTTGACAAGCTTTTCATCGTAAAATGGATCTCCTTTGATATTTAAATCATAAAATGAATTATAAGAATTTAATATTGTGGAAAAATTATTGAAAACAAAATCTTCATAATCAGCCATTCCTCTTTTTTCTAATTCTTCTGTTATCGTTTCTCTTAAATTCTCTGGGGAATAATCAAAACCTGTAGTAAATATTTTTAAAGATTCATTAACAATTGAAAAAATTGGGCCATATTGTGGATTATTAATCACTGCATTATGAACAACAAATATTGTTCCGCTTTTAACAAAATTTACAATTCTTTCTAGTGAAGCATTATTAAAAGAGAGGGACGCGCATCCCCCCAATAAAAATATTAGAAATATTGAAAAAGTTTTTTTAATAGTATTCATATCCAAATGTCCATTTGTCCCTGCATAGAAGAGAGTTTTTTATAAAATCAAAATCGAGATAGAATCTCCCTTTATCCCCCCAAAGAGATCCCCAAGAATTCATTCCAGAAAACATCTTTTTTTTATAATCAAAAGAATCTAAATACATAGCATGACCATAAGTCGCAAGATTTCTATTTAAAATTTCTTTTGAAGATGGGGTTCTTATTATTCCTTTCGTTTTTGAATCCCACTCTTTTAATATATGATCGTGAAGCATTACGCTTATTATAACTGGCAATTTTTCGACAGCTATACAATGCATTAATTTATCTAGTAATTCATTATTTTTGCCAGAAATTCTTTCGTATGAGTTGATTTTAGACAAATAATTAAATTTTGGAGGCATATCATAAACACCTTCTGTTATTGGCCAATTATAATCTAAACACGCCCCTTTTTTATGTAAAATTTTCAAACCATCTCTTATGTAAGATCCAGAATCTTTATCTGTCCAACCTCTCAATGATCTTGCATAAAAATAAACATAATTACCTGATAAAAGTAGATTTTCTTCTTTTTCATTAAAAAAGATTCTTTTCATTAAATTGTATCTTGCGCTTGTTACAGCAAAACCAACGCAGGAAGAAGTTGTTCTTTGATTTCTAGCTTCTGGAGAAAATTCCGCTAAAGAATATTTATCTTTATGGTTTTCCCCGCTAAAATCTTTTATTATGTCTTTTCTGTCTTTTTTATCAAAAGCCGCGCCAAATGAAATTGGCATCCCATCAACTTCAATACTTTTATCTATACTGTAGTTTCTATTCTTTTTTATTAAATTATTAAAAATAGAGTTCATATTGTTTTTTTGCTTTTAATAAAATTGACATTTTTTGTTCTAAAAGCATTTCGTTCCCGAACCATTCGTCTATTTTTTCATTTTGGAAATTAGTTATTTCTCCGCCCCCAGAATCTATTACTCTAAAAAAAGAGTTTCTTTCTTCTGAATCCATAAAATAAAAACCCTCTGTTATATTAGTAATCATAAAAGATTCATTGTAATTATTTGTACCATATTTCTCTTTGCTTGAAGAACAAGCACATAAAAATAAAACTAATGATAGTAATAAAAATTTCTTCATACTATATTAACCCCCTTGAACAATAAATGGTTCATTGGCAAAACTTTGCGCAGATATATTACTACCAAAATTAAATGCCCCGCTAGCAAAGCTGAATGCTTCTTTGTTGTTGAGATATGTAAAATACATACTTCCCAAACCAAGCCCCAAAGGTAGGGCATAATCCAACAATTTTTGGCCAGTTGTTGCTGGCAACATTGTTCTTTGCATTGGATCTCTAACAGCGATAGTTTCTAGGGTTCCGTCCGCTCTGAAATTTAGTTCTGTTCTTGGCGAATCTTGGTATGCTTGCAAATAATCCTTATTTGCTTGAATATATGCTCGATATAATTCTGTTGAATTACAACCAAACAAGAAAAAACAAACCGAAAAGATTGATAGATATTTTAGTATTTTTTTCATTTTTAAAGTTTTATTAGGCTAATAATGGCATAGACGCCAGAAAAATAAGCAAGGATGTTAAAAATTTTGCTATTTTATTTTTTATAAGGTAGCGTTTTTTACACAAAATATGTTTATTTGTTAAAAAAAACCCTTTCATCTTCTTCTATTTTATATATAAATTGTTCTTTTTTAATAAGTTCTGGATCGTCGCCTAATATATTATACCTATAATAATTTGATAAAATAAGCTCTTTTTTAAAAAAAGAAAACATATTTGTATGTTTATTTAGGTTTTTGCAGAAATCGTTGAACGAATCAAATGACATATTGTAGCCAAGGTTCTTATATTCAAATCTAAATTCTTGTCTTAAATTTTCTTGTTTTTCGTATTTTTTATAATTAGCAAACTTTTCCGCAGAATAAACTAACATCAAATGGTTAGATCTTCCATAAAAACAGTAATATTTAATGCTATTTACTATAAAATTAGAATTTTTGTTTCTCAACGAATAAATAGAATCTTCGTCTTTAAAATTATCCCCCAATAATGTTAATTTTCCGTTGACATTTTTTGGCCCCCAATGAGGATTTCCATAAAAATGAAGTGCGTCATTGTATTTAAAAAGAAATGGCTTGCTCCTTTGATACACACATGTTACACCATTTTTTTCTAAATTTTCTATTAATTCTGGAAGGTATTCCGCAAAAGATGAATTTATTCTTTCTCTAGAATCCAAAAGAACAAACCAATCGCCATCTTTCATATTCCCCTGCCTAAATATTTCGTTGAATTGAAAATCAAAATCATTAGTCCAATTTCTAGAAATTATTTTCCCAGACTTTTTCCTTAAATTAAGAATTTCTAAGGTTTTATCTGTTGACCCGCCATCAACAAAAATCAAGCCATCAAACAAATTATAAACAGCCGTAAGTTGTTCTATGTTTTTTTCTTCGTTTTGCGTTATCCCGCAAAGATATAGGTTATAGTTTTTCATGTGTTACTAAATTATTAAAAATGATTTTTTGAAATTCTATTAGTTCTTGATTTTTTAAAAAAGATATTATAACATCGTCGCTCAATTCTTTGTATCTTTCTAAAACATTCATATTAAAAGGATTTTCTTCTTTCACCCCATCAAAAGAGCTTCCGCCGCCATGTTGACTTACTTTAAAATGTTGGGTTTCTGGTTTATCGAATTCAAATTGATCTTGTATTTGATACCTATAAGAATTGGAATCGAACCAATTATTATAATTTACAATATAAAGTGTTTCATTGATATAATTAGTATTACCGATAAATTCATTTGCGTGATTAACCCACATTTCTGTAAAGAATTTTAGTTGGTGTTCATTTTTTAATGAGCTAGCTAAATTATTTAAATAATCCCTAAGAACTAAAACTCTAAATATATTTTTGGGTCTTTTAAAGAAAGACTTTTTAATCATAGATTCTTCATTTTCTATTGTTTTTTCATCAAAAAAATAATTTTCATAATTAACAAAAACTGATCGTGGGTTTGGGTTTGGGTTTTCCAATTCTTTATTGTGAAATATATGATCGTTTGACCAAAACTTTGTTGATGTGTCTACGATGCTTTTTCCCAAATCTGGATCATTGAAATGAATGTTGTTGTCAAATTTATGCCTCATCCAATCTAGAACTCCATGATGGCCGCTTCTTTGCTTGGCATAAAAGATAAAAAGATTATCTGTGCTTTCCAGCATATCAAACTTCGCTTTTACATGCTTTTTGTTTTTTATTTGTAATATTTGATCGTTTTCTTTTTTATGATTATTCATTCCAGAGTTTTAAATTGTGTTTTATTGTATTAAATTTTAATTCTTCCTTATTGGTTTTTATATCGAATGGTTCTTCGCCGCCGTTTCTCTTAGTCTTAAAGTCATTCCAAAAACCTTTATTTATGTTTATTCTATCATCTAAATCAGCATAACCAAGATGATAAACAAAAGTCCCATCGTTTTCTATAAAGTCTAAAAAATCATATATATCATCAAAATTATTTCTACTTAATACGGCGAAATTCGCCAAATTTCCAGATGCATCTATTAACTCGCAAGTATCTGTTTTTTTTATATCTATAGAACCACTATTATTTTTTCCAAAATTTACTACACCCCTAAAAAGGTTGTCTTCATGAAGATACCACTTGAATTTATTCTTGTAAAAAGAAAGGTCTTTTTTAATTTCATCCACTCTTCCCCATAGATCCAAAGAGTGAATAAAAGCGGAGTTAAATTCTGAATTTTTTATTTTATCGTAAATACCAACCCATCTATCATAATGCCACAAAGGAATCCTTTCATCTAAATCCAAGCCTATTTTTGCTGGAAGAGTTGTTGATTGAAGCGAACAATTCTTTAATTTTCCAACAAACAATATATCTTCCTTGTTTGTATCACAATAAATCATTCTTGCCCCAAATTTTTCTAAAATAGAAATTTTTTTGGAATTCTTTTCGTCAGATGGTACTGAAATAACGACTTCTTCCGCAAATTTGGAGAAGTTTAAAACTGCGTCTTCCAGAAATTGATCTGAATAATAACCCTTATCTAAGTTGAAGGCTGTAGTATAAATACTGAACATTGTCAATAACAATATATTTTTTTTTACAAATGTCAATAAAAAATTAATTGGTTTTTTTACATTTCAGAAACCCATCTATATTTCATTGAAAAACAACGACTTACAGAAAAAAATGAATTTTATGCTTGACAAGCAAAATAAAAAGTACATATTAAGATAATATCGAGCGAATGGAATGAGCGAAGACTAACTTTGTTTTCATAGAAAACGTCCAAAGCATTAAATAAAAATAAAAGCATTAAAATGGTTAACAATATAAATAACACCTTTCGACAGCTTGCCTGTCAACAAGCGAAGCGCGTTAGTAATTATGATTCGCTCGATTTTCCAGTAATAAAGCTTGTTACTAGTATAAAGGGCTTGAAAAACACTAGTACTTATTAAAACGATAATATATATGAAATTTATCACTAGAAAATTTAAACACGATTGTTACGCCTACGGCGTTAACGCCTTTGGCGTTAGTAATTTATGAAAATTGAAGACGAAAAACTAATAAAAAGATACAAGATCAGTAATAAAAAATCTGATTTTAAAAAATTGCACGACAAGTACCATAAATATATATCTGCTATAACAAACAATATTGTCGGAGAAAATTATGGTTATATAAAGGAAGATAGTTATTATCTATTATATCTTGCGGTAAAAGATTATGATGAAACTAAAAATGCTAAATTTAAGAGTTTTCTTTCTTTAAAAATTAAATGGCACTATTTGAACGCTATTAACAAGGAAAAAGTTAATAGAGATAAAAGTGATTTATTTTTTAAACATGGTGCCAAAAGTGAAGAAAAATATCACAATTTGCAAAAAATATGTAAAGAGAATGGGTTGGGCGTAATTTTTTCTAAATTTTTTGTTGGAAAAAGCTTGACAGAAATTTCAAAAGACTTATCTTGTAGTAAATCACAAATAACAAAACTTTTCCAAAGGGAAATAAAAACACTAAAAAAAATATATGAATAACGTAACACTAATCGGAAACCTAACAAGAGCGCCAGAATCTACAGCAGTAGGAGAAACTACTGTAACTAAATTCTCGGTTGCGGTTAATAAAAAGATCAAGAAGCAAAATGGAGAAACAAAAGAACTAGTTGTTTTTCCAGATATTGAAGCATGGGGTAGAGTAGCAGAAAATTGCGCAAAATATTTGGATAAAGGTTCCAAAGTTGCAATTATCGGTGAATTGGCCCAAAGTTCTTGGGAAAATGAACAGGGAGAGAAAAGAACAAAACTTTTTGTAAAAGCTAGCTCCGTAGAATTCTTGTCAACTCAAAACTCTGGTTCAGAGCAGGAACAAGAAAAAACCACAAGTAGTTCTTCTTCATCTAATAAATCTAAACAAGATAATTTTGATGATGATTTTGACGATGATGTTCCATTTTGATAGTCGCTAATCTTTTTAAATCATAACCCAATTATTAAAACAATTGGGTTATCTTATATGTCTAAATTAATATTCAACGCACCATTTAATTCTTTATCATTTGGAAATGTTTCGTTTAACCTGTTAAAAGAATTTATCAAAAGAGACGATGTTGATCTGAGTTTATTTCCAATATCAAATAACTTGGATTTTTCCGCCTATGATGTCGATGATTCTTTCAAAGAAAACGTTAAAAAATTATACGAAAAAAGATTCAACGGAATAAACAAAGAAACGCCGTGCATAAGACTATGGCATCTAAATGGTTCCGAATATAAGATAACAGATAATAACATACTTTATTCTTTCTACGAATGTAATTCTCCAACAAAAGTAGAACGCTCTATTGTTGAATTAAATAAAAAAGTAATATTTTCGTCTTATTACGCAAAGAATTGTTTTTCTGACTTGGGTATTGAAACTGGATTTATTCCACTTGGATTTGATGAATCTTTTTATGAGGATGATTCAATTTCTGAAAGAATTGGCAATAAAATACATTTTGGTTTATGCGGTAAATGGGAAAAAAGAAAGCACACTGAAAAAATCATTAAAGCTTGGGTAAAAAAGTACGGCAACAATCCTAAATATTTATTAACTTGTTTGGTTACTAATCCATTCTTTAATGAAGACCAAATGAAAAAACTTATCATTAATTGTTTGGAAGGAAAAAGAATCTGGAATGTTAATTTTGTTCCGCATTTAAAAACCAACAATGAAATTAATCATTATATTAATAGTATAGATATTGAGCTAGCAGGACTCAGTGGGGCAGAGGGATGGAATCTACCCGCGTTCAATTCTGCATGTCTAGGCAAATGGCCTATTGTTTTAAATGCGACATCTCACAAAGATTGGGCAAACAAAGATAATTCTATTCTTTTGAAGCCTTCTGGAAAAGAAGAAATTTATGATGGAGCTTTTTTTCAAAAAGGACAAGAGTTTAATCAGGGCGAGAAATATTGTTTCGAAGAAGATTCTTTGATTGAAAAATTCGAAGAAGCCGAAAAAAGGGCAAAAACAAAAAATACAAATGGCCAAAAACTAAGAGAAAAATTTACTTATGCTAAGATGGCTGATTCTTTGATTAATAGTTTTTAGTGTAAAAACAAATATGTTCTACACATATCAACACCCAAAAACAAAAGAAATCCGCGACATTCAGCAAGGAATGAATGATAAGCACCAATACTTCGGCAATGGCAAAGAAAAAAAAGTAGAGTGGATCAGAATATTCAATTCACCCGAAATCGCCAAAGACACAAAAACAGACCCATTTGATTCCAGAAAATATGTGGAAAAAACTGGCGATCAAAAAGGCACGTTCAAAGACCTAAGAGAACAAAGCCAAGAAGCTTCTGAAAAAAGAAAAAGTCTTTACGGCGGAGAAGACCCGCTAAAAAGACAATATTTTGACAATTGGAGCAAAGAAAGAAACGGTTTAAGTCATCCTCAAGACAATAAACAAAAAACTTTTAAAGACGTTAAAAAGTCAATTGAAGAAAGAAGAGAAAAGAAAAACAAAAAAAATAAAATAATGCAAAAATAGTTATTATTCTATTCTGTCCCATTGTGGAAAGTTATTCTCAATTATTTTTTTGTCTTTTAATCCAGATCCCTTTATCCAGCCAAAAGCTCTTACAGATTTATAAGCGGAAAATATTAAAAATCCTGATATTGGTGGATCAACATAACCCATAGCTTCATGGAAAAGATTATCAAAGATATCCCTAAAGTATTTGAACTGTTCGTTTGTTATTATTTCTTCTTTTTTTAAAAACCAAATTAATCTATATCCAGAATCGTGAATTATTGCCGCTCTTTTAATTTGTGTCGGCGCGATTATTATCCACCAAAATCTTGGTATAGAAGCGTAATCTGTTTTAAACCCAGCCCAAACAGTAAAAACATTTTTTTCTAAATCAAACCATAGGGGTATTTGTAGATAATAAGGGTTCGTTTTGTTGCCATTATCAATTTTTAATTTATCTAAAAGACAAAAAAGATCTTTTAGACCACCTATTATTTTTTCGCTTTGTATATAATAAGATGTGTCATTTAATATCTTTTCTGTTCTCCAAGTTCCAGATATTTGACGCGAATCAACTAATTCTTTAAATCCTTTGCTCATATAAGCGCATATAAGCGCATATAAGCGCATATTTGTACTTATATTTACACTTATATTTTAAATATTGTTAATTAATATCCGAAAGTCTCTTGATACCAAAGCTGATCTTTGTCAATGTATTGGCCCGATTCTTTTGTTAAAGTTTTTCTCCAATTATTTTCTTTTGGGGCAATGATATCTGGTTTTATATCATGAAAGCCATAAACGCCAAAAAATGAGGAGTCTTCTTGGTTTTCTTTTTTTAAACCAGTGAAGTAATGTTCCTCGTAATATTCTTCGCTGATATACTCGTACACTCTTTTTAATTCTTTTTCGGGATTTTCGCAAAAATCTTCGTAACGAACAAAAAGTATTTTTTCGTTGATATTTCTTTGAAAAAGATCCAATGTTCTCAATAAAGCGAGTCCGATTGGTTGTGTATTTAACCAGTATTCTACTCTTTGATGAAGAGTCATATTTCTTAATTCTGCTGGATTATCTGGCCCCGCTGGTAAATGTCTCGTTTTTCTATAAGTTTTTTCCATAGAAGCAATTATAGATTTTAAATCTCTAACCATACAAATCATTTTTGGTTTTAGATTCCACTGTTCTACCCACTCATAATAGTGCGACCACCCACGATTTTTATCACAAACAATAGGTTTATTTGTGATAGGATCATAGAAATATTTAGCCATTCCACCGCACATAGAAATAAACGCAGATTGCATTATTTCTTGATCTTGGGATTTTACCTCTGGTAAATTAAGATTGCCTCTTGCCGCATATTGAAATTCTAGCAAAGGAGACGTTGGTGATCCATAAATTTTTGGGTTTTGATTTAGAACGACTTGCAGAAGTTCAGAACCAGATTTTGGCATTGAAGAGTTAAAAATTATTTTTTCCATATTATGTATAGTAACATATTTTTATGGAATGTCAATAACTAAAGTACGATTCGTTTTTCCAATGCGATCAGTAACGAAAGCTCAACCGACCGAGCTTTCCATTTCCATATCGATCAGGCGTTTCAATTCGACGCTATACTCCATGGGAAATTGACGGACGAGATCGTTGACGAAACCATTCACGGCCAAGCTCATTGCCGCGCCCTCGGAAAGTCCTCGTTGCATCATGTAGAAGATTTGCTCTGTGCTGACCTTTGAGACACTCGCCTCGTGCTGGACGGAATTGCCATTCCCCTGCACGTTGATGGCTGGGTATGTGTCGGTACGGCTGTTGGTGTTGATCAGAAGTGCGTCGCACTCCGTATTGTTCTTACAGCCTTTGAGATGGTCCGGCATGTGGACCAACCCACGGTAGGTGGACCGGCCTTTCCCAACGGATATACTTTTGGAAATAATATTGCTTGTAGTCTCATCCGCCTGATGAACCATCTTTGCCCCGGTGTCCTGATGCTGACCATCATTTGCAAGGGCGATGGAGATAACCTCCCCGCGTGCTTTCCTTCCTTTCAGAACCACGCCCGGATACTTCATTGTGAGTCGGGAGCCGATGTTGCAGTCAATCCACTTCACCTCAGCTTCTTCTTCCGCCCAAGCCCGTTTCGTTACGAGGTTGAAAACGTTGTTCGACCAATTCTGGACCGTTATATACTGGATTTTCGCCCCTTTTAGAGCAACCAGTTCGACAACCGCACTATGCAATGTACTGGTCTCGAATTTCGGTGCAGTGCAACCTTCCATGTAGGTAACCTCCGAGCCCTCATCGGCAATGATCAAGGTGCGTTCGAACTGGCCGAAACTCTCGGCGTTGATTCGGAAATAAGCCTGAAGGGGCTGCCGAACTTTCACACCCGGTGGAACGTAAATAAAACTACCCCCGCTGAACACCGCACTGTTCAGGGCGGAAAATTTGTTGTCGTTCGTTGGAATGACCTTTCCGAAAAACTTCTTGAAGATCTCAGGATATTTTTTCAGCCCTTCAGAGGAACCAACAAAAATAACTCCATCTTTTTCCAACGATTCCTGCATGTGCGAGTAAGCTGCCTCACTGTCGAACTGAGCCTCCACCCCAGCCAGAAACTTGCGTTCCTGCTCAGGAATACCGAGGCGTTCGAACGTTTGCTTTACCTCGTCTGGCACATCATCCCAAGAGCGACTGGGCATCTGTCCTTGAGAAAGATAGTAACGGATCTTTTCAAAAATAATGTTTTCGAGATCCTTACTGGCCCAATGCGTTGGCATAGGAAGTTTGTTAAAGACTTTCAGCGCTCGTTTGCGGAATGCGTTGATCCATTCCTCTTCGCTCTTGGCTTTAGAGATGTAGTCAATCGTATCCTCGTTGAGTCCCGTTCCGGCGTCGTACTGATATTTGACGTCGTAGCGGAAATTTCCTTTTTCGCGATCAATATCGAATGCTTGTGTTTGGCTCATAATAAATTCTCCGTTTTGTTACCTCAATTATTCTGTAGTGCTGGCTAGTTCCTGCTTCACCCCTTGCTCTCCAATTCGAGAACGAGGCTCTTATCTCCGGTTCGGACAATTTGGCCTTCGTGCATAACATGGACTTTTAACTAATTGTTACTGTCCCGTCAGGATTTGAGGTAAATTCCCCGATTTTTGCCATAGAATCAGAAACCGCTTCTGGTTTAAAATTAGCAATTAAAGTTCCCAAAGCACCATGTAATTGAAATACTTCTGCTGCATTTGTACTAAGTGCATCGCAAACTTCTTGTGGAGTTAACGATGGATGTTCCCAAACCATGCTAACACCTTGATTAAAATCTCTTACCATTCTTTCATAAGAGGTTTTTGTTGACATAGCAATGCGTCTTTTTATTTGTTGTGACGGGGTTTGTTCGATTTGTTCGTCTAATATACTCATAGTAATTTGTTTTACACTAAATGTTAAGTTATTTTAATAATTTTTTTAAGAAAGTGTTCCGAGTGATACGCTTTGGATTGTTCCGGCATTGTTGTAATAAAGCGTCAAGGCTGTTCCATTTTTCTGAATTGCAAACATACCGCGTCCCAGTGTTCCGTCTGCTTCTGAACCTGCTGTTGCGCCGCCGTCTGTGGGTGCCGTTGCTGAGTCTTCGATAGTCATTGCAACTTGCCCGTTAGGGTGTAATCGAACTGCTGTTGATCGCGTTGATGCGTTAGACCAGTAACCCGCTTCAAAGGTTGCGTTTACTGTTGTTGTAGTTCTGTAACCAATCGCTGATGAATAATTCCCAGAAGCTGTGTTATAATAACCAATCGCTGATGAATAATTCCCAGAAGCTGTGTTCTGATAACCAAACGAGGATGACCTTTCTCCAGATGCTGTGTTTCGGAAGCCAACCGCTAATGACCTTTCTCCAGATGCTGTGTTGTC
>Ga0136601_1000069_pt1 | contig 49732 bp, 51 predicted proteins | sample AntRauMFilla2699_FD_181020 | JGI IMG/M metagenome (GOLD analysis project Ga0136601, IMG submission 181020) | Saline lake microbial communities from Rauer Islands, Antarctica - Metagenome Filla 2 #699 | ecosystem: Environmental > Aquatic > Non-marine Saline and Alkaline > Saline | place...
TATCGATTTCTCGAAAATCAAATGACTCAGTGCCATTTGCTAAATACAACAACGCCACAAAACGATTATGATCATCCTTTGTGTGATAGATAGTCTGCCTTGAATTACCACGGTTATATATATGATAAAACTCCTCTGGAACAAATGAGACTTTTCTTACTGGCATATTTTTACTATATCACTGAGAAAAACAAAAACCTTCCGTGAGGAAGGTGGTTTGTTGTCATTCTAGGTTCCCGGAGTCCCGGTCTTCGGAGTTATTTCCGGAGTCCCGGTCTTCGGAGTTATTTCCGGAGTCCCGGTCTTCGGAGTTACATTCTAGGTTACCGGAGTCCCGGTCTTCGGAGTTAATGTCATTCTAGGTTCCCGGAGTCCCAGTCTTCGGAGTTATGAATTTTAGTGATTGTAGACGCAACTTTTCCAGAAAAGCTGATTCTACACCTGGACTATTGCTACCACCATGCGGCATTACTATATATCATTAGTCACCCGTAAGGATAGGTCTATTTCTTCAGTTGGCAATATTTGATCCGGAATAGTAATCAAAGATAGCAGCGTGAAACTGTATGACTCGCCGGCTGGAATAACGTACTGGTTACCTACAATTGGCGCATCACTCAACACTACAGAGTTTGAGTCTAGACCATTTATACCGCGGTCATTGATGCGCACCTGGTATCGCAAGTGAGTCTCTCGACTGATCCGTGGCACCCAATTTGGGGTAGCTGCAACTGGAATGGTGACCTCGGCATCTATGGAGCCATATTCGGCAGTATTGACGTATAACCACACGTTGTTTGATACGCGGGTGGTTTCACCCTGATCAGGATCAAACGCGTGAGTAATACCAGGACTCACTAGCAAAAGTACCATGACTACAATTACAATTTTTGATTTCATATCACTATTCTATAACAAACTATTGATTAACAACAGACGTTTAAACAAAGAGGATTGATATCGAACTACCTGGAGTTACCATAGGCAATAGTGAGTGGGACCTAAAACTATCAGTCGCACCTTTTTCAACACACAACAAAACCCCGCATAAAGCGGGGTTTTGTTGTACTCATTCTTTTACAAATGGGTACTACTAGAATTCGATTTGAGTCGACTAGCGGATGCTAGTTAACGTTTCGAGTTACAGTAGGTGATACTTCGTCTTCATCTGGGATGGTTCGTCCTGCAATTGAAGTAGCTGTGGCATCAAATGTGTCACCGTTAACTCCATTGAGGTTCCATCGGATTCGGAAGGTTGCAGATTCACCATCTTCAACTTCAAATCCTCCAGAGATTGTGTTCGCGTCTCCAGCAGTTCGTGAAAGAACTGGTCCAGCTGTTGTTGCTGTTCCTGAAGTTGCGTACGCGAAGCTACTTAGAAGAACATCAAAGTTTTCTTCGTTAGCTTCCACTGTGAAGTTGAAGTCTAGGAATGTTCCAGCAGATGGGACAGTCCAAGAGTAGTTAGTTACATCAACATCAGCAGAACTTAGTGTGTGTTCTTCTGATGAGTCATTACCGGTAAGCTCGTTATCACTAGCTTCACCTTCTACTTCCCAGTCAGAACCGTCAACTGATGTTTCGATTGTTACACCGTTAACATAGTTACCAGTTGGGTTTGCGTCTTGTCCCTTGAATACGATAGACACTTCAACTTCGTAGTCTTCGTCTCCTTCAAGTACGACATCTTGGTCGAACTCAAATCGGTATTCAATTGTCATTCCTGTATCGTCGATGAGTGCACTTTCAATAACTCGACCACCAGCTGTGTTGCCAGTCGCTTCACCTTCTACAGTTTCACCGTCGATAGTCATGAAGATTCCATCGATTACGTCTTCAGCACCACCAGCGATGTCTGCACCACCAGCGATGTCTGTAATTGTAACGTCAACGAAAGCGTCACCTAGTTCTAGGTCACCTGAGTCGTTTTCAACTTCGATGTCGAATACGTGTACAACGAATTCATCTGAATCATCTGTATCTTCATCAACTAGAAGCGTATCTGCGTCTGGGTTGTTTGAAGATCCTTCAAGATCAGCACCGTCATCAACTCCTTCTTCAACGATGTCGAAGATTTCTGAGTCGTTACCAGCTGTCATTTCGTCAACAACATCTTCAGTAACTGCTACACCGTCAGCATCGAAGTATCGAACCTGTGTTGGCTCGATAGCCCAGTCTGATGCATCGTTGATTGTGTCGTCAGCTCCGTCGACTGAGTTCATTACTGAAACAGCTACAACGATTTCAGTTTCGTCTTCTTCTAGAAGAACAAGACCTAGGTTAGAGAATCGGAATTCACCAGCATCCTCGTCTAGGTATTCGTCTTCGTCAGAAGCGTCGAATGAAGCGATCTTGTCGCCATCAACCCAAAGTGATACTTCTTCGAAGACATCCCATGGGTCACCTTCTTCGTTGTCGTCAGATCCTGCTGTTGTTGGATCTGTCAGAGTGAAAGTCATTCGTGACATTTCGATGTCACCGTTTTCTGCTTCTAGAGTTAGAGTCAGAACTGGTACATCCTCTTCACCTTCAGACACTTCATCTTCTTCATCGTCGATTTCGAAAGTTGTTAGCGTTCCTTCACCTTGAAGTTCAGCCATGTCCTCGTCATCTTCGTCTTCTTCCATTCCTTCTTCTTCATCCGTATCACCACCAGTCATTGCATCTGCAACACATAGGTCGTTAGCTTTCGCTCGTGACATTGAACCGAAGTATCCGGTTGGATTTACGAGTCCGCCTGGAGTAAGAACTTCAGCTCGGAACATAACTTGCATCTTTGATACTGCGGCAGCTGTTGCTGGTCCGTAGTACATTGTTTCCATTCCTGCAGAACCAGCTGATCCAGCTGCTGCTACTCGTAGGTCTGGGTATGAGTTCAGGAATTGCTGTAGCTTCATAACGTCAGCTCCTTCTGATCCCATAGTTAGGTCTCGTGTCCATGTGTATGGACATACAGCTGGTGCTCCTGCTGGTGCAGAAACATCGCCACCTGTTTGCGCTTGTAGCATTGCTACTTGCTCAAGTAGATCGTTGATCATTTGCTGTAGATCTTCTGTAGTCTGCGCTTGTGCTGCTGGAGCGTAGGCAGAAAAGATCATAGCAACTGCTACAGCCGCAACCGCGAACTTAGCAGTAATGTCTTTTGTAAGAGTCATATAATAACTTTAATGTTTTACCGTCGTTAGTGACGGGTGCTATCTCAAGGGTAGCTAGATATCTAATAATATGAATTAATTCATATTCACAATTGGGTATCAATCCAATTGCTCATATCACCACACACCTACCCCGAAAGGCAGGTGCTTGGCTGTAATTTCAAACTGAGTTTCGGCCATGCAGTCAAAAAGGTATCAGCGGTAATTGCAGTAGTTTGTTTTGCTATGTAATTGTCAAATTACCTCCGCGTGACTCGTCTTTTCTCTGTATGAAAAAAGCGCCAACGCGCATACCAATCACTATAACAACTATGTACGAATAGTAAAGCGTATTTACTGTGGACATGAGGTTACACGTCCGTGAAGTGTACAAGTGTGATCTTGTGTTGGTCTGCAGTAGATGACGACCCGACTTCATAATCTTTACCGATCAACCTGTCTTAAAACAAAATTACAGCCTGTCAAGACTCCTGCTACTCAGCTTCTTTATTAGAGACTAGTGGCAGGTAGACAGGTATCGGAAGCGATACATAAAAAACGCTAATCTTGCACCCCACTGATTTAGACATACGCAACAGTGCAGAACATAAACACTTATGTCTTTTACTATCTAGTCTTTTACTACAGAGTACTTAGACCAACGTCTTTCACCTTCTCTTAAAACTTGTCCTTTTTCTATGAGACTGTTTAGCTCACGTTGGATTGTCTTTTCACTTACGTCCGTTATGATCTCTGCTACGTCTTTAACTGTCGCTTGAGGTTTGGCTTCAAGGACTGTCTTTATGCGTTCTGCTCTGTCCGTTAATTGACTGTAGACCATGTACGCATCTGAACTAATGTCCCCGGCTGGTACCTGCACTCGTCGGGCTCGTTTAGTGGGTGTAGTCGGGGTCGATGCACCTGATGGTTTAGAAGCACTTGCTGTCGTAGATATGGCCACTTCATGCAAGTCTTTCACCGACAGTCCCGTTGCTTGGAGATAATGATTGCCGAGGTAGCGCTGTACGACATCAATCTGTTCAGTTAGTAACTGAGCCAAATCAGTCGCAATGATGCGCCCAGCCTCGGCCACGCGCACCGTACTATCAATCGTGATCAACTGATAACGGACAGATCGTAGACTGTCAGTCTGGGTGTTGGGTAGCGCATGTAACGCACTCAAAGACAACTCATGAAGTTTAAAAGACTCTTTTTTGAGCGTATCAGACATAAAGACAGAAGAGTCTTTTGTATCTACATAAGATAATATATAAAATAAAACAGACACAATCTTCTCTATCTTTTTAAAGACATTATTGTAATACTCTACGTCGTCAAGTAGTCTTTTAATCTCTATTACGTTGTCTTTATAGTGCTGCATGTCTTTGTCTGTTTTTGTCTAGTAAGCTGTCTTATACTATGCACTATAAGGACATTTTGAAACTTTGCAAGGTCTTTGACTCTTACCACGATGCTAGTTTGGCATGATAAACTAGGGTGTTATACAGGTATATAAGGAACGACTATTCATGGCCCGCAAAAAGAAAAAAATAAAACAAGACAAACCATCTCGGTTTGAGGATCTCTCCCCTCATGCACGGCAAGCTATCTGGGCGGTTATCTTTGGTGTGATTGCTGCGTTCTTTTTATTCTCATTACTCGAGACTGCTGGACCAGCCGGGGCATACACCGCCACTGCTCTCACGACATTATTCGGCGCTGGTGCGTGGTTGGCACCTATTATATGTATCGTGTACATATTTGTGTTGCTCAACCCAAAGGAATCTGATCAAGAGATTAGTGGATCTAAAAAGGCCGGTACCCTACTGTTGTTTGTTTCTGCTCTGGGCGCGTTCCATCTATATGATCCGGCTGCGCGGTTGGGTGGTTGGCTGGGCTGGTTATTTGCAGAGCCGCTCAATGCATTATTTGCACTTGGATTGGCACGTGTGCTCACTGGTGGCGCGATATTAATCGCATTTTTCTTGCTGTTCAATGCGGGGTTGCGGCTACCAAAATGGGGTAAAAACCGACATTCAGAGGACGACACTGAAGACCTCGATACATTCGACACACCAGTTGAAGAGGTGCCAGACGATAACGATGATGAGTCAGAAGAGGTCGAATCTGCACCCACAGGCCTGGCCGCTATGCGGCAGAAAATTGGCGCTACTGCCGCTAAAGCGGCACCAACTGGTGACATTGTAGTGAAGCACTTTAAAGGTACCTACAACCCTCCACCAATCAGCCTACTTAAAAAAGAGAAAGGTAAGGCACAGATCGGTGACGTGAAAGCTAATGCCAACACGATTAAACGTACACTGCGTGACTTTGGTATTAACGTGGAGATGGACGCCGTTGAAAGCGGACCAACTGTGAGTCGATATTCTCTCAAACCAGCCCAAGGGGTCAGAATTGCCAAAATTGCCGGATTGCGCCAAGAGCTACAACTAGCACTAAAAGCCAGCTCCATCAGAATTGAAGCTCCGATCCCAGGAAAGGCACTCGTTGGAATCGAGGTACCAAACGAAGTCCGGGCGACAGTTGGACTGGCCTCAATGCTATCTACTCCCGAGTACGTAGATTCACCACACCCACTAATTGTAGCTCTAGGGAAAGATGTGACAGGTAACGTACACTTTTCTAATATTGCCAGAATGCCACACGGCTTGATTGCCGGTACCACGGGATCAGGAAAGTCCGTTACCATTCAGAACATCATCATTTCGCTACTGATGCGTAATTCTCCTGAGCAACTCCGTTTTATCTTGGTTGACCCAAAACGAGTAGAGCTGACTCTATACAACAAAGTGCCTCACTTACTCACCCCAGTGATCACCGATGCGAAAAAGGCCATTCGGGCACTCTCTTGGGCTGTGAAGGAAATGGAACGTCGGTACGATATTTTGCAATCAGAGCAAGTGCAAAACATTGCTTCGTATCATAAAAATGTCTATAACCCGGCTAAAAATACCTGGGTCGAAGACGGTGAGGATCAAGAAACCAGAGACAGTTTGCCAGAAGCTATGCCCTACATCGTTATTATCCTAGACGAGCTCAACGACTTGATGCAAGCCTACCCACGTGAGCTCGAAGGCATGATCGTGAGGTTGGCTCAGATGTCCCGTGCCGTTGGAATTCACCTCATCCTCGCCACTCAGCGACCATCGGTCAACGTGATTACCGGTACCATTAAAGCCAATGTACCAACCAGAGTCGCCATGGCAGTAGCATCACAGGTCGACTCACGAACCATTATTGACCAAGTGGGAGCCGAACAACTCCTTGGGCAAGGTGACATGCTCTATTTGTCTTCTGATAGCCCGCGACCCGTTCGATTGCAATCTGCCTTTGTATCCGAGGAAGAGATCAAAAAAGTCGTTGATTACCTCAAAAAACAAGATGCTGACATGCTTGATCAACTCGATCTAGATGAACAGACGGGAGGATCAGCGGACGCACTATTTAGCTCATTTACAGACAACGATGACGCTGATGACGATCTCTATGAAGACGCTCGAATTGCCGTGATTGAAGCTGGAAAAGCGTCTACCTCATATATCCAAAGAAAACTACGAGTTGGATACTCTAGGGCAGCGCGCCTGATGGATCTACTCGAGGAAAAAGGAGTGATCGGACCACAAGACGGTTCAAAAGCGCGAGAAATTCTCTCTCAGGGCGACAACACGGAAATGGCTGATGAAGATATTGATGCGCTAGAGCGTCAAAACAACTAGAAATATGCCGTATCGGATTGAATTTCGCTCAGTCATCAAGGCACTATTGATCCTAATTGGCGTTGGAGCGCTGATTGTCTACGTCAGTTACCAAGCTCGGTTTTTGATCACTGGACCGCAAATTAACCTAACAACAGAGCTAGAAACCAGACAAAACACACGTCACATTGAAATACAAGGAACTGCTACCAATATTTCACACCTCCAGCTTAACGGACGACCAATCTTTACCAATCCTAAAGGCGAGTTTACTACTGCAGTGATCCTCGAAAACGGGTATACTGTAACCACCTTAACAGCCGAAGATAGATATGGACGAACCAAAACAATTACTCGCACATTTGTGTACTCACCTTCTTCATTCATCAATTAACACTAATTCAACCTAATTTATGGCAACCAAAAAAACCACCGCAAAAAAATCTGTCCCCAACGAGACGACAGAAAGCAAAAAAGATAAAAGTGGCAGTGAAATTCTTGAAACCCTGCGCAGCATCAAGACCAAATTCGGTGATGATTCTATTATGACTCTCGACGAAACTAAGCATGTCGATATTGAATCAGTCTCAACTGGATCGATTGGTTTGGATGATGCGCTCGGGATCGGCGGCTTTCCTCGTGGTCGTATTATTGAAATCTATGGACCAGAATCTTCTGGTAAAAGTACCCTGGCGCTACACACTGTCGCAGAGGCGCAAAAAGAAGGTGGGATTTGTGCTTTTATTGACGCGGAACATGCCATGGACCCAGTTTACGCTGGAAACCTCGGTGTCAAATTAGATGAGCTTCTAATCTCCCAGCCAGACAACGGTGAACAAGCACTAGAAATTGTTGAATCACTGGTTCGATCAGGAAAATTAGACGTAATCGTTATCGACTCAGTAGCGGCCCTTACCCCACGAGACGAGATTGAAGGTGAAATGGGAGCGCATCACGTTGGAAAGCAAGCTCGCCTCATGAGCCAGGCTTTGCGTAAACTCACTGGTATCGTTGCTAAGAGTAAAACGGTGGTTATTTTCATTAACCAAATCCGTATGCAGGTGGGGGTGATGTTTGGCAACCCAGAGACTACCCCGGGAGGAAAAGCACTTAAATTCTATACTTCTGTCCGGCTTGATATCCGTCGGATCGCCCAAATTAAGAAAGGTGACGAAGTTGTCGGCGGTCGACACCGAGTCAAGGTAGTCAAAAATAAGGTAGCCTCACCATTTCGGACTACAGAATTCGACCTTATTTATGGTGAAGGCATTAGTCGCGCCGGCGAACTACTAGCGCTTGGCGAAAAGTTCAAAATGGTCGCCAAAGCTGGCGCGAGCTATAGTTACACTCCCCCCGGCGGTGATGAATCGAGTGTTGTAAAGCTTGGTCGTGGCTATGATGCGGCCCGCAAAACCTTGCAAGGAGACAAGAAACTCACCAACGAACTACTCAAAAACATCCGTAAGGCACTAAAGGAGGATAAAGAAGATAAGGATAAGTAATATTTACAAAAAAGCGGCTCAACATATGAGCCGCTTTTTTGTGCTAGTTTAGGCCACCCGTAGAGTAGTCGAGATGCGGATCCGAGCAAATTGCCATAGTACAAAAGCGGATATACTCGCAATCGTCAATATCACAATCACTGTTCCAAGCTCACCGCGAGCGATTGCCGACATAAATGATTCTGTAATATACGTTGGTACCTGCCCGACCGGCGTAGACAAGGTATTATCAATAATACTCGATACATGAGTCCAGCGGCCAAGTAGAGCTAGGGCTCCGCCGAGTACTAATCCAAACCACAATAGTGGCTGTTCAACGTATGATAAGCCGTAGCTAATGTAAACACGGCGCATAATTTGTTTTTGTAGGTGGTTTTGCTTTAACATATATATATGAATACTGTATTAAGAGTCAGAAAGTTACGAAAGTAAATCACCTTCTAGCCCTTTACTCTCTTTACGAAAAGCTGCTTTGGCCCGATGAATGCGGGCTTTGATTGTACCCACGTTCTCACCAGTATCTTCAGCAATCTGCAAATGAGTCCATCGTTCCAGATAGTGTAAGCGGAGCACATACGCAAAATGACCCGGTAGCTTGACCAAAATCCGTTCAATTCCATCTTGTTTTGTCTTGAATCCACTATGTTCTTTTTGTTCACCTATAAATTGTTCGAATTCTGGATCGATACTAGTGAAGCGCTGCCCTTCTTTGACCAATTTCTGATACCGAGTGAAGGCGGTATTCATGAGAATCCGGTAGGCCCACGATGAAAATTTAGCACCAGCTTGCGGTTCGTACCTATGTGCGTGTACGTATATTTTAGTGAAAGCGTCTTGGACAATCTCTTCTGCATCGAGTGGATTAAAGACGATGGTACGGGCCTTACGTAAAAAAGGCCCTTCGTAGCGATCGACCAACACACGAAATAGCCACGGTTGCGTTTGACTGCGCATTATAATCTCTTCGTCTGAAAGCTCGCCAGCATTGTCTGTCGTCGTGATTCCAAGCATCTGTATATACTAGCACCGAAAAACTTCCAGAGAAGTTGCATATGTTTCCTTTCAGTCTGTAATTTGCTATGATACTGGCCGATAATCAACAACTATTATGGCCAAAGTCTTATACAATGAAATTACTGTCAAAAAAACCGTCACTATGGATGGAGATCCTTATTTAGTGCTTTCAAACAGCATTGCCAAAAAAGATCGCCAAAAAGCCAGTAATAACGTCCGGATGAAAAACCTCCGCTCTGGCAATGTTATTGAGCGAACCTTTCATCAGTCAGATGTGCTCGAAGATGCGTACCTGGAAAAGAAGGTCATTAAATATCTCTACACCAACCGAGGTGAATCGTGGTTTTGCGAAATAAATAATCCTCGAGAACGGTTTAGCCTGCCAGAAGATGTGGTTGGTAATATGCCCAAATTTATCACCGACAACAGCGAAGTTGACGCCCTGCTGTTTGAAGATAAGATCATGTCAATCAATATTCCAATCAAGGTTGAACTGAAAGTTGCTGAGTCACCCGATGCCGTAAAAGGCAATACGTCCAGCAGTGCCACCAAGGAAGCAACCCTCACAACCGGACTCTTGATCCAAGTCCCGCAATTCATCAACGTAGGAGACATTGTCGCGGTGAACACTGAAACCAGTCAGTACACTGAGCGAGTTGCTAAAGCCTAATTTAAATATTAAAAAGTCGCCAGATGTTGGCGACTTTGCTATTTGCTTGACTGCATCATTCTTCAAAGTAAAAAAAGATGCAGCTAATTATGGCCATAACGATAGCACCTAGCGTACCGACCACCACATAAACGAGCAAAGCTAATACAAAACTTGAGGTAAGGTACAACGTGACTATTGACCCAACTACCGCAAGAATTATACCCTCAAACAAGACTCTCATGAGCATATCCACCACACAGATTCTAAACATATATTACAATAAAAAAACAACCAGATGGTTGCTTTTTTACTTTTTTGTTGTTCGTTCCTATCGTTGAATATACGGCATCAAAGCCATGAAGCGGGCTCGCTTGATTGCCTTGGCAAAGTTCCGCTGTCCTTTGGCTGACAGGCGGGTTCGACGTCGACTATTCATGCGGGCATGTGGGTTGACGTTTTTATCAAGTCGATTAATATCTTTGTAGTCAACGTGATTAGCGGGAGCACTTTGTTTTACTTCTGTTTCCATAGTGTTTGTTTCTTTGATTAATAAAGTTTCAAATTATTTATTTTCAGTGTGTTTTAAGTGCTTGAGGTGACAAAGATACGCGGCGCCGGAAGAAAATATTAGGAGACGTACGTTGGTACGGTGACTAATATTTTACTGAACGGCAACAAAGTAAATTTGTTACATTCAAGTACTTAAAATGGGATGTCTTCAGGATTGATTTCTTCATCTGGATAGTCCGGCATCGCTGGGGCTTTTCCTTGGTCAGATTGGTCAGCTGGAGCACCCGAACTTTGACTGCCGCTGGTTGGAGCTGAGGCTCCCCCTTCTCCACCAGAATTCTTTGGTCCAAACTGGACTCGATCAGCCACTACTTCGGTGCGGTACTGCTTTTGCCCATCCTTATCCCAACTTCGGGTCTGGAGTCGCCCTTCGACATACGTACCGCTACCTTTAGTGAGATATTTAGCACAGTTGTCTGCTTGCTTGCCAAACACAACAATATTGTGATAGTCAGCGGCTTCTTGGCGGTTACCATCGCGGTCATTGTAGACTCGGTTGGTCGCTAGTGAGAACGAACATACATTCATGCCACTGGGTAGGGCTTTGAGTTCTGGATCACGGGTGAGGTTCCCATAAATCATTGCTTTGTTCAAGTACATAGAAGAAATTCAGATTACGTTATAGATGGCTCTATTTTACCTCTTCTGTCGAATCTTCGCTATACCCTAGATCAGCGTCTCTCCCTATTAAGCTTTTGCTTCGTCTGTATCCGTGTCGGTGTCTGTGTCAGTGTCCTGATCCGTTTCTTCAGTCTCAGTCTCATCAACTTCCTCTGCTGACGGAGTATCAAGAGCCTCGTGGAACATAAATGGATTGGCTTCTTCAGCTTTTGTGAGCTTGATCACCAAGTGTCGCAATAGTTGTGACGTTCCTTCTACGATTTCCATCACCTCTTCTAATTGTGCTGGCTCAAGCGTAAACCGGACCCAACCAAAATACGCACTGGTAAACTTTCGATTTCGTCCTTCAAGCAACTTGATGATCTCATACGCGAGTTCAAATCGAGCTGGAGCTTCTTCAAGCGTAATCGTTCCGCCAGCTTTTTCGATGGCGGTTTTGAGTGATGTATGAACATCGGCAACTTCCCCTTCAGCCACTGTTGGAAGTACGTGGAATGCTAGCTCATAATGAGCAACATCAGCGGCTGGCATTGTTTCTTTTGACATATTGTCTCTAAGATTGTTAATTTGCTAAATGCCCGGCAAATCTACCACAGATATAGCGATTATTCAATGTAATTTCGCCATTCTTGTTTAGTGTGAGCATATCCTAAGACCATGATATAATTCACCTATTGTATGACCAATAAGCCAGCTGCACTTACTTACATCCTTGGCGGGGTAGCTGGCCTCGGGCTAGTCTCTACTGGTTTTTTGGGTATGCGTACCCTCGATCAAACAACCGTAATCGAGAATCAAGCGAATCGAGTTGATTCATTATTAAGTACAATCAGTACTCAAGAAAACACTATTACTGAATTAGAAACCGATCTTGGTAATCTGAAAAATGACCTAGAGGGTTTGGTTGAAGACTACGAAGACGAACTAAATCGAAACGAAGAATTCGAAGATCAGCTCATGGATCTAGCTGGCGAACTTGATGAGTTCGAACGACTCAATGAAATTGATGAAGAACTACTAGCCAAGTACTCAAAAGTGTCATTCCTCAATGAAAACTACGTACCAGAAAAGTTAGAAGAAATCGATGAAGATTACGTCCTCGAAGGTAAGGGTGATCAATACTTCCTCGAAGATGCCATGCGCTTCCTTGAGCGAATGTTTGACGCAGCTGAGCGTGATGATATCGATCTAAAAATTATCTCAGCCTACCGTTCATTTGACGAGCAAAATGAACTCAAAGGTCAATTTACCCAAATCTATGGTGAAGGAGCCAACGCCTTCTCGGCTGATCAAGGTTTCTCTGAGCACCAATTAGGTACCACGATCGACATCACTACTCCAGACATTGGTGCCACCTCTCAAAGCTTTGGTGAAACTGAAGCATTTGAGTGGCTACAGGAAAACGCCCATAAATACGGCTTTATTCTCTCCTACCCCGAGGGTAATACCTTTTATATTTACGAACCATGGCACTGGCGCTTTGTGGGTCGTGATTTGGCTCGCGACCTCAACCGCGATGATGAACGCACGTTCTACACGATGGATCAGCGGGAGATTAATAAGTATTTGCTAGAATTTTTTGATTAGACTATGAATCCTGAAAATTTCTTCCCTACGAACAAAGATGAAAAGGGCGCCACACAAGACAAACTTAATGTTGGTGAAAAAATAAAAATAAACCTAGAAACAAGTACGGAAGTTGCCTACGAACTAGGCGGCATTGCCAAGAACGAACTTTTTGATAATTGGCCAGATCCTGTACATCAAGATCTTATTGAAAAACTATCTGGCTTCTATCGCGAGGTAAATTTTGAGATTATTGACGTAAATGAAGACGGCACAATTAATATAAAGCCAGAGAGCTCAGAGGTTACCAGTACTTTGCTTAGAAGAGATCACACACTTAAAGAGCAAGTGTTTGCAGCTCAACTTACCAGAGAGGATGGGCGTAATCTAATAAGTGACATGGCCTCTGCGACACTGTTTGGCGTTAGCCAAGACTTTTTTTCACAATATGAGGCTCCAAAAAAAGATCGTTACGAAGATTTTTCACTTGATGATCATGTAGTAGGAGCGTTGACCGACCCAGAATAATTTCTCAATGTGTTTGGCAACGCACTGGCATACGAACAAGACAAACTGCCCGATGAGGCTCAAAAATTAATTAAACAGGCAAGTAAAGCACTCTTCACCAAAAAATTTCAAGTGGATTTTATATATCATCATGACGGTGAAACAAAAAATCCTCTCGTCAAGATTTATTGTGCCGACGAAGTATCACAAAGTGATATAACAGCTAATCATCTTGAGGAAGTTCAAAAAGTTTTTGATGAAAAATATGGCTCGGACAAAAAACTATTATCTTATCTACAGTCTGGGATGATGCTAGTATCAGCATCAGCTTTGAGAAAAGAGAAAGATTGAAACTACAGCTTGTACAGACTTCGAGCATTCTCCAGCAATTGCAATCGCATCCTCTCTTCATCCTCACCCTTTACTGCTGCAATAGATTTATACACCTCTTGCACCATCCACGGTTCACAACGCTGGCCACGATGAGGTACTGGCGCGACGTACGGGCAGTCAGTCTCGCCGTGGATCATATCAAGTGGTGCGTACTCAACCACATCAAGATAATCTTGAATTCCTTGCTTATGCGCCGGGAACGTAACCACCCCCGTAAACGAAATGGTGTAGCCAATATCAAAAAATGCCCGCGCTTGCTCGATTGTACCCGCGTAAAAATGCGCATTGCCGGGCACCTTTGCTTCGGTTTTCAAAATATCGAGCGCATCATCATACGCATTGCGTCCACCGACGTTTGGACTGTTGCGCAGATGCAGCATAAGTGGTTTCCCCACTTCATTCGCCAGCGCAATCTGGGCCAAAAATACGTCTCGTTGCTGTTCATACGTATCCTCAGCGTTATGACAGTAATCAAACCCACACTCCCCAATTCCGACAGTTTTAGGGTCTTCGGCTAGCGCTTTATAAAAATTGTAATCAAACTCTGGCTCCGCCACCTTGGCGCCATGATCATCTGGATCGACATCAATCACACTACAGGGATGCACTCCTACAATCGCCCACGCCTGCTCATGCTGATTAGCCAGCTCAACAGCTAACTTACTCGTTGCTTTGCGCGTTCCTACATTGATTACCCCGACTGATTCTTGTGTACACTTTAAAAAGACTTCATCGCGGTCAGTATCAAACTGGGTAAGATTAAGATGCGCGTGAGTATCAACGTATTTCATACTCCGCACTATACCAAGTTTCAGCTGGAACTAAAATAGGTCCCAAATATCTGGATCTTCTTCACCGTCAAACTTAAAGAAAACGGTACCTTTAAGGTCGTATTCTTTGGCAAGATCGAGCTTATCTGCAGCGGCCTTTGCATCTCCCCACGTCAGCATGCGAACTGGAACTTCGATATTTGCAATTGTAGCAACCATCAACGCCTTGGCAGCGGCTTCATATCCAGCTGGTGTACCAGCCGGGGTTGGCAGTTGATTGAATATCTTCCACACTGAGTCAGCTGGGAAATAAGTGATCACAGCTTCACCACCGGCTGTTCGACCAATTGGTACATCGTAGATCTCATCCGCTAGCACGACGGCGCGAGAATGATCGACTGATGCAACTTGCGTGTAGTCTTTATACCACTCTGGGGCTACCGTCACATCGTAGGCTCGACCGTAGGTTGGAATACCAAGTAGTATCTTGTCCGCATCAATGTCTTCAAGCGCAAATTCTAATACGTGTTCGACCCAGTCAATATCGGCTACTGGATTGTACAGCAATCCTTTACGTTTATCATTAAAATATAGGTCGGCCCGCTGTTGATCATACGTCATTAGTTCAACAACATCACAGTGTTCATTGATTGCCCGATAATCGTTGGCGTACTCTATCTTATGTGGGACATCTCGCCAGCGATGCTCAGGTCGCATCCGCGCTTCAACCGTACAGGTGAGCGTATCTCGACCAAGCGCTCGATTCAAGTCTTTGAGAAAACGTGAGTAATCATCAATTGTTTCTGACAACTTATTTTCAAAATCAATATTAATACCATCAAAATCGTTATCATCAACCAAATCTTCAATATCATCGATCAAATCATTACGAGCCCGACGATCCGACAGTACGGCATGAATTGCCTCACCATCAAACCACGCTATGGTTGGTATTACTTTTACCCGCTCATCATCGGCAGCGTCGAGTAGATCTTCCCAGACACCTCGACTCATGTCTACCTTGGCAACAATATCTCCTCCCCCTTCTATTTCGTACACAAACGGGTAAAGGATGTCTATATCCTCCATATTATCAATCACTGACTCGACTCCATCGGTACTAGTCCAATACGGCACCCAACCGCCAACCTCAGTGCCAGCCGCGGTCACCATAGACGGGAACAGCACCCACAGCAACAACAAAGCCAGTACCAGCATTACGGCACCGTCGTGTAACTTTTTTATCCAATAGCCTTTCATGCTATCTAAGACGGATGAGACGATCGCTTCTTTCAACCTATTTTAGAATAAGCTCTGACAGCTCCTCTAACGTGTTTTTTCCGGTGTGTTCGGGAATGAAATGGCCGTAACCGGTGAACATTCGTACGTCAGTGCTCGGCAAGGCATCGGTAATCATTTGTAATGAAGTCTCAGCCTTGGATGAATCATTATCGCTCGTCATAACGATGAGTTCAGTGCGATCGGTGATGGTGGAATCGATCTCAAATTCACAAAATCCAGTTTCGTTACTGCGTAGTGGATCAAGCGACGGCGCTACCAAAATTACGCGCGCTACTGGTTGGTCTCTATGCTCACTCAACCAGCGCAGCAGAAACCCTCCTCCCATACTGTGGCCCACAAGTACGGTTTCAGAAGTAACATCAAACCGTTCAAATTCGCGTTTCCAACTTTCGTATTCCGGTAGGTACGCATGCGGCATTTCAGGCACGTTCGGCATAATGTCACGAGTCAGCAATTGATTTTGTAGCCAAGGAATCCAGCCAAAGTTACTCGAAGTGTACCCAGACTGATCGTAGTAATTTTCTTTGGACGGTTTACCATGGACGATAATGACGTTTTTCATATTTAAGAATCTAACCGATTAAACAAATTCTCAGGTTTTTTGTTAGCCGACACTGCTTGTTTGATAGTACGTGCCGCAGCTGGCATAAATGGCTCGAGCCTGATTGCAACGTCATACAGCTCATCAACTAGCGCAAGGAGTATTTCTTTGGCTTTTTTTTCATCAGTCTTAATTAGCTTAAAAGGCTGAGTGTCTTGAATCACCTGGTCAAGATCACCTATAAACCGCCAAATGTTGTCGGCTGCTTCCTGGAAATTGTACGATTCAACACATTTGGTAAAGTGAGTTAAGTCGGGAACTTGGGCTGGGTTACCGTTTGTAAGCTCGTCAAAGTCATTTACGTCTTTGGAAGCCCGGTATGCTTGAATGGCCTCAGCCGTTACATGCGTCTGTGCCATCTTCATAATTCGCGCAGTGAGGTTCCCTAAGCCGTTTACAAGATTAGCGGTGTACCACTCGTCCATTTTTTCCCAGGTTATATCTGAATCATCAGTTGGGTGTGTGTGCCGTAGCAACATATACCGCACCGCATCTGTACCGTAGCGTGCCACCATGTCAGCTGGCGCAATGACGTTACCAAGGCTCTTGCTCATCTTTTGTCCCCCACTATTAATAAAGCCGTGATAAAAAACTTGATCAGTAGCTTTGATATTTGCACTCTTGAGCATTGCCTGCCACATGATCGACTGGAACCGCACCTGATCTTTACCAGCGAATTGCAAAGTCTGGCCCTCTGTCCAGTACTTTGAAAAAGTGCCATCATCGTCTTCAGGCCAACCGAGAGTAGAAATATAATTGGTGAGAGCGTCAAACCACACGTACATCACATGATCATCATCACCCGGCACTGGCACGCCCCAATCCATGCGATTTTTTTGGCGCGAGATACTAAAGTCCTCTAGTCCATCTTGCACAAAAGCCAGTGCTTCTTTACGGCGCCATTCAGGCACGACGACTCCTTTTGGCGCCAGGTATTCTTCGAGATATTGCTGGTAGTTAGATAATTTAAAGAAGTAGTTTTCTTCTTCGACTTCCTGTAACTCCATGTTGGGATGATTAGGACACTTGCCGTCTACAAGTTCGGACTCCTTCATATACATCTCATCCCCGACACAATACAGCCCTTTGTAGGTTTTTTTATAGATGTCACCAACTGCCTCGCACCGTTTCCAGATTTCTTGGGCGGCGGCCATATGATGCGTGTCTGTCGTACGGATGAAATTATCGTACGACAAGTTGAGGGAGTCTTTGAGCACACCAAACTGAGCAGCAAAGTGATCGACGTAGACTTGCCTATCTTTTCCTTCGCTGTCAGCTTTTTCGGCGATTTTTTGTCCGTGTTCGTCAGTTCCGGTAGAGAAAAATACGTCCTCACCCATTAAGCGCCAGTACCGCGCCAACGTGTCAGCCTGCACCATTTCAAGCGCAAATCCAATGTGTGGGTCAGCGTTTACGTACGGTAAGGTAGTGGTGATGTATTTAGCTTTTTTTTCTGACATATGTGCAACAACTGTATCATAATTACAAAAAAAACGCCGATCACAAGGACCGGCGAACATCAGTATTTCCAGAGCATGGCCGGAAACAGTTTTTATTTATCGGCTGGAACCGGCTCTGACTCGAGCTTTTTCGAGTCAAGCCGAGCCAACAACGTCAATTGGCGACGCTTTACAGGATCAGCCAAGATCGTTTCAAGCGCCGGCACCATGGCTGCCATATCAGCCGGTTAAGAGCAGCTGGCAAGCCTCTTTTTGTTGACTAACGTATGAGTACGTAGTAAAACATGGGTCGCGCACCATGTGATGTGGTGCGTGGACCTACAACAATATTCAGGAAAGAATATTATGTTCTACAGAGATGAGCGCCTGGCGCTCTTCATCGACGGGTCGAATCTTTACGCGGCTGCCAAGGCACTGCAGCTCGACATCGACTACAAACTCCTCCGTCAGGAATTCATGCGGCGCGGCAAGATGCTTCGCGCGTTCTACTACACCGCGCTGCTGGATAACGAGGAATACTCGCCGATCCGGCCGCTGGTTGACTGGCTGCAATACAACGGCTTCACGATGGTCACGAAGCCCGCCAAGGAATTTACGGACAGCCAGGGCCGCCGCAAGGTAAAAGGCAACATGGATATTGAGCTGACAGTCGGCGCTCTGGAGATAGCAGATCACGTGGACCATATCGTTCTTTTCTCCGGTGACGGAGATTTCCGACCGCTGGTCGAGGCGCTGCAGCGTAAGGGCGTGCGCGTCTCGGTTTGCTCGACGATCCGGTCTCAGCCCCCGATGATAGCCGACGATCTACGCCGTCAGGCTGATAACTTCATCGAGCTCGATGAGTTACGAGAAATTATCGGTCGCCCACCCCGCAAACCCGTAGAGGATGATGGGGTATAAGACCAGAGGTGTAGCAAAGTTGCTTACCCCTCAAAACAACGCGGCCATCGTGATGGCCGCGTTTTTCTATTGTAAATAATGTTTCAGTTCGGCTATTGCTATCCGTTGTTGCTCACCAGTATCACGATCACGGACCGTCACTGTGTCTTTATGTTCTGGTGATTCCTCACCTAAAGTGTCAAAGTCAATCACCACGCAGTACGGCGTACCGATTTCGTCTTGCCGTCGATAGCGTTTACCGACGTTACCATTGTCGTCCCAGGCGACGTTGCCAAATTCTTTTTTGAGCATGGTAAACACTGCGCGGGCTTTTTCTACTAACTGTGGTTTGTTTTTAAGCAGTGGCGAAACTGCTACGCGGTATGGTGCGAGGTGGGCTGGTAGTTTTAAATACGTGCGTACCTCACCATTCATTTCATCCTCTGTGTAGGCTTCACACAATACAGCGGTTAGTGCTCGCCCAATCCCAAACGAAGGTTCGAGCACATGCGGAATAAATGGTGCACCTTCCACTGGTGTATAGCGCATTTTGGTACCACTGGCTTCTTCATGACTCTTTAGGTCGTGATCAGTCCGATACGCAAAACCAGCCAACTCGTCAAAGCCCTTACCTGGATAATTGTATTCAAAGTCAATCGTTCGTTTACTATAGTGAGCGAGGTCGTTTTCGGGTACTTCATACTCACGAATGTTTTCATCAGACAATCCGAGGTGTCGATGCCAAGCACGCAGGTCAACCAACAACTTTTCGAATTCAGCTTCCCAAGCTTCTTCAGCGACAAAGTACTCGATTTCCATTTGCTCAAACTCGCGCACACGAAATAGCCATTCTCGCGGTGCAATTTCGTTTCGAAACGCTTTTCCGATCTGTGCGATACCAAACGGAAGTTTTGGTGACATGGTGTCGACCACATTTTTGAAATTAACAAAAATTCCTTGAGCGGTTTCGGGACGAAGGTACGATTTGTATTTACCTTCTGCGCCCACTTGTGTTTCAAACATGAGGTTGAAATCTTTTACTTGCGACAGAGTATTTCCAGCTGGACTTTTGAGCTGATGTTCTACGATCAACGCATCCATTTCGACGGCAGATAACCCTTCTGCTTCGACACCATGATCCTTAAGTAAATGATCTGCTCGAAACCGTTCACCAGTTTTAGTATCTTCAATCAGCGGATCTGAAAAGCCCGCGCCAGTGTGACCTGACGCCTCCCACACTCGCTCATTCATCAAAATTGAGGCATCAAGACCATACATATCTTCCCTGCCATCTACAAACATCTTCCACCACTCTGACTTGATGCGATTATTAAGCGACACTCCTAACGGCCCTAGATCCCAGGTGCCTTTGAGCCCACCATAAATCTCACTACCGGGAAAGACAAAACCCCGACGCTTAGCCAGCGCCACGATTTTTTCCATTGTGTTTGTTTTTGAGTTGTCGGTCATGGTATCTTTTGTGTTTATCGTTGTACTACGCCATTATCTTCTTCGTAGCCAGCTTCGGTTGAGAGTTCAGTGTACACCGGGTCGGCGCTCGCTTGCAAGCGTTCTCCGGTAAAGCGATCGGTGGCGCGAGCGCTTTGGCTACGGATCAACAGTGGGGCTTGCCCACGCTGCGATAAACTTGGGGTAAACTCTACCTGGAATGAAACCTCTGCTCGATTACCCGACAAGATGTTACCTGGCCGCCATTCAATTTGTTTTGAGACTGAGTTGTATATGAGCTCACCGTCGCCCTGCACGTTATCTGGCCATTCTACGTACACTGGCAAGGATGTGTTGAGACTCACATCTGTCAGATCGTTCACCCCAGCCTGCGCTACCATGGTGAGCGTGTAGGTGGTTGTCTCACCAACCACTGGAGGCAATGGACCAGAGGCGGTAAATACACCACCGTGTCCAGCCTGGCTACCAACAAATAACTCGGAAGAATATTTGGCTTCGATTAAGGCGGTACCAATTAATTGCTCTGTGGCACTGGTCTCGGCCACTCGGCGCGCGTACACATTAACCACCAAATCATAAGAAGCCGTTGGTTGGGGTGCGCTTGGATTTACCCTAAACGAAAGTGAGCGCCTTTCCCCGGGATTGACTTCGGCAAATTGACTGTTGTTTGACACCTCCCAACGGACCGTACCAGAATTAGAATCATAGAAACCATTGCCGCTAGTGATAGAATCTTCGTTAAGAGCGTTACCACCCGGCACCACCTCGACAACCATATCGTACACAGTTTCATCAAGAGTATTAGTAATCTCTACATCCACCGTTGAAGCTCTTCCTTGCGGTAGTGTCACCGACCTAGCTGATTCTCCGTCGATAGTAGTCATAACGTCAATAAATGGTCGTTCAATTGAAAAATCAATATTGGACTCAGCCAGTATGGATCCAACAATGTACGGATTATCAGCCCGGGCCGGGCCGGCATCAAAATTAATTTGAAACGACTCTTCAGTGAGACCAACAACCGTTCCGGTCAAGGTAAAGGTAACCGATTGCTCAGGCAATAGCTCGTCAATCCGCCAGACATTATCACTAAATACCGGCGCTGGATCAGCTGATTCAAATCGAAATCCATTAGGATACTCAGCGCTGATCAATACATCACGCACTGGGGTTGATGCATTTGAAACTACAGTCATCTCAACATCAACGATTTGTCCCGAGGCGACTTTTTCCACACTCTCAAGACGTAACACTAATGGTGAAGAACTAATACTGAAGGTTAATGGCTCAGCTTCCTTGTAAAAGAAACTATTAGAACCAGCGATTCGGTATTCAAGGGTGGCGTTGATTGTTTGCTCAACATTAGGTTCACCAAACACAGCTATTTGAACTGGGATATTTTGTACCCCACCGGAAGGGATTGCCTCAATCGGTATACGCTCTTCAAAGAGGTTGCGTGGCGCTTCACCGACCGACCTCGTGCCTGGCGGATATTTCATAATCAAGGTGGCTGAATCAACTGCTACTGAATTTTTATTTGTGACCCCAACCTGCAAATCCATTCTTTCTCCACCGCCAATGGTAAATGGGCCAGTGACTGATAGTGCAATGTTTTCGCTCGAAATTTGATTTCCTCCTAGATACAAATATATACTCGACAAACTGACTCCAAAGATAAATACCAGTAAACTACCGATTAAAATCCAAGCGCGGTATCGTCGACGAGGCTTAGGATGAACTATTGGTGCCTCTTCAGGTATTGATTCATCTGCTGGGAGTATTTCTTCTGTTGTTTGCGCAGTAGGTTCAGCTATCAATTCTCTTGCAGGTGCTGGTGTGGGCTCTGGTTCAATTTTTGGTTCGACAAACCTATCTGGAGCTGGCTTTTTTGGAATATCCCAGTTGCGGGACACTTCTACTGGGGTGTCACTCAAACCATGCCGCTCTATTGCCTCAGCCGCACTATCACGAGCGTAGAGCCTGGCTCGTAACTCGTCTAATTCATCATTATCCTGTAGATCTTTATGCATTGTGATTATTGTAACACCATAGAATAAGACTGGTTAGAGCTGACTAGCATTTTGAGCCTGCTCAATGCTTAGTGCAATTGCTCTATCGTGGCTACAAACCTGGTCTTGATTTAATTCAGATAGTGGCACAGCTTGATACAACTGCGGTATATCGCTGGTTTTTATGTAGCCTAATTGCGCTAATGTTCGCTGGATAAAGATATGTTCAAGACATGTTCGATGAAGACGCTTACCAGAAAAGAACGTCAAAGCTGCCAAACAATCATCAAATAAATCAACCTGTGATTCCTCGCCTACCAAAAAGCGGCGTAGCAAACGTGTAACTTTCACAATACTCCCGCGTGCCGGTTGGTTTACTGCTTGGTGATAGTAGTTTTTTATTTCTGTCACACTACCAATTTTCCAACCTCCTTTTCCTTTAACCAGCGATACACGAATCAGTGAAAAATCCTGCAATGCCTGGCGTTGTTTAGAAGACTCAGTCCGCACACTGCGGGCATCAGCGTACAACATGCCTAATTCACGGGTAAATAAACGGTAGCTACGATCTGCCGTATTGCGATCAAAAGTTCCACACACCAAGGCATCAGTCGTGTACGTTACATACGCCATATATATCGCACTTTAATCGATCGTGAAGACAAAACTAAAATCTCCAGCTTGTACTTCATCGCCTTTTGCATCAGTAAACTGCAGATCAGACGCCCCCACCGTTGTAACTAATAGATCTTGATTGGCTTCGATTGCCGCTTTACCTAACCCATCGGTTTGTATGGTTAGGGTGATCAAGTCTTTTGGCTCTAATCCAGCGGTTTTCCGCTTGCCTTGAACCGCACGCATTAATTCTCGAACCGCCCCTTCTGCTATCAGCTCTTTAGTCAGGGTGGTATCAATCGAGATCAGCTCTGCAGTCTGATAGTTTTTTGCATTAAGCTCATCAAGTACAACACTAGACAAATCTTGAGACAAGGCTGGGCCATATACATTCGCAATTGGTTGACGGACTTTAATACCCGATTTAGTCCTGGCTTCGAGCGCTGCTGTGACGATACCTCTAGTAACCACCATCTGCTCAAGCAGCGTTTGGTCTACCATTCCTTCAGTTGGCCAAGCGGCCAGATGCACACTGGTTGCTTCACCTTCTTCTCGAACGGCTTGCCATAGATATTCGGCATAAAATGGCATCGACGGGGCGATGGTGCGAGCCAAGGTGTGCAAGACATGACGCAAGGTTGCGAGCGCCAATGTACGATCGACCACATCATCACCCTTAAAGCGATCACGCGAGCGGCGCAAGTACCACACTGATAAATCATCGATAAAGTCATTAATCGGCCTGGTAGCTTTATCTAGTTCGTAGGATTTGTATCCGGCGGTTGAGTCGTTTACCAGTTGCTGCAATCGAGCGACAATCCATTTGTCGAGCACATTATCCGAGTCACCTCTCCCCTCAGTTCCATCAGCAAACATTTCGTACATAGCTAGTACGTTGTGCAGGCGACCGATGTTTTTACGTTGCAACTCGAGCACTTCCTTTTCGGAAAAATTCAGGTCTTCACCGCGCATGATTGGTGATGAGAGCAGGTACAGTCTCATCGCGTCTGCCCCAGCGGTGTTGGCCACCTCAACTGGGTCTGGGTAGTTTTGTAACGATTTGGACATTTTCTTGCCGTCTTCGGCTAAGACCATACCGTTTACAATCACGTTTTCATACGGTGACTTGCCATACAGCGCAGTTCCAAGCACGATGAGCGAATAGAACCAACCTCGGGTCTGATCAAGACCCTCAGCAATAAACTGCGCTGGTAGCCCGACTCCATTTTCTGGGTCGAAATCACTCTGCGCTTCGCCCATAAAGTGTCGCTGTCCGTACGGCATCGACCCACTTTCAAACCAGCAATCAAACACGTCTGGTACTCGCTCGAGTCGCACCCCATTTTCTTCCAGAACCACATCGTCGATGTACGGTCGGTGGAAATCAAGCTCGTAGTGATCGTTGTGCGGCAGTGGCGTAAAGTCGATTTTCTCCCATTGTGCGTTCTCAAAGTACCGTCCACTGTCGTAGTCGGCTTTTTGCTGCTCGGGGTTCCAGCCGGCGGCAGCAGCGCGTAAGGCGGCAATACACCCACCATGGCTGACAATTAAAATATTCTTCCCCACGTAGTCAGGATTTGACTCTAGTCCATAGAGAAACTCTCCCATTCGCTTCATCACATCGCGGCGGTTTTCTGAGCCGGGCAGCTGTTTGGTAAATCGTTCTTCCCAGGTCGCAAAGTTTGCGGCGTAGTCGTCATGCCATCGTTTGCCTTCGTATTCGTCCGCCAAGTCGTACTCCCGGATGATTTCATCAAACAGCAGTGACGTTTCAGGTAGACCTAATTCTGCGCGGATGATTTCGGCCGTTTGTTTGGTGCGCATAAATGGCGACGCGATGATGAGATCGATGTTTTGATCCTGCAATCCGGCAGCGGTTTTTTTAGCTTGAGCTCTTCCAGTTTCAGTTATCGGGTCGTCGTTGTCGATGTTGGAGCTGATGACACCAGCCACGTTACTGGTACTTTCACCGTGTCTCATAACAAAGTAGTTGTTGTTTGACTTTGGAACGTACTGTTTGAGGTCTTCGAGGCTGCCCATGACTTTGTGGTCACCCGTTTCTGGATTCTTCCAGATTGGTAGTGGTGCACCCCAATAGCGCTGACGGGACACTGCCCAGTCGCGTGCGCCCTCCAGCCACTTGCCAAATCGATTGGTTCCGACGTGTTCCGGGACCCAGTTGACCGCGTCATTGTTAGCCACTAGTTGATCTTTGATACTTGGCACGTCGACAAACCACGACGTGGTCGCGTAGTTCAGTAGCGGTGTATCACAACGCCAACAGTGCGGGTAGCTGTGGGTGATATTTTCTTTTTTGAAGATGACGCCAGCTGCTTGCAGGTTTTTAAGCACCTCAATGTCAGCGTCCATATGGCCAACGCCAGCCTCATCGTCGTCTTTTGGTTTGACCAGCTGGCCAGCAAAGTCTGTCACCCGGTCTTTAAAGTGCCCACTTTCGTTGACGTGGTGCACAATCGGTACGCCATGGGCTTGGGCTAATTTCATGTCGTCGTCACCATAGGCTGGGGCAATGTGCACGGCACCAGTCCCCTCCTCACCGATTTCGACGTAGTCAGCGTGGCGAATCACCCAGGCGTTTTCCTTGCCGTCCATATCTTGCTCACCCATCCATGGGAATGGCGGTTGGTAGCGACGTCCGACTAGATCAGAACCTTTGATTTCTTCAACCACTGTAGCCTCCATTCCGTCCAATTGCGCTAATCGCTCTTTTGCGAGGATCACGAAATCCTCACTCTGATCAGTGGTGACTTTCACTTTCACATACGTAAATTCTTCGTTCACCGCTGCAGCGAGGTTTCCTGGCAGGGTCCATGGGGTTGTCGTCCACACCAGCAAACTTGTGTCAGTGACTTCGCCCGCGGCGTCGAGCAATGGCAGCTTGACCGTCACCGCAATATCTTTGATGTCTTTGTAGCCTTGGTTCACCTCAAAGTTCGACAATGTCGTCCCACACCGTGGACACAAGTGCATGGTTTTAAATCCTTCAAATACTAACCCTTTTTCGTGTAGCTGTTTAAATACCCACCACACGCTTTCGGTGTAGGTACTGTCCATGGTTTTGTAGTCATCTTCCATATCAGCCCAACGTCCCATGCGCGGAATGATCTGCTTCCAATCATCAGCGTACTCGAGGACCGCGTCGCGAGCAGCTTCATTAAAATTTTTGACGCCGTACTCTTCGATGTCACGTTTGGTGGCTAGCCCAAGTTTTTTCTCGATCAAGTTCTCGAGTGGCAAGCCGTGACAATCCCACCCCCACTTGCGGCGCACGCGGTACCCGTTCATTGTCCAAAATCGAGGGATTGCGTCCTTGATAGTTCCAGCCAAGATGTGGCCATAGTGTGGCAGGCCGGTTGCAAATGGTGGTCCGTCATAAAATACAAAATCTCCTTTGGGCGAATCACCAGCCGGCGTCGCCATCGATTTATTAAAAATATCTTGCTCTTCCCAGAATGCTTGGATTTGTTCTTCGCGCAATGCGACCTCACTTTTTTCTACCGTATCAACGGTTTTTACTGAGTCGTTTTCACGACCATGCGCTTTCTTTGGATTGTTCATATAAATGTTAGTTATGTATATCAGACATATTGCTTGATGTACCAAGCAAGGCGTGACGTATCAGGCCACAAATACAGCTTAGCACGCGATATACCATCTTAAAAGGCGCAGCGAGAAATGTCTCGCTGCGCCGGAATTACTCTAGCCCAGACAGGTATGAACCAACGAAAACTGAGTTTCTTGCAGATCATGAATACCAACAATACGTCCCTTCAATTTTTCTGGCTCCCTATGCACCGTCAGTCTATCAGGCGTGTCTTCTACTGCTGCTGGATAGAGATTCAGATGATGTCTCATTTCACCATCTCGGCGCCTGGGAGCGTGGCATAAATGTACCTGAAACAGGACTCTGTTCTGTCTACCTCTCAATAGACCCTGTAGCTGATCTATTGAGAGGCCGTAGAAAAAATAGCAGATGGGCAGTGAGTAGTTCTGCCGGAGCGCCGGGATCATGAGGCATGGTTCACCGGTTGCGCTGTTGGTAGCACCAACCACTTGTACCTCTGACCCAAAGCGAACATGCATCCACGCAGCAAGCCAACTACACTCTATTTGGTGTGACATACTTTTCTCCCTTTGAGCCCGAAGTGACTCCAGTAATTTTATAATACAGAAGTTGTAAACAATCAAGAAAAAAGCGCAGCGAGAGAGATGTCTTGCTGCGCCTGGTTGGGGTCAGATGTCGTATTTCTGCTTTGGATCATACTGATCCTTGTCGAGTTGCATATCACCCAGAACGTGACTACACAGCGACAGAAGCAGCAGCAGGACAACGACTGCTGCCAAGATCAGAATCCCGACCTGAACGTAGCCAATCGACCACAAATATCCAAGAACTTGCATCACTTTCTCCTCCCTTTATGATTTTAATTAAACATGAATCGAAATAGTATGTCAATACTACATCCGTTCAGGTGCATCAATGCCAAGCACCCATAGTCCTTGCTTGAGCGTGCGACCCACCACCTCTGTGACCACTACTTTATACGGTGCATACTCATCATTGGCATCAGCAATTTTTTCGGTCGCGTAGAACGAGTTGAATTCAGAAGCAAGTTCAGTTAAATATGTCACAATTGTTTGTGGTGCTCGCTCAACAAGTGCTTTTTCAATCACACTTGGGAATTGTTCAATTATTTTTTCAACAGCATACGGTTCCTCCGGTGACACTGATAGGTCAGCCGCAATACCAACCTCAGCCGCCTTGGCTAATACTGACTGAATTCTGGCATACGTATATTGCAAATACGGACCAGATGCCCCTTCATACGACAAAGCTTTTTCTTTATCAAAAACAATGTTAGACCCAATGCCGTGGCGCAAGATTTGGTACTTGAGCGCTGCTACTGCTACCTTAGTCGCTAATTCATCATTTGGCTCTGCCATTTTTTCTTTGGCTGCTTCTTCCATTTCTACAATGATAGATTCTCCGGTCAGCACGTTTCCAGCGCGTGACGACATCTTTCCGGTACTAAGGGTCAAAAAGCCTGTCGGGATATGTTCTAGCCTCTTTCCTTTGGTGTCAGCGAATAATTCTTTGATCGCTGCATACACGACCTTGAAATACTCAGCTTGCTCACCACCGGTAACAATAATCGACTGTGTCCAATTTGGATGCTGGTCATGTTTTAGTTTGTAATGACCGATGTCTTTGGCTTCGTAGGTTGGCAGACCTTTTGAGTTGAGGAAGACTCGGGTATGTAACCCGGAACGTTCACCGTCATACACAATTGCACCTTCACTTTCACTAAATAGTGTTCCGATGTTTGCTTTCACTATTTCTGAACCAACTGGCGCCGCTGCACTTTCAAATATTTCTATATCAAAATGTGTACCCAACTTATTACAAATAGCGTTGATCTGCGCGTTTGAAGTTACGATTCCGGCCCGACGTAATTCTGTTAGCTCTACATCTGAACCAGCGTATAACACTTGGTTAATGGCGATAATTTCTACTTTTTCCTGACCTTCTTTTTCATACGCTTCATTTCCGACTCGGTATGCCGCACCCAATTCCTCGATCTTGCTTGGGTCGTTTCCAGTTTGTTTCAAACCCCAGACCGCCTTTGCTACCGGCAGACCGATGTCTGACGGGTAGTTTGCTCGCACAACATTTGCACCTGACATTTTAAATAGTCGAGTGAATGACTCGCCGATAATATTCCCCACCAAGTTTCCAACATGCAGCGGTTTAAACAAATTTGGACTGGTATATTCGACGATTACTTCTTCACCTTTTTGTGACTGGTTGCTCCCCCAGGATTTACCAGCCTTAAGTGCCTGTTCAGTCATTTGGGTAAAATAACCACGAGTCAACGTGAAATTCAAAAACCCTGGACCAGCAACTGCCATAGCCTCAACCTGATCAACCTTTCCAGTTAAAGTGTTAGCGATTTGCTCAGCAATAGTGCGGGGTGGCTGACCCACTTGTTTGGCTAGTACCAAAGCAATATTAGAAAAATAGTCAGCATCGGCACTGTTGTCAGTCGGATAATCAACCACGAAATCGACTTCAGGTAAACCTAATTGTTTGCACGCATCTATTATTGCCTGACTGATGATGTCTTTCATTACCTAAACAATACCTATATTAAACCGGCTTTACAAGCCAGATCACCTAAACATCATTTGTAGCCTTACTCGATCCTCGTTACTGCTGGCCGACGGCCAATGCCTGACGTATCTAGTAATACCGTCGTGCGGCCGAGCACTTGTCCGCGGACATTTTCTACACTGCAGCGCCAGACTCCATCGCTAAACGCATCAAGAATGGTGTAACCACGATAACCGCCACTATTCTCACCAGTGATTGGGTACCCAAAGCGAAAGGCCTGTTGCCAATGACCGTTCTCATCTTGGTATTCCCAGCGATGATAAATTTTGGTTTGTAGCCGAGTCGGTGCGTAAACGCGCGCAAAACAAGCAATCGAACGCCCGGTAGGATGCAGCTCTTCTCTCGCGAACGGTAGCTGCCTGAACCAGGGTTGTTCTTCGTCGGTAATGATGTAATTCCCATTATTGTCACGATAGATTGACTGTACGATATCAAGCTCAGTCAAAGACAGTGGAATCGGTGGGATTAAATTAAAGAAGTACAGCCCAGTCATTCCAAAATACAACCCCCCGACCGTAATAATGATCCGACGAGTACTGCGCTGCATAAAGTTCGGGATGATTTTATAGAGCAGTTGAATAACGACAGTCACCAACATCAGTGCAACTAGTCCACTGAGAATAAAAATACCATCACCCATCCTGCCCAGGATCACCGGTAAGACCAAAACAAAGTACGAAAAAATACCGATGAAATAAAGCGCAATGTGATACAGCAGCATGTCCGATCGCTTCTCTAGCAACTCATTACCTAGAATCACGAGTAAGATCAGAATAAAAAATGGAGCGCTCGCCAGCCAATCACCACTGCGTCCATAGAATATGAGCATCCCAGACAGTAAACCACCAAACGAGTATTGCAAGACAATCGGAGCGTTTTTCTGTACTAGCCTGGATAGCGTCATTCCTAAACGCTCCGCCACCCCAGCATAAAATACCAAAAGAGAGATTGTAGCGAGTACCACATACGTCAGCAAAATGAGATTATCAAGCAGATCATCGACCCGATTTAGCAAAATTAAATCAGTAATAAACCCACCAATAAAAGCCACCGTTAACCAATTTCGGGATACCAGTCCAGCAACTGCTCGTAGCGTCATAGACGTATCATACCAAAAGAGAAAGCAACCGCACGAATGTGGGTTGCAATAAAAGATCTGTGCCCAAAAAGGTGGCGGCTGTGAAAGTAGGCTCGAGTGCCATAACTGGGAACTTACATTCCCTAGCTACTGCTTTCACAGCCGCCCAGTGCTAGTCGTCGATCTGATCGACATCTAGCGTCCGTACGGACCCTGGTCGACCGAGCAGGCAAATAACCTGGTCAACGTACGAACGCCACTATACTACCTACTTACAATTAAAAGTCCAGCCATAGGATATACAAACCTGTGAGGACATAAAACAAAGCAGCTTGACCGGTAGGTCAAGCTGCTTTGTTTTACAAATCTCATCTCCTAACTACACAAACTTCTCTGGTACTGGAAATGCCTCACACATAGCCTGCACTTCTTTTTGTAGTTCGGCTTTTTTGTCTGTGTTGTCTTTGTTTTTCATTGTCTCGATCATAATTTCAGCTAGCCTGGTGGCCTCTGGTTCTTTCATACCGCGGGTCGTCATGGCCGGAGTACCAAAGCGAATGCCGGAAGGATCCATCGCGGTGCGTGGCTCGTCTGCGATCATATTTTTATTGAGCGTAATCCCCACTTCATCAAGGACTCGCTCGGCGTCAGCACCGGTAATATCAAGCGAACTGTGTACGTCGGCTAGTAGCAAGTGATTGTCAGTCCCGCCACACATCAGTCGCACCCCAGCGTCTTTAAATACTACCTCCATTACTTTGGCATTTTTTACAATCTGCTCGGCATAGGCTTTAAAAGATGGATCAAGCGCTTCTTTAAACGCCACAGCCTTGGCTGCGATCTGGTGCATGTGTGGCCCTCCCTGCATCCCCGGGAATACTGCCTTGTTGATTTTCTTGGCCAACTCTTCGCTTTCTCGTACCACGATCATTCCTCCACGTGGGCCGCGCAGTGATTTGTGCGTAGTCATAGTCATCACATCAAAGCCGTAGTCAAATGGGTTCTTGAGCACACCTGCCGCAATCAACCCAGTAATATGAGCGATATCCGCTACTGTGTAGGCATCGACTTCATCTGCGATGGCTTTAAATTTGGCATAATCAAGCTCACGCGAATACGCCGAGAAGCCAGCCAAAATAATCTTTGGTTTATGCTCTAGGGCCATGTCGCGCAAATGGTCATAATCAATTTCACCAGTCTCGACGTCTTTCATCTTGTAACGCACAAAATTAAAGACCTGGTTGATCGACGTGGTTGGATGTCCATGGGTCAAATGCCCCCCGTGCGATAGATCCATCCCCAGCACAGTGTCTCCCGGCTGCATCAAGGCAAAGTACATCGCGACGTTCGCAGCCGCACCACCAAGCGGTTGGACATTGGCATACCCGGCTTTAAAGAGCTGCTTAGCTCGGTCAATTGCTATCTGTTCCATTTGATCGGTGAACTCTTGCCCGCCGTAGTACCGTCGGCCTGGGTATCCTTCAGAGTATTTGTTAGTAAAAACTGATCCCATCGCTTCTCGCACCGCCATGGACACATAGTTCTCACTCGGGATTAGTTCAATACCCTTTTTTTCTCGGTCTTCTTCCCCGACTAGCGTCGCGTAGATTTCTGCGTCTTGGTCTTTGATGTTTTTATATTCGTTCATGACAATATTTAGTTACTGAAAACTGCTAAGTAAGTGGCTGTACAAAAACAAGAAAGAGATTAGATCATAGGTAGAAATATTTTATTGAAACAGTATACCGCAAAATAGAAAGTGCGTTAAGGTAGTCACTCTTGTGGTTCGTTTGGAGCACTATCGGTTATCACCACTGCCGTGCAATTGGTCACGCTTCATTCGGTCTTGTAACTTTTGTATATTATTTTGGGCGACATCCTCTAAACTGACGTCAAATTCTGAAGCCAGCTGCGCTGTGTACCACAACACATCTCCCAATTCCTTGAGAACTTCTTGTTTTACCGTGTCGTTGACCTGACTCGGTTTAGTCACCTGACTATCACGCATTAGTTTTTTAATCTTTTCGGCAAACTCACCGGCTTCCCCAACCAAACCCAAGGTTGGATAAATAAAATTATCTCCCGCGTCTGGATAGATAGCGGTGACTCGTGATTGCTTTTGGTAGTCAGAAAATTCCATATGATTACAATGATTTAGAAACTATTTGATAAATGTTGGTATGGATTGATTCCTTTGAGCGGAGTAGATTGTCTTTCGTGCACACGATACACTGCCAATTATTCAAATGTGCCAGCAATTCAGTCGCTTGGGTTTCAGCTGCCCGATTATACTCTTCGTCACGCTCAACCTGATCTAATTCGATTCGATTGCCATCACTATCCATCAGATTTTTGCGAACTTCGTATGGGATATCTAAATATAGAATTACATCAGGTCGAGGTACCTTAAATACCCCATGCTCGATTGTATCGAGCCAATTAAGAAATTCTTTTCGTTCGTCTTGGTCTGTGATTTTAGATGCCTGGTGCAGCATATTTGAGCTCACGTACCGATCAAGTACGACGATCTTTCCTTCTGCTAACCAACGCTCCAACTGTGGCTTACTTTCAAACCGGTCTGCTGCAAAAATGGTCGAGGCTATTTTTGGATCTAAGGTCAAAAAGTTACCGCGTTTTCCGTCAAGTGATTCGCGTAGCAACTTTCCAAAATTATTTTGCGCATACTGCGGAAAATCTAATGTTTCCACCTGCCTTTCATCTGCTCGCAATTTCTCTACCAACAACTTTGTTTGGGTTGCTTTGCCCGCTCCGTCTGCACCATCAATTACTATGAGTTTGCCTTGCATGTCGGTCAATACTAGTGATAAGTATCCTCATGATATCATGATTTATATTAAGCATAACAACCACATCATCATGTCATCCCTCGAACAACTCAATCATCACGAAACCACATTAGATCACGGCGGCAAGATTGTGGTGATTGATTCTGGTGCGGTACTAACGGCCGAAATGACTGCTATGTTGCAAGCGCTTCATAGTCGCTCGAACGAAGGTATCAACGGACACCTCCAAGTCTTGGCCGAACGCGGAGCGGATAAATTTATGTCGACGTACTATGTCCAGTACGGACACAAATCAATTGGTGATTGTGGTGTAGGGGTAGTGTTTATCGAAGGAATCTCGATGCTGGCGGCCAAAGCTATCCAGGATTCCAAATTATATAACGGTCAAGAAGCCTCGACGCGGTACATCGACTTTGCCAACCAACCCTTTTTAAATCCCGAAGGAACTGAAGCTGGGCGGGCTATCCAAGAAAACTGGCGGCTATTTTATCTCAAAGCAGTCGCTGAAATGACCAAAGTCTTGCCCGATCGCTACCCTATCGGTACGGACGAAAAGGAACGTAGCTACCAAAAAGCCATCGAAGCTCGGGCATTTGATATCACGCGCGGATTTCTCCCGGCTGGAGCCAGCACAAATATTGCCTGGACCACCACCCTGCGACAGTTTGATGACCGCATCATGCAGTTGCGCCATCACCCACTAGCCGAAGTGCGAGAAATCGCCGATAAACTAAACGAGGCAATGCTCGCCATGTATCCAAGTTCTTTTAAAGCACATGACGATGAACGGTACGAAAAATACCGCGCTACTCACGAATACAACGCCAAAGCAAACGAGCAGTATTACCATCATGACGCTGACTGTCCTGAGCTAGCTTTGGTGCGCGACGGTATCAATCATGATGACCTCAAGCCATTTCAATCGTTATTATCAGAGCGTCCTGATCGCACCGAGCTACCAAAATGGCTTGGGGCGTACGGCGAGGTAGCGTTTCAATTTACGCTTGATTTTGGGTCATTCCGAGACATCCAACGCCACCGGGCGGTTACACAACGTATGCCGCTACTGACGAGCGACATCGGCTTTCATGATTGGTACCTCGAGGAACTAACAGACGATCTACGGACCGAAGCCACAGAGCTAATCGATCAGCTCGGAAACGCCGCCAACCAGCTCACAACCGACACTGCCCTACGGCAGTACTACCTGCCAATGGGATTCAAAATCAGCAACCTCATCTCTGGTGATCTACCAGCCTGGGTGTACCTAGTCGAGCTGAGAGCATCAAGCCTCGTGCACCCTACCCTCGCTGTCCAAGCAGCCAAAATGGCTGACATCTTGCGTGAGACATATAAAGACATTGACCTGGCAATCCACATCACCTCAGAAGCTGGCAGATTTGACGTCAAGCGAGGTGAAGCAGATATTGTGAAGGTTGAGTAACAACAGTCGCAATACACAAAGGGCGGCACCTGCGGTGCCGCCCTTTGTAGATTCAGATTAAACAAATATTATATAAATTTTCGCACTGTCTTTGCCACCACATTTGCCTGCTCTACCCCATCGATATCTCCACTGACATAATTCACAACTGTTACGTGCGGAGCACCCAATACCATCCCAGACAACACCTCGGATTCAGGATGTAGCACGATCGTTGGCAAACCTTGATCTGATCGAGCCTGAATTTCCATTCCTAGTCCTAATGATGTAAACCGAGTTAAAGCCACCATTAGATCAGCTGATTTAGCCAGCGTAATGTCATTTCGATAAATATGACTCGGTGACACATCTTTTAAGCCGATGAACTGGGTTACCTCTAGATTGTCTATGTGAGACAGCTGTTGTCGTACCTGGGTTTGAAATTCGCTTGTCCACCAGCTGGGTGCGCCGCGCAACGCCATACCAAGATAGATCGTTTTCATACTACGTAAACTGCTTACCCAACTTTGGGCCGCTTTGAGACTGGTAATTATGCGTAGCAGCGGAACTATCGTAATGCTCACTTGGCTCAGCCGTCAATCTTTCAAACCTGATTTTAGCAATCGGCTGACCTGACCTGACAACCAGGTCTTCAAATGGTCTCACCTCGAGGGTAAATGGTCGCCCCTTCCCTTCACCATTGTGGCCCCAGCCCCAGCCCGGGTCGAGGAAACCGGCGTAGTGTGAACGAAAGTCACCCGACCGCTCATCCATTGGTACCATTTCGCTTGCCAAATTAGGTGGAATCTTTACCCGTTCTGCTCCGGAGAGGATGTAGAATTTGTCCCGCTCTAATCGCAAAGCACCATCTATTATCTGTAGTGGTTTAAAAAACTCTGCTGGATCGTAATGACCAACCCGGGCGACATCGACCACTTGGGTCGGGTCAGCAATACATTCATAGCCGCACATACCTTCTTCCACGAGCGCAGTTAATACCACCGTTCCATCCTGGTCGTTGGTCACCAGATCGCTGTACAGCATTTTAGTATCCTTAGTCGGATGCCACACTAGACCATCTTGCATCGATAGTTCAAGGTCTAATTCTGAAAAACGGGTATCCCCGGTAAACAGCCGCAACTGCGTCAACGGCGTACCAGCATGAATTTGTATAGCAAATGATTTGGGAGCGATAGCCACCCACAACTCGCCTGTATATCCCTTAGGGGTAATACTGTCATAGCGTGGGACTCCGTCAGCCAGGACGCGCACGTGCATGTCCAACCGCCCGGTTGAGGATTTTGGGTTGCAATACCCATACACTTGCTCTGGCAAATCGAGTGACTCGTTTAATTTGGCGAGGTATAACCCATCACACTGTAGAGGTTCGGTAATGCTTGCTGGCTTAGCTTCCATAAACGGCATCAAGTCCCGAATAGACTCGCCAACCTTTGGTAACACCAGTCCGCGGATTGTATATATCTCACTACTCACCGTCAGATCGAGGGAGGCTGGTGAGATATGCTGCGTATCAGCGTCGATAATATTTTTACCGGCAATTAATTTTTCTAGCAGTGTATCTGGCAGTGCGCCCAGTCGGTGTGTCATAGTAATTACTAGTGTATCAAAAAAGGCCGCTGCGTGATACGCGCGACCTTTAGCTGGCTACTTAGGCCACCTGGGCGTCTGACTTGGTAACGCCAAGAATGACATGGAGAACCGCAGAATCTCTGTGGCTGGCCAGTGGTTTGAAGTATCCGGGATTCTTTGGACATACCTCGACAGCTTGAACCGTAATAACGATTCTCTGCATAGTTGCATCCAACTCAGACGAGTGCAATGTCAGCGTCTGCTCGTCAAGCGTCAAGCCAGCCTGAGCACAAATGCGGCACAGCACACGATACATTTCTTCGTCACTCGAATTTACATATTCGTATATCCCAAGCACTGCACCCAAAAATCCCTTGCAGATAAATGACTGTTGACACGGTGTGATGTAGCTACCATCAGTTAGAACAACTACCAGATGATGGATTCGTTTTGGCATGTCTGACCCTCTGACGTTTGTGCGAAAGAACGTGTCACTCGTAATGAGAGACGTCAGAGTGTAGCACTATTTTTTAGTCCCGCAAGGGGATAAAAAACAGCGGGAACCAATTCGATTCCCGCTGTTTTTGTACTTATTTGCTACCAGACTAGTCGACTACCTTGACACCCATAGAGTAACAAGAGCCTTCGACGATCTTCATTGCTGCTTCGATTGAAGCCGCATTGAGATCAGGCATTTTTTCTTCTGCTACTTCTCGTACCTGTGCCTTGGTGATTGAACCAGCGGTTGAAGCAGTGTTCTTGCTCGAACCTTTGTCTTTACCAATCTTTTTAAGGATCAGTCGTGACATTGGCGATACTTTGACAATAAAGTCAAAAGATCGATCGTCATAGACACTAATTACGGTTGGGACTACCTCCCCCATTCGTTCCCGAGTTTGTTCGTTGAATTGGTTGACGAATTCACCGATATTAATACCAGCTTGACCAAGTACCGGTCCAAGTGGTGGTGCTGGTGTAGCTTTACCACCAACTGCCTGTACCTTGATTTGTTTTACGAGTTTCTTTGCCATGTGTTTGTTTTAAAATTGTGTGATGCTAGCTGGGTCCATACCAACTCACACCTGAAGCCCCGGTACAATACCCAATATATTGTGTTTTGGCAAGGATAAATTTGACAGGTAAATATAAAAGTTGTATTTTCAGTCTTGAGACGGCAACCATAAGGAGGAAATCCGTTGGCTCATTTAGAAGCAGGGGACGTCATCGTTGTTTTTGGGGCGGGACTTTCTGGCTACAGCAGCTCGTGCGTTCCAGACGAGGAGAGTGCTTATGGACTCAAGCTGGCTGCACACCTGTCTTACGCCCATAGTATTCCAGTTATTATAACAGCTGGCTACAGCCACAAGCACCAAGCCCACATGGGCCAAGTGATGCGTGAGTGGGTTGCCAGTCGGTATCAGAATGAATTCAACGAGGATCTTGATCTGGTCGACATGGCCAAAGAGGACTACGCAGCTGAATTCAATTCAATCGGTGAAGCGCGCGCCTTCTGGAAACGTATATTACGTGCAGCGGCAGAAGATCCCGAGATGGTACTTGATGAGGTACACGTCGTCACCCGCGGCATACACAGCTGGCGTACAACTTTTTTGATCCGGAAGCTGTGTCCCCGCCGCTTCTCGAGAACCAAAGTCTATGGCCACCAAGCACCAAGCCGAGAAAAAGGGCTGTGGCTGCACGAGTCTCGCTCTTGGATCAGAGTACTTTGGCTACTCGCTAGTGGCAAACTGAAACCGGTCGAGTGACCAAACAAACCGCCTACGCACGATAGCAAGGGCGGTTTTTATATTTCTTACCTTGATACCAAAAAAGATGTAAATTTAGATGCACCACAAGGGTATTTCCATTTTTATACTCATTTTATTCGTTAAAAAATTAGGTCAAATACGCGGAGTCTAGGTAAAAAGCCAGCGACTGGGACACGTGTCCCAGTCGCTGGCTTTCTTATAATTCTTTCTGCCTATTTTCAAAAAAGAGTTAATTTGGTGAAGTTCACGGCGCGCAAGGAATTTTTATAAGCCGTACTAAACGTACGGTGAATAAAAATTTACCGCCGCGCAACAAGGAAATTCGCTAAATTAAACTTTTTTAACTTGAAGGAAGTCGAGTTCGACCGGCGTTTCGCGTCCAAACATACTTACCAGCACCTTCACCTTACCACTTTGTTCATCCACTTCGCCAACCTTGCCTTCGAGGTCTTTGAATGGTCCGTCGGCAATTGTCACCATATCACCAGCCTCTAGATCAACTTTGTGAGTTGGTGTATCACTCTCCATTTTTTTCATAAATGAATCGTATTCGGCTTTGGTCAGTGGTACTGGTTGGGTTCCTGATCCAACAAACCCTGTTACACGAGGGGTGTTTCGAACCACAAACCACGATTCGTCGTTCACGATCATTTCAACCAGTACGTATCCAGGAAACACTTTCTCCTCCTCCACCACGCGCTTGCCACCCTTAACCCGGATTTTCTTTTCGGTTGGGACAACGACGTTAAAAATAGAGTCATTCATGTTGAGTGAATCGATCCGCTGCTTGAGGTTTCGTGTCACTGCGTTTTCGTACCCACTGTACGTATGGATCGCGTACCAATGTCGTTCTCCGTCGCTGTGTTGTTTAGCCATACAATTAGAAGTTATTAACCACGTAGTTGATAATTTCGCCAAAGACATAGTCAAAAGCTCCGGCATACATAGCGGTCAATACTGAAATAACGATCACTAGTGCCGTGTAAAAAAGCGCTTGTTGCCGGGTTGGCCATTTAACTTGCTTCATTTCGGCAGCAGTAGCTTTGAGATAGTTTGAAAATTGATCCATAAAAATTTTGCTTATAAAAACACCCTTTTTGGGTGCTTTGCTTATAAACAAGTATACAGTGGGATAAAAAAATGTAAAGAGCGGCGCCCAAAGGCGCCGCTCTTTACATTTTATAGTAGCTATTTAATTTCGTAGGAAATCGTGACGCGAGCGGTAGTTTCTTCTTCTCCCATCGGCAGCTCTGCTCCACCAAAACCTGATTCTGCCATTTCATCGAACGCCATATTTCGGACTTGGTATGGTTCTGGTCTGTATTGTGGACCTTCCTCGTAAAAGCCGGTTATTTTGACCAATCGCACCCCGAGCTCCCTAGCCAGCTTGTCTGCTTTTGCTCTTGCGTCCGCAATTGCTTGGCTACGTGCCTGCTCGATCAGAGCATCTGTGTCATCAACCACAAAGTTTAAGCCACTGATATTAGTCGCACCACGCTCACCAACACCGGTGATGATAGCACTCGCATCATCCGTGTTACGCACCTTAACCTCTACTGATTGACTCACCTCAAAACCATCCTGGACTCGCTCACCTGGTCCACAAAATGAACCAGGGGTACAAATACGTTCTTCAAATCGGTACCGAGGGAATAGGTTGTAGTTGGTGGTTTTGATATCTTCTTCTGCCACCCCTTGATCACGAAGAAAAGCTACGATGTCGTTTATAGCAGTTCCCGACCGTTCTTGGGCGGTAGCGGCATCTTCTGCTTCAGCCTGAACCGAAAAACTAAATTGGCCTATATCTGGTACTGCGACCACTTCCCCTTCACCAGTCACCGAGATAGTGGCGGGGTATGCATCTAGATGCTGCATTTTTTCGAAGTTGAGCGACGCGTATGACCCCAACGCTAGTAAAAACATAAACACCGTTAGCGATCCCAGGACCCGCATCGGCGTAGTTGCAAATAAATTATTCATAGAAATTAAAAGTGAGAAATAAGCTGCCTGATAATACTCCGGATTGACCCCGCGATGCCTTGGTCAACACATACTGCCTGGTATGCAGTCACATCGCTGGCGGCGAGCGTTGGAGCATCAAATAGCTCGTCGTCTAACAAATAATACATCAGCGCGCCAGGTTCCTCAACGTGGTTGATACCAAGCGCGTGACCAAATTCGTGAGCCAAGACAGCTACCAACTCATTATTATCAGAGAATTTATAAACATTAATCTCGCCACCTTGATAGTCACCCTGGGTGAATTCGTGCGCTTGCCCATACTCACGGTTATAGGCTTGTACTTCTTGATTATACGTATCAATCAGCCGATTACCTTCACTACTCAAATTATTTAATTGTTGCGCCAAACTATTGAGACTATTTGCCTCTTGTTGCAATGAATTTGAAATCTGCTCAAGTCGTTGACGCTCAGCTTCCAAAGTAGCAAACGCATCAGCTCCAGCTCCACCACGATCATTTACCTGACGAACTCGATCATTGTATGACTGCAGCTCACTATCGTACTCATTGCGATCAACTACAAATGCAGCTTGCTTGGATTCATAGGTACGTTGCAGCTCGGCAATTTGGGTGCGGAAGGTTTCGTTTTGTGCAGCGATAGTATCGAGTCGATCACGATCAGCAGTCTGGGCATTAGCCACTTCTTGCCGTTCGTCAAAAATAAAATTAATCGTAAAGTCGGCGTCTTCGGTATAAACGAATAAATCCTGATCCGCTTCTCGTTCCCACAGATCAGCCGCTTCAGCGATAGCTGCTTTGGCTTCTTCTGGGGTAATAACAAAAGACTCCCCAATCTCACCTAACCGGTACTCGATTGGGATTGGGCAGATATATTTGGTGCTCTGGTACCAATGCGCCCCCGCTAGTGAGACAGATAGGACCAGTGCGAGTAAAAATGAAAACCGCATAGACTCCGATAGCAAACCATATTTCTGCCCCAATGACAACGGCGCCTAGCGGGGACTGCGTAGTCGCGATACGTAGTCCCTGGTAGGCGCCGTCATCTCGAGAATAAACTCGATATAGAAACATGTTCGCAAGAACCGAAGTTCTTACTACTCATACTATACCCCACTGCAACACGCAGTTTAAAAGATTTCAACAGGCAGTGTGAATAATGAAGGTAGTGGTTGCTGACAATTATAACCAGGCGCTTGGACAAGAAATTAAAAACCACCACCCTGTCGGGCGGTGGAAAATAATTTTATTTTGGTCGCAGCAGGTAGACAACAAAAGTGAAACAAATCACAATTACTGTTACCATTAGAAGAGCTGTATGCATGGTTTTTTCTGTCCCCAACCTATCCACTTGCGTGGCGGCTTTCCAAACCGTATAGTAAAGGGGCATATTTAGACGTATGTAGGAAATGCGACCTGTAAACGGGTCGTTTTTCTAATTGAGGGTACTCTCCTACTTTGAACCCCCTTTCTACATACGACTTCGTTGCAGAAAGGGGCGCCAAAGCACCCCTTCTTTCTACTCTCCCTTCCCTTTCGCCTCCTTCTCTGCCAACTTTTTGCGCACCATCTGCTGGGCGGCGTTCATACTGTGTTGGTAATAGAGCGCCTTACAACCGCTCTTCCAGGCGTGGATGTATAGCTGGTTGATATCTTTGGCTGGGACGTCTGGCGGGACCATCACGTTGAGGGATTGTCCTTGGTCGATGAAAGCCTGTCGATCACCAGCATGTTCAATCAGTTTAGTTTGATTCACTTCAGCAAATGTCCGGAATACATCTTTTTCTTGTTCACTTAACACATCAAGGTGTTGCACTGATCCATCTGCGTCACGGATACTATCCCAGGTGGTTTTATCGTTGAGGCCTTTCTTTTCTAATAACTCCTCTAGGAGCGGATTCTTGATTACCACCTTCATCTTGGCCACGTCTTTGATGTAACAGTTACTCCAGATTGGTTCAATCCCCTGTGACACTTGCCCGAGAATAAAGGCTGATGAGGTCGTTGGTGCAATGGCCATCGTGGTAGCGTGCCGGCGACCGTAGCCTTTCATTACTTCTGGCTCACCGAGCTCTTTGGCCATGGATGCACTAGCGGCAAAAGACCGTTCTTGCATCAGTTCAAAGACCTCTTTGTTGATAACTCCAGCCTCGGCGCTATCAAAGGCCAGCCCTTTACTCTGTAGCAACGAGTGATACCCCAGTACCCCGAGACCAAGCGCCCGGTTAGCTTTCGCAAAGTTGTATGGACGCTCCATGAATTTAAACGCCAAACGTTTATCCTCATCGGATGAATCTCGCCACGCTTCGAGCTTGTCACAGAAGTTCGTCATAACCGCTTCGAGGAAGTAGGTCATAGTTTCGACGAGATCTGTATCTTTCCAGTCATCGTAGTGCAACAAATTGATCGAAGATAGACAGCACACAAACGACCAGTCCTTGTTGCTTGGTAGCATGATCTCACTACAGACATTACTAGCGTAGATTGGGAGTTTTTTGTCTTTGTATACTTGCGGCTTGGCGTTGTTAGCGTTGTCCGTAAACATGATATATGGATACCCAATCTCACCCCGGCGCTGGATGATTTTGGCCCAGACTTTTCGCTTGTCTTCATCCCCCTCAATCATAGCTTCCATCCAGGCATCAGTGACCGTCACCGCATGGTTGATTTTTTGGATTGGGTTACCCTCGGTTCCAATATCAAGAAACTCTAAGATATCTGGATGTTCAACTGGCAGATAGGCCGCAAATACGCCTCGCCTAGTGGCTCCTTGACTAACCACATCAAGGATTTTTTCAAACAGCTGCATAAAGTGCACTGGCCCTGATGAATAACCATTATTTAAAATCTCGGCTCCCCGTGATCGTAAATCACCAAAGTAGGCAGAACACCCACCACCATACTTACTCATCATTCCAACCTCACCTTGGGTGTGGAGGATGTTCGCCATGTCGTCAGCCACAAATGAACCAAAGCAACTAATCGGCAGACCACGATCAAGGCCAAAGTTAGCCCACACCGGGGTAGCCAAAGAAATCCACCCCTTACTCATGTAGTCTTCAAACTTGTCTGCAAACCCTTCTTTACCGAGCGTCTTCTCGGCAAATTCGGCGATGTAACGGACCCGCTCTTCAGTAGTCTGGCCGTCAACTAAGTATCCTCGAGCCATAAATGCTCGTGTGTTGTCGTTGACCCAGTGCCATGGTTCTTTGTTCATAGTGTTTGCTTTCATTCAGTTATCTTTCTAATCGCGACGATCTTCACTACTTTGTACTACCTACTATTTTAGAACAAATCTTCGCTCGTCACACTTGCCGAACGCTTATTATAATTGATTGATCTTTTATCAAAGAAATCGACGTGTTTGGTAGCAATCACTTCGTTATCAAACCAATCAGTCTCTTCAAGAAGCGCGTCACTGACTTCAAAGATTCGCGGCATACCAATCGCTGCTAGCGAATTATTAAAGCGATGCTTAACGAATTCTTTAACATTGGCAGCTGGGAGGAAATCAAGTTCTCCGGCTTCGAAGATCCAGTCGATGACCTTGCTTTCTGCCTCAAAGGCCTCTTCGCACGCCTTGATGATCACCGCTTGTGCTTCATCATTAAACCATTCTGGGTGTTCATCACGGATGATGTTGATCACATCAATACCAAACATACCGTGTAGGTTTTCTTCTTTTGAAGTTGCCTCGACCGCGTTGCTGATCCCTTTAAATACGTTCTTATGCTTATTAAAGCTCATCATGATGAGGAACTGTGAAAAGAGTGACACGTGCTCCACAAACAACGAAAAGAGCATGACGGCTTGCGCGTATTCTTTGTTGTCTTTGGTCTGCGCTAGCTCACTAACTTTATTGAGGTACTCCATGCGACCCAAGATAACTGGGTTTTCCTTAATTTTGGCAAACTCTCCATTAAGACCGAGAATCTCAAGCAAGTGCGCATAGGCATCGGTGTGGCGCACTTCTGATTCGGCAAAGGTTGCTCCGACCGCACTGATTTCAGCCTTAGGCATTTTTTTGCCGATGTCACCCCAGAAATTCTTGACCGCCACTTCAATCTGACCGATCGCCAACATCGTGTTTTTGATGGCGTTTCGCTCGACGTCATTTACGTCAACGTGAAAATTCTGGACGTCGCCTGTGAAATTAAATTCAGTGTGTACCCAATATGAATGTCTCACTGCATCAACGTATTCGTATAGCTCTGGGTATTCGTATGGCTTGAGGTGCATGCGCGAAGCAAAGATATCTCGTTCCCGCAGCTTCTTTCGCTCATTGCGGAAAATGATGTATGCCTTGGCGGTAACAAAGTAGTCTTTCTCCATCAATGCTTGCTCGACCAAATCCTGGATTTCTTCCACCGCTGGATTACCGTCGATACACTTGTTGGCGATTGCGCTTCCCTCTTCTGCTGTGCCGGCCTGGACACACATGGCGATCACCTTTTGGTGCGCCAATTCTGCGACCTCAGTCGCGTCCTTACGATTACCTTCATTGGTTTCAACGAGGGCTCTAGTGATCGCGTCAACGATCTTTTCAATATCAAATGGCTGGGTAGAACCATCGCGCTTACGAATTTCTTGGATTTTCATGGCTGTAATAACTTGTTGAATTAATTAATCTCATCAGATGCAGATTTCAGCTGTGGAAGAAAATGGCTTGCTGGTAGCAAGCTAGTAGCTGAAGTCTAATTGTGATGAGGACTAGGAAATGCACACGACTACATACAGTCGCGACCTATAGTACTAGGAACGTGTGCCACCTCCGACACTTGAGAAAGTTGAGCCTTCTCTTGTGATACTTCATCCTACCATTTTTTATTTTCTCAAAAATAGTGGAAGGAGCGAAATCGGGGTATATGCCTGTGGATAACATATTAAGCGAGATTTGCCTGAACTTGCCAAGCCTTGGCAAGTGACGAGAGCTGTTGTCCGACTACATATACCGGGCGATTTACTCTCAAAAGCCGAGCTGCGTATCAACAAAAAACCACCTCTCGAGCGAGGTGGGTTTTGGTACAAACTGTATGCTTATTTTTTTAAACTATCTCTAATTTCCATCAGCAATTCTATTTCAGTTGGACCTTGGGGTGCTGATTCTTTGATTTCTTCTGGACCCTGCGCCTTATTTATGACCTTGATCACTATAAAAATGACAAAAGCCACAATAGTAAAGTCAATCACCGACTGTATAAAGACTCCGTACCCAAACACTGCCTTCCCTACAGTGTATGACAAACTTGTAAAATCAACCCCACCCATAAAGATTCCTACTAGCGGTGTGATGAGGTTCTCGACGAGTGACGCGACAATCTTCCCAAACGCGGCGCCGATAACAACCGCTACCGCGAGATCGATCACGTTTCCCTTCATCGCAAAGGCTTTAAATTCTTTTAACATAAGAATGTATGTGTATTATTTGTATTAAAATTGGAGATACTTATTTTCAAGTGTAGCTCATTAACTAGCTGTATTTACACTTCACAAGTGGTCATAATCATTGTCAAAAAATCAACCGAGCCATATAAAACCCAACCCCTGCCCCTAGCAATAGGACTAACAAGAGCACGATCAATAACGATTCTTTTCCCATGGGTACAATGGTATCATGTTATAAGGTAGGTTTGTGGTATGAATCGAAAGCCACCCCTCTAACTTCTTATAGTTGATATGGTAACAGTAATTTGTAGGAAATGTTCAGGATCTTTTTACGCCAAACCATCATGGATCAAAAATGGCTACGGTATCTATTGCTCTAAAACATGCCAACATCAGGCCTCCCGAACTGGTAAGGAGGTTTCCTGCCACACCTGCAGTAGCCTTGTCTACAAATCACCAAAAGCCCTATCGAGCTCAAAAAGCGGTAAATTCTTTTGTTCTAAATCCTGCCAAACTAAATGGCGAAATACATTCTTTTCAGGCAAGAAGCACCCCAACTATAGATCGGGGACTTCTAACTACCGCACGATCTTGGAAAAAAGTTCTACAGTTCATGCATGTACACTTTGTAAGACAGCCGATAGTAGGTTTTTAGCGGCTCACCATATAGATCAAAACCGAAAAAACAATACTATTGAAAATCTAGCTTGGTTGTGCCACAATTGCCATCACCTCGTTCACCATCATAAAGATGAGTACAAACGATTCATGGCGGCTATCGTATAACGGTTTATTACTCCGGTTTGTGGTACCGGTAATCAGAGTTCGATTCTCTGTAGTCGCCCCAAGTGAGAATGAGTGACTCCAAACGCTCATTCCGTCCTTGTTTATCAAGGGATTCATCCAGTTCAATCCGATTAAATTCAGCCTCTAACCCAGGGTATGCTTTTTCTATTGGTACGAGCCATTTGGTGGCTTGAATACTCACTATTTTGTCTTGTAAGACGTAGTTCTGACCTAATGCTGCAAATATCTCACGCTTCTTTTGAATGTCCCCTTTTAAGTAAGCTTTGCGCGCGTATCGTGCGAAGTGAAAAGTTTGTTCTGTCAGTTCGAGCCACTTCTTTGCCCGGGACTCAGTCGAATCCAAATTACGCTTCAGTTTTTCTTGCTCTTTCTGAAGCTCACTCCGTTGTTTCGTGAACTCATCTTCATCAATCAAATCTTTCATTAGCATCTTGGTCAGGTTGTCGATTTGCTTTTGATTCTGATTATAAGCTTTCTGTTGTGCTTCAAAGATAACCGTACGCTCTTGAATCTCAGTGTCATTACGTTTATCTAAAATATCAATCGCCCACTGCTGGAACTGCGGTAAAATCGTGTACTTCTCTAGTTCCAGATCTACCTGTTCTTCAAACTCTTCAAGAGTGACTGGCTTCTGACTACAAATTGCCTTACATGTCTTTTTGTCTCGCTTACGTTTTGTACAGTTGTAGTAGACGTAGGTCTTAAGCTCACCAGTAGATAAGACAATCTTTTTCTTTACACTAACTGTGCACATATTCCCGCATTCACCACACTTCACGATTCCAGTGTAAGACGCCTCATGCTCTTGGTAGCGTGGTTTACCTTCCCTTCCCAAAATCACCTGAGCCTTATCATACTCATCATTCGTAATCATCGGCTTATGGTTACCCTTGTAGACTTCTTTAGCCCATACGAAAGTCCCAGTATAAAATTCGTTAGTAAATATTCGATATATAGTGCTTAAAGCCACAGGAACACCACCTGAGCGCTTATATTTAGGCGTACGGAAGCCCCAGTCATCATTAGCAACCTTTTGTATCTGAGGGACTGTGTAATTACCAGAGAGCAATAAATCCCACATTTTACGCACCATACTCCAACGCTCTTCATCTACCTCAATAATGTGCTCAATCAAGTTATTCTTGTATCCCAGTGGCGCTCGCGATGGCAACCATCCCCGGTCAGCTTTGCCCTGCATACCCCGACGACTCGACACAGCCAGGTCACGAATATACTGATTAGCCATTGCTCCCTCCACACTAAAAAGTAATACATTATCTTCAGGAAGATGCTCGCGTTCCATTGTTTGGATTACTTGAATGACACCTTTTTGCAACATCCAACCTAGTGTCCCCGAGTCCACTGGATTACGTGACAGCCGATTGATATGCCACGTTAAAATCCCATCAGCTTCTCCGGCTTCAATTCTTTCCAGCATTTGAGTAAACTTAGGACGAATGTAAGGCTGTTTCGATGACTTAGACTCTTCAATTATCTCCACAATCTGATACCCACAACGCTTCGCAACAGGCTTCAGTGCGTTAACCTGGTCTTCAATTGATTGTGCCTGTTTATCTGAGCTCTCGTCAGAAGAACGCCGAGCGTACAGGAATACTTTTTTATTAGTTTTGTTTTTCATAATTTGTATAGTAAAAGCCCGAAAGGGACGGTTTGTTGTTGACCCAAACATGCTCAGTTACAAGAACCGATACGTTGGCAAACCGCCCCTTTCGGGCTTCCATATAAAACAAAAGGCTCCTGCAAAAGCAGTTCGGGTCAACAGGTTAATTATAGCGCATTTTCGGTACTTTGTCCTTATAAATCAACACTTTTATAGCAACATCGCTTTCCATTTGTTGATACTGTTAGTGGAAAAATAGCCATTATTTGTGGCTTTATATCAGGATGAACTTTCGAGCTATCGAACCACTCTTCAACTAACAAAAGAGTATCTTTCACCCCCAACTCTTTTATTGCTCGTTTTGCAGCCGCTTTTTCTTTAGCTCCGATTGTAGGGTAGCTTTGATACTCGGCATGGAATATATCTTTAACGCTCTGTAATACCATAGTACTCTCTCTTTCCACCTTGTTAGTTGAAGAAGGAATTAGTTTCTCAGGTGAGAAACCCTTATCATTGTCTTTCTCACTATAATTATAGGGTGTAGTTTTTACACAGTCTGATGTCCGTAAATCAGTCTTCTTGGTGTGTAATTTCTTTACACTCTGACCAGTTACTTTACTGTGAATTACTGAGTCTTCCCACTTTTTTGTAGTCCGTAGATGGCCGTATTGATTCTTAATAACCCATTTGTTGGCAATCAATTTCAAAATTGAGGTTTGAATAGTAGACCGAGAAACACCCAACTGAATGGCAAGATTTTCTTTTGACTTATAACACCACCCATCGAGCTTATTATTTTTATTGTTTGCCAGATGATAAATGGTATCTGCTAAGCAATAATCAACATAACTCAAGCCATACTTAACCCTAGGTTCATGCTTCACAATAGTGAATAGTTCTTTTGCGCTCATATTTATTTATTTATATTTTTAGTAACTTTAGAAGCAGTAGCCTTTCTATGCCTCTCAATCTCATCATGCTCATCCTGTGTCATAGGCTGATATATGTTATTCATCAGACCCACGAGTTTCAGACCCTCTTCAAGGGCTTCTTCTCGACTAATTTCTGTTCCAAATTCTTTCTTAAAAAGGATCTGGAAATTTGTGACATCTTGTTCTGAGAGCATAATGAGATTTGCTCTTCGCTTGATAAGTGAGAACGCGGACTTATCAAGCGAGGAAGAAACCTCATTTGCTTTGTGTTGCGTTCTCACTGCAAACAAAAAGAGCTACGGTTGCCCGTACCCCTTATGGCGAAAATTCACCCATCTCTAAAATATCTTTATTTCTAGCGCTCCTCTTTCACAAATATTGTAAATTTTGTTTTGTATGCCCCTTCATAAGGCTCAAAAGGGTCAAAGTCTATCGAAAAATATGTTTGTAGTTTCTCACTTAACAGTTGCTTTTGTTTCTTGTAGTTAGAGCGAGAGTCAGGACTCGTAGCAGGTATTTCACCGACATTCTTAGCGAACAGCTTTAATAATCCCCACTGAATAGTTGGATTGCCTGTCCTACCATCCGCTAATCCAATCTCAGCAAATGTTAGTGTCTCTTCAAACTGTTTTACTTTCACCGTTATGGTTTCATTTGAGTTCAAAATAAAAATAAAATCTGCCCATCTTGTGCCAGCTGGAATCTTATGAGGGAATAACAGGCTATTTGTCCCAGCACTTGATTTTCTCTGATACAAATCAACTAATTTTTCATACCCAGACCGAACCTTGCGACCTAACTCAAGACCTTCATCTCTCAGCTCCTCCCACGAAACACTTCTTCGGTCTGAGGTTTTAATTTCAGTCTTGTGTTTATGTTCGGGATACAGTTGAAAAGCATTTCCTCCCCCGCCGAGCGGTTTATAGTGCTTATCCAGAAACTCATTTAATTCATCTATTGAGGTCGCCAGTACCTTGGACTGCTTATCTAGCTGTTTGTCAGAAAAAGTAAATGTCTTCTCTTTAGCTAAAACAGAAAGTTTAACCAGACACTCAATTTCGCTGCGAAAATACTCACCACTTGCAAGCGAATCTACGACATTCACGAGTACTTTCTCAGGTAACACGTCTAAAACCTTCTGATACGCATTCTCAGCTGTCATAGACGCTATTATAGCCTTATTCTGATATACTGACAGGACAATATAGTCACCTAACTCCGCGACGTGATGCTGTGGACATGGTGCGAATACGTTAATCACAGAACGATAAAGAACCCGCTGTTAACGGGGTCACGTTCTGTGTCATGTTTGGGAAACTGAGCATGTGGATTCACGTCCTACCTTTTAGCAGTGGGCTTTTTGTAT
>Ga0136601_1000071_pt1 | contig 49371 bp, 42 predicted proteins | sample AntRauMFilla2699_FD_181020 | JGI IMG/M metagenome (GOLD analysis project Ga0136601, IMG submission 181020) | Saline lake microbial communities from Rauer Islands, Antarctica - Metagenome Filla 2 #699 | ecosystem: Environmental > Aquatic > Non-marine Saline and Alkaline > Saline | place...
ACCAGTAACCCGCTTCAAAGGTTGCGTTTACTGTTGTTGTAGTTCTGTAACCAATCGCTGATGAATAATTCCCAGAAGCTGTGTTATAATAACCAATCGCTGATGAATAATTCCCAGAAGCTGTGTTATAATAACCAATCGCTGATGAATAATTCCCAGAAGCTGTGTTATAATAACCAATCGCTGATGAATAATTCCCAGAAGCTGTGTTATAATAACCAAACGCTGATGAATAATTCCCAGAAGCTGTGTTCTGATAACCAACCGCTGATGAATAATATCCAGATGCTGTGTTTCGGGAACCAATCGCTGATGAGTTAGCCCCAGAAGCAACCTGTGTAACCGCACTCCGCGAAGACTGAATATCAACAGCATTAGCACCTCTAGCATTGCCAGTAAAATCACCACCAACAAAAGCAGTACCAATTTTTTTAAGATATCTTTTTGGCGTTAGTTGTTTGTTTAAGCTATTTACTTCGTACTCTTCTGGCATTTGAAGTTATTTACACCAAAAATATAAATCTCTATATAATTTCTTTCCAGTTTACTGAAACTCTAGCTAGTGTTACGTAAACTCTCTTGTCATCTGCTACGGACATAATTCACCAGTAGCCGGGCCATGTCCCGTAAATTGAGTTAAGTCGCGCTTGGATTAACGCTTCATTGGTGTTATCGATAGCAATAAATACCGCCGTAACTTTGTCGTATGTCAGACTTGTAAGCAGTCCGTTCATCGTCGTAACTGCGGTAATGTCCTGAGCGGTTAGAGTGTCGAGTGTAACCGTTCCAGCGTTGTCCGTGACTGCGTAAATGCTTGCCGCTGTTAGTCCCGTAAATGCGTTGTCAAAGTCGAGATCGTCTGTCGCCTCAAAAAGAATAGAGGTGTTTCCATTGCCGTCTGTAATCAGTGAGCCAGCCTGAACAATCTTAGGTCTGTCTGCCGCCGTGGTTTGGCTTGTGTCATTTGTTCCAAGCTCTACTATTTTCAATACGGTAACGTCATTTGTAGATGCGCTATCATTCCCTATTGCTAAGTTTGCGGTTGTAGCGGTAAACTCTGCGATACCGCTATCAACAAGAATAATTCCCCCACTACTAAAATTTAAAGTCCCAGCTGTTACAGATGAAACCATTGTCACTCGGTATGATTTTCCAACTTCAAACACCGATATTAAATTCACTCTAGCGTTTACGGCTCCGTTGGTTGTGAAGGTATCCGCATCTATTACAGAGGTGTTAGTCGTTGTCCAGTCAGATGTGAAATCCAAACTCCCAATAAGTTCGGCACCGCCCCGCGAAGTTCCAATGCCCGTGTAATCATGGTTGACAAATCCGTTTACGTCTTGGCCTGTGTAGAGGGCTGGTGAGCCGTTGATTGTGCCGTCAAATGATCCAGCATCATCCTCCCAGTTTACATTTGCATTGCCGTCGCCAGCCCAGTTAAGAACTTCTGTTCCTACTGCATTTTTGACTACTACATTATTAACTACTCCGCTGGCATAGCCGTTATTAGAGGAGCGAATCAATCCACCTACAACCACATTATCAGTTTGGTTGATCATGTCGCCAAACCAGTTGCCGTTATCAACTCCAGAGCTTACGGCATCAATGGCTACCGCTACTCCATCGACCATAAAGTAATAAGCTGTTCCAGTTGAACCAACTTCAATGTCGTAAGCCACAATTGCCGTGGAGGTCTCGATTGCGATTTGCTCAGACTGCGTGAAGCGACTGAAAAACTCTAGGCTTGTCCACTCGCCGATTACTGGCTCTGGAGTCGGGACGTAGGCCCATGCATCCGCAATCTCTTGTTCCGTGATGACATACTCGACCACAAGCGGGTCGGTGGGTTCTTCGTTCTCGTCCACCTGCGGGGTGGTCACGGTGAGAGTCAGGGTCTCGCCGTCCCATTCAGTCTTTGCGTCTTCGGCAATGGTTACGCGCTCAGGCAGTGGCTTGGTGTAGGTGCCGCCCTTGCCCTGCACCTTGAATGTGATTCCAGCGTCGGTAACGGCGTGGACCCGCTCCTGTGCGGATAGCGAGATGGCCAGAAGGAATGCGGAGAGTATGAGTGTTAGTTTTTTCATGTTATTCCAATACTGTGTAAAATACTTCAACGTCGAAATTATCCATTCCTGCGTCGCTGTTGTCTGGGATCTCTAACCTGCGATCATCAAGATCTTGGCTCGCTACAGGCAAAATGTCTCCACCCTGACCAGCCGCTATATTGTAGACCGCTGTAGCAATCGTGTTTGTGTTAGATCCGTCCGTGCGGTTCAGATCAACATTAGTCGCTGTCATTGCTGAGTCGTCACGGTTGATGATAACCATATTGTGGATCACCGCGTTGGCTGGGAGGATGTCGCGAGAGCCGTCAACGATATCAGCTGCCTGCCCATTTGCGTCTAAAGCGAAATCTCTGATATACCCTGCGTTTTGCTCTTTCAGGTGCGTGATCCCTGACACGGATAGCAGCACGTCGTTGTGATTCGCAGTCGTGTCGTGGAGCTGGTAGCCTATGCCCTCGTCTAGCGGGAGGATAGTTGTTAGCCCAAAGATTTAATGGCGTAATCCGCTAGATAGAATTTGTCACCAACCGTAATGTTTGTATTGCCACCAGAGCTGTTCGACGTCATCCGAAAAGACATCCCAACCGATGTGTCGCCCGTGGCAACAAATTCGAAGCTTACGTCGAGCCAAGTGTCGCCGACATTCACAAGTGCTTCTCCAGCCCCGTAACCAGGAACACCCTCTCTGCTCCATTGTCTCAATTCCAGCCCTTGGGCAGTTGTGTTTGCCGCGTCGAAAAATACCGAAAATGCAACCAAATAGCGTTGACCACCAACAAATCCGAAACTTGAGTCGGCGTAGTCGGAGAATCGCACATTTGTAGTTACCGTCGCCTCTACTTCAATCACGTTATTTTTAGATGTAGCCCCATCACTTTTTGAGGCCAGTCTAGTAGCCGTTGAGTTTCCGGCCACCCAGCCGTCTACGCCTGAAGACCAATCCGCTGCATAAGAAATGCCCCGCGAATACTTTTTTAAGGGTTCCCCAATCTTAACACCTTTTCTAGAAATGTAAGGAAAATGATTTTCGCTTAACATTTTAAATTAAGATCTGTAAGCCCCCAATAAAGATACTGTTGTTGTTCCACCAGTTGCTAAAACATACCAACTACTCAAATCGTCAGAAGAAACAGTAATTGAAGAAATCCCATCTTGTGAAAGTTTAAACCCACCAGATGAAGATACCCCGCTATTACCAATAAAAACATCTGCCTCAACCGCAACTGTTACCCAACCAGCTTTCCCGCTGAAAGGAGTTATTTGAATTCCAGTTGTAGAAACAGATAATTGATCAGAAAAAGGATTGTCTTGATAAGAAGTATTATAAGCCGCTCCGAAATTAGAGTTTGAGGTTGTTAAAGCTTTTAGTTTTGATTTCATTATAGAAATATTTACACTTTGATAGTTTATATTAGAAAATTAAATCTTCATTCCATTATATGAAAATAATTTCCATTCTTGAGATGATTGCCCAGTATTAGAATTATATACAAATTCTGCTTTTTGATAATATTGATAATCTGGTCCAGTTATTTGTCCACTAAAAGATAAAATTTTATTATTTCCAGTATAAAAGCCGCTACCCAAAGGATAATAACCAGTATGGAAACTTATTTCTTGATCGTATCCAGAAAAATTATTATACAAAGATACACTGATTTTTTGCCCATCATACTTCGCCAAATTAACAAGAGAACCAGTTCTTAGTGGAATTACTATTCTTGTTCCAGTATTATCGGATATGTCTATATCATAATAATAATTTAATGTAGAAACAGAATCATTTCCCAATTGAAAAGAGGAAGCACCAGCGGTTTGTGAATAACTAGAATATTGATTTCTTTGCGAATCATAATTTGTTGCAATAATAATTTTACCGTCTAAGGCAGAAACGCTTGTTCTACCAGATCCAGAAAAATAATCTTCTGTTAGTACGCTTGTTGGAGAAGGAGTATAAAAATATAACTTCCCGCCTATTTCAGAAACAACAGTTTCACCAGAACCAGTAAAAAAATTATTTGTTACAATTCCAGTCGCGTCTCCAGTGTGCAAAAAATTCAATTCATCTCTTAGACCATCAATTTGTTTTATTTTTATTTTGTTCGGCATCTTTTTTAATTTACACAATATGATTATAAAAGTGTAATAAAAGTTAACTTGCAGTTGGCAACAAAAGTGAGTTATAATATACTAGTCCCTACAGGGATTCTTATAATGAAAGAGCTGGTGCATTTATGTATTAGCTCTTTTTTGTGTATTTTACCGAAAAACTTTTTATTTATAATTGATTAAATTTAAAGAAAATGATACAAATATATAAACCAAACGCGAAAAACACTGGCTACGGATTTTCCTTCCAATTGGGCAAAGATAAATATTCTTACTCGTTGTATATCAACGCCATAGCTCAAAGTTCATACGATAAACAAAAAAGACAGGGTTATTTTGAAGGAAATAAAGACAACCCCGACAAGAACATTTCTGTTAAATTCAACGAATTTGAGTTGGGGGAAATGATTTTTGCCTTGACAAAAAAATCAGAATGGTCTACAATACACAAATTCGCTAAAGGTGGCGGGGAAAATGACATGACTCAAATCTATATTGGAAAATACGAAAGAACAGATCGAAAGACACAAAAAAAGTCTTTGGAAAATACTCTTTCTTTTATTAGAAATGGAAACCAAAAATTCGGCATTACTCTTAATGATGGAGAAAGAACTTGTTTGATAGAGTTTTTTAGATTTTGTCTTGCCAAAATATATTCGACGAGATTCATAAAAAATCAAGAAGCCTTTGATAAAAAAGAATACACCAAGAATTAATGTCAGAAAACAAAAAGAAAAAAGTAGTTTTCCATAGCAATCACTCTAGAGCTTATACTGGATTTGGAAAAAATTTAAAAAACATACTTCTTTATCTAGAAAAGACTGGAAAATATGATTTGATAGAAGCGTCGAATGGCAAAATATGCGACGATGAAGAATTAAAAACTTTACCGTGGAAAGCTTACGGAACATTACCGAAAGACCCCAATCTGCATCATGCAGCGTCGAAAGACCCAAATTTACAAAGATTGGTTTTTTATGGTTTTTATGGCTTGGATGATATCATCAAAAAAGAAAAACCCGATGTTTATATTGGTATTGAAGATATTTGGGGGTTAGCCAAATTTACAGAAAGCAAATGGTGGAACAAAATTAATTCTGTGATATGGACAACCTTGGATAGTGTTCCTTTATTACCAGACTCTATAAAAGTTGCACCGAAAGCAAAAAACTATTGGGTTTGGGCAAAATTTGCGGAAGAAGAATTAAAAAGTCACGGCTTTGATCATGTTAAAACTATGCATGGCGCGATTGATACATCACAATTTTATTCATTGAGTGATAATGAAAAAAAAGAGTTGAGAAAAAAACACGAGATAAAAGATGATGAATTTATTATTGGTTTTGTTTTTAGAAATCAATTGCGCAAAAGCCTTTTTTCTTTGTTGAGGGGTTATAAAGATTTTGTTCAAAAAAATCCAGACTCCAAAGCCAAATTACTTCTTCATACCCACTGGGCAGATAATGGCTGGAGAATAGAAGACCTTATAAAAGACATCTTTCGCCCGAAAATCAAAGACGGAATGACGCCTGTTGAATATAAAAAATATTGTGAGCGAGAATACAAAAAAGTAAAAAAGAATATTCTTACTACATATTTTTGTCCAAAGTGCAAAAATTATAAAGTTCAAGAATATATTGGTCAAAATAAAAAATGTCCCTTTTGTTCTAGTGAAAAAAGTTTCCAAACAAGCAATATATCGAACGGGGTTTCAGAAGAACAATTAAATGAAATTTATAATTTAATGGATGTTTACTGTCACCCATATACTAGCGGTGGGCAAGAAATTCCAGTCCAAGAAGCAAAACTTTGTGAGTTGCCTACTCTTGTCACAAATTACTCTTGCGGAACAGAGTATTGCACAAATGAAAGCGGCGGACTTCCGCTTTCTTGGATAGAATACAGAGAAACAACTGGTACGCAGTTTATTAAAGCAGCGACAGACCACAAAAGCGTAGAATATAACATCGAAAAAGTTTTCAAAATGTCAAAAGAAAAGCGCGAAAAAATGGGTGAAATTGGTAGAAAATTTGTTATTAGAGAATGCTCCGTGGAATCTGTTGGCAAAAAAATTGAGGATTTTCTTGACTCTTGCGATTTCGCTTCTGAAAATTGGGATTTTGATTTCTCAGAAGAAAAGAAAAACGATAAATATAATTTTCCAGAGATAGAAAACGACAAAGACTTTATTATCAATTTATATAAAAACATTCTAAAAATGGATGTTGATGAATCCGATGAAGGATATCAATATTGGAAAAAAGAACTTGAAAAAGACGAGTAAAGTATGAGCAAAGAAAAAAGAAAAAAAGCCATCTACGATTATTTTATCAACGAAGCTAAAAAAGAAAATTCTAAAAAGCAAAAAATCAGCATAAATAAATTGCTCGATAAAGAAGGCAAGGAAAATAGAATCTTGTTTATTATGCCAAGGAGCATTGGTGATCTTGTAATGTGTACAAGCTTATTTCCAAGCTTAAAAAAGAATTACCCTAATTGTAATTTGTATGTTGCTTGTGAAAATAAATATTTTAGTGTTTTAGAGGGTAATTCCCATATCCACAAACTACTTCCTTATTCAGAGGAAATGGACAATCAACCCGCCTTAGAAGGCATGGGACCACACAAGGGTTATTTTTTAGCAAGCTTTCATCCATATTTTAGAACACAAAAAAACTTGGATTATCTGCATAATGGTTTGGGTAAAAGTGAGTATCAATTAACTGAAGATCCCGACAATGAAAACAATTTTAATTCTTCTCACCTTTTAAGCACTTATGCTTTATCTTGTGGAGTTAAGATCGGGAAGCCAGAAATTTTTGACACATATTTTCCATTAGAATTTAAGGATTATATTATACTTCACGCATCTTCTGGGATGGAAAGCAAAAATTATGATTATTTTAATGATGTTGTCGGCGAAATATTCCCTTATCTAAACAAGCAAGGCATAAAAATAGTCCAAATCGGTGACGAAAAAGATAAACCCATAAGCGGTTGTATTAATTTTCTTGGCAAGACAAATATTAAACAAACATTTAATTTAATCAAAAACGCCAAACTAATTTTTGGAAATGATAGTTTTTCTGCGCATGTTGCAGGAATATACAATAAAAAACTTGTGACTATTTATTCTATTCTTTACTCTAGTTGTTGCAGACCCTTTTTTGGCGATAAAAATAACCAAGTAATTATCGATGCAGATAGAAAAGGTAATGCCCCAACATTTTCGGCGAAAGAAAATCCAAAAACAATCAATAACATAATGCCAGAAAAAATATCAAAAACAGTATTAGATTCTTTGAATATCGAAAATTCATTAAACAACTTAAAAACTCATTTTATTGGAGAAAGCTATTCTTTTTCTCTTGTTGAAATTGTTCCAAATTTTTATAATGATAAAGCTTTTAAAAGGGGCTCCGTGAATTTCAGAATTGATTATTGTAAAAACTATGACCAAAAATCTATAATAGATTGGGCTAAAGACAGAATGTTGCAAGTTTTTACGGATAAACCTTTGGATAAAATTATTATTAATTATTGCAAAAATTCTATTGATGAAATAGTATATAAAATTACAGAAGAAAATAAAAATTATATTCTTGATAACATAAAAGATATTATGTCTATTGGTAAAAAAGTATTTATCGAATCACAACTTAGCGAAGAAGAGACAAAAAATCTGCGTATGGAAAATTTCGATCTAAAAATAGAAAAAGACAAGGAAAAAGAAAAAGAGCTTGACATTGATTTCAAAAACGGTAATGTTTTGTATCGTTCAAACAAAATAATTTTATCAGAAAACAAACTATTTCCGTCAAAAGCCGCATTCGAATATGGAATGATTGGTTCAGAAAGTGCGGAAAATAAAATTGTTGATGATAAAAAATTTATTGAACTCCTAAAACAAGAATCAGAGTTTATAAAAATATATGAGTACACAAAATGAAATTAAAGTAGGCGACTTCGTTGAAATCCTATCGTTGGAAAAAACACTTCAACCGCAAGGAACATTTGACTTTAGGCAATTTGGGGTTGTAGATGTTATCGAAGATCGGGACGAAGTAGCTTTTGCTATTATCAAGCCAAAAAGTAAAAGAAAAACAATCACCGCTAGAGTTGAAAATCTAGAAAAAATTGATGAAGAACTTTATAAAGAAGTGGGAAATTACCCGTCAGAAAAAAATTTAAAATTAGAAAATAAACCAGAAGAACCAGAAAAATCAAGGGAAGCTGAAAGCCCCAAAGAAATCAAACAAGAAAATTCAATGCAAGAAGAACCAAAAACAGAACCGAAACCAGCTATCAACATAGAACAAGAAAATGATACATCCATTCCGCCAATTTTAAATCGTGGGCTTAAATTCGGAAGAAATAGCTTTGGACTATTAGAATCAGTGGATTATATTTATGATGAAGATGGATCAATTAATTGGAGGGCTTTAATCCCAAATGAATTTCTTTATGTAAATAAGTCATACTTTGAAAGATACGATAAGCAAGTTCCCCCTTCAATAGAAGGATTGTCAGATGACAAGCTTTCAATCAAATTAGGCGGGATTAAATATTTGGCGAAAATCAGGGGGTTTGATTCTGTAAATCTTGAAGTAATTAAATCAGAGATGGATCACGCGACAGTTAAATGTTCTATAACTTGGGTTCCGAATTATGAAACACAAATGAAAAGAACTGTTTTTGAGGAAGTTGCTTCTGCTCACATTCAAAATACAGACGATATGAGCAAAAAGTTTTTGGAAAGTATTGCTTTTAACAGAGCTTTTGTTCGTTGCGTAAGAGGATTTCTTAATATCAATATTGTTGGTGATGATGAAATTGATAAATCCCCACCGAAAGAAAATAAGGCCAGCGATTTTACCCCTAATAATAAGCTTGAACAACAACTCTTTTCAAAAAAGAAAATTGGCTCAGTAAGCGAGCTTAAAGATTATCTTAGAGAATCCCATAAAAGAGGCGAAAACAAGCCACTAATCGATTCTATGGCCCCTAATATTAAAAAATGGAGTGAGTTTGGAGATATTTCTGCGAAGGATTGCAGGATTTTGATTGGTATGATTTCTAGTTAAATTATATTTGTGGGGTTTTATCGTACTCCCATTTTAAAAATTCCAATTCTAAATCCATTTTTTCTGAATAACTTGCAGAAATAATATCTTCGTATAATGTGTCAAAAGAGAAATTATAATTGTATTTATAATAATTAAAATCAATTCCCAATATATTAATCTCTAACTCTTCGGTGCTACATGTAACAACTCCCGCCGAAGACTCAGTATCACTAATATTTATATCTTTACTATAAATTTTCCTTTTATTAGTACGAGCAACTAAATTATCATAACTATTTGCATCTAAAGATATAAAAAAACCTATTCTATATTTTCTTTCTTCTACTTTTTTTTCTAATTCGCTTTTTTCAAAAAAAATTTTAAATATTATTATATTTTCTATACTTTCATAAGCCCCTGTTCCTGCTAAATCTCCAGCTTTATTATGAGAAATATTTATTATAGAATCACTTATACCATCAACCAATAAACCATTTGTTTCTCTAAAATAAACACCAAAATCAAGAAATTCTCTTACAGGGTCAACAATACAAGATAAACGTTTAGGCTCGATTCCAATATTATCACCATATATTTTTTTTATATCATTTTTATAATAATTGTAAATTTTTTCTTTAGAAATATAATTTGAAATTGGGTATAGTTCATTTGTGGATGAAAATTTATTGTTTATAGAGTTATTGGAAAAATTAACGCGAATATAATTATCTCTATTATTTGTATATCTTAAATCAAAAATTTCTTTTGAATTAGATATTAAAGTTTCATAAGATCCATTATAAGATGTTATACCATCTTCTCCTTCGTCAAATTCAAGGGAATGTTGTATCCCATAATTTATTGAAAAAATTACACCCTTTATATTCCAAGAAAAATCTACGACCTCTTTGTAAGAAAGATCTTTTGATAAAGAATAATTTGAACTAGAAGAATTTTCATCGTCAAAATTTTCGACAATTTGGGTTCTAAGTTTTAATAAATTATCTCTATAATTTAAATTACCACTAAAAACTGGGAGTATTAATTTATTAGTGTTAAATTTATCGGCGTATATTTTCCCGTCTTCTTCTCTGGCCATTTTTATTCATCCTGTTTTTCTTGAATAGGGTTGCTAGACAATATTATAAAATAAGCAAATTCCCCATTACTGCAACCCGCCACTTTTCTCCACCTTAATTGCAAAACCTCGTCAATATCTCCCTCTTCTTCGCTGCTATTTTTTATTTCGTAATTGCCATTTTCCTCAACTAATTTATCCTTTATAGCTTTTATATCTGGGCAATAAGCCATAAGATTTATATCTTCATCTATTTCAGCAAATAAATTTATGTTATTTACTGACTCTAATTTTTCAAAATTTGTTAATGTTTCGTTTTCTAAATTTTCATCGATGGTAAGAAATGTTTTGTCTTTTTCTGTTAATCTCTTTGTGTAATTGTCATTTTGTGTTGCTTTTACAGAACCAATGTTTATATCGTTTGTGTCAGTAGTGTTTTCAGCAGAATTTTGCGCGGCTGTTTTTTTTCTAAAGGTTATAAACGGTATATTAGAAATTAATGTTTTTATTGTTGCCATACTATGTGTTTACACTAATTCCAGTATAAAAGTTTGTGCCAGATATTTCTAAAAATAAATTGTCAGATTGAAAACCCCTAATTTTATCTAAAAATATAAATAAATTGCCATTTCCAGTAATTGGTTCTGTTGACAAATATTTTATTCCAGTAGTATTATAAACACCAGTATATCCTAAATCATAAAAGTTTTTACCATTACCAGTAAAATTATTTTCATAAGACACGAATATATTGTATTCGCCAGTAAAAGTTTTTATATAAGAAATACCAGAAAATATTCCAGTTAAATTCTCAGGGTTTATGTTGTATTGTTTTTCTTTTAACCCAGTTGGAATATAATTTCCATAATACCCAGTAAATTCGGAATGCGCAGATTCATTCATCATTCCAGTATTCCCATCAATTCTAAAAATATTCTCTGGTTCACCTGTTATATAATTAAAATCAAAATAACCACTGTTATCGTTTATTGTTATATTCTTTAACCCCGTTATTTGTCCAGTTGCTTGAAATAATCCATTAACATATATAGAAGATGTTTTTGTGTATTGGCCAGTTGAGAAATTTACGCCGCTATCATAATAACCTGTAGAAGCGACGTTTTCATTCAATTTTAAAAATTTTCCTGTTACTTTGTTAGAATTAACTGTAGAACCAATTCCAGATTCTGAATAATTATCTGATAAAAAAAAAGTACTTGAATAATTATAGTTGTATCCGATGCCACCATTTAAATAATTATTGTATTTTATAACAAAATCTCCATTATCTTCAAATCCAGTAAATCCATATCCAGTATATACATCATTAAAATTTTCTATATACGCTCCAGAATCAAAATTTGGGAAATCTATACCGGGAACCCTATAATTTATATTTAGATCTATTACTATATAATCGCCGCTTATTGATTCAATTAATACTCGCATTTTTGAATCGCTTGCATTAAATATGTTTGAAAAACTTATTTTCCCACTTTTATAACCCGAATAAATAATTGGATCTATCAAAATATCTTTTTCTATGCCATATTGTGATCCAGTAACTATCCCAGTGAAATTATTGTATCCACTTATTGGGTTTGCTTGTTCAAATCCAGTAAAATTTGTTCCAGTTGTTTTCTGTGAGTAAAAGTTAGAATTTTGTTTTTCAGTAAAAAGATTATAATAAATATATTCAGAAATTTTATTTGATAAATTATTTCCAGAAATATTTTGATCATCTATTAACTCCGTGGAAATTCCAGTAAATTTAAAAGTTGGGGAAATTGTATTATATAAAATTTCAAAAGATTTATCTAATCTAGCTTGTGTAGTAGATTCTCTATATTGTATATTAAAAAATCCAGTATCATTTGTACTATTAGTTGATAAAGAAATCGCATAATTTTGTCCCATAGAAATACTCATTGAAAGTCTATCGGAATCGCTATCCAACCTATTTGAACCAAGTAAACCGGAAATTATTTGGTCATTTCCGCTGCCACTTAATAAGTAATAACTTGCATATATATTAAAATCATCATCAGCCGAAGATCTTAAACTATTAGTTTTTTTATCATAATCCATCCTGTCAAAACATTTTAAATATATTGTATCATCGAAAAAGCTAGAATATTTTAACCAGCAGACATTATTTGGCTGATCTATTAAGCTATTATTTGAACCACTGAATAATTCTTTATAATAATATAAATTTTTTCTACCAATATTAGAAATCGGCATAAAACCGCTCAAACCACCCAATATACCAGAATGAATAAAATCTATTCCTGTAGTTTTTTGATCTTGCCCTATTGCAGAATATATTGTTATATCAGTATTATTAACCAATCTAGCCGAATTTGGAATCATTTCCGAGACTTCTCTATAATCGATTGTATGATTTGATTTGTTTTTTGAAATCAATGGATAACCAGTTATGGAATAACCAAAATATTCTTCCCCCGAAATTTCTCCGAAAAGCCAAAATTTATGATCTGATTGAATGTAACCAGAAAAATATAAAAACCCACTATCATGAAAACCACCAACTAAATTATTTATACCAGTAGTATCTCCTTCGGCATTTTCTGCAAAACCATAAAATCCGCTTGTATGAGAAACTAATTTCCTAAAGTCTGTAAATCCATCTACATTAGAAACACATTCTAGACCAATATAGGAATCATTTCTTCCTGTTAAAACCCCCTCCTGATCATTATAATAAGTAGAATATAATGTAAATTCGTTTAATGAATTAATGCTTCCAGTATAATAACCAGTTGCATTTCCAGTATAATAATAATTTATTTGATTATCAGCAAATATAAAATCAGAAAATACTTCATGACTTTCTATTCCAGTATATAAATTTCTATATGTCCCCCAATAACCACTTGTTTCAAAGTTTTCATATCTAGATAATTGGCCAGAACCAGTAATATACCCAGTTCCAGAAAAAGTTCCGCCAGTGAAATGTCCAGTTCTTGAAAAAGCTATATTTACATCACCACTTCCTATCCCTGTTGATAAAAGATCATAAGAAACTGCGTAATTACCAGTTAAAAATTCTGTTCCAGTTATATATTTTAATATTGTTGAGCCAGAATCAACACCAAGCAAATAGCTATTATATCCAGATAGGTTTGTATCGATATTTCCAGTAATATTGCCAGATCCATTTAAATAACCAGAAAAATTTACCAATTGAAATCCAGTGTCTATTGATAAACCAGCTATTTCCAATTCTTTTAAATTGCTAGGTCCGCCCGTTTTTTCTAGGGAAATATATAAATTAGAAACATCATTTGTAGCAGTCAAACCCCTTCTATGAACATAATCAAAAGAAAATAAATTTTGCCCAGTATTGTCAAAAAAATTATTATATGATAAATTAACGTCTAATGTTAGTGTTAATAAAGAATCAAAAGTAAGTGGTTTATTTATAATTCCGTAATCAGTATATATTTCTGCCGAAGTAGAATATTCTCCAGTATTCAAGTCTATCGGGAACAAAAATTGAAATTCTTTGCTAGAATTTCCAGTAATTGTTTGATAAGAAGAAATTATTAAAGGTTCTTCTAAATTTTTGTCTTCCCCACTGAATATAATATTGCCGCTAAATACGGTGAAATATCTATCAGAACTATTACTTATTGTTAAAGATCCAGTTTCATTATTATCAACAAAATCTGTTCCTGATAAAGTAAAATCATTTTCATCTCCATAAAAGAATAATTCGTAATCAGCATTAGAATTATCAAAGAAAAATTTATCCAAGGAAATGTTTTGTCTTGTTAAAGAGTTTGTTTTTAAATTTCCATTTATAAAAGAATTTGAATAACCAGTGAAAGCGTTACCAGAAATTCTTACTGTTGTATCTTCTTGATAATGACTCAAGAAATTTCCATCAGAATCAGTAATCTTTCCATTATTAAAATTGTAAGAAAAATTTAATCCCCCAGAGCCACTAAAGCCAAAATCAAAACTATTAGTATTATTCGTTGGCGTAACATTTATAGAATAAATAAAATCGCCTGTTTGTTCTGCAATTCTTCTAAACATTATACTCTAATTTTTATGTTATTACTTGAACCCCTTCTAAATTTAATATCTTGCCAACTTTGTGTTGGGTGAATATTAAAATAAGTTTGCTGTATGTATGAATCAGAAGGCAATTTTTGCAATGAAGTTCCAAAGCTATAATTTATATCCATACCACTACTGGAAACAGAAACAGACATGCTTTCCAAACCGTCTGAAATCAACAAATCATTCGCGGGAATTTCTGACAAAGAAAAGTTTATTTTCTCGTCTGGATTTTTGTTTTCTATGGCTTGTCTTTTTATAAGATTTTCGTAAAGTTCTTCCAAAGAACCACCATTAATTTCCACTTGTTCAGCGGTTAATTCTTTGAAGTTTAATTTTATTTTTCTTGCGTTTTTAGCTCTAGCATCATTAGTTTCGCCGATTCTACCCCAAATTTGATCTTCGTTATCAGAATAATTATTAGTCACAAATCTAGAACCCCTCATTCCAATAAAACTTTTCGATTCAACTCCAGAAAAAGAACTAAAATTCAAATCATTTGGCAATTCAAAAGAGAATACTGTAACTGGGATAGAAAAATTTAAATTTAGATTTGCGATATCCCAATTTCTAGATTGCAAGCTATTATAAAACTTTTTAACTTTATTTATATCCCCTTGATTTTCATGTGAAGATGCGACCCAATGATTTACAGAGTCTAATAAAATACAAGATAATGGTTCTACTTGAAATTCCCCATCACCCCCAGTTCTTCTTAATCTCTGAATTCCAGCTCGGGCAATCGTTTGTTCTATTGTCTCGTTTTGTTGCCCTAATCTTTTTAATTCTGTATTTTTTGTTGGTTCATTTACTGGAATTGTTTTAAATGGTTGATCCCAATTATAAGCATTCAAATATTGAGAATTAACAGTCCGAACGTAATATCTACCAGCAACACTTAAAAAATCTAAGAAATCGTTAAAATCACTAGAAAAAACTTTTAAATCATTTATTACGACATTTGAAACCGCTGCAACCCTATGTGTTTCTGGTATTATATTATTTTTTCTAAGATAATTTCCAATTTCTTTTATTTTTTCATAGCCTTCTCCTTTAAAAAAAATTTGATCATTATCAGATGCACCATATATAGCTTTAAAAAGATCTGTTTCCTCTCCTTTGCTTTGTAATAATTTAAACCACACATAAGCCATAGCCATTTGTATTCCGCCAGCCAAAGAAGCTTTTAAAAAACTAAATAATTCTCCTTCCCTCGCATTACCTATTAAAGATTCTGGAATTTGATATTGATTTCTTGCGATTTCAGCTATTTTTTTTAAATCTCCAGAAAAAGCTCTCTCTAATTGCAGGTTTTCAGTATCTAAACTTTCATAACTTGAACCACCATTATTTCTCGTCGAAGCGGTTATAACATTTCTACCAAATTGATAATACCCATTAACAGCATTAACATATGTATCTTCAATAGAAAAAGAGTTTGTGATCTCTTGTTTTTTTGTTATACTGTTTATTTTGGATTTGTTTATTGAAATCGGAGATCTAGCGTCTACAAAAACCAATTTATTATCTTCTGACCAATAATAAGAAAAAGATAAATCCTCAGATAATTGGCGCAAAACATCATTAAAAGTCCCGATATAATCTACATAATAATTAGTAATATTTAATACCCCAGAATTTTTTATATTTACCTTAGTTTTTAGAATATCCAAGAATTCATTTGGGGTGTAAAGGATTTTTGCGTTTGGGTCAAATTTATCAAGTTTTTTTACATTTGTTTTTAGAGTATATTTCTTTGTGATTTCTTTATAACTTGGGCCACTTATAGATTTATAGGCACTCCCCAGATTAAAACAAGAACCCCCATTTGGATGTTTATATTTTTGTGTAACAGCATATTGATCTAAAATCACTGATCCATCCAAGTATTTTATTCTTATAAATTTGCCGCTAGAAGAATTTTTATTATCAAAAGAAACCGGATACATTTGAAGCTCTTTTTTTCCAAATACTATAGTGGTTGTATTTTTTACAGACAAATTAGCTTTTGTAAAATCATAAGATCCACTTTCATTCACCAATGTAATAGAAAGAGACGATGGTGTTCCATTAAAACCTATGTCATAAGACATATCGTAAATATACCCACCAAATGGTTTGGTAGATCCGCCTATTTTAATTTGGTCTATTTCTATAAAAGCCATTATTCAAAAAATGTTTGTTCGTTATTATATATTACACCAGTTTTGCTCAAATATGCGTTTTTATTGGTTAATAGGCTATTCTGATGAGAATGTTGGATAAACATCTCATTTTTTTGTCGAACGCCATTTAAATAATATTCCAGAGAATCGATAATATACAAAATTCCAGTATAATTAAAAGAACCAGTTTCCCTATTTTTTGGCTCAGAAAGTTTGTAAACAAAAACATCATCCCCAGCTTCTAAAATGCCCGTATCATAATAAATACCAGTTTCATTTTTGAAATCATAATTTTCTATTAATTTTTGCCCGTTTAAAAATACATAGTCGCCAGTTTCTATATTTATATCTGGTAAATAACCATTTACAAAACCAACAACACCAGTATTAGAGAAAGAAGATGTTATTGTATATTTTTTAAAAGTAATTTCTCTAAAATCGTGAATACCAAAATCATTTTCTTCGGCGAACCCAATTGTGTTTGCTATCTTACCATCTTCTAGCCAATAGTCTTCATTTAAAAATAAAGACGGGGCATATATTGTTCCGCTATCGCCAAACCCACTTTCTACAAAAAACTGGCCATTTAGAAAGAATGTATTTTCGCCAGAAGAAGTATTGTCTATCATATCAAATTCTTCATACCCAAAATTAAAAATTGAATCTTGATTGTATGTTCCGCCTTTTAGACCAGTTTGTAAATAAGTCAATTCTGATATTGAATTTAAGTATTGTTCTCCTATGTATAATACTGAATTATAATTTAGGTTTTCAAGATAATCGTAATTTTTTGTTATTGTGTAGCCAGTTTCCGTTCCAGAAAGAACTGAACCAGTTCCATATAGGGGAATAGAACCAGATAGGTTCTCAATTTCGCCAGACAAAGGAGTTTCAACATAACTGGTTTCATAGCCATTTGTTGTTCCAGATAATAAATTGTAGCCAGTAACGCCAGTATATGAGCCGCTTATGTCTATCCATTTATATATGATGCCGTTTTCGACATCGGTAAAGCAGTCTCCGGTCCATATTGGTACTTTTACTGTTCCTGTTATGTTTGACAATATGCCAGTTAATTCTTCGGTATAAAAATAATTAGAGATGCTTGGAGTTTGTATTTCTGCCAATTGATAACCAGTCACCCCACTAGAATATGTATAAACATTTTCATAACCAGTTATTCCACTAAAGTTGACAGTTTGGCCAGAACCACCAGATGTTACATCGTAAGCAAAACCACTAAATACACTTTTTATTGATTCGAAAGACAATCCAGTATTAAAATAAAGAAAATTATAAAAAGTTCCAGTAAACATTGGGTAATTTTCGCCACTACCCAAATACCAGTTATCAGATCTCAAAATATAGTCAGAGTCGATAGGAAAAGATTCTGAGTTTACAGAAAGATTATTGCTAAATACGTTGAATGTTACAAGATTATCTGTTAATTGAACATTTGCTAAATTTCTTTGTGACAAGTTATAATGAGAGGTATAAACCACTGGCCCCTCTATATCATATGACTCAAAAAACAAAGAATTTGAGTCTGTTATGCCAATCGCAAACCCACTTGGATAAGCACCGCCAGATTCGTAATTACTAAACAGAATGCAATCTCCATTTCCACTTTTTTCAAAATCAAAAAATAAAGAACAATTATCAGAAAAATCCCCATCAGAAACTGTTAATTTTTGATTCCATAACCCAGTAGACGGAGATTCCCCGCTTATATTATTAAAATTATAAAAAAAATTCAATGTTCCTGTATTAATAAAAGATTTATCAATAAAATAATCTATGTCTTTTTTAGCCATTATATGTAAGATGAAACATTAACTGTTGTGTAGTCTGTATTATGAATTACACTATTTTCAAAACTCCATGAAAAACTATAATTCCAGTTTTTATCATCGAAAGAATTTTTTATATTTTTAGATTCCAAAACCGCTCTTGTGGGTTTTCCGTATTCGTTGAATAAATTTAACACCTTTGATTCAATATTTGATATAACCGTTGCTTTTGATACGCCTTTTTTAGAAGTTGCGGACCCACTTATGCTTATATTACATCTATTGTAAGAATTTAAGTTAACCACAAGTATTTTGTTGTCTATATAAGTTTTTTCGGCAAATTTATTTGTTGCTGGTGTTATTGAGGCGCTGGAGTTAAAGTTTTTGAATATATTGTCCTCGTTTGTTTTATTGTTTGTGTATGTGTAAGAAAATTTTATAGCTTTATTAAATGGTATTTCTGTTTTTGATTTTTGTATTATGTTTGGATATAAAACACCTTTATTATTAAAAATTGAAACATAAGTATTAAAAACATCCAAAGCATAAGGGAAAGGATTAAATGTATTATACTTATCTTGTATTTCTTGAAAAGTAACTTTGTATTTTTTGTTCCCCTTAATTTCCCCATAAACAGTTGTTTTTATCGATTCGAGGCTTTCATCTATAGCTACTGAAAATTTTACATAGATATTGCTTTTTTGTTGATTGTCGAAAGTATAATTAAAGTTTATAACCCTGTCTTTTTCATTCTCAGAAATTGATTCAGAGATGGGATTTGGGTTTAAATATTTACTACCATCTATATTGTATACCTGATTAGCCAGAGAAAAGATTGAAAGAGTGTTGAACTCTGTTCTTAGTTGCTCAAAATTTAAATTTTTGCACCCTTTTAAGTCGCCACTGATTGATACGGATACGATTCCATCCCCGCTATCAGATTCATCAACTGTGTATCTTAAAATATTAGTAGTTTTTTTGTTTATGTCGGCAATAAAGCTTTGGTTCAGAGAATATTCGCCAGTGATTCTATTTATTGTTTCAGAAGAATTTTCCAAGCAAAGATTATAATCGCGGCACAAAAAAGTCGGGGAAATTTTGTTGATTTCTTTTTGCGCAAGAACAAAGCTTTTTGCATTTTCAATACCTTGTTTTCCATCTCTTAAACCTTTCGCACCGATTTGTCTTGTTACATTTAGGGTTTGGTTTTTGTTTTCTGTAAAAACCCAAGAATCGACTGGATTTATGACATAATAGTTTGATTTAAAAAAGTCTTTTGGGTAACACTCTAATGTTATAGAGAAAGGTAATATTGACGAGTAATTATTTTCTGGAAAATTTATTGATAATACTTTACAAAAGTCTCTTGACCAAACTTCCTCAACATTTTTTATACTAAAATTTACGATTTCTATTTGACCGACAACAGAAAATTCTTGGAAAATTTCTAAATCCCCAGAATCTGTTGCTGTAAAAGTTAAATCATAGTCTGTTTGAAAAGACAAATTTGTTATAATTTGTGAACCAACTCTAAGAGCGAACTCATTACTCCCTCCTCCTTGATCTGTTCTAAAAATTATTCTATATCTTTTCCCAGAAACAATTGGATAACCACTTAATTCTACTCCGTCCCCAATCAAAGTTGTTCCGACCAACATTCCAGATTGGATAATTGACTTCGCCCCCGTACCAAGGACCACCCAATTAGAAAAAGTATCATTTGAATTATAAAAATCTGTTTCTTGATCAATTTCTAAAGTTTTATAATCAGCGTTGAATCCGTTAATTATCTGCCTCTGATACTCTAACAGCTTTGAAAATCCCCCACAAGCGTGTACAGAGCCGTTTAAAACATAACGGTCAACAGAGTTCCACCTTTGATCTAACTGAGTAATAGTTGTATCCCTTGATATTAAAGGGCTATATTGCTCAGAATCAAATAAGAATGGATTTTTACCATTATATTTTATAATTGTGGACATTTCTAGTTTTTACACTTAATTAGTCCATTTCCAAGATATATTTGCGTTTAAACTATTATTGTTTTCGTTGTAACCGTAAGTAAAATTTTCTATGAATGCGTCTGTTTCGCTTGGCTTGCATGCGTTTAATTGTGATTGCATTTCTGTTAATATTTCAGAGTATGTTTTATCCTTTTTTGCTGTAAAATTTAGAGAAACATTTTTTTTCGGCAAAGTCTTTATTTCTATATTTCCAACACTTTGGTATATAGATTTTTGTCCTAATATCAAGAAATCATTTTTTAATAATACAGGGTAATCTATTGATATTTCAAGGTTTTTTGTTTGTATAACATCATTTGCGCCGATATCCTTATCAGAATAAGAGTATGAATAACTTACTGAATTATCTAAATTAGACTCTTCGTATGTTTTGCTGTTTGCGAATAAATCATACAAAACGCCATATTCTTCAAAATACAAACCAGTCATTCTGGTAAAAGCTTTGCCAGTGGTAGCTAAATCGTTGTATCCGCTTTTCGCATATTCAAATGCATTGTCGCCTTTTCCAACAAAATTTCCATTTTCTGAAATAGTAACAACTTGGTCTTGGTCTTCAGAAATAACTGTTGTATATGTAAAAGTATAATGTTTGTTTAAAGATGGGTTGTTTGTAAAATTAGCAGAGTAAGTTGTATTTCCGTCAAATTTGTTTTTGTTTATTGATTCGGAAATCTTTGAATTTATCAAGCCACTTATAGTTGGGCCGGAATAATATTTTTCAAAAATACCAGAAGCAACATGATAAGCTCCAGTTTTTGTGTAACTTAAAGCGCCAGAAATATCGTCTTCGTAATTTGATGTTAAAGATTCTATGGACGCATTATATACCGCATCTAAATACCCATTATCCTGAGTTTTTAATGAAACACTTTCTACAATCCCATAATTTTTTGATGGATTAAAATTTTGCGAAGAAAAAGACTCTGATATAGAAAATGTTCCATTGATTATATCTATGTTTTGGTTTTTTAATCTTTTGTAGTTTGCGCCAAATAAACCATAACACCCAGTTTCTAAAAATCCAAAGTCTATATTTTTTTGAAAAATTTCTTTGGTAATTTTATGAGCCATATTAACATTTGGATATAAATTGCCACTTCCCACATCAAAAGAAACATCTAAATCATGGTTATAAGAAAAATCGCCCAAATTTCTATTTCCCAAAGAAACACCAGTATCTATTGAAGATCTAGAAACAGATATACTTTCAGAAAAACCTTTGATAAAAGTTGATGGATTGGCCACTTCTTCGAATATACTTTTTAGGCCGCTAAAATAGTCTCCAGTTATATATTCTAGATTTCCAGTATCCCTTATTTCTATTTCTAGGTTGTAAGGGGCTTGTTGGACTTGGATTCCCTCTGGAAAAGAAAAAGATGTTATTTTACCTCTTCCAAAATTATGACCGTTCATATATATGTATTGATTATCACCAGTCAAGCCGCTCCTAAAAACTTCTATCCCAGAAGTTATTATTTTTACCCCGCTTGTTTGGGTGGTATCATATATATTACCTTGTATAGAAAGCGTTTTTAATTGATTAAGTCTAAATTCCGAATCAAAAAACTGGTTTTCTATATTGTAATCTAATAGTTGTGCGTCATTTAATATAAGGTTCATTATTATCCAGCGGGTGGAGAGTTAAGACCATCGTCTGGTAAATTATTGCCCCTCTGATCTGTAAATGTGTTCATTTGTTTTTCTATTTCTGCTTTAATGACGATAGCTAAAGCATCAGCTTTTAATTCATCTGGAACATTAACATCGATTGTAAAATCTTCTATGCTCACAATAGCATTTAAATCTAAAAATGCTTGTTGCAATATTCCCGGTAAAGAATTAAAAGCATTTTCTATTTCGTCTAGTATTAATTCATTTTTGGTTTCATCTACAGCGCCTCTTCTTTTTCTTTGTAATTCTTTTTCGGCGTCTGTGAATTCTATATTATTTGGATCAACATTTTCTAATTGGTCGAAAACATTACTTCTTTGTCTTTGTTCTACAATAGAAACCGATTCTTTGAAATCTTTGCCTTTTCCAATCTCTTTTTGTACTTGTTCAAATAAATCAGTCGGAACAAGTGTCTCTCCTAGTATTTTTTCATATTCGGCTAAATTATCTTGTAATTTTGTAAATAATTCCGCTTCGTTATCTGTTTCAAGCAAATCGGATTGAAATTTTTTGGAATTTTCAACTAATTGATTTTGCAATTCCCCAGAACCAAGTTTAGAACTATCATTTTGTAATTCCTCTCTAGTTTTTTCTTCAATACCATATTGATTTTGAAACCCACCATCATCTACAGCAGCATCTTCTGGTTGGGCTTGCAGTATATTTGTATCTATTCCGCTAATACCTTCTCTAACTTTATTATAAAATTTTAAAGAACCAACTAACGAATCATCATTTACTCTACCAGATTCTCTTGCTAATCGGCTTCTAGACGCATTCCTTGATACTCTAGCACGAGATTTATTTTTAATAATTTCTCTTTCGCCACTATCATTAATAATAACACCAGAATCAACTTCCTCATCTGTTAACGAAGCCCTTTTTACAAGCAATTCTCTTCGAGCCTTTTCTTTCCTTCTTTGTTCTTCCCCTATATCTGTACCGCCTGCTGGTAATTGACTATTAAAAAATGAATTTGATAATTCTTCTAAACCATTTTCTTTTGTTAATCTCGCTTCCGTAGCAACGTCTTCTTCATCAAGCAAACTTACTCCATATTTTGATCCAACATCTCTAAGGGCTTCAAATTGATTTCTTGCCGCGTCCAGATCATTGACGCCAGATTTTCTTTCTGTAGAATCAAAAAGGCCAGAAAAAGAGTTATTCAATTCTTCATCAGAATTACTAGATAAAGATCTTACTTGTTGAATCGTTTGCTCTTTTAAAGCCCTTTGAATTTCTATAGAATATTGTTTGAAATTTTTCTCGCTTCCTATTATTAATTCATTTATTTTATCTTGCAATTCTCTTGTGTCGAATTCTTTATTGAAATCAGACTCTTCGATTGCTTTTTTAAGTTCTTCTACCCCGCTAATATCCCCGTCAACCAAACCCCTAGTTATGTTTTCAGCAAATATCTTACCTCTTCCCCCTATTTCAGATTCATTTGCTTTGACTTCAACAAATTTTATCAATTCATCTCTTACATCAGAATTTAAATTTTTACCAACTTGTGATTTTTTATTTTCTAAATTTATTATATTCGATTGTTCAGAAGTTAAACTTCCTGAAGAAACCCTAAAAGATCTTTGCTGTTCTTCTCCAAATGAAGAAATTTGATCATTTAATTCAGACCTTCTAATTTTATTTGTAAAAAATCGGAAAGAATCGTCCAAGAAATCTTCTGTTCTTTTTCTAAATTTAGCTATTTTTTTAGCTATCTCACTTTCTATTTCAATAGACTCGTTAGAGAATTTTATTCCATCTATACTACTAGAAATAGATTCAACTATTTCTTTTGCTAAACGGGCAGCGGCTTCTGGGCCTTCATTTCTGAAAATATCATTAACTTTGTTTGTTAATTCCACTGTAGTTTCAGAATTTCCGCCTGTTAATTCATAAAAAACACCCGACAAAGAATCAATTACATTTTCTGAGTCAAATGATCTATCTATAGAATCTTTTAGAGCGTCTAAATTAGAACCAGCCGTAAGAGTCGAAAGAGATCCATTTATGCTTTTAATGAAAGCATCTATTCCAGATTTTGAACCAGTTGTATCTCCTTCGTTGAAACCATTTATTTGATTCACTAAATCCAATGAAATAGATTTTTTTTGGCTTACTTTTTGAAAAGAACTAATGCTTTCTGATAGATCTTCTAAATTTTTACCAGATTTTTTTAAACCATCAACAAGCTTTTCATTCGAAATTGTACTCAAAAATGAGTTGGCTTCATTCATTAATTTTTTAGCTTTCCCAGCATCACCATTTTCGATTGCCCTATTATATTGTTCAATAGTTTTTAAATATTCCCTACTTGCATTAAAATCTTGTTCTCTTGTTTTTAATTCTTCAGAAGCTTTTTGATTGAATTGGTCTAGTTCTTCATCTGATTTTTTATCTTCCCCTTTTGTTGTTCCAAAAAAGCCATCTGAAATAACATCTATAGCTCCCCCAGCGACCCCAGACCCAGCAAGAGCCCCGATAGCCCCGCCAACCACTGTCCCGATTGGGCCCAAAAGAGAACCGAAGGAAGCTCCAGCGGCGAAACCACTCAAGCCACCGCTAACAGATTCATTTTCTACTTTATCGGCAAGAAAGCCAGCCCCAACGGACAAAAGTAAACTTCCCCCAAAAATTTTACCTGCTCTTCTTGTTTTTTGGTCTTCATTTAGATTTCTTCCAGTAACAAAATTAGAAACGGCTCCAGCCCCCTTTTTAACATTTCTTTTTATAAAACCTTGCGACAACAATTTTTGTGTTTTTGGGATTGATCTATTTAGGCTTTCTCTTTGTCTTCTTTCTACAGATAGTAATTTATTTCCTTCTTTTTTTAAACTTATTTCTTTTTCTTGAAGCGCATTTAAATCTTTGATATTTTCTTTATTTTTTATTTCTGCTACATTAGTTATCTTTTTGCCGAAAGCTTTAGATTCATTAAAATCATCTATTTCTGCTTGTTTTAATTTTCTTTGTAATTTTACTGTTGATAAACTTGATGCGTTTAAAGATCTTTCTTCTTGGGTGTTTTTTAAAGATTGTGTTCTTCCAGTTAATTCTCTTAAAAATTTAGGGTCAGCTTTTAATTTGCTTTCATCTTCAAGACTTATATTTCCTTTTAAAATATTAGATATTGATTCAGAATTTGGATCAAATTTTCCAAGATTTGATTCTATTCTGCCTGTAGCCCGTTTTACGTTATAATTTTTAAAATTTTCATCAGATCTTTGGCTAAAATTATTAAAGCCTCCGCCAGACAACCTTTCCCTCGATCTTGATATTTGTTCATCACCAGATGTTCTCGTGCCCAATCTAGTTATTCCTATATTCCCTAATACTTTTGTTCTTGTAGATCTTCTTATTTGTTCTCCCCTATCTTTTTTATCTTTTGCTCTCTTTCTTTTTAATAATATTCCTCGGGCTTCAGATCTTCTAGTCTCGCCAGAAACAAGCGGGTTAAAACCCCCTTTTACGGGTCTATTTTCACCGCCAGTTGGACCAAATGGCAAATTTTGTCTAAATTTTTCAGAATAATTATTATTTATTCTAGATAAAGCTTGCCTTGTATTTGTTGGGAGATTTTTGTAAAAATTTCCATTTGTCGATACAGAATTATTTAATTTTGATATCTCGCCTTTAGTTAATGTTTGACCCACTTTTTCTTTTTCTATTATTCTTTCTACGTCATTAGAATTTAAAAATCCACCAGCCATATTTTCAACAATATTAGACATATTACCAAAACCAAAATTAACCTTTTTTGCACCAATCGGGAAACCCATTTTTCTGATCATGTCTCTATTGAAAACAGCATCAGCCCCAGTCCCCTTATAATTTTTAACTATATATTCGTCAGTATTGACAACAGCAGTACCTTTTTTATTTTTACTGTAATTAAAGTCTTTTATTATTTTTGGCATAGCAGAATTTCTAGCTCCGCCTACGCCAGCTTCGATTGCAATTAATTCTTCCACAAGTGGATTTCTCCCAGCGGCAAAATTAGAACCCCCACCAACTCTTCCCCCTCCAGCTACCCTTCTCCCAGCGACAGATCCAGCTATACCAAGAGTTAAATTAGACATTCTTTGCCTTACCAATAATTGTTTTTCTAATTCAGAACTAATTAATCTGCTTTGGGCTAAAACATTTCCTTCTAATTGAATTATTTTACTGTATAAAGCTGGATTTTCAGCCAATAAATTATTTATTTGTTGCTGTACATTTCTTACTTGTACTTGCCTTTTACCATATATAGAAAATGATGTTACAATTTGTTTTATGAAAGTTACAGTTTTATATAATATATTTATAGCCAAAGAAGAACCAACACCTAAAATTAGTGGCCCCAAAGTACTAGTTATCAACCCCGCATTTTCCGATAAAACGCCAAAAAGACCAATCGCGGCTTTTGTTATTGTTTTTAGCAAATCTCCTAATCCGCTTTCACCTATTTTACTAAACAATTCTCTTATTTGGTTGAGCAATATTGTTCCCAAAGATTGAATTGTTTTATTAAGTTCCGCATTTCTTTTTTGAGCCTCATCTGTTGCAGAAATAGATTTTTCTAAAGCCCCATTGTAAGAACTAAATTCATTTTTTAAGTCAGAAACCAAAGCTTTCAAGTTGTTAATTTGGAAAAGACCCGCAATTTGCTCATCAGTATAAGCCCTTGTTTGGTCGCTAAGAGTATCATATATATTAGCGTAATCTCTTAAAATGTCTATACCATTTCTAAGACTTCCGTTTGTTTCTGTAGTCGCGACCCCCAATCCCTCAATTACTTCTCTAACTCTAGACCTTTGCAATCTTGTAAAAATACTTTTTAATGAGTTACCAATAACATTACCACCACGAGCGGTTCTTTCTTGGATTGCTGTTGTCGCGGATAGCAATTGGTCAAAAGATATTTTGGCCCCTTCAGCAGCGGCGGCAGATCTTTGAATAGCTTGTGCCAAGTCAGCAGAACTAACAGCAAAAGCAGCATCAACAGCGGCGAATTTATTTACTATCGTGGTTGCATCAAGAGCTTCATTTTTAAAAGTGTTTATTGCGGCAGTAACAGTTTCAACAGATTTGGCGGCATCTAATCCAGATAGTCTTGTTAATATCAAAGCTTGCTCTGTTCTTTTTAAAGTTTCTACAGCGCTCAAACCTTGACGAGAAAATTCTGTTGCGGCCTCGCTAACAACAGCAAAAGATTGCCCAGTATTTTTAGCTACATCAAAAAGACCTTTTTTGAACTCTTCTAATTTTTGCGTAGGCAAGTTAAAAACAACTTGAATATCCGCGATTCTTTGTTCTACGTCTACAACTGTAACAAGCAATTCTTTAAAGGCTCTTTGTATCGAATAAATTATACCGACAGAAGCCCCAAAAGCAATAACACGAGCGTTCGAAGCATCAAGAGATTTATTAAATTCATCAACGCTAGAACTTATTCTACCCAATGGTTCTGTAAACTTTCTAGAATTAATAGATAGATTAATGGGATTAATCCTAGATTGCAAACCTCTAAGCTTGGCATCAACCCTAGCAACACTAGCTGAAGACAGGTTTAAAGAAGTATCAAGTATTATATCATTTGGCATTTTTATTTTTTACACCAAAACACTATATTAGGTTAATATTTTTTATTATAAATCATTTGCATTTTTAACTTTTGAAAAATCAACTTGATTTATATTCATTTCTTGAGAATCTTTGTCTTTCGGCGACATTTTCCTTTTTTCCTTATTATTTTTTGCTTTTATGTATTTTATTAATTTATTTGGGTCTTCCCTTATATAATTTGGGGTATCAGCTTCTATGACACCATTATAAATTTGCCAATAATATGTAAAAATATTTTGAAAATAGGTTCTATCTTCTTGTTTTGTAGAAAAATAAAAAGGGATACTTTCTTTTGTATTACTTCCAAATATAGGTTGAAAGTAGTTAGACAATATCAATAACTCAATTTTTTTTGCAGAAAGACTTCTTAATTCTGAATATACGCTTATTTTAAATTCTGTTATTTCATTTATATTCAAGCAGTTGAAATCTTCTTCTGTTTCGAAATATCTTTCTTTAAAATTTTTATCATTAAAGCATAAATAGAAAAGCTCATATTCTTTTACTTTTTTTTCAACGTAATTTTCCAAAGAATCAGAAAATAATTTGTCCTTTTCATTTAATAAAAGAGAAATTTCTCTATCTGTTTCTTTAATATTTTTTTCTATTATTTCTTCTTCTTGTTTTGTTTTTGCTTTTTCAAGATTATCTTTTAAGCCCTCTAAATAATTTCTTTTTTCTTTTATTTTTTTTTCTTGTTCGATCCCCCAAAGGCCGTTTTCTTTAAATTCTTTTTCTAGTTCTTCGTTTGTTTTCTTTTCAGCAGATTTAGCGCGATTTAAAAAATACAGATATTTTTCTTTTAACTTCGCGATATCAAAACAATTTGGGTGCTTATAGAAGATTAATTTTTTCTGGAAGTTGAATTTAGTATATCCGCTACATATTTCAGACAGCATTATAGAATAATATATTTCTTTTTTTGAATGCATTATTCATTTTCTTTATCAATGCCTTCCGAAACTTTGTTGTCGAATTCTTCTTCTCTTTCGCTTTGTTTGTTGAGGTCGTTTATGGCATCATCCATTTCTTTTCTATCTGTGATATTATGCAAGAAGTAAAATAAAGCCACAGTACTCATTCTATCGAAAATAGATTTAAATAATATGCTTTCGTTAGTCCCCTCTTCTTCAAAAGAATTGTCTTCCATTTGATAAAAAGAAGATTGTTTTCCATCAAAATCCCTTCCCTTGAAAAAGCTTTTAAAATCCTCGTCTTCGCCCTTTTCATAAGTAAAGAATAGAATGCAGTAAAGTATAGTTTTGTTTCTTGCTTTATTATCAGCAGTATGATTAAATATGTTATTTTTGATTTCTTCAAAAGCCACAAGCTCTCTTCTTAAAATATAAATTTTATCAAAAAGTTCTTCTTCTCTTTTTTCTTCTATTTCCGTTTTTTCATCTTTAGAAGCTATTAAGTAATATTCGTTTTGGACCTCGAATAATTCTTTTGATTTTTCAAGATACTCCATTTGTTCTTTATCTGATAATTCTCCGCCATTATCCAGATATTGCTTCATTATCATATCTTTAGTCATTAATCCCTTTTTTACGAATTCATTGACCTTTATAGAATAAAACATTTCTAAATCTTCCATTTCTAAACGATTCGGCAATTTAAAAACAAATTCTTTTTCGACTGGAATCTTTTTTGTTTCTAAAACTTTTTTTTCGGAACCGTCTTCTTGTTTTTCTATTACAGTTACTTCTTTTTCCTCGAAGTCTCTGTGAATATACTTGTGGAGTATTTGTTTATCTTTTAATTTCATAATTTATATATTTTTACACTAGTTTACTATAAATAAAAAGAATTTAAATAAAATACACAAAAAAACCCCGCCTTTTGAGCAGGGTTTTAAAGTTGTGGCTATTTTCCCCAATTTGGTGTTAATTATATTCCAGAAAAGAAGATTCCCTTTCCAGTATCATTAGGACCACCAATTTGAACTGAGAATGAAATATCGACTGATTCATTAGAACCAATATCAAGTGAAACACTTTGACTGTCTAATTCCATTCCTTTTCCTTCCAATATAAATTGAACTGGACCATTACATGGTTTTTTGAATGTAACGCTCACATCTCTTGATTCTGTTGCACAAAAGATGCTAGCCAAATTACCAGTAGTGAAATTTGTTACGTCTGCTGTAATATCCAATGTTGCAGTCAAAGGAAAAGTTATTAGTTTTGCGTTAGGAAAATTACTTCCAATTTTATTTTGGTCTTCTCTATCAAGTGGGACATTCAAAGAAATGCTTTGAACATTCAAAGTATTAATTTCTGGACCACCGAAAGGAAGGCTCCCGCCCAAACTTAAAACCATATCGCCCGGTCTTAAACAATCAACCATAGCACCAGTTGTTGCAAATGGAATTGTAAATGGTTTTCCAGTTATTTGAGATCCGTCAGAAGGATTAATAGCTGGGCTTGCTAGATCAGTAGAACCAGTATAAAAAGCGGCATTTAAAGCATCCCCTCCGATTGTAACTGTTGGAATTCCGCCGACAGAAGCCTCTAAAGCCCAAGAATTAATAAATCCATTACCAAGAGCGGCAACAATATGGGCATTTCTTTCTGTTGGTGTATAATCAGATGTTTTCATTGCATCTTCACCCTCGCCGACTTGAAGAATGAAATAATTTTTTTCTTCTTTTGTTCCTCTGATAATATCAGCTATGCAACTTTGTGTATTTACAGTCGAAAATCCCAATTTTGATTCGTTTGAGCCGTCTGTTAAATAATAAGCAAAGTTGAAACCAACTGTAGCAGGATCGATAATTTTTCTTTTACCAGCAAGCTCACCCAATTGATTGATATCCTGTCTATTGATAGTGATATCAGTACTAACACTTTGCGCTCTGTGAATTTGTCTAAGAAGGTTTACCCCGCTTGTTCCGCTGTTAAAGTGATCGCCTGTTGCACCTCCAGAAGAAGCGTAAACAACCGCGTTATTATAATAAAATCTTTTTCTTGTAGCCATAATATATTTACTAACTTGTTTTACAGTTTTTTTCTTTGTTTGTGAAAATTAAATTATGTTTCTTGGGTTAGAAAGTGTTATATCCACAAAGCCAACATAAAATTTTGGAACACTTTGTTTTGATATAATAGTGTTATCCTTTAATTTTGCAGTATTTATTGACTCGATGAATAGATTTTCGTTGTTTTCTCTTTCTGAAAAATAGGTTCCATAATTGAAAGGATATTCGCCAGTTTTCAAGGAATCTGAAAAACCCAAGGGAAAATCGTCAAAATCAATTTTTTTTATACAACTATGCAATTCATCATCAAAAACAGATAAAACGCCATCTAATTGATATTGATTTTCGCTTAGAACAACAAGTCTAATGTAAGATTTTGTGTCTTTCATTCCCCCTAAAGCAAATCCAAAATTTTGATTTCCATCATAACCAATAAAAATAGATGGATATGTATAATCGTATTTATCTTGCTTGTTTAGATAATCAAAGTATGTTTGATCTTGGTCTATTAAATAAAAGTTTTTGTTTATGAGCAAATCGTTTTCTGATTCGTTTGAAAAATATATACCAAATTCTCTTGAGGAAAATTCTCCGCTAACTGATTCGTTTGAAGAAACCAATGGATCGGGAATCAAAGCTCTACCCTTTTCATTATCGATTATAATGCCAGATTCGCCGAAGTTGACGAATTGATCATCTATGTAAATGCCTGAATATGAATAACCTTGATCATTATTAAATTTAAAATTTTTATATGGAGCGTAATATTCTGTATAACCATTTCCACCAGAATATTTTTCAAAAATATAAGTGTCTTTAGCATAGTAACCTTCGTTTTCGTTCAAAAGCTTATCTGCCCATAAATAAATGGAACCGGGAATTGTATGTGAATATTGAGTTTTCATTATAATGAAGCTTTTAATATATCTTGTTTATAATTTTCTAATATTTGTTTTATATAAGAACTTTGAACTGATTCGCTGCCGCCTCTTTTTGTTGTTTTTGTTTGTATACCTGTTCCAGAAATTGATTTTGGAAATGTTTTCCCCGGGCTAAATAAATAATTAGAATAATTACCTATTCCCTTGTCTAACATCTCGACCCAACTTCTTCCGCTAATCCAAGGTAATTGATTGTCTGTGACAGAATAAACATCTTCTATTTGTGGGCCAGTAATTATAAATCTGTATCTGTTTTTAGAATTTATCTTTCTCCCCTTAGAAACCCTAGTTTTTTTTTCTAAAATAGCTCTAATTGTTGGAATTGGGTTATAAGGAAAACCAAGAAATGAGTATAAATTTCCCGTATTTAAAATCCCACTCTTAGCAAACGCACCAGCCTCTATTTCTTTTGTGTATGGATTATCGTCAAATGCTTTTAATGCTTTTTTCTGGGCAGAATTAACTCTGCCAACAACCATTCCTCGAACTTTTTCTTTGCCTTGTTTATTAATATTTCTTTCGAGAGTCGCTTTCAATGTTCCAAATTTGTATTTCATACTATTCCTCTCTTTTTAAATATAAAACATAATACTGAGAATCAAAAGGGCCAGTTCTAGCTGGATCTCCATGTAAATTCCAAGATCTTCCGTCTAATTCGATTCTTTCTGATCCATTTATTAAATTATAAGTTTCTTCATCAACTTTTAATCTAACTTCGCCCAAAGGATCTGGTATACCAACATTTGTTTGGGAATTTAAAAATATTTTTTCTTGCTTTTGGTCATATAAAACCCGCGCAAATTTATCATATTTTTTAACTTGTTCTCTTTGTTGCGGGGAGTTCCTTTCTCTATCATATAAAGCATTATAAGTATCATTTGTTGCTATAAATACCACTTTTTCTTTTTTGTATATAGAAATAGGTATTTTGAACGTATTATGAATTTTGTCAAATACGCTTTGGATACTTGATTTTTGCTGTGCAGTTAACAATGACATTATTAGTTTCCATCAACGCCAGCAACTTGTCTTGGCCCGCTTTTATAATAGTTATATTGGAAAACCAAATCTTTTAATTCTATTCCAGCGTCTTTGCTTTGTTGAATTAAGGTTTTAGCAACTTCATTTCTATTATTTCTTTTAATTGTAGTATCGCCTTCTGAAAGCGATATCCAATCAACTTGGCCCAATGGTGAGGTTATATTTTGTAAGACCTTTCTAGACTCTTTCTTGTAGTATTCTTTTAAAAAGTATTGGGTATAAATTCCGCTTTCTTCTGCGCAAAAAACAGGCTCAAAATTATCCCCGCTAACCACAAACTCAGTATTTAATAATACATTTAGATTGCCGATATTATTTTGTAACCAGTAAAAAATATAAGTTTCAGAAATTCCAGTGTTGGAATCAAACTCATTTTCCCAGATTTGATTTGCATATCCGCTCAAAGACATAATTTATGATCTCAACCAGTTTTCCAAATCCCTTCTTTTTTCAACAGGCAAAACACCGTCTTTGTCAAAAAGGTTCCCACCGCTTTCAGATTGATCAATATTAGATTTTGATTTTTCAGAAACAAAGCTTTTGTTTAGTTTTTCTCTTTTTAATTGATTCGGTAGGCCAATCGAAACCCTAAACTTTGCACATAATTCATCCAATTCGACATTGCTAGATCTATTTACCAAATCTTTGAATGAAGAAACTGAATAAGTTAAAAGCCTATTTTTAGTGTTTGTATAAAGAATGGAATCTATTGATTCTTTATCTGAATTTATTTTTTTGCCAATATTTTTTTCCATAGTATTTTTTACACTTTTTCGGTTTATTAGAGATAAAAAAACCCGCCTTAATAGGCGGGTTTGTAAATGTTTTGTTTTTTAGCTTAGGAAATAAGTCCAGTAAGAACTCTGTCATCCAAGATAACGTGTCCCGCTTCTCTGCCCCCGTAGAATCCAATCTTACCTCTACGATCAACGATGAATTGATTGTCAGGTGAAACTGTGAATTGCGAACCCTTATCTGCATCAACGGCGACCATTCTGAATAGTGAGTCTCTTCCCAAGTCAATCGCTAGGATGATTTCTTCATCACTTTGGATTGCTTGTGCACTCCCACCATTTTCTGGGGTTGCATAGTTGTCTGCGTATGTTGTCGCACCAGCTTTTGCTACAAAGATATCATTGAATCTTTGTCCAACACCCAACTCATTGATTTCCATCAAAGAAACGCCCATGAATTCTGATAGACCAGAAGCATTGAACATTTGTTCTCTAACGCTATCAGGAGCCGCAATTGCGGCGTCACCAGCAGTTGTGTTATTAGGAGTTCCAATCGAAGTGTAAATACTACCTTTAGTGTTGATTGGGTTATAAGCCATTCCGTAGATTTCTTCGATCATTTCAGGCGAAAGAATCAAATCTGTGAAACCACGACCTACACGAGTTTCTGGTGTACCTCTATTCCAAGCAGAGTTGATTCTTTTAGAAAGAGTTCTAAGCTTGTTAAGGTCGTCAGGAAGAAATCTTCCTTTGATACCAGTTCTGAAAACGTGTTTTGAACCGTTTGTTGTGGCATTAGCCAAAGCGCTCATGATAAGAGAAGCAGTTGTCTTTTCCTCTTTGATCATTACTTCTTGCAACATTCTTGTGAATGTTTTTCCAACAACCCCTAATCTAGATTGTCTTGCGTATTTCTTGTCGAAACCGTAAGCACTATCAAGAGAGTAAGTCATGAACTTCAACTCTTGTTGAGGGGGAAGTACCATGTTAGTTGCCAACCCGCCCGGTTGTGTTTGCGACCAAATTCTTAGGTGATCCTCTGTTTCAATATCGGAATAAAGATCCAAAGGAAGACTTGGTGAACTATCTTCATTAAAAGTTTCTGTCGCAAAAAGATTTGAAACGGTTGGGGCTTTATTGATAACCTCGTTAAGAACTGGTTCAATAAATTCTGCAACAGCCAATTGAGCTTTGTTGGCAAGAGCAATATCGTTACTAGCCATAGCTTTAACTAGCTCTACATGATCTTTTGTGTGTTTTAGTGTAATATTCATTATTTTAAATTTCCTTTTTTAAATTAGATGTTCAATTTCAATAGAACCGAGTTGTCTTGTTTAGAACCGCTTTGTGGTGTTGACAAGAACTTGCCGATTACGTTTTCCATTGTTAGTCCCATTCCTGTTAGACCAACGTATGTAACAGCTTCTGGTTTACCATCGTCGCCTACGATTGCGTAAGTTTCGTGAGTTGGTGTCCCAGCGTAATTACCGCTAGTAATTTCAAAGACACCTCTTGATGCAACCGGGACAGCTTCACCACTCAAGCAGATTTGATTTTCAATTCTTTTTTGCTTGTAATAAAGGTATTTTTCTCCGTTTTCGTCAGTATATGCTACTTCGAAAAGTGTGATACCAAGAACGTCTGCTGCTCTTGCCCCACTAGCTGCGGTTGTGAACTTATTAGGAACAACAGGATACATGTCTGCACCGATATGCGCGTAATCAGTTTTTCCAAGTTGTGAAGAATCAACATACTCAACAGGATCTTTAGAGCCGTCTGATGCTGAGATAGAAACAAGAACTCCTTGATCAAGAGTCTGTGTATCAGCAGAGAACAATCCGTTAATGATGTTCTCTTCCGCTACTTGGCGATATGGTTTTAGTCTTTTACTCATGATTTTTTATAAATTTAATTTTTTGTGTTTTTTTATTTTACGTTTACGTTTTCTGATTTAAGATTTGATACGATCTTATCAACAAGATCGCCTTCTTCTTCAACCCTTTGTGAATTTGGAAGGTCTGTTCCTTCTTCGCTTGCTTTAGAAAGAATTTCTTCAAAAGTAAGGCCAGAAACTTTTTCAGCAGCAGCTTTAATTTTTTCTGTTTCAGCTTCGACTAATTTCTTAGCTTCTACTTTAATAGATTCGATTCTTTCTTCTTTAGCGTTTTCAATTGCTTCTTTATCAAAAGATGCAAAAATAACTTCTAAAGTGTCTTTTTTATAGTTTTCGAAATCTTCGTCAGATTCGCCGATTTGTTTGATTTGATTCAAAACTTGTTTTTTAGCGGCAGTCGATAATTCGTATTTTTCAAGAATTTCGTCCATTCTTGATGTAACCAAAGCTTCTTGATTAGCTTGAGCTTTTTCTGTTTTAAGAGAATCAATTGTTTCTTTAAGAGAATCTACTGTGTCTGAAAGTTTTTGTCTTTCAGCTTTTTCATTTTCTCTTGCAGATTTTTCAGCTTCGATTTTTTCTACCCACTCTTGATTTTTTTCTTTAAGAGTTGATTCGACAACTTTAATTAAATTCGCTTTTGTTTCTTCAGCTTTATCAGTCTTGAAGGCATCTTTGAATTTATCAAGTTCAGACGACAATAGTTTGATTTGTTTTTCGAGTTCCATATTTTTAGATTTGTTGTTATTTACAGTGTTTTTATTATTATGTGAAATATTTTTTTCTGGTTTATCAAAAAATTGTAATAATTCTTTATTTTCTTCTTTACAAGAGTCGCTTTTAGCTGTATTAAATATACTTTCTATTTCTTCTCCATCTATGCTTAGTAATGTTTTTTTATCTACTAATTCTATCAAATCTTCTTCGCCAATATTTACAGATACGCCTTTAACATTAGCCGCTGGGTTAGTAGTAAAACCAATCCCAACTGGTAAAGCTGGCCCCAAAATAATTCTCCCCACTGGAGTTCCGTCTCTAAGTTTTCCAGATCCCCCAAATTTCTTCAAATATTTTTTATATTTTAATATGTCTTTTGGTTCCGTGTATATTTCGCATTCTTCTATGTTTTTGCTGCCAACTGCGATTGCATAATATTTAAAAATAATTTCCCAACTTGCTGATATAGCTTGGTACATTGAATCTTCTGGATCAGAAGACCTTTTAATTAAATCAATAAAATTTGGGTTTCCAAGTTTATATAATACAGCAGACGCGCTTAAATAAAAAGGGTCTTTTCTTTTTTTAATATCTTTTGGTTTTAAGATATCATATGTTTCCATTTCATTAAAAGAAACATCAATCATATGACCAACAACTTTTTGTGGCTTGTGTTCTATATTTGTTGGTTTGTGTTTAAAGTAATCGATTACTTCTGTTGCAATTGGGCTAATTAAAGCCTCGCCATTTTCATTAATTTGATTAACAACAGTAATTGGGAAGGCCACAGACAACAAATCGACATTTTTAGAAAAGTCTATTTCATTGCCGACAATTTTTTGTATGTTATCTAAGTTTGCACAAGAAAAATCACACAATTCTTCTTTCGAATGAATGTCTTCAATTTTTGCGATATTACTTTTAAATACCGCTCTTTGAATTTCATCAAACATTAACCAACAATGATTTCGCCAGTTTTCTTGTTTGCCACAGAAATTATTGGCTTATAAACTTCGTATTCCCCTTCTAAACCAAGAGCTTTAATAGCTTTCGATAATTGTTCGTTACTTTTTACGTTCGGCAGATGTCCTTTCATGTGATTTTGGAGGATTTTCATGAAGTAGCCCATTTCTTCTCTAACTGCGTCAAATTTATAATTCATATGATCGTAAACATAGGAAATACTTCTATCCATTTCTTCGTAAGTTGGAGTAGAAGCCATAACTTCTTCTTCTGTCATGTCAGACGCTTTGTTTTCTTTCCAATAGGAAATGTCATATTCTACAGAAGCTTTGTTTAATGTTGGCTCGCAACCGAATTTTTCTTTGACCCCATCGGCATATTTTTGAGCCATTTTTTCTGTTAAAAAGTCTGATTTAATTTTCATATCTATATGTTTTACATTTATTTATCTTTATTGTGAAATTTTTTGCTGTGATATATAATAGCGGAATTGAATATATTTTCATTGTATTTTTCGGCGATATTATATATTTCTGGATTGGTATCAAAAGATGTTAACAAATTAATGTCTTTAGAAACTTTCTCTATATTTTTGTGCCAATCTTTGTTTTCACTAGAAGCGACAACAGATTCAACCATATGATCTATAAACTTTTGATCTTTTTTTGTAATTCTTTTTTTTGCTTGATTTTGTTTGTATTTTTCTTTTCCGTATTTTTCTAATTCAGAAATTGCAAAAACAACATCAGCAATGTCTTTTTTATAAAGAACTTCTTTTTTACTCGCAGAAGATTTTTGTGCTAATTCAGAAGGTCGGCCAGAAGATGAAATAGGTGGTTTTTTAGCACCGCCAGCCCCCCCATTTTCTTCTTTCCCCACTGGAGTTCCACCAACAATAGGATTATATAGTCCCTCTTCTCTTTGTTGTAAAAATTCTTTTTGTGATTCTTCTAATTTTTCTTTTGTAGGATAAACCCCTGTTTTTAAGAATTCAATTCCAGTCTCTGGTGTTAATATCCCCAACTCCATTAACCTTTGTGCGACTCTATTGACAACATTTTCATCTTTTAGGTTCATTTCTTGAAATTCCGCTGTAGGAGACTTTTGAAATCCAGCTTGTTCACAGATATCATCAATTTCTTGTTGAATAAAAGTTTTAAAATTAGCTCTTGGTTCTTTGATTCTTTCTAAGAATATCTTTGTTTTAATCATTTGATTAGCGAATTTACCCTCACTAGAAGAACCAGTTCCAAGAATAATGTTTTGCAAGCCCTCTTTAATGTCTTCGTTTACGATCTCGTACTTCTCTTTCCCAAGGACTTTCTTTAAATCTGGAATAACGAAATCAGCTTTAGTTGTATAATCAGAAACCAAAACACGGCCAACGCTTTGATTCAAGAAAAGGCTTTGCATAGCTTTGATGTGTTTAGGATTAACACCGCCTTTTTCTGGTTCATTACCCATTGTGATAAGCAAAACAATTTGTTCTACTGTTCGGCATATTGCTTGGTCTATTTTTTTAAGCTCTAATTTCCAGTTTATATCATCCAATACTGGGTAAACAAAAGGGACTCCAAATGGCTCATAGTCTTGTTTCTTATAAAAAGAATACCTTATCTTTTCTGGGTCCAATTCAATATAAAGGCCATCATCCAACCAAGTTCCTTCTTTGATTTGCCTTTGCGTTTCTTTTGGAAGTGCATCGAAAATTTGTTGATCCCTGTCTGTTTTTGGATCTCTAAGTCTTTCTAACTCGTATTGAGACAAAGCTTTTTGGTAATTACCATTATGGAAAGAAGACGAGTGATACAAAGAAATTTCATAAGGGTTTAATAACAAATACCTTATTGGAATATTTAAACTTTTTACATTGTAAATTTTTGAAATCTGTGCGATTTCTTCTAAAGAAAATTTTGCGTTTATTCTATAAAGAAAAACATTGCCAGAACGGTAAAATTCTCTGAAAAATTGGTCTTTTAAGCTTTCTATGTTTATTCTTTTTAGCCAAGATTTAACAAATTCGCGACTCTGTTTTGTTCCACCCTCTAGGTACATTTCTGAATTCGCAAATTCAGACATAATATCGATTGTGTTTCTTACAATAGAAATATTGGCATAAGCTTTTTGTGTAAGCTCAATAGCCTTTCTCATTGTTATACCATGTTTTGTGGTACTGAAAGGCATATTTAATTGGTCTATATTATGATATCTAGCATCTTTGCTATCAACAAAAACCTGATTAAATCTTGAACCAGTTGTTCCAGTAGAGTTGTTTCTTCTTGCTTTTGAGAGATTAGAATTAAATAAATTCGGCGAATCATCACCCATTGGCTCCCAATCTTCGCCGAAAGACACGGAATGAGAAACTTTAGGTGTATTTGAAGGGGTTTCTTTACCCAATCTCTTGTTCCAGTAATCTAAATTCTTTTTTTTATAAGGTCTTTTTGTCTTTTCAGGCATAAATATTTTTACACAATTTTACTTTGAAAGTAGAAATTAAAACATAACTGGAGTAAAACCACCGTATTCTTCTTCGTCTGACATATTATTCATCTCATAATATAATTGTACAAACCAATTCCCAAGCACCAAAGCAGAGTAGGAGTCTTTACGGGTTTTATACTTACCTTTGTCTCTTTTCAAACTATCAGGTAAGTCAAAGCTTCTATTTCCAAGCGCAGAAACTTTTTGTATAATTAAAGCCGTCTCGTTTATGGTTAAGTCTATATTGTCGCTTTGCTTTTCGAGGAAATCAACCACTTTACTTTGTTCTTCAATTTTGTCGTTGTATTTTAATTCTGTGTCAAATTTTATGTTTTTTAGATCTATTTTTTTCAGCTCTTTCATATTTGTTTCCAGATTGTGTCTAGAAGCAAATAGTATTTTTTGTTTTTCAAAGCTTTTGGATAACATTTCATTTGATTGTCTTATCCAATTTGAAGAAGGAGTTCTTAAAAACACATAATCTTTATAGTCTGGCTTGTAGAATCTTTTTAATTTTTGCAGCTCTTTTTTTCTCTCTCTTTTGCCTTCGTCAGAATTGTCACTCTCTGTTTTGACAGAAGGAAATATTCCAAGATTAATATTTTGGTCTTTAAATAAAGCGCTTTCATTGCAAGCTTTTATAAATTGATCCCCGCCGTTATAGTCGCCTATAATCCCGACAACATTAAAATTTTTCAATAAATACAAGAAGTAATTCATATGGGACTCTAATTGTTGGCCTCTCAAAGCATAGCTATGGACAACTATCCCCGCTTTTTTTTCTTCTACAAGTTTTATAACATGAATAGCAAAATCATCTGACGTATCATTACCAGCCCAAGATGGGTCAAAAGCAATAATGTATTTTGCTCCACCCTCCCCTTTTAATTCTACCATTGGATATTCACCTATGTTTAACGCACACTCTTTTATTGTTTTTAAATTAAAGAATCCAGAACTATCGTCTGTAAATTCAGCGCCGAACTCCCTTTTAAATTGGGCTTCTGTCATTGTTGCGCGGGATTGATTCAAAAGATTTTGGTCATGCAAACCTTTTGGTAAAGCATCATGGGCAACTTGAAAAACTGCTCTTGTTGCGGTATCATTGATTTCTTTGTCTGGATTCGCTTCTTTGGCTTTTTTTAATGCTTCATTAGGATCTTCAATAAAATTTATGTATGTAGAATAAAGTCTATAAAAGAAATCAAAAGTATAACCCGCAGATGATAAACTCACTAATTTGTTGTTTTGGAAATCAGTTCTTTCTTCTTCGGTAAGTTGGCCCTGTTCTATCAACTTATCTTCTATTTTTGTGATTCTTTCTCTTTCTCTAGGATCGGCTACAACCCCTAAGAAGGGAACTATAACTTCATTGTAAATCTTTTCTGGCATCAACAACATTTCGTCACAGATAATAACATTAAAACGAAAACCACGGAGCTTGCCCCCGTCTCCCAACGGCAAAGAAAGAATTTTGCTTCTTCCTATTTCCATTATCCACTGGTCGCTTCCTTTGCTGACTTTTGTTACGCATTTTTTGAATGGGCCAGCTTTTTTATTGTTCATGATATCCTCTAATTTTGTGAACATCATTTTTGATTGACGAAATGAGGGTGCGAGAATACCAACAGTAACACCTTGATTCATCAAAGCATAAAGACCAGCATAAATAGATGACAAGTAAGTTTTACTTCCACCTCGCGAAATAACACCAATAGTATAATCAGTATTAAACATCGTTTTAATCATTATTTCTTGTAGAGGATACAAATCAACATCCATTATCATCTTTGTTGTCCATCTTATGTTATGATACATGAATTTATACAAGAGAACTTTGGCTTTATGTTCTTCTATATAGCCATCGATAGATTCTATTTCATCATTTATATTATGAAATCTTGGGTTTCTTCTTTTCTGTTCTCCTACTACTAACATTTTGATATAAAGTATTGCAAATCTACTTTTTTTAAATCTTCGGCAAAATCCAATAACCTTGGTATTAAAAATTTAGATTCTTCTCTACCGCCAGAAAAAACAAATTGGATATTCTCTCTATATTCATCAGTTAAAGCTCTTATTTTTGCATACACAGCTTTTAAATTAATAGGGAAATTGTTTACTTCGTTATAATTAATCAGATCATCAAGCTCGCACTCAACAACTATAAACATATAGCCTTCGTTTTTTACGCATCTGTTTATTTCTTTTTTGAATCTTGGTAAATTTTTGCCAAGAGTTTGAAGCAAATCCGCAAGATTTTTTCTTTCAACAGAATATTTGCTATCCAAGAAGGAGTAATCCCCATAATCAAGTTTTTCTGAGAAAGATTTTTCAAATTCCAAAACTAATTGTTCTCTAGTGTCTATTTGTATTACTTCGTTTATTTCTTTTGTGAAAAAATTTTTTGGTAATTTTTTGTCGTAAAATATATTAAAACCAGCTTCTTCTGCGATTCTCATATAAGAACCAAAGCTTTCTTGGTAAACGCTTAATTGCGGCAACCTTTCTGAAAATTGCAAATCAAGAAAATTAGGCGCGATATCTGATTCCCGATATTCCCTTTCTTTTTTTAAGACACTGAATAGATATTCTTTTGCTGTTTTATCGTTTTGTTTTTCTAGCCAAGCAAATAGTTGATCTCTACTATCAAAATCTTTTGCAAAATAAGATTCTAATTTTTTAAATGGCATTGGCTCCCTAGTTAAAAGATTGTATTTGGGATAATGTTTTGTATAATAACCAGCCATTATCATATCATGTTCTTTTAAGTGCATATGAAGATCCTTTCTGGAATCAAACTTTTTTCTACATTCTTTGCAGATATTTTCCTGCACTTCTTTTGGAACTAACATTTTAAATTAAGCTTGTATCTATTCCCCACAATCTGGCTTTAAATTCATCGATTGTTTCAAGTCTTTGCACCTCGTCTTGTTTTTCTCTTTCATATATCTTGGCTTGTTTGAGGATATTTTTTCGATCCTCTTCATCTTGAAAAGCCTCGACCAAAGACAAAATGCTTTCATTGGATTGCAATTGTTTTTGTTTTCTTTGTGCGCGGGAACCATTGAGTTTGTTGATTAATTTTTCGATTCTATCTGCGCAAGAAGCATATTCCCCACTTTTTGCTTTAAGCATTTCCGCCATTTTTACAGAGTGCTCTTTTTCTTCTGCTTCATCAAATAATCTAGTCAGCTTTTTTCTGTGCCTTTCTAAATCTTTAAGCATAACATAATCAGCCGATAAATTTAAATAAAGATTTGATTCATCTGCCGTTATATCATGCTGGTCCCAAACTGATTTTACTAAATTGCTTTCAAAAATTTCTCTATCCTCAATTGTTTCATAGGAGTTCATCATATAAACAAATCGCGGCGAGTTCATTGAGTTTAATAAATTTTCAATAGACTTTTTGTATTTTGGCGATAATTTGTTTTCTTCAAGAGAAACATTCACATATTTGTTGATTTTTTGTATAACTTTGCCCATTGATTTTGGAGCGGAATACTTTTTATCAAATATTTCATTAGAATCTATACCCAGCTCTCTTACAACCCTAACAATTTCTTTTTGTTCAAAACAAAGCGGCTTAATATTTTTATTTGGGAAAATTAACGTAGCTATTTCTAAACTATTCATTCCTTTTCTAGCTTTATCGGTAATGAAATTTATTTGGTCTTGGTTAAATTTTATAGAATCTAGTTTTTTATATTTAGTAGTTTTATAATCAATATTTCTATCTACTAAAAATTTAGCTATGGCTTTTCCGAGTTTGCTTCTTCCGTCATACTTGCCGCCACTTAATTCTTTTGCCAAATAACTGATGTTTGGGTTCTTTTTACAATTTGCCAAAACAAATTCTTCTTCTTCTTTTGAAAGAGTATGTTCCTTTGAAGTGGTCATATTAAATTATTATATCCTCATCTTCCATTATTTTTTTTGCTTTAATAAGGAAATTCTTTTTTAATTTTTTTATTGTATTATAACCAGCGGGTCTGTTTTTTTCGTTTGTTATGTATCCAAGTTTTTCCGCAACTATTTTCTCTGGTAATTTTTGTATAAATAATAAATCATAACATTTATAATCTTTTATCGTCAATGAACGCCTCATCTTCTTGTGCAAAAGATTTTCAGAAGCCTCGTAGTCTATATATGTGGTATTTCTATTCTCTATTGGAATTTCCTGTGTTTCGATGGGGACGGGTAATTTAATGTTGTATGCTTGTTTTTTTGATCTTATCCATTTAGCATACATTGGGCACTCTTCACATTGGATTCCAGATTTTGTTAGTGTACAACCATTTTCTTCTGAATTAAGAACAAATTTACCGCCTTTTTTGCTGGAATTAAATTCGCATCCCAAACATGGCCTCGCATAATTATAATAATTGTCTCTGAGAATATTTTTTATTCTATTATGGGCTATTACGTTTACCCAAGGGCCAATTTTTCCCTTTTCTTCGTCCCAAAGGTGCAGCTTTTCGTATATGTGTAAAAATATTAATTGTTTTACATCCTCGAAACTCATCCAAGGGATCGCCTTTAGATTCCACTTGTTTCTTTTGGAGGTTACGACTCTATTTATTTCTTCGTAATTTTCCTCGAAGATTCTTTTCCTTTTTCTGTCTTGCATAAGAAGGGATTAGGAAATATCTTTAGACTTTGAGGCGGGAGAACAATCTTTTGTCATGTTTTTAGAAAACTCCCCGTAATCAATTATGTCCGATTTGTTTTTCCTTTTGCCCATCTTAAATTGGCTGTTCCCCTGTTCAGAGGATTTGTTTAATGCTGACTGTAAAGTTGTTCTTTGTTGTATTGTTCCATCTATAATAACATTGGCAGATGAAAAATCAATTTTTAAATTATCAATATCAATATCAAATTCATTGTCTTTAATTTCTTCTGATCTAGATGTACTTTTTTGTGTTTTTATTAATGTTTCGCCTATTCTGGTTTCACAAAATGGACAAACTTTTGGCTTTTTACTTGAAAATTGTATTTTCTCTGCGCAGTTACTGCAATATATATGACTCATAATAAAAATAAATAAAAACTTTTGGTCAATTAGTTTACACTACAACTTATTTTTTTGTGAGATTTAAGGCTTTTAATAATGAATTTTAATATTTCGCTTCTTTTAATATCTTCTTCATTAAATTCAAAACAGTGAATGCCCCATTCTTGCGCGTCTTCGCTATCAAATATGTTATACATTTTTTCAAAACCACTTTTACTACCAATATCAGATTGCATTGGATCTCCACAAAAGAAGAATTTGCTATGCTTTCCTATTCTTGTTATGATAGTTTGACATTCATTGAAAGTCATATTTTGAGCTTCGTCCACAATAACCACTTTTTTGTTTTGACTCGCGCCTCTAAAAAAATTCACTGGTATCCCAGTTACTCTTTGGCTTTTTAATAATTCTTTTATATCATCTGGGCTCAAAAGCTCTTCTAGTTTTTCTTTTAGTGGTAATAAAAATGGATCAAATTTTTCATCTATAGATCCGGGTAAAGCCCCAATACTTTTATCCGCGCTCTCAGCTAAACTTCTAATATAAACTAATTCTAGTTCCTCATGAACTTTCATTAATTCTAGTGCTGATAATACTGATATAAATGTTTTTGCGCTTCCTGCAACACCACTTATAAAGAATATATTTGTTTTATTGTTTAGAGATAATTTTAAAAAGTTTTTTTGCTTATCTGTAAGATCAAACTTTTTAATTTTAAAGTCGCTTTTAATTTGCGGGATTACTATTTCTTCTTCTTTAGACGTATTTTTAGAATTGTTTTTTCTTGGCATACAAATTAATTTACACTTTAATTTAAAAAACAGAATTTTTGTGTAAACAATGATAATGGAAAATAAAAGCTATTATAAAAAAATGGATATACTCAATAAGCTTTGCGAAGAAACTAGCCCCTATGTAGTAGTCGAATGGTTGGGTAAATCCAACAAAAAATTAAAAAATAGAAGACCCAGTGAGTTTTTTATTTCTAATAATTTGAAGCCTATTATTGATATACTGGATTTAGAAATCAAAAGATTATCGAGAAAAAAATAATTTTTTGCTTGACTTTCCCAATAAAAAATATCTTATTGGATGAATCATGGTCGAAAATAATAGCGAATCAAAAGAAAAAAATCCAAACCAACCTTTGGCAGATGGACTTCCTTGTTCATGGTTTATGAATATTAATGGTGTTAATTCTACGGATAACGAAGAAGTAATAAATATTAAATATACAGGTAGGGAAATTATATCATCAGGAAACTCTAGCTTTAGTAGAATGAAAGGTAAGAGTGTTAATGTTGGTGAATATTTCTATTACAAATTAGTATGATTCTCCAAGCCTATAAAGTTCAACTAGATGGCCCGAATCTCTTGGAAAATGGGAATGGTTTCAAAATAATTTTGAAAAAAATAAACCTCCATTCAGAAACTCGAAAAAAATGTTTATCTATAATAGATAAAACACTTAATTAGTTAATAATGTATATAATATTATTCATAATTATTTTTGCTCTTTGCGATATCAAAATAAAAGAGCGAAGAGGCGGGTATTCACCCAAAGGAGAAATAAATATACCAAAAAAAGTTCCCAATTTGCAATCATCAATAATAAAAAAATAAAATCAATGAAAACACCAGCAAAATACGACCCATCAATTATTGACGGAACATAACTATTATGGCTAACATAGAGAATGCTCCGCTTTGGGCAAAAGAATCACTAAAATTTTATTAATTGCTTGACATTTCTCTGAAAAATCTCATTATTGCGGAATGATTTTATTACTTAGCGGTCCAGCAAGATCTGGAAAAGATACTGTTGCGGACATAATACTAGAAAAATACCCCCAATATAACTTCGAGCGATTTGCTTTTGCAAAAGAATTAAAAAAAGAGTTAGAGGAAACAATTGAACAAAAATATGGCGTATCTGTTTGGGATGACCAACAAAAACATTTATTCAGAGATGAATTGATAGAATACGGCTGTGGGAAAAGAAACGAAACGCAAGGCAAATATTGGGTTGAAAAATTTATAAACGCCTATGATGTTAAAAAAAATTATCTAATTACTGATTTCCGATTTGGCGGAAGAACTGGAGAAAAAGCGTATATTAAAAATTTTATTAGAGAACAAAAAGTATTTTCCGAGGTATTATCATTTCATATCGTAAGAATAGAAAATAGCGAACCAATTTTGCCAGTAATTAATGAAGAAATACGTTGTGAAAATGATTTGCGAAGAGAAGCGGATGAATTGCTTTTCTTAAAATGGACAAAAGAATTAGACAAAGATTATATTTCTACTAAAATAAATGGTTTGGGAATTTTATGATAAGTTTTGCAGATTGCGGTGAAGGTGTTTACACACGAAGAAAAAAGATTAAAAATAATTGCCCATAAAAACGAAATAAAAAAACCAAAAAAAAGAAATATCACAATTAACCTACGAATCACTATAATAAAATGACTAAAAATAAAAAGCTAGAAAAAGGAACCAAGATTACAACCAACGGCGGAACAAAAGGCGTAATCAAGTCTTACCTTGGCGCAGATGAATACCTTTGTGAAATGACAAGTCGGAACGGTCACTATGTTACGCAAATTAGTATAGACAATATAAAGAAATGATTGAGTGGATAATAAACGAGTTCCAAACAAACCAGTTTTTTTCTGGTGGCATAAGTATTGCTATTTTTACTTCTGCTTTGTATTTATTGAGAAATTTGCCAGCAAAAATAAGCTCTTTGGTGAATACACATCTAATTTATACGATTAGAGTAAACAACAGTGATACAGAACTTTACAATTTTGTTTCTGATTGGGTTTCAAAAAAAACAGAGGGGCAAACAAAAAGAATAAAACTTGTTAGAAAAAGGCCATCTGAACAAGTAGACGATAACCCATACTCGCCCCCAAGAACTGGTAAAGCAAAAAAATCTTCCAACGGAAGTTCTTTTTCGAAAACAATTAATTACGGAACCCATTATTCTTTTTCTAGAAATGGATTTTTGTCAATTTCTTGCAACTTGGAAAACGCGGAAAACATGATTGAAAGAAAAGAATATATAGTCATTAAGTTCTTTTGCCGCAATCAAAATGAACTTAATGACCTATACAACACTATAGAAGAAAATTTCAAAGAAACAAACAAAGAAAATAGAATCTATATTCATGATTATGATTACTTTAGAAAAATCAAAAAAGAAAATAATAGAAAGATAAATTCAATATTTTTAAATAACAATGTAAAAAAAGAGGTATTAGAAGACCTAGATTGTTTCTTTTCTGAGGAAAATAAATACAAGGACCATTCTTTCAATTATAAAAGGGGCTATCTATTTTACGGTAAACCGGGAACTGGTAAAACAAGTTTTATAAAAGCTTTGGCTAATTACTATAATAAAAGGCTTTATTATTTTAATTTGAGCGAAATCGATGGTATTAAAGAACTAAAAAACCTATTGTTTGATTTGGCAGAAAATGTTTTTATCGTTTTTGAAGATATTGATATTTTGAGCGCAACAGAAAAAAGAGAAGAAACAAAAAACAAATTGAAATCCGATAATAGCTCCTCTATTAGCTTGCAGAGCCTTCTTTCTTTATTGGATGGTGACGATTTGCCTGATGGAACAGTTATTTTTGCCACAACAAATTATTACGAAAATTTAGATCCAGCTTTAATAAGAGACGGAAGATTTGACGTAAAGAAAGAATTAAAATACGCTGATAAAAAATTAGCTCTTGAAATGGCAGATTTTTTCGGAGTAAAAGATAAAGATAGGGTTGAAAAACTTTCTTTTCCAATCTCACAAGCAGAATTACAAAATATATTTTTTAAATTATGATACTAAAAAGACTAATAGAATGGCTCGAAAGCCAAGACGAAAATACAATTGTGCAAAATGGATTCGGAGAGCCGCATTGTGATAGAGGTTTTTATGAAAATCTCGCTTTTGATCCAGTCAAAGAGACAACAATAAAAGAAATGTTAAAACAAGCTAAATTAGCAAATGGATCTTCATTTTATGGCTATAAAGGCGGAACTTATGAAATGGGCAATTACACAGATGTTTTTATTGGTTTTTCTCACGAATGCGGAGAACCAATCAATGAAAGTAATTTAAGATTATGGGGTGTAGAAGAAAAATTAAATGACGACGATTATATTAAAATCCTAAGAAAATCTGATCCCTGCCAAAAAGAACAAAAAATTCTTACTTATGATAAATGCAAAGACGGAATTGAAATAGAAGTTCCGACATTATTTTTAAAAAATTTAATTGAATCTGCACGAAAATTTAAAAAACAATAAAATGGCAAAAAACAAAGAAGATTATGCTGGCGGTTTACAAAAAATAGAAGTCGATTACATTGAAGCATACATGAAAAAAAATAACCCGACTGTATTTGAGTGGGGTATGGGAACGAGCACCCTTAGATTTCCCAAATATTGTAAAAGCTATGATTCCCTAGAACATAATGAGGGTTGGTATCTGAAAACTAAAGAAAAAAACAAACAAACAAATTGCCGCCTTCATCTTGTTAAAAACAACAAACCGCGAACAAAACCCACAAAGGCAGAAGAGTTTAGGGATTACATAAATTTTATTGAGAGCTTCGAAAATGAACATTTTGACGTTTTCTTCGCTGATGGCAGGGCGAGAATATTTTGTATTGAAAAAGGTCTTGACAAATTGAAAAATGATGGTATTGTATTTCTACATGATTATACACCGCAAAGAACTAATTACCACTGGATCGAAAATTTTATGAATAAGATTGATCAAGTCGGAGCGTTGGGAATTTTTAAAAAACGATAAAGTTTATGTTATTTACAGAACGCGAAGATGTAGCGCGGTCTTCCGTTGCTACAATCGCATGGTTCTAATTCGACAAACACTAAATCAACCAAATAAAAATAATG
>Ga0136601_1000076_pt1 | contig 48166 bp, 63 predicted proteins | sample AntRauMFilla2699_FD_181020 | JGI IMG/M metagenome (GOLD analysis project Ga0136601, IMG submission 181020) | Saline lake microbial communities from Rauer Islands, Antarctica - Metagenome Filla 2 #699 | ecosystem: Environmental > Aquatic > Non-marine Saline and Alkaline > Saline | place...
CTTGTCACTTCTTTAGCTGCTGTGTTTAAAGCCTTCATTGGTCAAGATCTGACTACGCACTGTAGATGCACATTGTGCACCTAGCTCGGACGGGAGTTCAATTCTCCCCATCTCCACCAAACATAGAAATATATAGAAGATTAGGAAATACCCTTTACGGGTATTTTTTGTAAACTTATTAACCAAATGTGTTCATATCCCCTCCCCTTAAAAAGAAACAACCCACACAAGCGGACCTGTGCAGGTTGCTCATGTGGGTTGATATTACCCCTTAATGTACTCATCCTGCTACCAACGAGCAGGAAACGCCTCATCGTCGTAGTGCTTAGTCAGAGCATCATACTGGTGAGCGATAAACTTTTCACTCACCAGACCACCCCATGCATCAATTCCGACGTTAATAATCGGTTGTCCATTTGGCATACATTGACTGCGCCATATACCGTGAACATGACCACATAGAGCTGGTAAGCTCTGATCAAGACAATCACTGGGTTTATGTGACAAAAACCAGTCACGACCTACAATTGGCAGACTCCAAGACTCAACGACCGTAGTGAAGCCAGCCGTTTGCGCTTTCTCTTGCACTGCCAACTTGTTATGTCGCAGCTCTTTATCACCAAGAACAAGAATCTTAGCTTCGCACATCGGCAGTGCTTCAAGCACCCAGAAATCCTCAAGTTCAAGAATCATGTCTCCCAGGCAAATCAAACGGTCATCAGGGGTTAATACCGCATGACAGTGCTGAATCCACTCCTCAACCATAATTTCGGTTGGTCGTGGTCGTAGAAATGAATGGGTGTTTGGTGCTTGCTCTTCACCAATATGCCAATCGGCGGTGAAGTAGTCCATTGCGGCTCTCCTTATTTGAATGACTGAGCAACATATTTACACATCGTTTCAAGGTGGTGCCACGGCTCGATATCAGCAGTAGCGTGTACCCAATGGTCTTCAGATTTTATCTTCCAGGCTGTTTCAGGATACCCCCACACCAAACGCTGTTTGTAACGCGCTGGGTCAGCGTACGCCATGCCAGCCAAGAAGCCGAGCTCTGTATTAGTGACTCGACCAGGCAACTGACGGCATGAATTATGCGCGTCATCTCTACACCTTCGACGAGGCTTTCGGTCGACCGCTACCCTTTTCCATGTCGGATGCTCTACTTGTCTTTTTCTTGCATGACCTAGAAAAGCCGTGGCGCATCCTAGTCGATGAATCAGGACAGGTGTCTAATCGAGAAGGACTCGATACCAAAGCTGCCTACAAGGAGTTCCGCGAAGCAAAACTGGCGTCGTACGGCCTTGAACTCAACGCAATGCAGTTCAACGGCTTCACATACGTCGAGGGCGAGATTCACGACTACACCAGTAAACGGAGAGTCATGAACGAATTGGCAGCTTTTGCCCACAAAGTCGACAACTGGTGTGCCCGCGGGTGGTATGACTACCCCAAGGCAACTGGCGACGCATGGAATGGCGCCGGTCGGGTTCGTACCTCGTAGGCTAACTACAACAACCACTTAAATCTTGAACTGAAAGTCACCCTTTCGTTTCAACGATTGGGTGGTTTTCTTTTACCACAAATCAACAATCTTCAGAAAATTTGGACACTCCATTTCAATCAAACAGGTTTTAACTTGGAGTAAAGATCTCCACAACATAGAAATAACTGGGACAATAAAAAACTCCAAGGGTTAACCTTGATGTTTTTTTAGTTGACTATGAAGACCTATATACAACCCCTCGCTTTAAAATACTCAGCTGCAGTTGGGGAATCACCAGATTTTATCTCTTCTACTCGAGCACTTCCAAGTGCAGCTTCAAAACAAGCTTCTTGCTCTGGAGTAATTTCAGAAGGAATATCAGCCGGGTCAATACCAAATGTCTCAAGTGTCTTTTCTTGTGTTTCTGAGAGCAACGGGTGCCTGTCCACCTCGCTGGTACCCTCTCTTGCACTTTCTGTAACTTCACTATCTTTCCCAAAGATAACCGGTTTCAGGTTAAGCGGGTCTGTAATATAGAAATAAGTGCCAATCAAAATCAGAATGAAGAAAATGACACCAAGTGTTACAAAGAAAATATTAAAAAACTTTTTCATACTTTTAAATATACAATGTTTCGGTAGATTGGCAATTAAATCTTCAAGAAATCCGTACACTCCATTTCTAGCAAAAAAGTTACTACTTGAGTAAATTACTCTGCCGGACATGGAGACATGGAAATATATAAAAGAATTGAGACATTGCTTAAATGGTCAAGGCTTTTGTTTGGACTGAGGGGAGATCAGATATTGTATCTCTAATGTTGTATATTTCTAACATTGTGTTAACATTAGACTAATGTTGATAATAAATTCAACATATGCAAATTAACAAACTTGTCTATCTTTCTCTCCTTGGTCTGCTCGGACTTATCGGGATCCCGACCGGACAATACGCGCTATTTGGCTTTTTTGGCTTCTTCGGTTTTCTGTCACTGCTGCGCACCAAGAACGATGAGTTGTTACAAGAAAATATTGGCAAAGCCGCCTCGAACGGTTTCATTGTGTCTACAGTCGGGCTATCGACTACTATGGTACTGGTGGCTACCCTGGAAACGATTACCATTGCTATGATCGGGATAGCAGTCACGTTTGTGGTGCAAATGGTAACGTATACTTTTTCACTCAGTCTCTACGAAAAACAATGAAGACTCGCATTAAAGAATTACGAGCTCGCCACAACCTCACCCAGCAACAACTCGCCGACATTGTCGGTGTGCGCAGAGAAACAATTGTGTTTGTAGAGTCGGGTAAATACAACCCCTCACTCAAGCTCGCTCACCAAATAGCACAAACTCTGCATGCTACGATCGAAGAGGTGTTTGTATTTGAAGCGTGAGTACCAAATAATTTACATATAGTAGCACTATAGATACCATGTAGACGAAAACTGAACCTCTTTCAATGTGCCAAAGTGAGCACTGAAGAGACGGCAGGATGACTAAGCGCACCACAACCAATGCCGTCTCTAACCCTCACGCGCTACCCTAGAGGTACATAGAGTCACTATTAAAATTATATACATTTGTTAGTATGGAGTAACAATTATGCATATTCTTTTATTGAGCAGCCACAAAACGCGAGTAGCTACCGTATCAAAGCACTGTCGCGAGTGTCATACGCTGTTGACCATTTTGAGCAGTATGAACAAGCGCTTACTCGCCTAGAGACTGATCTCGACGCCTACGACATACTCCTGCTCGACACTTCCACCACTCCACATGATATGTTTACGTGGTGTAAAACGTTTCGCTCACTTGGTTATACTCGTCCGATTATTGTTCTATCCGAACATCATGATCCGACGTTAGCTAGTTCGCTGCTACTCGAGCATGTAGATGACTTTGTCCGACTCCCCCTCTTACCAGTTGAACTCATCGCTCGCATTCAAGCTGTCAGTCGCCGCAGTACTCAGACCAAAGACGATACCTACACTCTTGGCACCTTACGTCTCAACACCAAAACACGTGAAGCCGCGGTACGTGGTGATCCTTTGTCACTCTCAAAAAAAGAGATCTTAATTCTAGAACTTCTCATGGATCGCTACCCGAGCACGCTTAGCAAGGAAGAGTTGACCAGTCATATTTGGGAAGTTCCTGACGCTACCGCTTCAAATACTATTCATGCTCATATCAAAAATATTCGTAAAAAATTGCGAGGTGCCCTTGACTGTGAGATCGTGACCGTACGAAGTATTGGTTACAGACTGCGACAGCAGCCAACCCAGGACGCTCCACAATCACCACGCTATGACCAGGGTGCGCTCAAAGAACTGCTGCAATAGTGTCAACACTATACCCGCCGTCACTATACTGTATTTTTGTTATAATATTAGGTACACACGCCATCCGCCAGATGCCTCCAGATCCAAAAGGGCGCGGCTCATGCCGCGCCCGCTATACGTATACACCCTGGTTCCAGCTGAACACTCTACTGCCTTTTTATAACGTATTCCAAAGCTGTGAGAAAATGGCTTTCATAGTAGTTGCCACACCCGCGTTGGTGACGGTGACACCGATCACATTATTATCGTTTATGCTTGTAAAAGAAACGGTATCTTTGAAGATATACACGTCTGAATCAAATGGTAGCTGTTCAGGCTGGATACGCTTTAGTTTTTGAAACTTGGTAGGCTTGACGTCCGGCCCTTTCTCGAGGGTATATATCACGTGCGAGGTGATACCACGCTTATCGCGTCGCGCACTAAAATCGTCCCGCTCACGACTAGTGAAGATACTGCCCAAACTGTCAAATGAGCCGATGATACACAGATCCTTAGTGCCTTTATGAAGCATTTCTTCTCGCAAAGCCGTTAACCCTTCCTTCCCTTCAAATACGCGTACTTGAGGTCGCTCACCAGCCGACACAAAAATGTCAGTTAACTCAGGGAGGAGCGACGCAGCGTGAGATTGCTGCAGCTTAAATTCATCCGCTTTATTTCTAAGTACACGTTCGAAGTTAGTTGGAGATTCTGCAGCAAAATATGTTTTTTTACCTTTTTTGAATGACGTAGCTAAACCGAGCTTGGTCAGGTTTTCAATTTGTACGTAGGTAGTAGAACGATTGAGGCCAGCTAATTTGGAGGTTTGATCAGCAGTCGCTGAACCGAGCTCTAAGAGAGCCAGATACACCAGGCTTTCTTTTTCGGTCAGACCAAGATGTACTAAATCTTCTTTGTATTTCTTGAGCATAGTCACTTAGGGTACCACAGGAAAGATTTTTATTTAAGGCTAGATCTTGGTACACTGTGGCTTTACGAGAGTATGGCATACGATGAAACACAACATCCAGTTGCAGTGCGCGTTGGTCGGAGTTCGGCTGGGCTGGGCTTGTTTGCAACAGAATCTGTCAAAAAAGACCAATTCATTATCGAGTACACTGGCGAGCGCATTAGCGCCGAAGAGGCTGACCGTCGTGGTGGCCAGTATCTGTTTGAAGTGACCGATGAGCTCACGATTGATGGGAGCGACCGAAAGTACATCGGTCGCTACATCAATCACTCTTGCACACCCAACGCCGAAGCGGAACACGATGAAGACGGGGACAGGATCTACATCCGTGCTTGTAGAACAATTACACCCGGAGAAGAAATCACGTACCACTACGGTGAAGATTTTTACGAGCGCATTATAAAAAAGAAGGGATGCCGTTGTAAGCAGTGTTCGTCGTAGCGCTTACTCTCCTGCTGTTGCTGGTTCACTTGAAGTTGCAGTACGCGAACTAGACGTAGCCACAGCAGTCTCAGTTTCTGCAGCAACCGCTTCGGTCGAGGTAGGAGCAGCGCTGGCTTCGGTTGAGGTAGCGGTCGAAGTTGCGGTGTCTGCTTGTATCACGGGCACTTGTACTGACTGATCACTTGATGGCTGCAATCCACCATCTGGAACGTCACTTTGTTGCTGGCTATTTCTCATCCGCTGAATCTCTTTTCGTTCTGCATCAGTAGCATTCTCCAGGCGATTATTGACCTGTTCATTGACGTTGATCGCCCCTCCGTCTGAGGTACCGATCACTACTGAGGTACCGAACACAACAAGTGCCACCGCACTACCAAGCACGAGAGAAATTTTTGATTTTTTAGAGGCCTTGCGTTTCTCTGCTACTGGCGTCGGTGCTTTACGTCCGCCGCTAGTAGAAGTGCTTGAAGTGGCAGCAGCACGAGTAGTTGCAGTAGTGGCAGACTTTTTCCTGACGGTTTTTTTTGCAGCGGTTTTACGAACAGTCTTTTTAACTGCCGCTTTTTTAGTAGCAGTTTTACGAACGGTTTTTTTTGCAGCGGTTTTACGAACAGGCTTGTCGGACATACAAGTTTCTCATCAATTGTAGCATCCACCCTGACACATGCGATAGCTAGTTACTGACAGCCCCCCTCTTGAGTAGGGGTGCTTCACGGTGCGAGCAATCTGTGGTATATTCACGCGTATTAAGCAACTACTGCTTTTTTATCCAATAAGACCCAATCATTTGCGAAGAGGAAGAAAAAAATTCAGCCAAGTAGATCGAACTAAGATTAACCGAGGTATTCGAGCGCCTGAGCTGCGTGTCGTAGGAGCTGAGGGCGAAAACTTAGGAGTACTACCTACGCGAGACGCGCTACAAAAAGCTGAGGAAGCAAATCTGGACCTTATCGAGATCTCCCCCAACGCTAAACCACCGGTGGCTAAGATCATGGACTACGGCTTATATCGCTATGAAAAAAAGCGTAAAGCCAGTGAAGTAAAATCAAAGTCGCACACGACTGAAACTAAAAGTGTTCAGGTGAAGATCGGTACTGGTGACCATGACCAACAACTCAAAGCCAAACGAGCGGCCGAGTGGCTCAATGAAGGTCATCGCGTAAAGGTGGACTTATTTTTGTGGGGTCGCTACAAGTACATGGAACCAAATTTCCTAAAAGAACGCCTCGAACGCTTCTTAAAGATCATTCCGGCCGAATACAAACTAGCGGAGGATATCAAAAAAAGCCCTAAGGGCTTCACTACCACTATTGAACGAGTTGGTAAAAGTGTGAAAGGTCCAAAAGTAGTTGAGGAAGCACCCCTAGAGAAGCACGACAAAAAAGACAAGGGTGAGGTAGCCAAATCGAAGAAAAAGGAGCTCGACGAACTCCTCGAAGGCGGCATGGTCTAAAGCCTTCAGTTTCTACAGTCTCTGTATAGTACGAAACGGCAGTAAGCACTACTTACTGCCGTTTCTACAACTCCCGTGCTTATACGGCGCTTGGTACCACGATATACGTTTAAGTGCTCGCTCATATCAGCATTCGCTTTACTTTTACAGCCAAATAGGGTATATTTCTCCCACTTTGCCTGTCCCCTTTTGCGGGCAAACCCGATCAACTCAATTGTATTTATGAAAACAAACAAGTCATACACAAAGCGCTTGAAAGTGACCAAGAACGGCAAGATTATTGCTCGTAAGCCTGGACAAAACCACTTCAACGCTCGTCAAACCGGACAGCAACGACTACGTCGAAAGCGTACACAGGTACTCACCCTTTCAAAACGCATCACTCGTCGTTTCCTACCCAAATCAGGTGCATAGAAGCAAGCAATAGAGAGCGTAGCGACTATATTCTTGTTTCGTTCCCAATTTCTTACAATCAAAGCAATTGTCGGAACCTGACAGCCAATTATTCACAACGTTAACAACTAACTAATCAATACTATGGCACGTGTAAAAGGAGGTGTAATGGCGAACAAGCGCCGCAAATACATCCTCGAACAAACAAAAGGCTATCGATTCGATCGATCTAAAAAGAAACGAGCGGCGCGCGAAGCCATCTTCCACGCTAACCTCCATGCGTTTGATCACCGAAAAGATAAGAAAACTGACTTCCGTCAGCTTTGGATCACTCGCATCAACGCAGCCTTGCGACCATTTGACTTCAAGTATAGTCGCTTCATCAAAGCCCTGAAGGATAAGAACATCACACTTGACCGCAAAGTGCTCGCAACCTTAGCAAAAGACCGACCTGAGTCATTTGCAAAAGTAGTTGAGGCGGCGAAGTAGTGTTTTATACACAAACTATCCAAGAGAAAACGCGCTCACTTCGTGAGCGCGTTTTCGTCTATATTTTTAAATTACATGTATAGAATTCTATGTAGATTGTTAGTACCGAGAATGAGGAGAATAAGCCACTTGCTGTATTCGAGACCAGACTAGTAGGAGCATATACACCGCCAAATGGCATGCAAACACGTAGTATATTCCCAGTGTTAATTCACCAATCACATACGGCACCACCAAAGCACCTAGTGTAGCTAACACCATAAGTATGGATCCATATAGTTTTCCAAGCACCATTGGTGACGGTATATGCACCAGAAAGACAATTAATGAAAAGGCTAAGCTGGCATATAAATAAGAGGTCATCTGATTTAGCGACAAAACTATCACTAATAAGACCAAGTCCTGAATGGCAATTTCTGATAGCTTAACGAGAGCGGAATATAGGTTAGGTTTGAGAAGTTGGCGATACGGTGTGGGTATACTGTCTACTCTATACATATCGTCAATTGAAAAACTACGTCCCCACCACGTTAGGAACGCAACGTACAGAAACCCCGCTCCACTTCCAAACAGCATACCAGTTGTCGAATGTAACGCTGCGCTGTCTTGTAAAGAAGTTGTGAAATAGATACCCGGAACGGCAATACCGACAAATAAGAAAAGAAATAACCACCAGTGTTTTTGGTAGGTAATAGCAAAAAAATATTGCAGTACGTTTGCACACCCTGCTATCACCACAAACCATCCTACCGCTATAAGTATTTGCATGTGTACTTACTAACACCACTTTTATGTTGTTACTCTAGCATGCAAACGCATATTCGTCCTGGTAAGGGACTCATCTGCTAAGCGTTTGCATAAGAAAAACATAGTCGCCGCTCTTATTTCCTTTCTAAGCAAGACGCTAGCGTGTGCTCGCCTTGGGGCGAGTCTCGCACACTGAGCGTTTGCATAAGAAAAACATAGTCGCCGCTCTTATTTCCTTTCTAAGCAAGACGCTAGCGTGTGCTCGCCTTGGGGCGAGTCTCGCACACTGAGCGTTTGCATAAGAAAAACATAGTCGCCGCTACGCGGCTCCTTGTTTTTCTAAAAATCGATTTCTACCTCCTCATCTTGGGACGGGGCGACTGCGTTGAGACCCAAGTAATCACGTAAACGCTGCACCAAAAAGAGTGACGATCGCTCTTCTCCCATAGTCACAAATACCTTTTTTGCTTTCTCGCCCCCTTCTGCCACTAGGTCGATAAGCTGATCACGATCGGCGTGACCCGAGTAGCCCCGGATACGTGCGACCTGAGCTTTCACTTTGATCCAGTCATCGTCTATCTTTACTTTAGGCGCTCCGTCATGGAGTCGTCGACCGAGACTACCTACGGCCTGGTACCCCACCAGGAGCAAGGTGGTGTTAGGTTCATCGAGGTATAGTTTTTCATGGCGACGGATCCGTCCCCCGTGACTCATGCCCGAGCCAGCAATAATGATCTTCGGCCCACTTTCGCTGTCGATTTCATGTGAGTCACGGACAGTCTTTGTGAACGACAGCCCTTCAAAATCAAAAATATCATCGCCGGCTTTGATCTGCTCCTGCACTCCTCCTTTGAGGTACTCTGGGTACTTCCGATACAGTTCAGTGACACTGATCGCTAACGGTGAGTCGAGAAATACTGGCAACGTCTCTATCTTCCCTGCTTCGACCAGGTTGTTGATCTCGAGCAACATACCTTGCGTTCGTTCGAGTGAGAATGCAGGGATGATAAGTGTACCCGAACGCTTTTGCACTTCTTCGATGTAGAACTGCAACAGATCAGTTCGTTCCTCTACCTCCTCGTGTAAACGATCTCCATAGACACTTTCCATTACAAGATAGTCGTAGTCCTTAGGGATGGTCGGTGGCGCCAAGAGTGGTTGTGGCACATTGCCGATGTCGCCCGTAAAGACGATCTTTTTACCCTTACGCTCGAGTTGGACCATGGCCGAACCTAAGATGTGGCCAGCGTCAGTAAATGTCACCTGTATCTCATCCCCTAGTGAAAACTGCTGCTCGTAGGGCTCGGTGTTCCAAAGCGCCAGCGCTGCATCCACGTCACCTTCGTCATATAAAATCTTCTTACCGTAGCGCTCTTCTTCGTAGCGCATCACCTTCACCGCATCACGTAACATGACGTTCGCTAAGTCACGCGTCGGTGGAGTGGAATAGATGACCCCTTTAAAACCATCTTTCACCAGCTTCGGTATCCGGCCAATGTGATCAGCGTGAGCGTGCGTCACCAGCAAAACGTCGACGTGGGCGGGGTCATATATAAACGGCTTAGCGTTAATCTCCTGGGCAAACTGATCACCTTGCACCAGTCCACAATCCACTAACAGTGCCACCTTCCCTGTGTCGAGCATGAAGTTTGCTCCGGTCACACTCCCTACCCCTCCGTAAAAGCCTAATGTAGTCATATAAACGCATTATAACGTACGTAAACGCTCTCCAAGGTAGTACCCCACACCACCACCCACTACACCAAGTACTATATCGATCGTAGTATCAACGATAAAGTCAGTCTGTATCTCTATCCCAGCCCACAATTCAAACAACTCCCAAAAAATAACCACCGCGAGCACTGCCAGCATCATCGGTAGTAGTGAACGGGTGAGAAACCGAACCGGCAGACGAAGATCAGCAAGCACCAGAAACCCCATGGCCACGACCACCCCACCAAAGAAATGCATCGGCAAATCGAACCACCAGTACAACCAATACAACTCTAGAAAGAGTGCGAGGTTGTGTAACCCGGCCCAAGTTGTAGCAATCACCAGAAACAGAAGCGTGCGTGTGGTCATATAGCGTGCTCACAGCATAGCACGAAAAAAGCCGCCTCTTAAGGCAGCTATTTTCTATGGAACCACAACCGTATGCTCAATACCAAAATGGTACGTGGGCACCCTTCCCGATCGGACTATTCGAAATCTATTGCTAGTTCTCGGCACCGAGCGTGGCTACAGGCAGCCCTGAGCGTTAAGTACGAAGAACATACGTTTTTGTGGTTCCGAAGGAGAGTATACCATGAGTAGTTGGTTCGTAAAAAAGAACTGTGAAAAAAGCCAGCACCCTCGGGTGCTGGCTTTTTTGCTGAGAAACTCCTGTGTACTTATGCGTCCTTAATCGCTTCGTACATGATGCGCTCTTGCGCTGTCACGTAGCTGTGAATCTCCTCCGGCGTAAACCAGATCGCTATTTCGCGCTCTGCTTCTTCCACTGATTCTGACTGATGGATCAAGTTCTTCACCGCTCGGTCCTCCAGCGTAGCGTGTGAAAAGGAGTCGATCGTGTAGTCTCCACGGATAGTACCAATGTCTGCAGTTGCCGGCTCGGTTGTACCTACGGTCCGTGTCACGCTTGCTACTGCACCCACACCTTCAAATACCATCGCAACCACGGGTGACTCGGTCATATAGCGGACAACTGTACGGATTATGTCCTTACCATACTCGATTGGTTCTTTATCTACCTCACGACCCTGCTTTTTAAGGTCCTCAACGATCCCTTCACCCTTGCGTAGATACCAGGCGTCGTCTTTATTGTAATGCTCAAGCAATTGCGCTTCAGTAGGCATAACCATTTTAAGCGCAGAAATTTTAAGACCTCGTTGCTCAAACCGCTTAATAATCTCTCCCACGAGAGAGCGCTGTACGGCGTCGGTCTTGAGGAGTACCAATGACTGTTCTTGATGTGGTTGTCGTGACATACTGTTTAAAATTTGTTTAGAAAAATAGCTTTTATAGCGCTTCGAGTATAGCGCATACGACGCGAATTGCAAAGCAATTCCCGTCGTATGCGCTCATGTTTGTTCCTATAACGTCAATATTTCCGGACCATCTTTGGTAATCAAAACTGTGTGCTCCATTATTCTCGAAAAAACATTGTGACCGCTTTCTGTTTATCAATGAGAGGGTTTGAAGTTATACGGTCGATTACCGTGCACTATATCTTTGAAGCTCAATTCAGCCATATACACCTCTAACCACTCTAATGCAATAACATGACAATCTACAGAATATTGATGAAATAACTCCAAAGTTTCGACTAAGTTTGTGTATGGCACTGCCATAAACTTTATATTATTGAATTCTATAGAATCTGTTGTGCGTGATTCTAAGAAACGAGCCTCATTCATAAGAGGTATCGCCCGTATATCACTTGAAATTCCAAATAAAACTCCATAATTATTTTCAATATCAGACTTTGTTGTAAGTAGTTCTCTAGGCTTCCATTTTTTAGTAAAACTATCAGAGCGAAACGAAGATGTCCAAGCTACGGCTTGCTTTTTAAGACTTGGACTAAGCACGTAGTGCGGAATAAATCGGACCAACGATTTACAATAATATTCAGTAACATGAAACCAAATTACTAAATTGTACCAAAAATAAACAGGCGCAACTTCAAACTGCAAAGGCATTTGTTCCCATTGATAATTATGGGAATACATCCTGCCGTAAAACCATTGATTCGCTAGCGACAACGTATATGAGACATGTATTCTTTTTTCCATCCACGGATCGTATTTTGGTTTTAATCCACCTTGTGCAAGTACCTCAGCTAGTATATCTTTTGTTTCTTCATTTCCTACGCCCGTGTATTTATGTTCCCCAGAGAAGGCGTACTGGTAACGCCCCGAACCGTGCCAATAGCAGGTGCTTGAGAGGAGTTTAGTGAGCATTTCTTTATGCTGAATATATTCCTCATACCAAATCGCTGTTGTATCTACCTGCGATAACCTGTCTTCGACATACTCTTTAAACTTCCTCTCATTGCGTCGAATAATACGGTTTCTTAGAATTAGCATGGAAAGTATTACCGCATTGTCAATATTTCCGGACCATCTTTGGTAATCAAAACTGTGTGCTCCATGTGAGCGGCGAGTGAGCCGTCGGCAGTGACAGCGGTGTAGCCGTCTTCGAGGATCTCGATCGCAATGCCACCGGCTGTGATCATTGGTTCAATCGCTATCACCATGCCGGGCTCCAGCTTGGCGCCCTTATCACTCGTGACAAAGTTTGGCACTTGCGGATCTTCGTGCAAGTCATAGCCGACGCCATGGCCGCAGAAGCTATCGATAATACCGAACTGTTGTGGCACTGCTGACTCCACTGCCCGTCCGATCTCCACTACGTGCTTGCCGGCTTCTGCGGCCGCAATGGCGGCGCTTAAGGCCTGCTTGGTTACCTTGATTAACTCACTCGCTTCACGCGAAAGCTCCCCACACCCAACAGTCCGGGCGGAGTCAACCACGAGCCCTTGGTAGCCAATCACTAAGTCGATACTGACCACATCTCCAGTAATGAACTCAGTCGGTTCTTCGTTGGGAATACCATGGACGATCTCGTCGTTGATCGATATACACGTCGAAGCTGGGTACGGACGGGCCGCAAATCGCGGCTGATATCCCAAGGTCATCGGTTCCACCTGGTACTCCTCAATAAGAGCCATCGCTCTATCGTCTACATCGAGCGTGGTATTGCCTGGCACGACGAGCGTCTCCAGTTCGTTTAAAATAGTCGCTAAGATCTTTCCGCCTTCGCGGAGGATCGCTATGTCTGCTTCGGTTTTAATAGTAACAGCCATTATGAAATTTCTAATGCCTCCAGAATTGCTTGTTGCACCCCTTCAATCGACAGTGTCCCATCAATATCATGCACAGTTGTATCGTCCCTCTTCCGATAATATTCAATCAATGGCAGCGTGTCCTCACGGTACCAACGCAACCGCTCTTCGATCGAAGCGTCGGTGTCGTCATTACGAGCTCGACTATACATGCGCTCTCGTACCACTGCTTCCGGGGTTTCTAGGTTAATCACCTCGATATTCTTTCGCTCGAAGAATTTAAAAGCATCCTCAAGGTCAGCCACTTGCGCTACTGTCCGGGGAAATCCATCGATGAGGAGATGACTCTTATCGTCGAGCTGATCGATCATGGCTTGGCCCCACAGTACCGCCACCAAAAAGTCTGGTTGGAGAGCACCAGAGTCCAGTGTCGCTGCCACTTTCTCTTCGGCAAAGGTTTCATGCTTTGCTGCTAGTGCCCTAAAGCGGCGTCCGGTCTGGATATCGACCACCCGGCGGCTGGTGTCTTTTTCTTCAAGCACACTTTTAAGCTGCGCAATCTGGGTACCCTTACCACTTCCTTGCGGGCCAATAAAAATAATTGTCTTTGGTGTCATAAATACTGTTAGTGCTTGGTTTCAATAGTAGTAAGGATCTCCTCTATAACGCTCACAAAAGCCTCCTGAGCGCTCTCTAGCTTACCATCTGTGTTGTCGATCACAATATCTGCATACGGCTTAGCAGCTACTTCGTGAGCGTACCGATCGCGACGCTTCTCTAGTTCTTCAGGCGACATCGGTGCTCGCGCCAACGCTCGGTTGACCAGGTCTGTCCAATCACCAGCCTCAATGTATACAATAGTACGGTACTCAGCAGGGATGAGCTGTTTAATCTGCTCAATTCCCTGCAGTTCAATCTCATTTATAATGAGCTGTCCATTGACAAGCGGCGTCAGCAGTTCTGACTTCAAAGTGCCGTAGAGGTTGCCTCCAAACTCAGCCCACTCTAGAAACTCACCGTTATCGATCTTACCCTGAAATACGTCCCGCGTTATAAAGTAATACTCTTTACCGTGCTCTTCTCCTGGTCTCGGGTCACGGGTCGTGCAGGAGACCGCGTAGAGCACCTGGGGAAATGTTGCGAAGGCGTAGCGTTCAAGCGTACCTTTTCCACTTCCCATACCGCCCATCACTAAGAGTACGTGTCCACTGTATTCCATTGCTTCCATAGGTCTACAGAGTAGCAAAAAAGTGACCGGCTTGCCAGACATAGGGCGACGCACGCCCCTCTAGCAGCTTTCGCAGGCTGTGCGCTTTTGTACTCGTTTTTTCACTACTTCCCACATGCTACACTAGCAGCATGCGACGAGCGACTATCATCACACTTTCTGGAAAACCTGGCAGTGGTAAATCATCTACTGCCGACAAGGTAGCCGAACTCTTAGGCTACACTCGCTACTCCTCTGGTGACTTTGTGCGCACCGTACTGCGTCGACATAAACTTACCCTGGCTGAGTTTAATAAACGAGCTGCCCGTAACCACCACCTCGACGACGAGATCGATGAAGAACTGCGAAAACTCCGAGACGAGAAAGATATCGTCGTAGATGCCAGACTCGGCTTCTACTGGATACCCGAGTCATTTAAGGTCTATCTTGACCTTGACCTCGATGTCGCTACCGCCCGTATCTTCAAAGATGCTGTTGCTAACGCTGGTCGTAACTCTGAGATCGCTGGTGGCAGCTCCCTTAACGACGTGCAAAAACAGGTGCAGTCACGCTTAAACGATGAAAAACGACGCTTCCAATCAATGTATGGGGTCAACCCGTATGACAGTAAGCACTTTGACCTCGTCATCAACACTGCGCGCCATTCCCCGCAAACCGTCGCCTTAACAGTATTTGATCACTACAAAAAATGGCAACGAAGTAATGAATGGCGACAAGTGCATAGTGAAGTGCCGATGGGGTACTCATTCGATCAAGATTGATGCCAAGTAATAACGACGGCCGTGAGCGTACGCTCACGGCCGTCAGTGTTTTGAGTTGCAGGCTATTTACGTTTACCGGTTAAACTCTACCCGCTCGATACGAACGAGTAGATAGTCGTACCGGGGTTCATCGGCGTCACCGAAGGCTTCGCTTCGACTACGCATGAGAGTCAGATCATAAGTAAACTGATCGTTGTAGAAGAAGTTTTCGATTGTTGCGAGATCGATAGTACTCAAACCAAGCTGGCCTTGGTGACGAACACACTGCTCGCCTACCTGATTGTCTTTTAGAACGCACGGGGCGATCATATTTTCGTTGACTACCACCGTGAGAAGCCCTTCGTCATCGTGTGCCACCGGAGGAATACCGGCTTGAAGCGCGGCCAGGTAGGACAGTCGTTGAACTAACTCAGTACTAAGAAGAATCTGCTCGGCAACACTAAGCGTCGACGTGACCGCAGGGATGTCTACCTCAGTCATCGTAACTGATAGCATACCCTCGTCCGCAACGGCTGGAGCTGCTACAACCAGGGCACACAGCAGTATGGTTGTTTGTACTATTTTTTTCATATACGCACATAATAGCATAGTCCCTTCAAGGGGTAGCTACCACCACTTATCGTCTCATATTAGGCTAATATGAGACGATAAGGGCAGTAATGCACCCTTTAGAGGCAAAAGAAAAATCCTCAGACGAGGATTTTTCTAACTGTTATGAGTTCATTTAGGTAATGGGTATTAGGAGTATCGTACCGAACATCTCAGTAGCTCGGATACTTCTAGTACTCACGGAGTGACACCTGAGCGTCGACACGTCGGATCAAGTCCAACACCACGTTCACTACAATGAGGAGAGCGGTTCCACCAATGGCCAAACTCGCCACTCCAGTTACTACCTGCATTCCAACCGGCAACACCGCGATCGCAGCGAGGAAGAGAGCTCCCACCAAGGTCAAGCGCGTAATCACATTACCGAGGTACTGTGAGGTGTGTCCGCCGGGACGAATCCCTGGGATGAACGCACCGTTGCGTTGCAAGTTACGAGCCACTTGATCAGGATCGAAGGTGACCGCAGTGTAGAAGAACGTGAAGAGGAATACGAGTGCGAAGTAGGCGATGCCGTAGTACACGTAGTTGTTCATAAACGCGTTCACGTACGTCAGCGCAGTTGGCACCCACGGTAAGTTGAAGGCCGAGAGGATGTTAAGGACCATCTGCGGGAAGAGGAGGATCGAGAGGGCGAAGATGATTGGGATCACACCAGCTTGGTTAAGACGTAGCGGTAAGAACGACTGACTGTTGCTGTACGTCTTGCTCCCACGACTTTGCTTGGCGTAGGTGATCGGTACCGGCCGTTCAGCTTCGGTCATCACTACCACCGCATAAATGATGAAAAGGGCGATAAACACAAAGCCAACATAGAGCGGTAATTGTGATGGATCAGCAAACGCGAACGAGAGCTGACTAACAGTCTGTGGAATCGACGCCACGATACCAGCAAAGATGATGATCGAGACACCGTTTCCAATACCAAACTCCGTCACGAGTTCACCAACCCACATGAGGAGCATAGAACCAGCCACGATAAGGACGACGTTGACGGCGAACTCAAATGGTGAGAGGCCAACAATCACACCTTGGTTTTGTAGCAAGGTGAGGAATCCAAATCCCTGCAAGATCGCCAGCGGTAGCGTCAAAAGACGACTGTACTGCTGAAATTTCGCTCGTCCAGCTTCTCCTTCTTCTGAGTAGAGGGCTTTCATCTTCGGTGACATCACCGTCATCAACTGCATGATGATGGACGCCGTGATGTACGGTCCAACACCAAGCATCACAATGGACAGATTGGCGAGGCCACCACCGGAGAAGATGTTCAAAAGACCTAGAAACTGGTTGTTCGTGAAGAATTGCTCAAGAACAGCGCGATCGATACCTGGAATCGGAATCGCAGCGAGCGCTCGAAAGACGACAAGCGCAGCCAAAACGAACAGGATACGGTTACGGATTGACTTATCCGTGAATGCGATCTTGAGCTTGTGAATAAACGTGTTAATCATAGTAGTCGTTAGAATGGGTAAGTGTAGTGAAAAGTGTAGCACGGAAATGAGCACTCAAAGTGCCCATTTTCGTTCATTATGCTACCGATCCGCCAGCCTTCTCGATTTTCTCTTTAGCTGTTTTTGAGACTGTACAGCCACTTACTGATAGTTTTTTGCTCAGCTCACCATTTCCAAGAATCTTCACTGCTGGAGCTTTTTTGCGGCGAGTAGCCACGAGTCCAGCTGCTACTAGTGTCTTTGGTGTCACCTCAGTGCCGCTTTCAAGCACTTCTAGCGCAGCGACGTTGATCACTACTGGTACTACCTTGTTTCCGATCACTGTCTGCGCTCGGTTGATACCATGTCCACGGAGCTTCGGGATCTTCTTAATCTGCTCTCGCATCTCCGGTCGAGTACTGTTACCAGCTCGTGCCTTCTGACCTTTATGTCCGCGGCCAGATGTCTTACCGCGCTTACCACCACGTCCGATGCGCTTTTCGCTTTTCCGTGGTGCTGTTGGTTGTAGTTCGTGTAACTGCATACCTTAGACGTTAAGTTGCTTAAGCGCTTCGACAGCAGCGCGAGCATTGTTAAGTTTGTTCTTTGAACGGCTGAAGATCTTCGCTGTCACGTCCGTGACACCACCAAGCTCAAGTACCGTACGAACTGAACTACCAGCTACCAATCCGCGACCGGGTGCCGGCATGATCATCACTTCACTTGATGCATACTTTGCGTGTACATCGTGTGGAATGTGACTGTCTTTGTTCATCGTAATCGTGATCATGTGCTTTTTAGCATCACGGATCGATTTTTCGATAGCGAGTTGGGTGTCGCCCGCTTTACCGATACCAACACCAACGCGTCCTTTCTTATCACCTATGACCATAGAGACTGAGAACGAGAATCGTCGACCTCCTGCCATCACACGCGTAACGCGTCGGATACTAACGATCTTTTGTTCAAATTCTTGACGTGGTCGTTCATTACGACGTCCACCGCGGCGGGGTCGTCGGTTGTTGTTTCGACGATTGTTCTGATCACCGCCGCGACCGCGAGCTCCACGTTGTGGGGCTGCTGAAGCAGCAGGTGCATCGGTAGCTGCCGGTGTGGCAGCTGGAGTCTGCTCTGGCGCTGCAGAGGATGACTCAGTTGTAGCTTCCTGCTTAGTTTCTTCTGTCATGCTTAGAATTTAATGAATGCAATGAATATAAATTCTTAGCCATCCTGAGAGGTGCTATCCCTAATGCGCCTCGGAGATGAAAAGACTCTCTACTCATTACCCTTTTTAGTTCGTATAATAACTACACCTTCAGTCCGGATTCACGAGCCCCATCAGCAACGGCTGCTACCGCGCCAATGTACCGGAACCCACCGCGATCAAAGACGGCGACCTCGACGCCAACTTTCTTGGCTGCCTCTGCAATAGCCGTCCCGACTGCTTTGGCTTTTTCAAGCTTACCGTTACCCGCAATTGTTCGTGAGTCTGCTGCTGCCATGGTGGTTGCAGTTTCGTCATTGATAAGCTGAGCATAGATGGCTTGGTTGCTTTTGTAGACAGCCAACCGTGGCTTACTAGCTGTACCGATCACCCGAGCACGAATGCGCGCGTGTCGTCGAGCTCGAGTCTGTTGTTTTTGAATGGTTTTTTGCATACTTCAATAACGTTAGAGGCGAGCTTAGACAGCTTTCTTACCTTGCTTGCGAATAATGTATTCACCTTGGTACCGAATACCCTTCCCTTTGTATGGTTCAGGCTTCCGTACCTTACGAATGTTAGCAGCGAACTGCCCCACTGCTTCTTTGTCGATACCAGTGATGGTAATGACGTTCTTCTCTACCGCAGCGGTAAGACCTTCTGGTACTTTCATGACCACCGGGTGCGAGAAGCCCACATTGAGTGTAAGTGTGTCACCGGCTGCTTCAGCACGGTACCCCACTCCTTCGATCTCAAGTTTCTTCTCAAAGCCTTCGGTCACACCAGTCACCAGGTTACGCGCAAGAGCTGCGTAAGTCCCCCAAAGAGCGTGCGCTTCTTTAGTTTCTTCGGCTGGCTGCAGAGTAACCTCATTGTCTGCTACAGTTACCTCAACTTCTTTACGCATTGACTGCGAGAGTGTCCCTTTGCTGCCTTTTACGGTCAACACTCCATCAGTAAACGATACTTCAACTCCTGAAGGGATCGCTACTGGAATTTTTCCTAGACGACTCATACTACCAAATCTTGAAGAGTTGCTCACCACCTACGTTTTGCTTGCGTGCCTCCTCACCAGTGAGGATGCCAGCTGGCGTAGAGAGGATAACGCGACCCTTGCCAAATTTAACTGGATAAATCTCTGACGCTTTACTGTAGAGACGTCGACCTGGTTTACTCATCCGCTGCACGTCGCTAATGCGATGTGCGCCACTTTCTACATAATGCAGTGTTACGACGAGTTGTTTCTTCACTGTGTCACCCACAGTAGCTACGTCAGCTACATACCCTTCTTGCTTCAGCACGTCCGCAATTGCGTGCTTCAGTTTTGAGTATGGAAGAGATACCTCTTGCTTCTTAGCCATCCCAGCATTCTTAAGCTGGATGATGAAATCTCCTACTGTATCGCTTACCATGATGATTTCTTAATACCTGGTATCTGACCTTCGTTTGCCATTTCGCGGAAACATATACGGCAGAGGTCGAAGTCTCGCATGTATCCTTGCTTGCGGCCACACTGGCTACAACGTCGGACTACACGAGACTGGAACTTTGGTGTTCGTCTTGAACGCGCAATAATTGCTTTTCGTGCCACAAATAAATATGTGTTATATACCAGCCGCCCACTTCACCTGAAGCAATGCGTGCGTTTGGTGTGTGCGGCCGTCTTGTACCGAAGTGTACAACTGCACCGCCTAATAATCCGGCTCGTGCCGTGAGCACTCTGACTCACAACTTCCGGGCCTTCAACGCTCCCACCGAAGGGAATCTGTCGATGGCGGTACTATACGCGTTTTTGGGCGAATTGCAATAGAAAACGGCGCGCCCGTGGGGCGCGCCGCGTCATACAACTCCTAGAGGCCAGCTCGATAGCCCCACACAAGGATCCATACGAAGAACAAGAGAATTTTCAGGACTACGATACCTACTGTTACTCCGATGTAGCCGTTCTTCTTAGATTCGATCGCGATGACACCAAGAACCCAAATGAGCATTCCCTCTTCTTGGATCGCGTCGGTTAAAAAACGCGTCGCAACAAAACCCAAGAGTACCCCAGCAATTTGCTGAGCTCTCTCAGTACCGATAGGTTGTGCAGCCCATTTGTACACCACATATGCAGTCAAGGTAAAGAAAGCAATCGCTTTCCATTCATCAAGCGACGGCCAGTCGATGACATGATTAAACAGTTAGATCATTGGTGTCTCCTCTATTTAGGGAACGTTGTTTACGCTACTAGAGCATACATATTAGATTAAATCAACTACTTCGATTCGCACCACACTCATCACAAAAACAAAACCGCGCCCTTGCGGGGCGCGGTTTTGTTTATACTTACATGTACGTACACGTACTAGGCTTCTGTTTTGACTTCAGCTTTCTTCAACGGTACTCACGAGTTGCTCAGTATATTTTCATTACATGAAAATAGTACTAAGCACTCTCGAGCTCGACTCGCTCGTAATTTGCTTTAGGAAAAAGCACATTACATCACTCCGTCTCTTACCGTTGTCGAAAGCAAAGCAGTTTGCTTCCTAAAAAGCATTGTTACTCCGTAACCTCTACTTTTTTCAACGGCAAGCCAATATGCCGTAGCAATGCCTCAGCTTCCTCTTTCGTAGTAGCTGTGGTCACGATGGTGATCGCGAGGCCAAAGACATTACTGAGTTCTTCGTCAGAGGTTTCTGGGAAGATTGAATGCTCCTTAATACCAAGCGTAATGTTCCCCATCTCATCGATGGCAGTGGTATTGAGACCTCGAAAGTCTCGAGTTTGCGGAATCGCGATATGGATTAGTTTATCAAGGAAGTGCTGCATTCGCTGACCTCGCAACGTGACTTGATAGCCGATGATATCGCCCTCACGAAGCTTAAACGAAGCAATAGACTGCCGAGCTGCTCGTGGTGACGCTTTTTGACCAGTGATCTTAGCGAGACGATCCTGGATCAATTCCAGCTTTTTCTTGTCGTCGATTTTACCGGTACCGGTAGAAATGATCACCTTATCAATACGTGGTGACTGCATAGTGTTTGCATAACCAAATGTATCCTTAAGTGAATCGTAGATAGCTGCAAACTTCGCTTTCATCATGTTATCAGTTGCCATACACTAGATTTTCTTACCAGACGGACGCGCTACGCGAGTCTTCGTCTTTTTACCATCTTTTAGTTCGACCTCATAGCCAACACGCACTGGCTTATCACCTTCTGTGAGCGCAACGTTTGAAACGTGGATTGGCTTGCTCTTCTCGATGATCTGTCCTTGTGAACGAGTACGACGGTTCTTTTGATGTCGCGTGACCACATTAATCCCATTGATGACCACCTGGTCAGTCTTCGGCAATGTTTCGGTCACTTCACCAGTCTTCCCCTTATCTTTTCCAGCAATTACCTTCACGGTGTCTCCTTGTTTGATTTTCATCCCGTTATAAATTATTTCTTATAATCTTAGATTCATTATGATCCACCGCTAGAGATACGATACTGTTATTTCTAACGGGATTCATAATAATTATCACGTAGGTTATACCACCTCTGGTGCTAGAGAAACAATCTTCTGGAAACCTGCTTCTGCGATCTCTCGAGGGATTGGACCAAACACGCGGTTGGCGCGAGGCTCTTTCGTTTCTTTGTTGATAAGGACGACCGCGTTGTCATCAAATGAGACGTACGATCCATCTTTACGACGGTATGATTTGCGTTGTCTGACAACGACACCACACACGACGTCTTTCTTCTTCACTGGCTTTCGTGGTTCTGCTGTTTTCACAGAGAGAATCACCAGTTCCCCAAGTTCGGCGTAGCGTTTTTTTGATCCTCCCAGGACTTTGAAGACCTTACCGATCTTCGCACCTGAGTTGTCTGTGATCTTTACGACTGTTTCTGGTTGAATCATACGACTATGCTTTTACGAGCGCAAAGCGTTTACGCTTTGAGATCGGAGCGGTTTCTTTAATTTCGACCTTGTCTCCTACCTGTGCTGAGTTACCAGCATCGTGTACGAGGTACTTCTTCGTGAGGCGCATGTACTTTTTGTACTTGGGATGCTTTACGTATCGCTCTACCGCTACGGTACACGTATCTTGCATAGCAGTTTTGACGACAGTTCCGCGCAGTACGCGTCCCCCTTTAGTTGTTGTTTCGGTTGCCATACTTACTTGCTGTTAGCTGACGTGCCGTTTCGGCGAGCTGATAATTCGGTGAGTGCGCGAGCGATAGTTGTCTTCGCAGAACGAACTTTCTTGAGATCACGGCTACCGGCACCAGCGGTACCAAAGCGGACGTCTCGTAAGTTCTCTCGTTCGCTTTGAACGAGCTCTGCTAGATCTTTATCATTCTTAGCGGCAATATCTTTGTAGTTCATACCTAGATGCGAGTTTCTTCACGGTGGACAAACTTCGCTTTGACCGGAAGCTTACACGCAGCTTTGCGTAGTGCTTCACGAGCGATCTCTTCTGAGACACCGTCGATTTCGAATAATACTCGGCCGGGGCGCACCTCAAACATGAAGTGATCCGGATCACCTTTTCCTTTACCCATCGGTACTTCAGCTGCTTTTTGCGTCACTGGTCGATCAGGGAAAATGCGGATCCAAATCCGGCCGGTTTTACCAAGGGTTCGTGAAATAACCCGTCTGGCTGCCTCGATCTGGTTTGAATTCACGCGAGCGTTGGTAGACGCCTTCAGGCCATACTGACCAAACGCTACCGTGATACCTCGAGTCTCTGGAGCCATCAGCTTATCGGGACTCTTGCGCATCACTTGCCACTTTCGGTGTTTTGTCTTTTTAGGAAATAACATAACGTGTAGTTAGGCTGTGCGGCTAGAACGTTGTGGAGCAGTAGACGGAGCGTTTTGACCACGATCCTCAAATACTTCACCACGATAAATCCATACCTTAACACCGATCACACCGTAGGGTAGATTGGCACGCTCTCGAGCAAAGTCAATATCTGCGCGGAGGGTTTGGAGTGGGATTCGACCTTTTTTCTGCTCTTCCCGTCGAGCCATATCAGCACCACCAAGTCGTCCAGAAACGATAATACGTACGCCTTGTACGTCTCGGTTAGCCATTGCTTTTTCAACTGTTTGCTTAAGTACTCGTCGAAACGGCATGCGTTTCTCAAGTCCTTCCACAATCATTTGCCCTACGATTGAAGCCGAAGTTTCAACTGAACGAACTTCTTCGATGTCGATCTTTAATTCTGGCTTCTCAGAGAGCTGTAGCTTTCGAAGGAGCATATCAACATCTTTTTTGAGCTGTTGTGCACCTTCACCGCTGCGACCGATCACGAGACCAGGTCGAGCAGTTTTGATGATGATGCGTAGCGTCGTTTCGTTTCGTTCGATCTCTACAGCATCAACTGCCATTCCTTTCAGCTTCTTTTCCAAGAGCTTCCGGATAGCGGCGTCAGTACGGATGTACTCACGGTACTTCTTTTTGTCACTCGTAAACCAGCGGCTTTTCCAGTCGCGGTTGATACCGATGCGCTGTACGAATGGATGTGCGACGTGTGTCATAATTTCCTTATTTAGTACCGAGCTCGACGGTAATGTGACTACTGCGACGGTTGATACGAGATGCGCTTCCGCGAGCTCGTGGCATGAAACGCTTAAGCGTAAGACCTTTATCAACTGACACTTTCTTTATAATGAGACCTTCAGCGCTGTGCCCTGCCTGTTCGGCGTTGGCTTTAGCTGATTCGATAACTTTTGTAAATGGACCCGCAGCTCGCTTGTCTACGAATTGTAGTTGTTGCAAGGCGGCATTTACTTTTTTGCCCCGGACAAGATCAGCGATCAAGCGAACCTTACGCGGAGACTGTCGGTAGTTTTTGAGTACTGCTTTCATATCTCGAGGGGTTAGCTTGAAGCTTTTGCAGCTTTAGCCGCTGCAATTTCAGCTTCTTTCTTCTTCTGATCAAGTTCTTTCTGCATCTTACCTCCGTGTCGGTAGAATTTCTTGGTTGGTGAGAATTCACCAAGTCGGTGCCCTACCATATCTTCAGTACAGAGTACCTCGATATGATCGCGACCGTTGTGTACGCCGAAGGTGAAACCGACCATTTCTGGTGATATCACCGCTGCGCGATTCCATACTTTGATCGCTGTCTTGACGTCTTCAGGCTTTTTGCCGTCGATCTTCTTCAAGATACGTTCATCTACGTATGGTCCTTTCTTTAATGATCGTGACATTAAGTGAGATAAGGAATGTAATGACTATATCGAACTTAGTTCTGGATGTGCACCTTTCCTAGTGCACATCCCTAGAACAGGCACTCGATATCGTAACCTAATTCCTCATATTAAACTGTGAATAAATACCGCGTGTAGCTAGTGCCTTATAAATAAGTGCACCTTCAGTGGCGGCTGGTGATTCCTCTCTACGGTCTTGGTAACGGCCAGTCACGTAGGATTCCTCACAACTTCGTTCTTATTTCGCGCCTTCCACTGCCAGGCAGAAGGACTTGAGGTTGGAACGGACACATAGTACGTGAGTGCGGGTAAAAGTCAACCGTAGAGCTATCGGTCACCATCTGTGCTAGGCTACCGCTATGGCAACTCCACGCGGCAAAGAACATACGACCCTCACCGAAACTGCAAAAGAAGTAGTACGGGTGCTTGAACGACTGCCGGGGATCAAGATGATCGCTCCGGGAGTCATCAATACTGGTGCTCGCAAACGTAGCGGAGAACGTTTCGTAACAGTGGTCTATACATCTGCAGGGTTTGAGCTCATTATTTCTGGGCAAAGCGTGCAAAAAGTGTCAGTGCACCTTAAAAACTCAGAACACTGCTTTGACATTGTCTTACAGCTCAAACAGCACAAAAAGATGTCTGGGTTTACATTTAAAGAACGGGAACGAAAACCTGGGGTCTAAAGGTAGCTGCACTACTCATGGTTGTACCTTGTTTGCAGTCCATCCATAGTATCCAAAACACCACTGTCTACCATAACGGTAGACAGTGGTGTTTTGTTTTCTTATCAGACACTACGGTCTCCCTAAGCGTCTGGTAAACATTTCAGAATCATCACAACTTTCCTCCACTCGCCAATTTTCACCTTCAGCAACAATGAAGCTTAACGTTGCACCATCTCCACCATTACCTTTTGCTTGGTCACGTAAAATCATTGTGTTATTAATGTATGCGCTAAGCGTGCACAAATCATGATCGGTACTCGTTTCATGACCCCACGCCATAACAAAAATGTCACGATCAGCTGTGCGGTTGCCTGAAAAGGATATATTTGATCGAATGCCTCCAACGTTATATTGATCATCGGCATTGATACAATTGCCCCCACTCTCATCACAGTATGTACTTGTACGCACTTGACCGGTTGCCGCTATGTTTCCTCTCACATCTAGCCTATCGTTGGGTTGGCTCACACCAATTCCAACATTGCCGCTGCTGCGGTCTATATAAAACCCTTCGTCCCAATCTTCACTTGAACCACTAGCGAAGCCGCGTAGCTCGAGTCTGTTTTCAGTGGGGTTATATCTGGTAACAAATCCGTGATCACTATCTTCGAGCAATCGTAACTCTGCACTGCTGTCGCCATCGCCTTCAATAATAGCAATCGCACTGCCACCGCTACCATCTCTCACGTGCAACTCTTGATTTGGAGAAGTATTGATACCGACGTTACCTCGTAATAGTAGTTCATCGTTATTTGCATCATCACCAATGACGACCTGGTCGCGTCTCAGCCAAAGGCTAGTATTATTTTGGTCATCACGTAAAGTGAGCCCTTCACCTCCAGACCCAATGTAGCCACCTGTACCAAAGCGAATTGCGTTGACCCCAATATCACCTGCAACATGCAACTTATAGTCAGGATTAGTGGTGCCGATACCGACATCGCCCCCGTTGATGAAGCTGTCGCCATTACCCGCTAATCGCCAAGTGGGTGCACCATTTTCATGGTACGTCACTCCTTGCACCGTTTGATAGCGGAGGAAGTCACCGCTTGTACCACTTTGGTTAAAAAAGATATCTCCCCCTAAAAGCATAGAGTTGCCTTCATTGACAAACCCATCTACCCCTAATGAACCACTCTTACTTTGATCACCACTGCCAGTATGTAGCGGTGCGGCCACGTTGTTACTTGGCGGGTTACTACTAGGAGCCGTCCAGGCAGACAATTGGTGCGAGGTAAGCAGGGCTACGACAGCAATACCAAGTGAGTAGATATGTAATGGTTTCATAAGCGTATTGTTACACAAAATAGATACGTTGTAGGTCGAGTATTCCCCATCTTACTGCATACAGAAAAACACTCGCGGGAGCGAGTGTTTTTCTGTATGCAAACCAGGCGTTACCGCTTATTGTTTCGCATTAGTTTACCGGGCTTTCGTTTCTGAACGATAAACTTATTGGAGTATTTCTTCGGTGAACGGGTCTTTTGCCCTTTACCTGTCGGACGACCTTGCTTCGTTCGCTGTCGTCGGTGTCCTCGAGGGCTGTGACCTTCTCCACCTCCGTGTGGGTGATCAACAGCGTTCTTAGCAGAACCACGAGTCTTCGGTCGTAGTCCCATGTGCCGAGCGCGACCAGCTTTTCCGATCGAGACCTGACGATGTTCTTCGTTACTCACTTCACCAATTGATGCCCACGCTGAGGCCTGTACCTTGCGGATCTCGGTCGATGGCATCTTAAGGGTGGTGTAGCCGGCATCGTGGGCTACCACTTCGGCGTAGTTACCAGCACTGCGTGCGAGACGAGCACCAGCTCCCGGCTTCAGTTCCACGTTGTAGACAAAGCTACCGACGGGGATCTTTGAGAGTGGCAATCGGTTACCCACCTTTGGCTTCGCAGTTTCTGAGACTGAGAACGTGTCGCCAGCTGTCATCGATTGCGGCGCCAAGATGTACCGTCGTTCACCATCGGCATAGCAGACAAGGGCGATGAAGCCAGACCGGTTCGGGTCGTACTCGATCGTTTCAATCTTGGCCGGAATATCTTTTTTATCGTACTTGAAGTCGATCATTCGATATTTCCGCTTGTTACCAGCGCCACGGTAGTGGGTAGTAATACGACCTTGGCTGTTACGACCGCCAGTCGAACGCTTTCCTTTAACGAGAGATTTTTTAGGACTGCTTTTTGTACTCGTCAGCTTCTTTTTGTACTCAATCACTGAGCCGTCGCGACGACCAGGAGACGTTGGTTTATATAGTTTTACCATATATCGTACTTAGGTTAGACAAGACTAATGGAGTCGCCTTTCTTGAGGTAGACGTACGCCTTTTTCAGTCCTTTCTCTGTTAAACGTCGACCTTTACTGCGTGACATATACTGTCGTGGTGATTTATTGACGATGTTCACCTTCACCGGCGTCACATTATAGAGGGCAATGATCGCTTCCTTTACATCACGCTTGGTGGCATCTTTACGAACTACAAATGTGTAGACATTTGCTTCGCTCATTTGCACCGCTTTTTCAGTGATGCGGGGCTTTACGATCACTGAAGCAAGATCACGGTCGGTCGGAAGCGCGTGCTTCACCACCTGCGTGCTCTCAGCCCCAGTTGCGCTCTCGTCTGTGGTTTTACTTCGACTAAAGAGTGCCATATTAGTTGGTTGAATTGGTTGCAGCTTGCTTCACTACTCGAGACTCGAGGGTTGCTACTGAGTCCTTTGGTTCTGCGATCACTACATACTTATAGGTTAAGAGATCAACGGGGTTGATATCTTTTACAACTTTCACTTCGTAATTACCGAAGTTTCGGAAACTTTTTTCCGTCACCTCATTACGTTGTGAAAGTACAATGAGAGCGGCATTTTTCTTTTTGTCCGCCAGCATGCTCTGCTCGCTCCCCTTCGCGATGGCAGCCATAGCAATTTTTGCTGTCGCTGCTTTCGGAGCGTCAAACGTGAATGAATCTACAAAAAGAAGTTCCCCGTCAGCTAGTTTCTTCGAGAGCGCGCTCGCGAGTGCTTTAGCGCGGACTTTTTTATTGATCTTCTTGCTGTAGTCCTTTTCATTTCGTGGACCGTGAGCCACACCACCACCAGACCAGATCGGACTTACTCGAGACCCGTGTCGTGCTCGACCAGTTCCCTTCTGTCGCCATGGTTTTTTGGTAGTTGCTTTTACTTCACTACGGTCTTTGGTGTGCGCTGCGCTCGTACGAGCATTGCTTTGCATGCCAACGACTACTTCATGGACGAGGTCAGGATTCCATTTCACGCCGAAGACGCTCTCCGGAAGTGACACTGTGCCACTCTCCTTTCCGTCCATCGCGAATACTTTTGTTTCCATACTCATACTAGACGTTACGTACTTCGACTAATGTGCCTTTTCGACCTGGTACTGCTCCCTTAATGAGGAGTAGATTTTCGTTTGGTTCTACCTGCAACACTTGTAGGTTTTTCACGGTGATGCGATCACTTCCCATACGACCGGCCATACGCATCCCTTTGAGGACACGGTTGATACCGGTCTGCCCGATTGATCCTGGTTCTCGTTCAGAGTGCTTCTGACCGTGAGAGCCGGGACCACCAGCAAAGCCGTGTCGCTTCACCACACCTTGGAATCCTTTACCCTTTGAGGTAGCGGCTACCACCACCATATCGCCAGGAGCAAAGACTGTGGCGTCGAGAGTTTGCCCTGTTTCAAAACTAGCGACTGATTCTTCGTAGTTTTTTCGCGGACGAAACTCTTTCACATGCTTTAAGGCTGCACCGAGGTGCCCTTTTTGTGACTTGTTAACGCGATGTTCTTTCTGCTCACCCGTTGCCACCTGAACCGAAGCGTACCCATTGGCTTCCGCTGACTTTACTTGTGTCACCGTAAGTGGTGACACCCGTAGTACAGTGGCTGGATGACACACACCGTCGGCGTCAAAGACTTGCGTCATGCCTTCCTTGGTTCCTAAAATAAATTTCATTTATTTTTGAACTATCTGATAATCAAGCTTTAAGACCGGCAATAGAAATCGCGCTGTTTTGGGGCGCGAGCAGGTGCTCGCGTGCCAAAACAGCGCGATTTCTGCCCATTGGTTCTCAAACTGCAAGCAGTCATCACTGAACGTAGGTCTTTGTAAGCTGGGGGTAGTATACGGATTTGTTAGGATATTGCAAGCGCTTATATTTGACTTATTATTCATAATATTACATAGTTCTTCCTACTAAGAAGGAGTTCCTATGACCAAACCCATTGTTTGCGCTGCATGGGCAGTGCTAACATCCATTACGTTTCTGCTGCTGGTTGTTGTGACGACCAGCAGTACGTGGAGTGACGTAGTTCATGCGTTGCTCTTCAGGCAGGAAGCTAAGCAAAACATATTGCATCACATCCTGACCGCTTGGTCCTTGGCAGGAATGGCGGCTGTGGCTTTCATCACACTATGGACAAAGCGCGCGAAAACCTGACGCGTGGGCATCAAATTAATTCACCCACCCCTTCTCCGAAGATTGGGGTGGTTTCGTTTTTATAGTAGTGAAAACACACAAAAAGGCCGCGGCGTACGCCGCGGCCTTTTTGATAAAAAAGTAAAACCCTGTGCAATGACAGGGCTTTACTTCGAGTTCCAGCAATTTCTCTTACCGAGACTGTTCAGGTTCTCACTATTTTTACTGACGTAAAAATATCTGGGAACCTCTTGCGAAGTGACATCAAGTCACTTCTCACTCTAGGAATGAGCAAATTGGGAACGAAATTCGCAATAGTCGGCTACGCCTCCTTTGCTCATTTCATCTTTACATCAATACTCACACCAGAAGGAAGCGAGAGATTGGTGAGGGCTTCAACCACTTTGGCACTTGGATTTTCGATGTCGACAACGCGCTTATGCATACGCATCTCGAACTGTTCTCGCGCATCCTTGTGCACAAATGTAGAGCGGTTCACCGTATATTTCTTGATCTCAGTCGGTAGCGGGATTGGTCCTACTACCGTCGCGTCAAAGCGATTAGCAGTGTCGATGATCTGCTTTACTGAGGCATCAAGGATCTTGTGCTCGTAAGCGCGAACGCGAATACGGAGCTTAGCGATCTCTCCCGCTGATGCTTTTTTGGTTTCTTTTTTAACTTCAGCCATAAATAATGCCCGGAGGCTAAGTTAGCTGAGGTTAGGCAACTATTTTTGTTACCACACCAGCTCCAACTGTCTTACCACCCTCTCGGATAGCAAAGCTTTGCTGCTCTTCTAGCGCAACTGCGTTTACAAGTTTTACCTTGAACGTAGCAGTGTCACCAGGCATTACCATTTCTGTACCTTCAGCGAGTGTTACGTCACCAGTTACGTCAGTGGTTCGGATGTAGAACTGTGGCTTGTAACCTGAGAAGAATGGAGTGTGACGACCACCCTCTTCCTTTGAGAGTACGTACACTTCAGCTTCAAACTCTGTGTGTGGAGTCACTGACCCTTTTTTCGCCAAGACCTGACCACGAGTCACGTCTTCCTTCTTGGTACCTCGAAGTAGGATACCAGCGTTGTCGCCTGCTTGCGCTGCATCAAGCTGCTTGTTGAACATCTCAACACCAGTCACCGTTGTGGTTGCTGTGTCTTTAATACCAACGATTTCGATTTCTTCACCTACTTTCACTGCACCGCGCTCTACACGACCAGTTACTACAGTACCGCGACCTTCAATCGAGAAGATGTCCTCGATTGGCATAAGGAATGGCTTGTCGAGTTCTCGTTCTGGCATTGGGAAGAATTCATCCATTGCAGTAACGAGCTCAACTACTTTGTCTCCCCAGTCTCCAGCTGGTTCTTCAAGAGCCTTGAGGCCTGAACCTTGGATGACAGGAGCGTTTTCTCCGTCAAATCCGTTTGCAGTGAGGAGCTCACGTAGCTCTTCTTCTACAAGCATGATCATTTCCTCATCGTCAACCATGTCGCATTTGTTGAGGAATACGATGATCTTTGGTACACCAACCTGCTTCGCAAGGAGGACGTGCTCACGAGTTTGCGGCATCGCACCGTCGGTTGCTGCTACCACAAGGACTGCACCGTCCATCTGGGCAGCACCGGTGATCATGTTTTTGATGTAGTCAGCGTGACCTGGCGCATCGATGTGCGCGTAGTGCCGGTTCGCTGTCCAGTACTCTGAGTGAGAGAGAGAAATAGTAATACCTCGAGCTTTTTCTTCTGGGGCTTTGTCGATATCCTCGACAGCCTTCATGTTCGCACCGTAGTCACCACCACGAGTGTGAAGTACGTTTAGAATCGCTGCCGTAAGTGTTGTCTTACCGTGGTCGACGTGACCAATGGTACCAACGTTTACGTGCGGCTTTGAACGATCAAAATCTGCCATAGCTAATATGTTAGTGCTAAATAAATACTGTAACCGCACGCGACTGCTTTCTAAAGAGAAAAAGCCTTCGAGTACTAAGAGGTAGTGGCGCGAGAACGGCACGCTACCTCTAAGTGCTCGGATGTGAAAGAGCTGGTATTTTCTATACTCTGTCGTAGCAGTTTCTTAAAAAACTAGCCACATGCAGTGTCGCGTATAGTAACAGAGTGCCTGACTTTTGCAAGTCAGGCACTCTGTTACATACAGTGCCGCACCAAAATACAAAATACTGCATTTCAAGTGTCGTCGTCGTACTATTGGTGCTATCGCTCCTGTCGTAATGGCAATCAAACTCTTCCGGACTTACCGAACTTCCAATCCTTCAGCAGATGTGTTTGATTCGGATTCATTTGTGACACCACCTCTATTGGAAACCGAATCTAGGTTATCGAACATTGCCTGTATCCTCGCTTCTTCTTCGGTGGTGCGCATATCAGCTGCAGTATCGGTAGTGGTTCCACTCTCGGAGGTTTGCTCAGTGCTTGAAGACAGGCTGTCACTAAGCGCTTTGAGCTCTGCAAAGGCACGTTCGTACTCTTCTTTCGTAAGCGGCTCTGACCTATCGTTACTCTCTTCGTCTGTTGCTTCTACAGTTTCAGGATCTTGAGTGACAATTGATTTTCCTTGGTTGGTAGACAAGCTATCGTGATAGTGCTGCAACACAACCTGTCCATACACCACCACTGCTGCGAGAAGTAACAACAATACTAGTGTTTCAATCAGAATGATAGTTGTCTGTTTCATATCTTAGGTAAATAGATAAATTATGATTAGGTTTCAAACACTCGGGGTAGAGCCCGGATATCAAGTGAGTCGACTTCGATCGCAGCACCACCAGCGGTCGGGAAACAGAATAATTTATACCGAGTGTTATTAACGATCGATTTTGTGTCACCACCCAAACCGGAGATGACATCTACCGGGCTGGTAACACTACCAATAGTACTACCCCGTAGTTCACAGCGGTTTGCTCCAGCGGGTATTGTCCACGAACAACTTGTCGTCTCATTGTATCGAACTAAAGTGCTCTCACAGCTAAAGCTGCCGGTTATAGTGGTGTTAGTGGTCGCGCAGTAGTTGGTCGCAGCATCGCAAGAAGAGTCACTAGCGCACTGAAAGTCATGTAGCTGGCAAAAAATATCGCGAGTCTGATAGCCGGTGAAATCATCAAAACAAGAGCGTTCGTACGTGCACGGCTCGTCGATCGTAGTAAGACTGAACGTCAATCGCCCCATCACGTCGGATCCCCAGGCGTATGAGTTACTCGAAAAGTTACCTTCTTTGGCGATTTTTACACTATAGTTTGAAGTGCCGCACCCCCCAGTGTTTTCACAACTCAGTGAAATCCAGCCATCCCAGCCACCTCGCTGTGAAGACGTCTTCAAGGCTCCGCTACAGCCGCTGACATACACTGCACAGGCTCGTGCCCACCCTTCAAATTCAAACTGGTCATCAGTTTTTTCTACCACGCGTGCCTGACAGTCACCACCTCCGGGACAACCACTCACACCGCCAAAGCGAACATAGCCGTAGGCAAGACCACTGTTGCCACCAATCCAGCCGTAGCCAGCAACGGTGAAGTCAGTATTCACTACTACCTCATAGTCACCATCTCCACACTCTCCTACATTGGCGCAATTGAGTGAGATCCATCCCACACCTTGTCTGGAACCATCACTAGCGTTTTGTGTTCCTGCCCAAACAAACCCTGCTAATTCAGCTGGACTATCGAAGGTTTGAGCTTGTGCTACACCTACAAAACTAAACATGGCTACTACAAAAAGAGCTGCTATCAGCGTTTTGAACATGGCTACATATGAAAGGGACATGATACAACTAGTATAGGTTACCTACAGCCTGAAAAAATAGCGGTTGTCCCCAAATGTAGCTATATAACAAACGAGCCGGAGCGAAGCGCCGGCTCGTTTGTTTGTACTTCCCTACAAAACGTCGGTACTACCCCTGTACCCCACGTGCTTTCTTGATCTCTTCCGCTACGTTTGGTGGCACGATGTCGTAGTGGTCAAACTCCATAGTCATGGAAGCTCGTCCCTGAGTCATCGATCGAAGTGTGTTGGTGTAGCCAAACATCTCTGAGAGTGGCACTTTAGCGTGAATGATCGTTTTACCACCAAGCTCGGTCGTTCCTTCTACCTGGCCACGCTTACTTGAGAGGTTTCCGTTGATATCTCCCATGTACTCTTCTGGTGTTCGTACTTCTACTTTCATGACTGGTTCGAGAATGACCGGACCGGCTTTTGCCGCAGCGTCTTTAAAGGCGTTGATAGCAGCTAAACGGAAAGCAATTTCTGAAGAGTCAACGTCGTGGTACGAACCATCGTACAACTCTACCGCTACATCCTCCATCCGGTAGCCAGCTACAAACCCTCGACTCATCGCTTCCTTAGCACCTTTAGCTACTGCTGGGATGTACTCACCTGGGATCACCCCGCCTTTGATGCTGTCGGTGAATTGGAAGTGATCTTCTCGAGTTACGTTCTTCGGTAGTTTCTCTGGCTCACCGTCAGCATCAACTGCCTGCGGTTCCATCGGTTTGATACGGATCTTCACGTGACCATACTGACCACGACCACCTGACTGCTTCACATACTTGTGCTCCGCTTCCGCCTCGCGCTGAATAGTCTCTCGGTACGCTACCTGTGGGGCACCGATGTTTGCTTCGACACCAAACTCTCGCTTCATACGATCGACGATGATATCAAGGTGTAATTCACCCATACCAGCGATGATGGTTTCCATTGTTTCTTCGTCACTCGACACTTTAAAGGTCGGGTCTTCGTCCGCCAGACGCTTGAGTGCTACTCCCATCTTCTCTTGGTCGTTCTTCGTCTTTGGTTCGACGCGAACTGCTACCACTGGTTCTGGGAAGGTAATGGTTTCCAGCTCAATCTTTGCGTCTTCGGCACAGAGGGTGTCTGAGGTCTTCACTTCTTTTAGCCCTACAACCGCCGCGATCTCTCCGGCGTATACCTCTTCGATTTCGGCTCGCTTGTCAGCTTGCAGTCGTACGATACGACCAACACGCTCTTTATTGCCTTGTGAGGAGTTGTAGATGTAGGTACCCGCCTTCACTTTTCCTGAGTACACCCGGAAGAACGCTAGCTGCCCTACGAACTTATCGTCTTGAAGCTTAAATACGAGAGCTGAGAAAGGCTCTTCGTCTGAAGGGAGTCGGGTTAGCACTGTTTCTTCGTCTTTCGGGTCAACACCTTCTACTGGTGGCAGGTCGGTTGGGGCTGGGAGGTAGTCGACAACGGCATCAAGCACGAGTTGGACACCGATGTTTTTAAGCGCAGAACCAGTCAATACCGGGAAGATCTCATTGGCTAGCACTGCGTTTCGGAGCACACGCTTTAGATCATCGTTGTTTGGCTCTTCTCCACCGAGGTAGGCTTCCATCATCTCATCGTCGTGAGCGACTACTTGCTCAATGAGCTCAGCTCGCCACTTCTTCGCATCCTCAAGCATCTCAGCTGGGATTTCCTCTTCACTCACCTCCATACCCATAGTTCCGGCAAAGCGGTACGCTTTCATGGTCACTAGGTCGACAACACCAGAGAGGTTATCTTCCGCACCGATCGGCATTTGGATCCGTACTGCTTTTGGTGAGAGACGATCGTGGATCGACTTAACAGAAGCATCGAAGTCAGCCCCTAGTTTGTCCATTTTGTTGATGAAACATAGTCGTGGTACACCAGCTTCGTCAGCATAGCCCCAGTTGGTCTCGGTTTGTGGCTCTACACCAGCCGCGCCGTCAAACACCACCACCGCACCGTCAAGCACACGCATCGATCGCTTTACTTCAGCAGTAAAGTCGATGTGACCTGGAGTATCGATGATGTTAAAAGTAGTCATGAGGTCGGTATTGGTACGATCCTCAATCATAGTCTTGGTCCAGTGACAAGAAATAGCCGCCGCAGTAATGGTGATACCACGCTCTCGCTCTTGATCCATCCAGTCGGTAACGGTCGCACCGTCGTGCACCTCACCGATCTTGTGACTCATACCTGTATAAAAAAGAACCCGTTCAGACGTGGTCGTCTTACCCGCATCGACGTGCGCGACGATACCGAAGTTTCGCATGCGTTCAATTGGAAATTCTCGTGCCATAACAATAATGTTTACGTATATATGTAGATGTAATAATAATGTGTACCTCCCTAAAGTGCTGTTCTCTGAGGGCGGCGGCTTCGCCGCCACCCTCCATGCCCACCACAGTAGAAATTAGCTCAGCCAAACCAGAGCTAGACGATCGCAACTATACACTGGATAGCCTAAAACTTCAATTACGCATCTGAGTGTAGTCTGCTATTGTGTGAAAGGAGTTTTAATGCAGGGAGGTTGCTCGTGTTTATTTTCATAATGCTCTGGTTTGACATATTCGAACAAGAACCGTCCCATACCAGAGTTGACCCACAACAAAAGCCAGCCGTTATCTGCCCGGACACAGAACAGTTGACACAGTTGCTGGAAACTAGAGAATTAAGCAACACCAGCTGCCGCTGGGTCGAACGCTATACAACCCATCCAAACCGGACGGTTTTGTTCATTTCAAACAAACGAGCGTACCTCGCCGTCCAAGTGAGTGTTACCAAGACACAACAGGTAGGACCTTTTGGGTATGAACTCGTCGAGTGGGGAGTTGGCTTCTACTGGCTAGACAGCCCTACTAAGGACGCATGAGATTGCCGGACAGAGATGCAAAGGGCCGACCCCCTCACTCTGGACCGGCCTTTTGTTTTATTTTTGCTAAACCCTAATCATGAGTCCGTTGCAACGGCGGCAGTAAACAGTGCCGATAAGAGATACGGCACTGTCAGAGACACACGGAGAGACTAAACTTCTCACCGTGTGTGCAATTAGGCTGCAAACTTTTGTGCGGTTAGGGTAATAATTCAGGACGTATGAATTGACTTTTTTAAAATTTTATGTATAATATAAGAAGTTAAAAGGTTACGTCTCACCACCTTTCTACCCAAAGTGTGAGACACAGATGGATATGCAAGGAGACTGCATATGTTCAATTTTTTTAAAATTGGTGGCTTTGCAATTCTGATGGCTTTCGTTGACGTGACGACAGTCATCACCGAGGCTTGGATAAAGTTCACATGGCCAAAAAATTTGAGGCCTATCCAAGAAACAGTTGACCAGACCGGTCAACAAATCGCAAAAGCTTCGCCGGACTGGCTCGCAGTCTGGATGAGTGATGTGAACTGGATGCAAGTCTGCATTCATTTCATTATTGTCATCATCTTGATTGCAATATGGAGATGCGCACGTTGGTGTGGGAGGCGACTGCGTCGTCAGCCACAACAAGAAGAGGTTTTGAGTGCTGAGGCACTCCGGCCAGGCCGATACAAAAGGGCGATGCCCTCGTGTATCGGCCTTTTGTATTGCTTAGCTAGTTGACTTTTTTATATTTTATGCTATTATGCTTCTTGAAGATGCCGCACAAACGCGGCTTCGGAAGAGAGCACCTTCTCTTCCAGGACATATAGGAGATTTCCATGTCCAAGTTCCGAGACACCATCGCTGCCGTGCTTACGGCACTGCTGTTCCTCTTCGGTCTGGTGAGTCTCGCCAGCGCCGAGGAGACGGCCGAGCCGTCGATCATCGTCGGCGACGACGTGGAGCAGGTCAGCAGCGAAGCCGTCACAACGGTCGAGCTGCCGGGCTGGCTGGCTGCCAGCGAGCAGCTCGAAGAGCTGCTCAAGGCGCGCGACGCCATCCTGGAGCAGACCCCGGTCTGCGACGGCAGATTCGAGGTCGAGTCGGCCGCAGTCGCCATAATCGGCGATGCTGAGGCAACGTCCGAAATGTTGGTCGCGGCCAATGCTGCAGTCGTCGCGTCCCGGTCCGCCTGCGACGCGGTCGCAGATGCCGAGCAGCAGATCGCCGGCGCCAACGTGCTGTTCAGCGCGTCGGTCGAGGACATCGTCCTCGACCGCGTCAAGGCTGAGGTGAGTGGTCTGGATCTGGCCGCTGAGTCCGAGATCGCCGATCTTGAGACGCAGATCCTCAGCCAGATGGCTGAGATCCTCGAGCGGCTCGAAACCCTCGAGATCGAGCTGGAGACCGCACGCGAAGGTGCGTCCATCGGTCGCGCCGTCTGCAACGACGGGCGGGCGGAAGCGGATCCTACGATCTGCGATCCGCTGCTCGACTGAGTCGAAAACAAGGAATGGGGCGGCTGCAGGCCGCCCCACCCACCACCAACAAACTTGTTGGTGGTTTGTTGTTTGAAAAATTTTCTTTATCTGTATTTTTTCTACTTTTAATTCTTATCCATAGAAAAAGGCGCCCTAGGGCGCCTTTTTCTATGAGTTATTTCTTCTTAACAGACTTCTTCGGCTTTTTCACTTCCTTCTTTTTATCTTGTCCTTTTGCCATGATATTTATTTAGATTACTAGCGCATGACGCCTGTAGTGTGGGGAATTACTCCTTGGCCCAAGGGCACTTCATGTACCGTTATTATTGCATTAGATGTACACTTGTGAGAATACCGATTTTGGCAAAGCGTGTGTATAACCACGCTATGTATCACTTACTGGCTACCACCCCAACTTCTCCATAGCGTGTATCACGCGCACGAAACCACCGATGTTAGCTCCTTTCACATAATCGACTGCCCCGGCCTCGTCTTTTCCGTAGCGTACACACTGTTCGTGGATACGCTCCATAATAGTCTTCAGTTCTCTCTCAACGCGCTCGCACTCCCACGGTAAGTGACTGGCGTTTTGTGCCATCTCGAGACCACTGACCGCTACCCCACCAGCGTTGGCGGCTTTGCCGGGAACGTACACGACGTCACTTCCTTGCACCACTCTGACCGCTTCGGCCGTAAGCGGCATGTTAGCGCCTTCAATAATAAACTGTCCGTGTTTGACGATCGCCTCGGCCGCTTCCCTTGTAACTTCATTTTGCGTTGCGCACGGAAGGTAGACTTCCGCTTCGACAGCTGACCACGGTATGCCTTCTCGATACTCTGCGCCGTCGATCGAAAGTGTTTCCAGTGTATCTTTGTTGTCTTTGCAAGCTTTTACCTCATCGATATCAGTCGCTGTAAGACCCGCTTCTTTATAGAGATATCCGTGTCGGTCAGAAAGTGTCAGCACTGTCACTCCTTGTTCGAGTAGTTTACGAGCAGTATGCTCAGCTACGTTACCAGCTCCCGATACCACCGCCCGCATGCCGCGCAGTTCTTTGCCAGCTTCTTTGGCAGCGAGCTCGGCCATGTAGACCACTCCGTGACCAGTGGCTTCAGTGCGTCCACATGAGCCTCCGAATAATTCGTCTTTCCCGGTCAATACTCCTTCACTGCGGTTGGTGATCTCACGGTACATGCCGTACATAAACCCAATCTCTCTACCTCCGACCCCGATGTCACCAGCGGGTACGTCAGTATCGATACCGATGTGTCGATGCAGCTCAAGCATGAACGCTCGGCAAAAGTTACGGACTTCACTTACGCTTTTACCTTTAGGGTCAAAGTCGCTACCACCCTTTGCCCCACCAAGCGGCAGACCGGTAAGAGCATTTTTAAAGATCTGTTCAAACCCTAAAAACTTAACTACGTCTTCGTTCACCGACGGGTCAAAACGTAACCCTCCTTTATAGGGACCGAGGGCACTGCTGAACTGTACCCGGTACCCCAGGTTGTGCCTCAGCTCGCCAGCATCATCACTCCACGTCACTCGGAAGGTAATCACCCGCTCGGGCTCCACTAGCCGCGCTAGACGTTGGTAATCGGCCTCACTTGCACCAGCCGCTTCTAAGTGTGGTCCTACGTTGCTCAAGATCTCTGCCACAGCTTGCAGGAATGTAGGTTGGTGTGCATGTTTGGCGCTAAGGGTAGCTTCTATAGCTTGCAGTGACGGGTGGGACATAAGTTGTTTTTATATAAATAGTACTAAGCAGTGTATGGTACCTTATCCCAGATCACAATGTAAAGTTGGCTTGACATTATGAGTACCGACACCGTATCATTACACAGACACCTACTAATAACATACACACTATGAAAACATCTATCTTATTTGGTATTGCAATCGTCGCTATTGTCGGCGCAGTTGTGGTACTTCAGAACAACCAAGCGCCAACAGTAGCTCCAGCTGCTAGTACCGAGACTGACGTAGCCGCTCTAGAAACAGTATCGCAGACAGAGACCATGGACACAGAACCTATGGAAGCGGACACGGAAACCCCGATGGAAACAGACACAATGAATGACACTGGTAGTCCTGCTAGCAGCAACGAGACCACAACCGCACAGTCCGGCACCTACACTGCCTACACTGAGACCGCATTGGCAATGAGTGACACTGAGCACACCGTCGTGTTCTTCCACGCTGACTGGTGTCCAACCTGCCGAGCCACTGACGCTGCACTTCAGGCTGAACTTGATGCTATCCCGAGTAACCTCACCATCCTCAAAGCCGATTACGATACTGAAACCGACTTGCGTGCCGAGTACGGTGTCACACTGCAGCATAGCTTTGCCCTTATCAACAGCGACGGTGAACTGGTACGGACCTGGAACGGTAGTAGTGATCTAGGGGACATCGTAGCGCAGCTGTAATCGGTATGACGCTTCTCGCCGTCTCCTTTCTAGCTGGAGCTCTTACCGTCTTAGCTCCCTGTATTCTACCGCTGCTGCCGGTGGTGCTCAGTAGTAGCGCTGGCAGTCGCAGTCGGCTCACTCCACTGGTAGTGATCACGTCGCTTGCCGTCTCGATATTTGTCTTTACTTTACTCCTTAAAGCCTCAACGGCCTTTATTACCATTCCTCCCTATGTTTGGTCGTATCTCTCAGGAACTATTTTGGTTGGTTTTGGCTTGCTGCTGACGTTTCCCGGGGTGTGGGAATCGTTACCATTGGTTGGGAAAGCGTCGGTGCGCGCTAATAAAGCGCTCGGGTCAGGACACCAAAAACAATCGTTATGGGGAGACGTTGTGGTAGGGGCATCACTGGGTCCGGTCTTTTCTACCTGCAGTCCAACTTACTTCGTCATCTTAGCTACGATTTTGCCGGCCAGCTTCTGGCTAGGAGTGACGTACCTCCTCGCGTATATCGTTGGTCTCGTCCTCGTACTGGGCTTGATCGCTGTACTTGGTCAACGCATCATAGCAAAACTTCAACTGGCTGCCGATGGGCATGGACTCCTCAAGCGCTTTCTGGGTCTCTTGTTTATCACCCTCGGGCTGATGATCATGACCGGACTCGATAAGGACCTAGAGGCCTGGCTCATCGATATCGGAGCCTACGGTATTAATGAATTTGAGCAGGAGTTGCTCGACTCCGTTCTGCCGGCAGACCCCGCTATGAGCGCCGAGAGTCCTGGATCCAGCATGGTTGATACGAGCGGCCTCCCAGAGGCGCTCACTAGTCAATTCTCTACCGACTGGCAAGACTACGACTCAGTACTCGAAGCAGCGGTGTCAGGCGGACCACCAAAAGACGGCATCCCTGCTTTGACTGACCCTGACTTCATCCCCTTAGCTGACTGGCCTTTTAATGACACCATTTTGACTATCGTACTGCAGAGTGAAACTGATGACGTCAAAGTCTATCCGTATAACATTTTGACCTGGCACGAAATCGTCAATGACACCAGTGGTAAGACACCAGTAGCGGTGACATTTTGTCCACTGTGCGGTAGTGCGATCGTGTTTAATCGCACGCTCCCTGACGGATCTATCACTACCTTTGGCGTCACCGGTAGTTTACTTGAAAGCAACATGATCATGTATGACCGCACCACAGAAAGTCTGTGGCAACAAAGTACCGGTGCAGCACTCGCTGGTACTCACAGTGGTGCAACCTTAGACTTAGTGCCCATGCAACTCATGATGATCAAGGAAGCGATTACCCTCTACCCAGAAGCGCAGGTACTTAGTGCCGAGACAGGACATAGCCGTAACTACACACGCAACCCGTACGCTGGTTACGATGAACAGCACGACGCGTACTACTTTGTACCCAGTACCGTTGATACCTCAATCCCTCCCAAGACCATCGTGGTGGTGGCTCGGATCGACGCTACACCGGTAGCACTCCCGTGGGTGGCTCTTAAAGAGGTTGGAACCGCCACGTTTGCAGTCGCTGGCACTACTATTACTGCTACTGTCAGTGACAGCAGTACGGTAGAATTTACCGACGAAACTGGAACTGTGTATCCGTTCTACTTTGAAATGTGGTTTAGCTACGCTGTACAACACGGTACATCTGCTCGCCTGATTACTCTCTAAGTCTATGTCCAAGAAAAAACGATTCCTTCATAATAGCGTCCAAGAAAAAAGAAAGCAGGCTGCCCTGACCCAAGTCGAACTGGCCGAGCGGGTTGGTGTTACCAGGCAAACAATCATTTCTATTGAAAAAGGAAACTACGTGCCCTCGGTGCAGTTAGCCTTGCGACTTGCCAGTATCCTCGATGCCTCAGTTGAGGAACTCTTTTATGAGTCATAATGTATGTCTATGAATAAACACGTGACCTTACCTATTATTGTTGCCACCGTGGCATTAATCTTTATTAATCCCGGCATGATTCTTGGTGATCACTCGATGACCATGGCGGCGCTTCTTGGAGTACTTTTGGTACTTACCTGCACCTATGGATACTACGTTCTTATCGACAAAGCTGATGACGAACGCGAAGTGATGGTACGAAGCTTCGCTGATCGTTTGGCCAGCCTGGTGGGGATGGCGTCACTTCTGTGTATCATCGGTGTTTGCATAGTAATTGACCACCCGATCCCCAACAGTGTGGTACTTGTGTTGGTGGCTATGGTCATCGCTAAAGCGTTTGGTCAGTGGTACGCCTGTAAATATTTCTAAACCTCTCGTATGTCTCAGAAACAACAATTCGATATCGTCGTCATCGGCGCTGGCTCTGCTGGTCTTACTGCAGCCGTTGGGTTTGCTAAGGTCGGCAAGTCTGTACTGTTAGTTGAACGAGGGCACATGGGAGGAGAGTGTACGAACTCTGGCTGCATCCCTAGTAAAGCTCTCCTCTACCACGCGAAACAATTTCATACCGCTACCCAGATTGCGGGTGAGAGCGCGAAAGGCGAAGCCTTTCGCGCTGAAGCCTTCACGTATGTGCAAACTATCATCAACGATATAGTAGCCGAAGAAACCCCTGAAACATTTGAACAGTTTGGCATCACTGTTATCAAAGGCGAGGCTCGTTTTAGTTCTCAGTGCGCAATCACCATCGGTGAAACTAAATACCAGTATAAACAAGCAGTGATCGCGACTGGTTCCGCGCCGCGGATGATCGACATCCCCGGTATATCGTCTGAACGACTACTCACCAATCAAAACCTCTTCACGCTATCTGCAATCCCCGAACGACTACTCATTATTGGTGGTGGTCCGATTGGTCTTGAGATGGCCCAAGCCTTTGCCATGCTTGGTAGCGCTGTCACGATCGTCGAACGAGGTGACGAACTCGCTCGCTTAGAGGACCCAGCTATCCGTACCGTTCTCAAACAGAAATTTGCTGACCTTGGTATCACCGTTGAAACCAACGCCACACTTCAAGAAGTCGCAGGAGAGACGACGGCGCACTTCATACGAGATACTGGTGACACTTTCGCTGCTACTTTCGATAAACTATTGGTGGCAATTGGCCGGATACCAGTACTACCACAGGGCCTTGATGAAGCCGGTATCAAAAGTAGTGAACATGGCATAACGGTTGATACTCAGTACCGCACCACCAACAAATACGTCTATGCTATCGGGGATGTATCGCAACAAGCTAAGTTCACCCACACCGCTGACAATGCTGCTCGACAGGTAGTGGAACGGGTCGTGAGTAAAGGGTGGCTTCGGGTCAATAGCAAACAAGCCATCCCAAAAGTCACCTACACGCAACCAGAAATCGCTCAAGTTGGTATGCTCGAGACTGAGGCGCTGGAGAAGTATGGTGCTGAACGTATCATGCGGATTGATGTTCCCTACACCTTAAATGACCGCGCGAAGACGGACGGTGAAACAGATGGGCACTTGGTGGTGATAGCTCGTCGTCTAAATGGCGTTATTCTGGGCGCCAACCTCATTGGCCCGGCGGCAGGTGAGATCCTGTCTGTCTTCACCGTAGCAATAGACCGTAAAATCTCACTCTGGAATTTACGTCGGATCATGTTTGCCTACCCAAGCTATAGCTTAGTAATCAAAAAAGCTGGTGATCTGTTCTTTGCCGAGCAAATTGCCAGTCTTCGAGCAGACATCGGTCACGTATTGAAACGACATGCCCCTAAAGTCATCGCTGCTGTAGTTTGGATAGCGCTGGTGTGGTCACTCTCGGCGTACCAAAACGCTACCGGCATGACACCGACCGAAACAGCTCTCATGCTATTCTCTTTCATCAGCATGACGGTGTGGGGACCGCTGCTTTACATTGGGTTTTACGCAGTCCGGCCACTCATCTTTTTCCCAGCTGCCGTTCTCACCATTCTCGCTGGTATTTTCTTTGGATTATTCTGGGGCACTGTCTATACCATCATTGCTGCCACTCTCTCAGCCATCGTCGCCTATAGTGTTGGTCGCTTCTTTGGAACCAACCTACAACTCGAAGATTCTGTGGTTGGTAACTGGGTGGAAGGACTTCGTAAAAATACGTTTGAAGCTACCCTAGTCACGCGGTTGCTATTTCTTCCGTACGACCTCATCGGCTATCTCGCCGGTATTCTAAATGTTCGTCTCGCACCATTTGTACTAGCAACAATTCTTGGCATCATTCTCGGCACCACTACCTTTGTTTCGATCGGTGCCTCACTTGACCTCACTGCCTTTATAGAAAACGGTTTTTCCGCTGATATTATTGAACCCAGATATCTTCTTATTAGTCTCGCAATCTTTATTATTTCTCTCACCCTCTCTCGTACCTTGCGGCGACCACATCGTAGCTCATAAATCTACCGGCACGCTCTTTGTACTATGCTACACTTGCCCGTATGGACGAACAAACAACTGACGAAACAACTACCCCAGAAACGCAGCAGGTACGACTTATCAATGTACTCTATTCTCTCGAGGAACAGATTACACGCCAAACGTCACTCAAGTTTGCATTTATGCGTGGTGCTATTTATGGCATCGGGACAGTCGTAGGAGCGACTCTACTCATTGCCCTGTTTGGAGGCATTTTAGCCGCGACCATTGACTCGCTGTCGTCACTCCCCTTGATTGGTGACTTCGTCAACGAAGACGCCACCGAACGACTGACTCAGTAGGTGGCGTCCCAACGTCACAACACATGTTTCCTCTTGGCTATGGCATACTATATGTATGTTTTCTCTTGGAACATTGAGAATCTTACTAGCCTCACTCGCAGCCGGTGTCCTTTCGGCAGGCTTATTGTTCTCCACGATAGTTACAACCTCCTATGAAGCATCACTCCGACTGGAACCAGTTAGTGGTTTAGCAACCATCGGTGACACCTTCACCGTAACTATTGTCACAGATTCAAAGATACCGATAAACGTATGGCAAGGAGTACTGACGTATGACACCAACATTATTGAAATTGATCGTATCTCTTACAACACCTCTGTTGCTGATCTGTGGGCAGAAGAACCTTGGTACAGCAATGGTGACGGAACTCTCACCTTTATTGGGGGGACAACAAATGCTGGTGGTTTTATAGGCAAAGGTACGCTCCTTACAATTACGTTTATCACTGTAGAGCCAGGTAACGCCAAAATAGCTTTCAAAGAAAAAACGATCCTACAACATGACGGACTTGGATCAACCGTACCGTTAGAGCAACCCATCGATACTATATTTACTGTCATCAGCGAAGAATCATCGTCACTGGCAAGTACACAAACAGAAGACATTTACGTCGCGGTAGTTCCAGAAACTATATCGACAGACCTCAACGGTGACGGACGACACAACATAATTGACACTAGTATATTTATGACCTATCTAGCGACCACTAATCTCAAAGCGGATTTCAACCAAGATGAGAAAGTCAACACTCGTGATTTGAGCATACTTTTAGACGCTACATAAGCACAGTAGCGCTTACTGCGCTTCGATAAGGTATCGCATGATATCAGTCAACGTTCCTTTCCCTTCTAGATTAATTCCGGTGCGAGCACTGACATTAGTAAGGAGTGTTTCCATACCTGTGCGTGAGATAGCGCCCGCGGCACTGTGAATCAGTTGTGACTCATCGAGTACGAGCTCGAGTTTTCCACCTCTAAATGTGTAGTACCCGAGACTGGCCTCAACCCCCTCAAAATCAGTTTCAGTAAGACCAGGGAACGCAGCGATGAACATTTGTGGTTCATACCCTTCTATGGGTTGGCCTATTTTTTTATCCACCTCTTCCCGCAGGGTGAACGAAAAGACGTCAACCACTTGTGGAGCTAGGGTTTGCGAAACTGGCCTAGATTGCGCTTCAAAGACCAGCGGTGCTACCAGGTACCAACCAGCCACATTAACCGCGATCACAACTGTTACTAGTCCGAGAAATTTCTTCATAGGTGTAGTATAGCAAGTGAGCTATGTATGTATATAATGAAACTATGAAAATGATTTTCTCTGTACTGCTTGGAGTGTCTTTAGCTACGTCTGCCGCCGCCCAAACGAACAACGCTGGTTTTGTCCAGGGTCTCTGGTACGACCGAACAGACGTTTTTGTTGATGAGCCGGTACGTATTTACGTCGCCATCAGAAACAACACCGGAGCTGAACTTTCGGGCACTGTTACATTTTTTGTGAGCGATAACCAAATCGCACGTAAGAGTGTCGCGGCGCTTGATGGACGCATCATAGAAAGCTGGGCTGACTGGACACCAACGTACGGAGAACATACCGTACGGGCTGAACTCTCACGTCTCGAGCTCAATTCCGTCGATGGTACAGAAGAACGCACGACCGTTACCGCTTCGCTCGCTGAAGATATTTTGTTTGTGGATTACGACACCGATAACGATGGAGTCGGCAATCAAGCTGACAACGATGACGATGGTGACGGGATCGGTGACAGCACCGAGATTGCCAATGGTACCGATCCTCTTATCTTTGATACTCCGCCTCCAGAAACGCCCGAAGACACTGCACCTACTGAACGTGAGACAACTGACACCGTGGCAACAACAACAGAGAGTACCTCCGGAGCCGGCGGACTTGAATCCTACCTTACCCCCTCCCGAGCACAGACTCTGTTAGCTGATGTGACTAACTGGAGCCAAGAAGTCAAAGCCCGCGTTGACACCATACGCGAAGAACGCAGTGGCACTACCACCTTAGGGAGCGACATCCCCACCGTTGATGGCTTCGGTGAAGTAGAGCGAACAACAGATGAAAGGTACCCCTTTCTTAAGACAACAATTCTAAGTATTATACCTAAACTAATACAACGAATATGGCAAAACAAGGCTACCGCATATCAGCTGAAATAAAAGAGGAAATAATCAAGAAGATAAAACACGACGGACTAAGCGTCATGGACGCCGCCAAGCAATACGGCATCAGTGATAAAACCATCTATAACTGGCTGGGTACCAAAGCCCGCGGTACCGTGAGCATCCTTGAACACAACAAGGTAAAGAAAGAGAACGAACAGTTAAAGCAGATTATTGGAGATCTCACTATCAAAATGTCTATGGACGCTAAAAAGGGGCTCTCCAGGGTCTGGTAGTTGGTTTCTCGAGAACGCATCAGTACTATCACCACAGACAACCAGCCAAGGATTGGGAAACCAAACAACTGATTGAACAGACACTCCGTGACCACCCTAGCTACGGACATAAACGGCTAGCTATTCACCTCAAGATCAATAAGAAACGGATACTCCGAGTGATGCAGTTGTTTGGTATCAAACCATATCGAAGAACGACGCCTAAGCGGTATACCAAACCAAAAGACAGTGTCTTTCCTAATTATCTCATCACGGAGATACCGCTTGTTCCAGGTGATATCTATGCTAGTGACTTCACGTACCTGAAATACCACGGACGATGGGTGTACGTAGCAACGGTACTTGATGTCTTCACTCGTGAGATAGTGGGAGTATCGGTCTTAACTACCCACCACACTCAGCTCGTCCTTAATGCGCTCGGTTCAGCGGTGCTCCACCGTGCACCACCACGTATCATTCATTCTGATCAAGGGAGTGAGTATACGAGCAAAGACTATACCAACTTAGTACAATCACTTAGTATTACTCAATCTATGAGTGCACCAGGGTGTCCCTGGGAGAATGGGTACCAGGAATCCTTTTATAAAGGGTTCAAACTTGATCTTGGTGATCCACATCAATTCAGTACCTTGGGTGAACTAGTAGCTGGTGTCTATCAAACTATTAATTACTATAATCAAAACCGCATACACTCAGCTCTCAAACAACCACCCCGTTTGTTTAAAGAGCAGTATGAGGTATCATTAAGTAACTTAGAAAAGGTGTCTTGATTTTGGGGTACCTTCCAATATGGGAGAAATTCAATGACTGGACACTGGTTCCTC